>Ga0210049_1002535_pt1 | contig 16987 bp, 18 predicted proteins | sample CryGeyCG2014_300_2_FD_183964 | JGI IMG/M metagenome (GOLD analysis project Ga0210049, IMG submission 183964) | Groundwater microbial communities from aquifer - Crystal Geyser CG06_land_8/20/14_3.00 (SPAdes) (version 2) | ecosystem: Environmental > Aquatic > Deep subsurface > Groundwater | place... | reverse complement strand
AATGCAGATTACAAGACCGGCTCCAAAAGTAAAAATTCCCAAAAGCGCCAAAAATGTTTTTAAAGGCCTGATTTTTGATGTTTACCAGTGGGAGCAAAAACTTTTCGACGGGAGTTTAGCCACCTTTGAAAGACTAAAAAGAGTTGATACGGTCAACGTCATCCCGGTGACTCGGGATAGGAAAATTATTCTTTTGCACCAAAGACAACCAGGAACGGCTTTATTTACGGGTTTTGCCGGCGGAAGAATAGATGGAAACGAAGGGGTAGCAGAAGCCGCAGAAAGAGAGCTTTTGGAAGAAACCGGCTACAGAGCTCAAAAAATGGTTCTATGGGATGCAATACAACCGACGGCCATGGTGGATTGGGCGATTTATACCTTTATTGCCCAAAACTGCCGAAGAGTCGCCAAACCAAATTTGGAGGCAGGGGAAAAGATTAAACTTAAGTTTTTTAAGTGGGAGGATTTTTTCCGGGTGGTGTCGGCGCCGAATTTCAGAGATACTGAAATTACGCTCAAAGCTTTAAAAATTAAGGATAATCCGCAGGAACTAGAAAATTTTAAAAGGTTGCTATTAGGAGATTGAGAAGAAAAACCGTCATCGCGATCCGCCGAGTCGGCGGAGGGCGATCCCGCGGGAAAGAGTATTGCGACGGGATTGCTTCGTCTCCGCCGGTTGGCGGATACTCGCAATGACGAGCGTTAGAGGCGTCATCATGAGGAGTCCTTCGAATCGGAGGACTAAGTGATCCGGTGGAAAAACACTTAAAACTAGTCGGGGATTGCAATGACGGAAAAACACCATAGATGAATAAACAGGGATTTATCTATATCCTTACCAACCAAAGAAATACCGTTCTCTATACCGGAGTCACAAACAATCTGATAAAGCGTATTTGGGAGCATAAAAACAAAGTTGTTAATGGATTTACGCAAAAATACAATGTTCATAAACTTGTTTACTATGAAGTTTTTGAGACAATTGTAGAAGCAATAAAAAGAGAAAAACAAATAAAGGCTGGTTCCCGGAAAAAGAAAATTGATTTGATTGAAAAGATAAATCCGGGATGGAAGGATTTGGAGACTAGATTACTCTAAATAGGAACCGATAGAAACCTGTAATACAGTCCCAAAGAAAATCGTCATCGCGATCCGCCGAGTCGGCGGAGGGCGATCCCGCGGGAAAGAGTATTGCGACGGGATTGCTTCGTCTCCGCCGGTTGGCGGATACTCGCAATGACGAGCGTTAGAGGTGTCATCACGAGAAGTAAAATCAAAGATAACCCACAATTGATGCTAGGAGATAAGTTGCTTTTTGAATCGATTAAAGAGGAACTTTTGAAGCTGAAAAATCAAGCGGTGATTGACCAAGCCATTTGGCAGCAGTTTTGGGACAGACTGCACAATAATGAAGGTTTGATACGCGCCGATAATATGCCTGACCACTTTTCCACCTTCTTTTTACCCTTGAGCATGAATCACAAACTTTTATATTTAGGTCATCACATCAAAGCTCAGGCTTGGATTCCGCCCGGCGGGCATATTGAACCGGGAGAAACGCCTCAAGAAACCGTCAGAAGGGAATTTCCGGAAGAGCTGGATTATACACTCGACGCAGAAGAAACTCGTTTTTTTGACATCACTATTACTCGAATAGAAAGGCCTAAATCTCCCTGTAAAACTCACTGGGATTTATGGTATCTGGTGAAATTTAATAATTCCCCAGAGTTTAAGTTTGATAAAAGAGAGTTTTATCAAGCCGGCTGGTTTGATAAAGAAAAAGCCTTGGAGTTAGTGAGAATCGTCCATTGCCGCAGGGTTGTCGAGAGAGTAATTGGAGAGTTTAATCTTTAGCTTTATCTTTAAGGGTTTTTAAAGCCTCCAAAATTTCATCGAGGTCGCCATCTAAAATCGCGTCTAACTTATGCCAAGATTTGTCTATTCTGTGATCGGTCACCCGGTTTTGCGGAAAATTATAGGTTCTGATTTTTTCGCTTCGCTCTCCGGCGCCGACTTGGCTAAAGCGCTTGGCATTCAATTTTTCCTGTTTATTTTTTTTCTGCAGTTGGAAGAGACGTGAGCGTAAAACATCCATAGCGCGCAAGCGGTTTTGGATTTGAGTTCGTTCATCCTGACAGGTTGCGATTATTCCACTAGGCAGGTGAGTAATTCTGACCGCTGTTTCAACTTTATTAACATTCTGCCCGCCATGCCCGCCGGCACGGTAAAAATCCACCTTTAAATCCTCGCGTTTAATCTCAAAGTCTCTTTCTTCGATAAACGGTAAAATCGCGACCGTGGCGGTTGAGGTATGAATTCGGCCTGCAGACTCAGTTTGCGGGATTCTTTGTACACGGTGAACTCCGGATTCAAACTGCAATCTTTCATAAGCTTTCTGACCAGAGATGGTGGCAATCACCTCTTTAATATTTCCAATTCCACCGGAGGTTTTCGAAACCTGTTGAAACTTCCATTTCCGGTTTTCAGCATACTTCTGATACATGCGTAAAAGGTCTGCGGCAAAAAGACCGGCTTCTTCGCCTCCGGCCGCGGCCCGAATTTCGAGAATAACTTTCCGGGTTGGGCTGTCAAGCGGTGAATCAGTGTTTTTGTGATTGAGGTTGACATACATTTTTTCCTTCTGTTTTTTCAATTCTTCAATCTCAAGCCGGGCTAAGTCGCGCAGTTCCGGATCGTTTAATAACTTTTCATTGTTGGCAATTTCAGCCTCGAGGTTTTTCAGTTGTTGGTTTAAGAAATCTTGGTGATACATCTTAATAATTTAAAATTAAAAATGCAAAATTTTTCAACAGTCAAAACGTAGATAGCTACCGGCTTCTGGCAACTGGCATCTGGCAGAAACAAGAGAAAATTAAGAAGATGCCAAATTTCGCCTTGTTTAAACATTGTAACATTAGATTAGAAATTTAAAATTAAGCTTTCTCATTGTCCATTCACCTTAGGGAAAATTAGATTGCTAGCGGTGGGGTTGGAGCATTTCGCGCAGAGATTTGGGGCGCTCTTCTTTTGTGTTTTCGGCATCTTTAGCTTTGCGTTTCGCAATCTTGGCGTTGAGTTCGTTTTGTCTAGCCTCCGCCTCTTTACGCAGACGGATGAATTTATCCACCCGGCCTTCGGTATCAATAAATTTCTGCTGACCGGTAAAAAAGGGATGGCAGGCCGAACAAATTTCTACCCGGATTTCTTTTTTGGTCGAACCGGTAATAAAAGTATTGCCGCAAGCACAGGTAACTTTACAGTCATGGTAATAAGTTGGGTGAATGTCTTTTTTCATGAAAACTTTTCTTTAAACGAAATCATATTATAGAGATACTGCCTGGGAAATGCAACTATTCGTTTTTGATTTTGTCAATTTTTTACGATCCGTAAGCTAATCCTGAATATTTATACGAGTCAATATCCAAAGAAAAACTATCAATTTTCCATTGATTACCGACGTTCACAACCCTCATAATCAAATTAACATCCCACGGATCGTTCCAGGCCCCTTTTGTATTATCGTAATACTTTCTATTTTCGGTAATATAAATAGTATAGCAATGTTAAAACAATTTGTCATTCCGATCCGCCAGCCGGCGGAGAGGAATCCCTTACTCCACACGAAGGGATCCCTCCACTTCGGTCGGGATGACATAACGAAAATCCGACATTTTGTTTTGCGGTTACTATATATCCAGTTTTTTCAGCAGAAGACGATGTGTCTTTATAAGACAATACCTGGTAATTTGAGGTTTGGGTATTATATAGTCTTGGTGCCAGACCGTCCACTTCTCCCGAAAGAAATTCGTAGGTATTTATCTCTCTTTCAGTTACTGCTGGGGGTAAATAGAGCCAACACTTCTAAGGCTTTTCTGGACTGATGGAGGGTTTCAAAATTTTTAACAAACCCATCAACATCTAAATTTTCGGTTGGATTGGTTGAGTTGCTTTGATCGGTGAATTTGACCGTCTTTAATAGTTTATGGAAATCTTCTGTGTAGGGTTGGTCGGTATTATCCCACCAAAAGAATTCATAAAAACTATTACCACCATTGATCAATAGATATTCGGCATAATAATCTAAACCATTAGCCATTTGGAGATTACCCTTAACCAACCAAGTTGGTTTACCTCCAATAGTAGTATTTTCTTCAGTAAAGGAGTGATTGTTGAAGAATCCTTTTATTTGTTCTTTTTCAACTTCTGATCCAAATGAAATTTGTAAAGTAGAAGCAGGATAAGTTTTACTTATGTCAAACCTCAAAGTGCTTGTACCACCAGCATCTTTGGATTCTTCACTTTTTGATAAATTTGCACTCTTTGGATATTTCAAAGTAAGTTGGAAAGTAGTACTGTTGTAGGTTGCCCAATCTTTAGTTTCATCGTTTACCGTTGCCGAATCAGTGGTTTCGTTTTCAGTGATAATATTGAGCCGAAGGGGTTTGATGGTAATATAGCCCAGCATAACTCCACCAAGTAAGAGGATAACTGCCCCAAACAGTCAGGCACAAAAGATAATCCAGTAAGGGATGTGCGAAGATTGAGGTTTGATTAATGGTTGATTTTCGGTTAGTTTTTCTTCCATAAGAATCTCCTCAAGATTAAATTGTGAATTTTTCAAGATAACTTCTTTGCTAAATATAGCATAATTTTGCTGGTAAATAAAGAAAAGTCAATCTTACAACTATGGATGGACCCCTATGTCTTTATCTTCAAATCCGAAGAATCGCGGTAATTTACTTCGGGAGTATAAATTGCTGCATCTCAATTTTTTCAATAAAAGTCTTTGCAATATTAAAATTCTGGACTATGATAAATCTAAAGTAAAAGTAGATGGAGGAATCTATGAGTTACAATGCAAATGATCCTAACCAAAACGCTTATTGGGATGAAGAATTAGCTGGTCGTCTTGACGGCATTGCACAAGAACTGTATGGTCAAGCTGAAGAAGCTCAAAACTTAGGATTTAGCCGAGAAGAAGCTATCTATAGAAACGTGTATCGTGCGGTTTTAGAAGCTGCGAGAGCTTTAAGGGATGAAGCGGCTTATTTGCGTGCTCAACCAAGCGCTTAAAATAATTCAAAATGGCAGGCCAATTTTTTACTCTGACAAAGTGAGGCAAAGCGTCATTTTGGTTCCAGGGTTTTTTGAGCAGGAAGACAGTTGTGGTTGACGATGCAATATATCTTGCATGATCTAAAGAATCATCGATAAAAAAATCGAGCTTCAGTTTTTGAGTAATTTCACGCTTAAAATCAAGATGTAGCTTCCATTCATCGCGGTGCAAAACACCGGATGCGATTTCCCAAAATCCGTATTTTTTAAGCCAGTCTAAAGTGTGATGTTTAATAGCGGTTTGCCGGCAAGAGACGAAGAAAATTTTATGTCCAGCTTGACGTAGCCTGCTAAGTGTTTCTAAAGAGTAAGGTATGGGTTTGTTTTCCTGATGAAAAGAAGGCAGAAAGGTTAGCTTGATTATATAGCAACCGCAAAACAAAATGACAGTTTCGTTGCAAACACCTTCGAGGTGGTGTTGCGTCTGCGGCTACACCTCGAAGGTGTAAATACGCTTGTTTGTCAAACCCGACACTTTGTTTTTAATCGGCTATATAATCTAAAGCCTCTTTGGCGTTTATAATCGTTCGAGAAGACCACGGTCCGCCGGTTGGCGGACGTGGATGAATCGAATGATTTCGAACTCGCCGACCCGCCCCCGCCTGCCGGCGAGGCAGGAATTCGGCGGGGAGGATACCACGGCTTTAGCCGTGGTAGTTCATACCGGCATCATTCGTGCAATCATAGCCTTTCAGGTTTTCACGGGTGATTTTAGTATTAAACTTACGGTTGAGGCGTTTGAGCCAATACTCGGTTGAGTCGGCAATGGTGTCGTCAATATCAACACCAATCCGGTAACAATCATGTTTTTTGGATAAGGTTGACGGCATCTTTGAGAGAGATTAATTTTTGCTTACCCAAGCGCAGATCCTTAAGCGCTATTTTGCCGGACTTAATTTCGTCAGGACCGGCAAGAACAACAAACGGGATCTGCTTTAAACTGGCGTATTTCAGTTGCTTTTGCAGAGCATCAGTTTCAGGATAAAGCAGGGTCGAAATTCCTTTGCTCCGCAAAAAATTAGCCGTTTTTAGCGATTCAGAAAAAGTAGTTTTATCAAAGAGGGCAACCAAGACTTGAGTTGGTGTAGCCGGCAGGGTAATCATTTTACGGTCTTTTATTACTTCAATAATCCTTTCGATTCCGAAAGAACCGCCGGTGGCGGGAATTTTCTTTCCCAGAAAACGGCCAATAGTATTGTCATAGCGCCCGCAGCCGGCAACTGAGCCGACTTGACCATCTTCAACTTCAAATTCCCAAATCGGACCGGTATAATATGCCAAACCGCGGGCAATGCAGGGATTAAATTGATAGAATTGGGGATCAATCCCGGCGGTTTTTAGATAATCAAAAATCTGTTCCAATTCATTCAGTCCTTCCACGGCCGTTGGAATATCCTTTAATTTTGACCGAAATCGTTGGATTAAGGCAGAAGTATCGTCAGAAGAACCGGTAACATCCAAGACTCTATCGACTACTTCTTTTCCAACTTTCCTTTTTTCCAAAAGCTCCTTTTTAACCATCTGCGCTCCGATTTTGGGTAGTTTATCAATTGAAAGGCAAATCGGAATAAAATTTTGTTCATTTCCGCCGGCGTACTTGATGATACCGTTCAAAAGCTTGCGGTTGCTGATTTGGGCTTTAAATTTTTTAAACCCGAGCGTTTGCAGAGCTTCGATACCCATTTGGATAAACTCAGCGTCGCAAAGAACGGAAGCGCTGCCGATAGTGTCCGCATCACATTGGGTAAATTCACGGAACCGGCCTTTTTGCGGTTTTTCCGCGCGCCAGACGTTTTGAATCTGGTACCGTTTGTAGGGCAGGGGAATGTTGGCTATATTTTCCGCCACCGCCCGGCACATGGAAATCATGACTTCATACTTCAACATAACATCACGGCCGCCGTTGTCGGTAAAACGGTAAAAAAGCTTTTCCGCCTCCTCGCCGGCTTCACCGGAGAAAATTTCCGTGTATTCCAAGGCGGGAGTTTGCAGGGGCTCATAACCGTATTTTTCAAAGACTTTTTTGAAGACGCCGATCACATATTCGCGAATTCTAACATCTTCGGCAAAGAAGTCGCGAAAACCGGAAAGTTTTTGAGGTTTTAGCATGGGATTTATCTAATATCTACTTCATTTAAGCGCGGATAGTGCGGTTGACCCGAGGTTGCACTTACAATTTGTTCGAAGTTTGGCGCAACCAGGTAAAGTAGCTGGTTGGCATCAGTTGGCTGTGGTGTCGCCAGCACACCCATTCGAGCCTCAGGAACCCTTCGTTTGCTTTTATCTTCAGTTTTTCCGCTTGGGTGAAATCGTAGAACAGCCCCGCCGCGAGCAGGAACAGTGTGGACAGCTGCTATGGGTGACTCTGAACCCAAAACGAGGCCTTCGCTCTGTTGAGAATTTGATAGACGTGTATCAGCAGCGTTTTGCACAAAAACTGTCTGTTGTGCCTTTGCAGAAAAGGGTGTATAAGCGGTTGGATCAGATCTATCAAGAAGTGTTAAATCAACAGCAGTTCCTATTTCTGGAGGAGTTAATTCGACCAATTGTGCCTGATCCATAATCTCCTGCCCAAAATTATCTACCAATTCTTGATAAGCTGGAGTTTCGGCTAAATCCGGCCGTTGTTTTAACAAATCATTTAGATCATAAATATTTACTAGATCATTAGATCCTTCTTTTTTATTAAGCCTGAAAAGCGCCAAAGCTTCCGCTACGACCGCGGCTCCAAAGAAACCTGCAGCAGTTGCATAAGTTAAAAATTCTCTTCGAGTCATACCTGGCATAAAATTTTCTCCTTTATAAAATCTAAAGGAACATGATATTATTATATAACATTAGAGGGAAAATACCAATGGAAAATCCAGGTCCAGAAATTAAATATCCGCCGGGTGAAAGAATAAATGAAATTAGTTCTGCAGGGATAGGTACGGAAGAAGTTATGACAATGGCCAGCGAAGAAAAAGCCGGGAAGCCGGCCTGCCTTTATGAGTTTGTCCAAGGAGCATGTGACTGGGGACTGGCTGATCCTCCCCCTCGGGTGTTGGTTTTAAAACTTGACGAGCAAGGTGAAGTTCAAAGGCAGGTTTTTGACGGGTCGCCCTGTGATACTCGCGGGGTAGAGGCGCTTGAAATATATAACACCGGTCCGGGTTTATCCCCCGAAGATACGGTTATTTTCTATAGCGGAGCAAGAGAAGAGGATCGGTATGATGGGTTCGGAAGAAGACAGGGAAGTCACGGCAGAGGCACAACTATCAGTTTGACATACCTGGCCTTATTAGGTGTTCCGGTTGAGATAGAATCAAATTATCAAGGTCGTCCTTGGACAGGTCGAACCAGATTAACGCCTACCACGACAGGGAGAACTCGGGTTTTAACGGTTGACGGAGAATGGGAGGAGGGTGAAAGAAACTATACTATTTTTAGAATTTTAAAACCTCCGCCAGGAATAGTCGGGTCATTAAACAGACTTCCCCAAAGGTATTTAGAAGCAAATCCACGCTATAAAAGAGCGAGATTGGTTCCTGTGCTGCCGAAGGCAGGAACTCCTTACACCCAAGCAGTTGACAAGGGCATGGTTGAGCTACTTGATGCTGGGACGGTTGAATTCGAAGGAATATTGCCGGTCGTTTTTTGTGATAAAAAAGCTGTCGCAACAAATTCTTGGGATTATTTCGTTTTACCCTGGGCAATCGAGGGTTTTGCAGATGCTACAGATCCATCTCTTAGAGTAAGAAGAGGCATCGCCAGTGACGAATTAGAAGGAAGAGGAAGTGCCGGATGTATTGTAACAAGAGTCTTAGCCAACTGTGAAGATCCAGAAGTATTTGAAAGGCTTTTTAGAGCCATTGATCAAGCACGGAAAAGAACGAGTTATATTCAACCCAGAGAGGCTACTGGAAGCATCCTTCCGGAAAGAACGGGCGTTAAACCAGCAGTATCCTCAGCCGTACAAAAAGCCTGGGTGGACTGTTATGGTAATGCGGCCGTGACCATGGATCCGTCTCTAGAAAGAGTGGGCGGTGAAGAGCTTGTTCCAATCAGAGTAGCAGGAGACGGGCTTTATAACTTTCTGAGGGCTTGCGGAATCAGAGATGGCGCCGATGTATTAAAAATCACCAAAAAAGAAAAGGTGGGTGGTTTAGGTGAGGTTTACGTTGATTCTATTCCTCCTTTTGCAGAAGCATTTTTAAGCTTGGGTGAAGTGAAAGGCGCAAAAATATCAGTTTCTGTGTCAGGCGGAGAACCTAAAATTGTAATAACATTTCCAACAGATATAACGATCAACGGATTTAAATCCAGAAGGCCAGGAATGGAAGCCAAAGTTTTGGATATTTTAATGGCTGCGACTAAAACACCTGGTATCGGAGTGACTTCTTTAATCTCCCAAAGCCGCGGAAAAAGAACGGTTTTTGACTATGAACAATACGGATTTCATGATAGGCCAGGAATTATAGATCACACTTTAAAGACCACCGAGTATGATGCCTCTGGCGGTTCAGCCGATTTTGAGGGTACTCAACTTACTTTAGGTGGCCAAACCTTAGCACAAGCAAGCAGAAGATATGAAACGCTGGCCGCCCGTTTGCAAAAAGCATGGGAAACAAAACAAGCCGCTTTGGTAAGAAAGGACAAATTAGAAAAAAAGTCCAGACAAGTGCAGGACTTGGAGGGGCAAAGAAGAGAGGTGTTAAAACAATTACAAGCTTTAGCAGAGCAGAAAAGACAACAAGATGAGGAATTAAGGCGTCTTCGGGAAACGAGAGAAGAGGAACAGAGAATGATTGAAATTTTTAGAAAAAACCCAGCAGCATACTTGGCAGAAACCATTTGGAAAGGGTTGCCTGCAGATAAATGGTCGAGAAGCATAAGGGATGGTTATAAAAGACTGGCTGACAATTTAAGGCAGTTTGATTGGAAGGAGGCTTTCACTCCACGCCCTCCGCATGTCAGCAGGAGGCAACTATTAAAGGGAGCGGCTACAGTGGCCGGTGTATACGTCGGAGGAGGGTTGGTACAAACACTCATAGGTCCAAGGCTACAAGGCGTTAGTATGCCCGTGACAGCAGCTATCCCTGGAATAGAATTGCTCTCCGGACTGGGATTGGTTATTTATCCGCCAGATTTTAAAGTCGAAAGTTTATATCCAGACATCCCTTGTGATGGTTACTTTCGGACAGGTGTCTTGGATACCCCAACTTTATTGCTTATAGGATCCATCGGTTGGAAAAAAAGTGAGGATAATTCAGTTGCAGAGGAGATTCCACAAATAGCATCAAACCAAATGCCAAAAGATTTCATGACTAGAGTTAATTTGGTAGGACCTGCTCTAGGTTCACCGAGAGTGCCTATCAGAGCCGGAGAGAAAGTTCTTGCGTATTCAGGAGCCAGGACTCAATTTGCCAGAGATCAAAGAACCGGTGAATATCAAGCGCGTTGTTTCGGTCCGATTACATTTTATACTGCTAAAGAAAACGAAGCCTGGAGAAAAAATCCTCCAACAGAAACTGATACAGCCAAATTTTTAGGTGATCTTTCCGGATTAACACAAGACTGGAAAGATTTTATTACCCAAGTAAGAGATAATCCGGATCTATCCTCAACCGACAAAGCAGCTTTGGCTTTGGGTGCTTGGGGAAAGAAATTTGTGTATGATGGAAGTTTTCTTTTAGAGTTGCAGTATTTGGGTACAAGAATTTCGGATATTCTTTCTCATGTTGTTAATACAGCACGCGGGATTTGCAACGTCTCTTCAGCTGGGGCCCTTTCGGTATTGCGCGAAGTTGGAGTTCCTTGCAGGATTAATATGGGTTATGTAAACAACGGTTCTGAATTAAGAAACGTAATGAGTCATGAATGGTTAAGTATCTGGAATGGCGAAAAATGGGTTGACGTTGAAACCTTGGGTGATAATATAGCTCCAGGAACAGAAGAAAATTTTGCGCTAGCCTTTGCTTTAGCCGAGGCCGTAAACAAATTAAAGGGTGATCAATCGGAGGCTTTATTTGGAGCAACATCTTCTATAGGGACGATTTCTGCTGATGAACGGGAAAGAATAACTAATAAAGAGGCTTTTCCAGATCGAGAAGAACTTGATTTAAGGAAAATTCCTGACGCTCTGCGAACAACCTTTGAGGCCCTTACAGGTACGGTATTAAGCGAAGAAGGATTTAAAATGAGTGCAGGAAAATTAGCCGTAGCAGTCGGAGCCTCGGTTTTGGGCGGTTTTGCCCTAGGTTTGGCGGTAGACAGAAAAATACACCCAAGCGGAGCTGAACAAGAAGTTAAAAGTGAAGTTAAACAAACACCAAAAGAACCAAAAAAAGTCGGTAGTAATTAAAGGGTAGCATCACAAATGTCGCCCCAGTTTCAAGAGCCAGCGAGGCAACAATCGTCCTGCGGACTTTAATTTTTGCTTTGACCACGATCACTGATGTTTGAAGGTTGAATTTCAAAACAACCATAAAAATGCCACTTTTTAGGATTATGAAGCTTATCCTCTTCAATTATTTTGGCTAAAACTCATTCGTTAGGATAGCTTTTCTTTACTTTTCTGATATCCATAAAAGATTCATATCCTCCTTACCCTAGACCATACCAAAAAGACGCTCCGAAGTCGATTTTTCGAATAGCGAAAAAGAGAGGGCGATCCTCTTGGCGACAAAAAGACCCTCTTTTGCTAGAATGGAAAAGGGGAGTCGTTCTGATGGGTTTCTCTTAACCCGAAGACTCATCAGACTTTAAAACGGCTCCCCCTTTTGTGTCTCTCACCTCAGCTTTTATCATAAGAAATATAGACTTTCTCTCTCGAACGCGTCCACTCGTCAGGAGTGATGACCACGATACAACCCCGGGCGTGTTCTCGCTTGAGCCTTTCAGCCACGATTTTCGCGCCGACGACTGCTGCGCCGCTGCTGCCGCCGACCAAGATGTTTTGCGCGTGAAGCCGACGCGTTTCCTCAAACGCTGTTTCATCCTCAACAGTGAGCACCTCATCGATGAGGGGAAGATATCTTTGTGACAGCTTGGTAAGTAGGGTTATGCCGATGCCGTCGATGTGCCACATGCGGGTGATGTCAAGCTCTACCTCAATCCGTTCGTTTGGCGGAGCATCAGGATTCACCGTCATATCAACCTGCATCCCCAATGCCTGATACATTCCGATAATCGGCTGCAAGGCAGCGACTTGCGCCTCAAGCGGTTGGTTCCGGACCGTCTCAAAGGCAACGAAAAGATCGAGCACAGAACCGCGCGGTTGAACGGCGACAATCCGGATCTTTGGATCTCGTCGTTTAAGGTAGGATGCTGCTCCGAGCAAGCTGGCTCCGGTACCGTACCCGGCGACAAGATGGGTCAGGTCATCTTGAGTTTGCCGCCAGATTTCCGGTCCCAAAATATCCCGAACAGTACGGAAACCCGCCGGATTGTTGTATTGATCAAGATAGCATGAACCCGCTTCCTGGGAGAGCTCATACGCTTTTCCCTTGCGGCCTTCCGGGTCCCATTCGGGAAGCAGGTGCGGCACCTCAAAAACTTCGACGCCGAGATCGCGTAACCTGTCCTTGGCAGCTTGGCTATAGACGTCAAGAACGCAGGCTGTAACGCAATATCCCTGCGGGATTGCGTAATGGGCAACGCTGAGCGCGGTGTTTCCTCCGCTGTCGAGCACAATCCGCATCCCGGGGTGAAGCTTTCCACGTTTCACCAAATCGTCAACAAAAGCCGGTGCGACTCTGTCTTTGACCGAACCCGTGGGATTCAAGTCCTCGCGTTTGAGCTGAATCGCAACTCCGCCGCAATCCTCAAGTAGGTGCAGCGGTGTATTAACCGCCAAATGTTTGAGAGGTAGTCCGATCAGTGCCATAGCCTTCTCTCCTCAAAAAGCTTGGAGAGGACGATCCTCGGTCTCGTCCTCGAGTGGCGGGTTATCGCTTAGCCGTTATGGCCGCGGACTGCGTGGCCGCGAACAGCATGACCCACGACATGGCCGCGAATGGCATGGCCGCGGGTGTTGCTGCCGCGCAGAACAACTTTCACTTTCATGATGTTGCCTCCTTTCATTGAGCTGGGGACCAAGAGGTGAGTACCGAGGACCCTTCTCCCGTCCTTTAAAAGATCGGAAAATCCCTTAAAGGAGGGGAGAAGGTAATAAAATATGAAATGTGCAAATGTCGTTATGCCAGATATCGGCGTTCCACTTTTTCTGGGATCATCCCCAGCAACTGATATTGACTTCTTCCCGTTTTTTGACAGATATCTCGAATGGTAATTTCCTGATTTTTTTGCGTTCCTATAAGTACCACTTCATCATTTTCTTTGACGGGAGAATCGCGACCGAGCTTTAAAAAGCTATTATTCATCGTGACTAGACCGACAAAGGGATATTTTTGGCCGCCGACCAAAGCTTTTCCTCCATTGACGATCTTGGGATCAAGTCCATCGGTATAACCCACCGGCAGTACGGCGATTGTCGCATCACCGTTTATTTTTAAGGCCCGACGGTAAAGCAGGGCCGCGCCTTTTTTAACCCGTTTGGTTTGCAGGATTTTTGTCTTCCAGGAAAAAGAAAGTTGCAGTGGTATTTTTTGCTTCAGTACGAAATTGTCAGAGGGATATATGCCATACAACATAATCCCAGCACGCACCAGATTAAAATAACCTTCAGGAAGTGACAAAATGCTTGCCGAAGAGACCAAACTTTTAATTGGAATCGCAATATTTTGAGCTTCGATCAGGGTAATGATTTTTTTTAACCGGCGCAATTGAATACGGTCATACGCAGGATCTTCGGTAAGCGTGCTATAAAGACCGGTGATTTTTATATCCTTGCCGGATGCAATTTTTACAACCAGACTAAGAGTCTTCAGATAAGGCAATCCAAGACGTCCGAGACCCGTATCAACTTTAATCCATACGGATGCTTTTTTACCTATTTTTTGGGATATTTCGTCTATTTTCTGAAAATTTGCTTGGGTAAATACAGCAAGAGTAATCCCGTTATTAATGGCTGTCTCGATTATGGTCGGCGACCAGCCGCACATGATAACAATTGTTCCCGCGATACCGGCTTGCCTAAGTGAGAGTGCTTCCTGGATAGTCGCAACCCCAAAAAAGTTTACTCCACTTTGAGCCAGCACCCGAGCAATAGGGATAAGTCCCAATCCATAGGCGTTATCTTTTACCATTGCCATTATTGCGGTATTGTTCACCGTTTTTCTGATAGAACTGAGATTGCGACGAATTTTGTTCGTATCAATTTCAAGGTAATTGAGATTTTCCATAGTTTTCCTTTTAGTCTGTTTACCAAAACTAAGCACAAAAACGCATTAAAAGCTTTTATGCTAAGCTCCGATAGCAACCCTTTTTAAAAAGGGTTGGTTTATTGATGGTGATGGTTTAAAGAAATGGAAAAAATTCTCGTGGGGAACGAGGGAGATAAGTTGCTATTTAAAGTGAAATACGATTTTGTTTTGCTTTTTATACCAGTCATTTTAGATGTTAAACCCCTATTCGTCTTATTTTGTGAGCAGGAAAACCACGGGTTTCAGCCTCGGGAGGACGTCGTTATCATGCTATTTCATTCTCTCGAGCACCAACCTATACCCGCCCAGGCCGTGTTTCAGCCATTGGGCCGTGCGCGAAACCGTCGCAGTTGAGCAGCCTATTTCTTGGGCGATCTTCTGGTAGGGGACTCCTTTATCAATCAGCTTTGCCATTTCCCAACGGTTGGCGAATTCGTCAAGCTCTTTCAAGGTTAATAGATCACGGAAGAAGCGAGTTGCCTCATCTTTGGTTTTTAATTTCAAAACGGCCTCCAATAGCCGTTGATGGGAATGATTGGGATAATCTTCTTCTTGCATATTAATATGTTAACACGTTAATATATACCGTAAAAATAATCACTTGTCAAGAAGCAAAAGTTTTGTTTTTGGCTCTTGTCAAGAGACAAAAGTTTTGATATAGTGCAGCCAGCCTTAACAAAAGTTAAGCTTGACCAAAAAAGCTTAAAAGGAGCCCCAATGTCGGAAACCTCGTCTTTCAAATTCTCCGTGACTAAAAAAGAACTACGGGATCTTTTCAAACAAATTATTTTTTATGAATTGGTGCATGAATATCTCTCCGGCCAGAAAATTGAGGACCGGAAAAAAGGTTTTTGGGGTAAAAAATTGTCAGCTTATTTCACCGAAGAAGAAAGAGGGCAAGTTAACAAAGAAGCCAAGCAATTTTTAAACGAATATCTTGACTGGTTACAGTTGGAAGAGCTCGATTGGTTAGCGTCGCAAGAGTCGGAAGTCTTGGAAGAAGTGTTGGCCGAAGAAGACAGGCTGGATTATTCAGCGACAGAGATTTTTGACAAAGTGAACCGGCGATTGGAATCACAGAAAAACGAGATGTTTTCTTTTCTGAAGCTCAAGCGGAGAGACAACTGAGGATAAGTTAAAAGTTAAAAGCCTGTCCTGAGTCCGCCAGCTGGCGGGTCGAAGGGTCAAAGGTCAAAATTGAGAAATCAAACTCAAAGTGCAAAGTGCAAATCTCAAAACCTAGTTTAAAATTAAAAGCTTTTTGGCTTTAAACTTTGGACTAGACTTTGGTTTTTGCTCTTTTAACTTTAATCTTGCTTTGAATGGAAACCTAAAGGTTTCCGCTACGAAGAGAATGTATAGCTCTTCCTTTAAAAAATTCAAATGCCAGTCCATCCCGCTAGCTGGTTAAAACTAGGATAGGACGATCATTTCAACCGGAGATTGCGAAATTCTTTTAACCCCGTCTTTTCCCGTCAAGACTAAGTCTTCGATTCTTATTCCTCCCCAGTCCGGAAAGTACAATCCGGGTTCAACTGTAAAAACCATACCTTTTTGCAAGATGGTTTGGTTTTGGGGAGAAAGTGCAAATCCTTCGTGGACGGAAAGTCCAACGCCATGGCCAGAAGAATGAAGAAATTTTTCTTCACAACCATTTTCACGGAAGACTCGCCGTACAATCCCATCTGCTTCATAGGCTTTCATTCCGGCTTTAACCTGAACCAAAACCTTATTTTGAGCTGCCAGAACGAGTTCATATCGTTTTTGCAGCTCGCCTGGTGGTTTCCCCAAAAAAATAGTTCGCGTCAGATCAGAACAATATCCTTGGAATCTGGCGCCAAAGTCTAAAAGCAGGATTCCGGGCGATTGAATAAGTGTTTTGCCGGTTTGATGGTGGGGGATAGCTGAATTTTTACCAAAAGCAACAACCGGCGGAAAGGAAATCCCATCAGCGCCGCTTTTTCTCATAAAAATTTCCAGCATCAAGGCAATATCTTCTTCGGTCAAACCCGGCTTGATAAAGCCTAAAATATGATTAAAGGCAAGGTCGGCAATCCCGGCCGCTTTTTGGATTTTGACAACTTCCTCTTTATTTTTAATTTGCCGTAGGCTTTCAATGGGATCACCAAATGGCTTAAGTTCAGCAGGTTTTAAAGCTTCCTTAAATTTCCTGAATTCAAAAAAACTTAACCCCTTATCTTCAAAACCCAAGGTTTGGATTTTTAAATCCTGCAAAACTTTTTTGATTGCTTGCGCAAGTATTCGGTCTTTGGTAATTTCGAGAAGTCGGAAGTCTAAAGAAGGTTTAACGGAACTTGAGTAACGCGGATCGGTTAAAAGATAATTGGTTTTTGAAGTGATGAGGAGCCAAAAATCTTTTTCATCAGACAGGTCTCCATAACCGGCGAGATAAAAAATATTGATAGGGTTGGACACTAAAAAGGATTCGGTTTTGGAAAGATTCAGCCGTTTTTTGAGTAACTTCAGTCTGTCGGTCATGATTTTCTTCTACCACACCCTGTCAAGGTTTACAATGAAAACCGGATTCTGGATTGTGGTATGATTAA
>Ga0210049_1002522_pt1 | contig 17043 bp, 24 predicted proteins | sample CryGeyCG2014_300_2_FD_183964 | JGI IMG/M metagenome (GOLD analysis project Ga0210049, IMG submission 183964) | Groundwater microbial communities from aquifer - Crystal Geyser CG06_land_8/20/14_3.00 (SPAdes) (version 2) | ecosystem: Environmental > Aquatic > Deep subsurface > Groundwater | place... | reverse complement strand
TTTTAGCTTCTTTCCTTAAACTGCCTAGTTCCGTTTTCATTTTCTCTACGCTTTCCTTTAATGGATGGATTTCCTTGACTTCCGTTCTTACGTTGCATATTAGGTCCCTAACCTGTGCCAAAATTTCGTTATTTGATTCTATTGTTTCGCTCATTGAATCAGGTATTTCGCTTTTCTCTTCTAATAATTGGGCTTCAACCGTGCCTTGTGTCTTAGCGTCTGAAAGTATCTTATTTAGGAAAGTTTCCACGGGGTTTGTGAAGGCTATTGCACATGTAATGCCCCATAAAATGAAGGTTGCAGCGGCGCTTACCCAAAAATATGTTATGGGCGTTATGGCTTGCAACTTTTCGTTTATGAAAGGATAAAGTTGAAGAAGTCTGATTTCGTTATTAAAAAACAAAACGGAAATTGCTTCAGTCAGATGTAAAAGAGCTATAAAGGTTAAGGAACTGAAGAGCCATACTGATATTCCCTTTTTAGCCAAGCATATTCCTCTAGCCTTATGATGTGGCTACACAATTAAAGTAGCGTATCTTAATATTTAATACAGATATTCCTATTTCCGATATATATCGTGATGCGCAAATTCTAAAAGGGGTTAGTGCTCTTTTATATTGTGGGATGTGTTTGAAGGGTAAGGGTGTTAGAGAGGGGCATGGGAGCTTCGTTTTTCGTGTGAGGATGGGTGAGTATGAGTTGGAGATTAGTGGGACTCGTGAGGAAGTTTTGAGAACTGTTGAGGAGTTGCCAAGTTTGATTGGGGATGTTGACAAGGCTTTTGAGGGTTTAAAATCTAAAACGGTGGCGAAGCTCACGGTCAAAACTGAAACTGACAAGAGAGAGGCTCTTATGCATAAATATCCAAAGGTTTTGCGAACAGAGAAATGTGATGAGGCTCTTTTGAGGATTCTTGAAACTGATTGGGGAAAATGGCGTCCACGCACAATTGAAGAACTGAAAGAAGCATTGAAAGCCAATGAGTTGAGCTTTTCTGGGCGTATCTTGGCAGGAGTTCTCATGGGACTTGTCAGGAAGGGAAAGGTTATGCGTTGGAAGACTGACGCTGGCTGCGTTTATATTCTCGCTGAAAAGGAAGCTTTGGCTTGAGAGGAGATGTGGAATGAAGAAGGTGAAAGCCCGAATAAAGACGCCTTTTGGCGAGATTGTGGTTGAAGGTGAAAGTCCGGAGGAAGTGCTTAATGTGCTTGAGACTTTTCCAGAGAGTTTCATGGAAAAAGTTGCAAATCTTGTTTCAAGTCGGTTGGTTCCGTCGACAGCTCAGCTAAAGGGTATTGTTGAATTTACTACGGAGGGTCCTGTCATAATAACTCGTGAAAAACTTACCCATTATGAAGCGATAGGTTTAATATTGTATACTTCAGAGGAAAAGAAAAACACGGCGGCGCAAATAACAAAGCTTTTGGAGTCAAGTGGGATTAAGTGTATGGTTCCTGCGCGTTTGAATGAGATGACTAAGAGGGGTCAAGTGTTTAAGCCTGATCCTAATAGGCCTGAGTTTAAGTTGACTGTGCAGGGTGAGCGTTGGATTGAGGATGATGTTTTGGCTAGGCTTAGGGGCAAGATGGCGTGAGTGTGCGTGCGTGCAAAGTTTCTAGGGCCCTCTATTTGGAGCCTAATATGATGTGAGTGTGTGGGAGTTGAGTGGGAGTAGGCAAGTTACGGTTCATGTTAGGTTTGGTGATGTTGAGCAGACGTTTACGGGTAGTGTTGAGGATGTTTGGTTGAGCCTTAACAGGTTTTTTGGTGAGTTTTTGCCTTCTTTTGAGGTTTCGAAGAGGCTTGTGTTGCGTGTTGATTTGCAGGGGCTTGTTAAAGATTGTGAGGGTTTGATTGCGTTTTCAAAAGAAGGTGCGAATTTGCTTGTAAGTAAGGATAGGTTGACGGATAATGAGACTTTGTTGTTGTGGCTTTTGGCTTATCATGTGGGTAATAGTTTGGGTTTTGTTAGTGAGAGTGAGGTTTCGAAGGAGGAGTTGCAGGCTAAGCTGGGGAAGAGTGGGAAGATTGCGAGTACGCGTCTTGGGGAACTTGTTAAGAGTGATATGGTTGTGAAGACTGCTGATGATAAATATAGAATTACAACTTTTGGCGTAGTGCAGATGCAGAAAGATATTATTCCGAAGATTAAGGCAAAAATTGGTGGTTAAGAAGATAAAGAGGTTTTGGGTTTTTTGATTTATTGGTTCATTTTGAGAATTGTTTTGGTGATTTCTTTTTTTTCGTTTGCTAGGTCGGCGAGTGTTTTTAGTAGTCCGTGTTTTGAGGCGTCCCATATTTCGATGGCTACTAGTTCGTTGTTTTTGTCGTAGCCTAGGAGTATGTCGTTGTCTAGGAGTTTTTCGTTTGCTATGGCTCCTTCTCTTATTTTCATGGTTAGAATGTCTGCTTTGGGGTCGTATTTGATTATTGAATCCATCTTCCGATCTTCTTCCTTCTGTTCACTGTATCTTTTAGTTCGGTGCTGTATATTATCGTTACGACTGTGATGTCGTTGTTGACTTTTTCGTAGAGTATTGCTATGTTATGATTCCAGTTGATGGCTACGTATCTTTCTCTAAGAGCATCATAGAGGAGTTCGTCTGGGTTTTTCAGGGTTTTTGTCGTTAGTTGCTTGGTTATGCCTAGCTTTTTTAGTTCCTTTAGAAGTTTGGTTTTGGCATGTTCTGTGAATGTGATCATGTGGTTTTTATCAGTCCTTGGAGGTTGTGTAGATTTGTTTTCGTATATAATTTTTAAGTGTTTATTTTGAAAGAGGATTGCGTCAGCTAAGAAGTAGATTTTGTTAAATAATGATTATCTTTAGCTCTCTTGGTAGCTAGACCCCTTATATATACGTTGAACTTTTTGTTCTATTGGAGAAAGAGTGGTATGGTTTATAAGATTAAGTATGATGACGATGCTGATGTCTTGAGTATTGTTTTGAAAGAGAAGGGTAAGCTTTCTCATGCTGAGGAAGTGGGCGATGTTATTGTTCATTTTGATAAGGATGGGAAGCCTCTTTTTATGGAGATTCTTAAGGCGAGTAAGATTGTGCCATTGATGGTTGAAGGTTTAGCCAAGAAAGAAGTTGTCGTGGCTTAGGTTTTCCGAAGGCTTTTCTTTTGGTCTTTATGGTGAACATTGGTTTTGCCCAGTGTCTTCATTAGTTCTTTTTCGTTGGCTATTTGGTCTTTTTCTTCTATGGCTTTTCTTTCTTCTGGTGTGGGTTGTTCGGTTGGTATGAGTTTCTCTACTAGTTCTTTGTAGAGACGTCTAAGTTCTTTCAGTTCTTTTCTGATGTCTTTTAACACTTCAACGCTCATGTTTAAGCCCTTGTGAATGATATTTTGATTCGCGTTTATATCTGTTATGAATATCATTCCGAAGATTAAGGCGAAAGTCGGCAGTTAAGCAGTCTCTGATAGTCTCTGTGGTGACTAGACTCATCCCTTATATACATTGAACTTTGGCTTCTAACGCTTTGTTGTTGAGGCGTATTTTAGGAGTGAAAATCAGCCAATACAGGCAGACCCCCTAGGTCTTTTGATTCCCTTCTAGCGCTTTGCGGAGACTAGACCCCCTATATATAGATTGAACCTCCGATATACTCCTAATTTCCTGACCTACAAACTGGCGCCAAGACAAAAGGCTATAAATTCCTACGTGCAAAGATATAGTGGCTCTTAATTCATTAGAGTCATGTTGTGAGGAAGATAAAATATGGTTGCTGAAAAGGTTAAAGTACCGATCATAACGGAAGAGATCCAGCATGAATACTACACGGATGTAACCAGAATTGGAGTTTCTGAGAGGACGGTAGTTTTTGATTTTGGACGGATTACACCATTTAAAAATGAAATCAAGTATCAAGTTCGAGTTTTCATGAGCCCAGAGCATTTTCTACCATTCGTAGAGCTAGTCGAAAAATTCGCTGAAAAATATCAACCTAAAAAAGAGGAAAAGAAATGACAGAACCCACAATCGATTGGCAGACTGAACCTGAGACGGTTCAGAAAATTTTGGTTGACTCAACTAAATTTGAGCGCATCTCAGAACTGAAGACAACTCGATACCCAAGTGGCTGGAAGCAGAATAGAATCAAATCCATTAAGAAAATCCGCAAGGAAACCGACTTCAAGTTAGCCAAAATGACTGTGGAAGATGATTTCCTTGGCAGTGCACGAGCGATTGACACTGGCGTTGCTGTGGAACCTTATCTGATTCCCGACGAGTTAGTCCGCTTCTTCAGAGAAAAGCCTCTTATTCCTTTCATAAGCTCTGAGGAAGAATCAAAGAAGTCCTTTGAAGAGGCAAGTTACCAATGGGCAAAGAAGAAAATGAGCGGTTCGAAGCCACAATAGACGTTCCTATTATAGCAATCGCAATGGTCAAAAATCCTGCCCAAGAAGATGCACTAGCAGTAATTGAAAAAATCCTGAAAAATGAGATGAAGGCAATTATTCCAGTGACTGTAATTCTAGGCGCATATCTTGTGCTTGTTAGATACCTTAGGGTCGAAAGTAAGCAAGCCGCATATGCACTCTCCCAATTAGTCAAGAGCCGTAACATCAGTTGGTATGAGATTGTCAAGAGAGAATCCTTAGAAGGCATTTTGGAAATGGCTTCTCAAAAAGGAATTGATGGTTGGGATGCCTATTTGGTTTCAGTAATGAAAGAACATGGAATAAAAACAATATACACTATTGATACTGAGGATTTCTCTAAACTTTCAGAGCTGAATCCTATAAATCCAATATCGGAAAAGAAATTACAAGAGTATCAGCAATGGTTACATGAGCAAACTGAACCAACTCAACATTAAACTCTCCAAGCAAATTTGCCCTTGTGAGCTCCAAAAAAAAGTCATCTTTTTTCAGATTTATGGTAATGGTCTTTTTGTGCGTGTTGAAATCTGAGTAATGCTAAATACTTTGAGCATCATGTGATTTTGCCAGTTCTGTGACTTTTTCCTTAATTTGCCCGTAAATTTTCCATGCGTCTTCTTTATCTATGAAGTATGGGTCTTTGACATTCCACACCACAACCTTATCTCCACACTCAGGACACAAACTCAACACATAATCCCTATGCCTACTCTCCATAGCCACAATAACATCATAATCACCAAGCCGCTTACCACCCAAACTCTCAGGATCCTTCTTCAAATACTGCTCCGCATTTATCCTCCTCAAAAACTCCCTCACCTCATCCGCAACAGGAATAGCCACTTGCACACCAGCAGAATCCACAATCCAATCAGGCCTCATCTTCTTCAACAAAGCCTCAGCCAACGGACTCCTATGAGCATTACCAGAACACACAAACAAAACCTTCATCAAATCACATTCCCATTCTTCGCTTTATTTTCTTTCCTTTGGCAAATGTTAAGTGTAGAAACGGCGTGTTCGAGAATTTAAATATACGTTTGAATATGAGGTGTTTTGAAAGAAGGGACTAACATGCCTGCAGAAGAAATGACCTCTAAAGAGATTGAGCAGTTTTTGGCTTGCGCACGTGTTGGGCATTTGGGCTTATGCCTTGAAGATGGAAGCCCTTACGTGGTTCCTGTTGGTTTTGCATGTGCTGATGGCAAAATATTCTTTCACACCTGCAATAAAGGTTTGAAGATGGATGCGATTAGGCGGAATGGGAATGTTTGTTTTGAGGTGGATGAGGCTTTGTCTGATGCTTCAATGTTTAAGAGTGTTATTGTGTTTGGCACGGCTGAGATTATCTGTAATAGGGAGAGGATGATTCCTTATTTGCAGAGGCTTATTGATAAGTATCGGGTTCCAGAAAGCTTTGACACGTACATGAGCAAGCCGGGAAGAAACAGAGAGAAAGAACTGGAAGCAGTAAGAATTTGCGTGATAACACCCAAGAAGATTACTGGCAAAAAATGGGTAATGAAGGGGTAGTTACATACTATGATGTCTTTCTATCCTTTAGGGCTTCGCCAAGAGTTAACACGGTTATCGCAACCATAATTCCGAGTAAAGCCCCGATAATTTGGAAACCTCCGGCACCAGGTGGATGCTCTACTAAGGTTCCAATTAAATATCCAGTAAATGCTGCAAGAATTATTCCTATTATTGCAAGCTCAACCTTCAAACTGTTTCCCCCAATGTTTTTCTTCGTTTTCAGTTTTTATGACTTGTGCAAGAATCTTCGATTAGATTGTAGATGATTAAGTTTTAAGACCTTATCTACTCATTCTATTCTCTTAGGTGCAAATCCCACCCCGCCCGTTTATAATGATTTCCGAAGCGTTGGGGGCTCTGTAGTATAGTGTGACTTTTGCTGGATTTTTTAGTGGCGCAGCGATGTTGGGTGGCGCCGAAACAACATTTACCTTGCCGTAAAAAGGTGCTGAAACATGTTTAACTGTGCCTATTCGTTAGTGAACAGGGTGCTGGGGAATGGTTGAGGAAACCGTTTGGGTTAAGAGAAAATACGTTAGGTCGAGGCTAAATTCAGGCGAGCTTTGGCTGATATACCGCCTAATAGATAACCAATATTGGCTGTTGAGGAGAAATCCCCATCCGCTTTGGGATTTGGAGAAAGTGGCCAAGCTCAGGCGTAAACTTCTAAGGCTGGTGAATAGGTACCACACACCCAAATATCAAATAAGCTTGAGACAAAGGCTCTATTAACCCCGCAAGGCTTAGGCATTGGTAAGCCGAGATGCTACCCCATTATTCATTTAAAGAAAGAAGCGCGATTCATAAAGAAACAAAGAGACTATTACACTGCACTGGCAAGCACGCACACATACGCACACACATAAACTAAAAGCGAAATGAAGGAACAAAGCAATTTATGGTTAAATAACAAGAAAAACATAGAAAAAAAGGATGTGCGGGAGATTTCGCCACTTAGTGCAGAGTGCAAGGCAAGTTGGGAAAGATATTTGAGGCAAGAATTTTCAAGTCTATGCTATGAAAGAGTTCGATAGGGATTTGATTGCGCCTTGTGGAATGAATTGCGGAATTTGCAGTGCCTATTTAGCTTATTCAAGAAATATTCCTAGGAAAAGAGGTAAAATTATTTATTGCGTTGGATGTCGTCCTCGTAAGAAAAACTGTGCATTTCTTAAAGGGTATTGTGCAAGATTGAGGGATGGTGAGATAGGATTTTGTTTTGAATGTGGCGATTTTCCATGTTATCGACTTAGCCGTTTAGATCGCCGTTACAGGGAAAAATTTGGAATGAGCATGATTGAAAATCTTAATGAGATAAAAAAGAATGGAATCGACAAATTTCTCAAAAATCAAAGAGAGAAATATAGATGCCCTAAGTGTGGAGGGGTAATCTGCATTCATAACAAGAAATGTTTTGATTGCGAAAAAATTGAAAGCTGGAAAAGTTGACTCTTAATAGTTATGGTGGTCTTTTTTTTTCTTTCTTCGACAAAACGTTTGAACATGCTCATTCAGACTCCCACAAGAGTATCCCCTTCAAAATCCTGTCATACAAGGGCTTGTCTTTCCTTCGCAACTTTATGAATTCGTTAGAGTTAACTATGATTGGCGCTATTCTTTTACCAGCTTTCTGATAAGTATTAACTATCGATTTTACCCTATTCTTTTCATTAGTAAGAATAAACAAATCAACATCACTTTCCTTTACGTCAGTTCCTTCTGAGCGACTTCCGAATAATATAATTCTTTTACAATCTTGTTTTATCTCCTCAACCAATTCATTTAGAGAATACACATTGAAGAGAACTTTAAACTGTCTTGCTACAGCATTTTTCATGTTAAGACTATAGAAAACCATTCTTCCCCTTTTACTTCTATTAAACACTTTAATTTCGGAAAGCTTTCTAAGAATTTTGTTCGCAGAACCTTTGCTAACTCTCGCTCTTCTCACAACTTCTCTCTCGTGTAATTCTCGCATTGACTCTTCATGGAACAGATAGAGAATTTTCAGCAGAGTCGGTGTAATGAAATCTAATTTATCGGGCATATGCTCATTATTTTGAACTTAAAAGATAAATAGCTTTCCGTCCTGCGCTAATGTTACAGGAATCATTCCAAAACTCAGTTTTGCTACAGTGGTTAATAAGTTTTTTATCTTGAACAAGCTATAGACACGGATGATGATTATGAAGGCTAAATTCGAATATGTTGGAATAAGAGTAACAGACGTGCAAAAATCCATCGACTTCTACACAAAACTGCTAGGCATGAAAGTCGTAAGCCGAGGCAAGAACGAGCAAACAAAAGGCGAATACGTAGCCATGCAAAGCGAAGAAGGAGGCTTCATACTGGAACTAAACTACTACGAAAAAGACAGCCCGTACAATACTCCCTACAGTGCAGGCGAAGGACTAGACCACCTAGCCTTCAAAGTTGACAACCTCGACAAAGCCCTAGAAGAAGCCCGAAAAGCAGGACACCGCGCAATCCTAGAAATGAAAGCAAACGAAAGCAGATGGGCATACATAGAAGATCCAGACGGAAACTGGATCGAACTCTTCGCTTAGCGCCTATTTTTTTCAAAAATATATTGTTTACTGGCAAACATTTCATTTCACGATTTTTTCAAGTTCTTTGACGAAGTGTTCATATTGTTTCATACCAATTTTCCAGAAGTCTGGGCTATCGATATCAAAGCCTACTATTTTGCCAATTTCAATGGGCGAAATGCTGCTTCCAGCAGATAGAATCTTTTTCAGTTTGGGCACAAACGCTTTGCGTTCTTCAAGATATTTCTGATAAAGCGCGTAGACAAACAACTGCGCATAAACATACGGATAGTTATAAAATCTGAAATTAGCCATGAAATAATGCGGCGTCACACTCCACTCCGCTTCTAATTCGTCAAACCAATCCACTGCATCGCCGTAAGCCTTGTTTCTAGCAGCAACCCAGAATTTACACACAGTTTTGTGATCTAAGAATTCTTCATGCCTAATCGCATTGTACAGACTTTGCTCAAACCATGCACGAGCAGTAACTTTGAAAAGGACACTGCCTGCAACATCAAGAACCCTGCAGAGAATCGCTTTCTTCTCCACGTCAGTCTTGGCTTCGCTTAACAAAAGGTCAGTCAGCAATAATTCTCCAAATATAGAGGCAGTTTCTGCAACAACCATCGGAATCTCTCCATTAGCAATCGTCTGATTTCGCGAAAAATAATAATCATGCGTCGCATGACCAAGCTCATGAGCCAAAGTATAAACATCATTCAAATTTCCATTAAAACTCTGAAGCACAAAAGCAGACTTACTATTATACCAACCTGCACAAAAAGCACCATTCTGCTTACCAAACCGTGGCGAAGCATCAATATGATTTCTGGCAAACACGTCTTTAACGGCAAAAGCATAATCTTCATCAAACTTGGTGTAGGCTCTGACAACCAAATCCTTTGCAGTGCCAAAATCAAACTTTATTTTTGGTCCATTAGGCAATGGTGCAATAATATCATGACAACCAAGCTTAGGCAAACCCATAATCTTGGCTTTAAGCTTAAGATACCGCTGATACAAACCAGTATTATCCTCAATAGACTTTAACAGATTATCAATAATCCGCTGGTCCACATCATTCGCTATTAGACTTGCATGCATGGGCAAATCATACTTTCTCCGCTCACACACATTCAACCAATCGTCACAGATATTTCTCAAAGCAGAACAGAATATCTCCCCATCCTTCCCTACAAGACCATAAATAGACCTCATCGCTGATTCCCGCGTGGCACGATCAGGATTAGGCAGCAAACCATAAGCTTCGCCAAAAGGAATAACCTTCTTCTTACCTTCAACCATCACCTCAAACATTCGTGTATTAAGCCATTTGCTCTGTAGCTCCTCCCAAGCCCGAACACCAAACTGATCCTTCTCAATAATCAACTTCTCCTCAACCTCAGAAAGCTGATGAGGAACTTTCCTTCGCAGCCTCTCCAAAACATGCCTATAATTCGCAAGCGCAGAATCAGAAATCAATCTTGGATCTTTATAAACCAAATTGCCAACTTCCAACTCAAAAAACGCCAAAAGCTTACCTAACTTCGCTCTTAACTTATTCACTTTATCATTAAGAGATCGAGTTTCCGGCAAAGTCATGTTAGCAGAAAAAGATAGCCCAGCAAATAACGAAACATCGTCTAACTTCGCAAAGTAAGCTTCATACTCCTGAATGCACGTTAGCAGTTCCTTGGCCGAAAAATCCTTAATTTTACTCCGATATTTGTTCGCAAATTTCTCAGCAATCTCAGTTACATCATCGATAGCCTTCTGAACCAAAGAATCAGCGACACTTGGAAAAATTTCAGATAAATCCCACGTAATCTCGCTTTTTGCCATGTCAATTCATCCTCATCTTAAAGGCAGGTTTGGAGTATTCCATAAAAGCGCAGCCGAAATTTAAGCCTATTCATAATGTCGTTTTACGGTGGCGGTCTTTTCTGGGCATATTGATATCTCCGCGGCTTTCCCTCTCTTGTTAAAATTCCGTCTTTAACTAGGTCTATTAGTGCATGGGCTACTGCTGTACGATCATAGTGAAATCCCCGCCTTGCCATTTCGCTGTGCACCTCGCTTAAGCCTTTAGCCGCAGAGAACCATCCTTCCTCCCAGAGCTTTTGTATTACGCCTTTGCATGTTTCCGCTCTTGGCGGCGCCGCAGTCCTCTCTGCTATCAGCGGTGATTCTTTCAGTTTTTCCGTTACTGTCGAGAGGATTTTGTCCACCGTTGCCTGTAGCTGGTCTTCTTGGCACTCTATTTCGAATTCTATTTCGCCTATCTTCATTTTTACTTTTATTGGTGGTTTTGACGCTTCTTGTGTCAATTTTTCACCTTGTTGTTTATTGTATTGCACATCTTGTTCATGCACAACACTTAAATATCTCTTCCCCAAACTATTGGCTATTGGTGAATCTTGGTGATTGAACAATACACTATAGCAACAACACCAAAATATAACTTTCCACAACCAAACATGGACACAACATTACCCCAACGCCTCATAGAACTAAGCCTCCACTCACTTAAGCAAGCGCAAAACCAGCCCATTCAACTAAATCAACAACTTTTCCAACAAAACAACAACATAGACGTTCAACCACAAACTCTTCAACTTAAAATGCAGCCAATACCCCTACAGCCTAAACACGAGGAAACCATAGTCGCCGCAGTTGACACCTCAAGCATGAAAATCGGCGAAACAGCTACGGGCATGTTAATCGCCGTCAGAGGCGCAAACGTCTGGAAACAAAACAAAAGCTATCGCTACATACGCCTAGGCCCATTCATATTCCACATAACAGAAGAAAACAAAAAAGAAGTCTACAACGCATTACAAAGAGCATACTTCAACTCTCCACATGAACAAAATCAAAGCTCGCCAAACCTCTTGCAGATGCCAACACGCATAGCAAACCTCCTAGAACGATGGCTCCAAACAATGCTCACAAAAACAATAAACAACGGACTAATCCTATTCGACGGCTCACTAACCAGCGGAACCGCGGACACGTCAACCCCACTCATGAAAGAAATTTTGGAAACGGCCAGAAAAAGACGAAACGTTGTCTTAGCCTTTTCAAAAATGACAACCCTAAGATGTAACGGACACCTTATAACAGACATTCTCCTTGAACATAAGCCGCCTTATCTTCTTGAAACAGCAGGTTTGAAAACTAAGCCTCCAATCGTTTTGTTAGGCGACGTTTACGTGGCAAGGCTAACAAAAGGAAACTACGCATTTAGACTAGACATCGACAAACAAGTTGCTCCAGAGCAGAAAATTGAGGCTGTTGAAAAACTTTTGGGAAACGACCTACTCTCACAGAGCTACCCCGAAACCCTACGTTTGGCGCATATTCTATGCACGTTCACGGCAAACGAGGTCATAGCCATGCAACACTTCACAGCGCAAGCATACAAACTCAAAATCATCAACAGACCAGACATGCATAGGCTCTTGTTTGGACCCTTCGGCAAAGGAGAAAACAACGCATGAAACTATACAAAAAAGAAGGCAACATAATCCAAATCCTAAGCTTCCCAAACGAAACCGTGGAAAAAGGAGATTACCTGCTCATCGAAGATGCTGACGCTGGAAAAGCGCTAATCGCCCAAGTAATCGACGTACAATTTGCAAGCATCCCAGGCATACTAGAAGAATTGCTTCGCAGCTTACCAGACGGCGGAGAACTAATACAAGGCGAAGACTTCGACCCACTAGAAATTGCACCCCACATCACATACATTCAAGACGCAAGCCTACTCGTCTGCAAAATCCGCGCAACAGTGGAAAATGAAAGTTTAAGCCCAAGCAGTTCGTGGCTTCCATCACGTTCACAATCAACAATAAAAAAACTTCCAATCCCAACACTAATCAAACTTGCCAAAATTGACGGAAAACTTCCAATAATTTTAGGAGGCACAAAAGATTCCTCGCTTCTAACAATAGACGCCACATCCTTAGACGGTAGATTAAACATAATAACTGGAAAAAAAGAAACTGGAAAATCCCACTTATCCAAACTCTTAATGCTAAACTTGACAGGGTATAAGGCTACGGTTGTAGTTTTCGATTTGAACGGCGAATACATAAGCCTAGGAATGACAACCGACGGAAAAAGAAACGCCTACCACGACAAAATTCACGTTTTAACGCCTTCAGAAAATTTTAAAGTCGCCCTAAAACAGTTGAACCTGCACGTTTTGTTAGAGATTCTTATTCATGCGCTTCATCTGCCTGGCACGTCTGCCCGCGAGTTCAGACGCATATGGCAATCACTAAAAGAAAGAGACATGCTTAACATGCACGAGTTAGGCGAGACCATACGCAATTGGCACTGCAACCAACATGTCCGCGACGCACTATTTTCACGTTATTATGCTTTGGTCAATTCATGCTTTTTCACTGACAACGTTGCTGAAGCCACGTTCTTAGAAGAATGCTTGTTCAAGGCAAAAGAACAAGGCGGCGCAATCATAATAAACCTGCGAAACACTTCGCCGATTGACCGCCAAATAGTTGTTGAATACCTGCTCGCAAAATTTGTTGAACTTTTAACAAGCTGCAGGCTTAAGGCAATTTTTCTTTTCGCCGAAGAAGCCCATCTTTACTTGCGTGAAACCTATTGGGACGACATTGTCACGCGCATGCGACACTTCGGAATATTTACCACGTTTATAACTAATCAGCCGGACACTATCCAAGAGAACATTTACCGTCAAGCAGACAACATATTCCTCTTCAACTTCACAAACGAACACGACTTAGAAGTTGTTTCAAGAGCTGCACGTGTCGACGCGGAGACAGTTAAATCCATTGCAAAAGATTTGCCACCGCATTACTGCCTTGGGCTTGGAAGAGTTGTAAGAGACTTTCCAATGGTTATCAAAGTTAAAGCGTTAGATGTTAAAACAATGGGAGAAACAAGACTTTTCTTTAAAGACATGAATTGAGTTTTTCCAGTTTCTGCCTATTTCTTTGGAAGAATGCTCTGAAAGTTTTTGTTAAATCATATTTTTCTACATCACTTAATGGAACCCATTTTAATTCTTCAGCATCACTTGCGGCTTTAAGTGTTCCACCTTTAAGTCTCATAAAATAATCGATTATTACAAAATGATACTTTACCCTGCCACTTTCATCTCTAATTATGTTGTCAACAACGTCAATATGTTCAGGCTTTTCAACTTCAAGACCAGTTTCCTCCTCAACTTCCCTCATAACTGTTTGCTCTACATTTTCACCTAGTTCCACCAGACCGCCGGGAATACTCCATTTTCCTTTTCCAGGTTCATTTTTTCTTTTCTCAAGCAAGATTTTGCCATCTTTGATTATTACAGCTCCGACTCCTATAATTGGCTGTTTTGGGTAAAGTCTTTTAACCAAGACGAAGCCTCTGCTACAGAATTGTTTTATTCGTATCTTAAAGCTTCTACTGGCTTAAGTTTTGAAGCTCGCCAAGCTGGATAAAGCGCAAAGATTACGCTGACTCCCACCCCGAAGACTAATGCTCCTAGTAGCACCGTCGGGGTTAAAGCAGGAGTTATCGAAATTCCACCAGTTCCCGCAGCCTGATTTCCAAAGAACACACCGCCTCCATGGAAGACTAATGCAACCACGTTCGCCAAAACCCAACCAGAACCTATGCCAATCGCTGCACCCATCAAGCCAATTATCGCTGATTCACCCAGAAAAACCGTAAGCACTGTCCGACTTTTCATGCCCAACGCTTTCAGTATCCCTATCTCTCGCGTGCGTTCCATCAAAGAAACAATCATAATATTCATTATGCCTATGCCCGCCACCAGAAGCGAGATAGCAGCAATTCCACCCAAGAAAAGCTGTATGACTGAGAAAACATTTGAAAGAATGTTAAGCACAGCTGTTGAAGACATCACTGTGACCTGCTTGTCGAAAGCATTTCTTATGGCCTTAGAAGTGCTATCAATCGTTGCCGTGTCATCGTTTTCTAATTTCACAATTATCATGTCACATTCATCGGTTCCAAAGAAACTTTCAGCTTTAGAAATTGGAATGTAAATACTAGAATCCGAAGGTCCTATGCCGAAGCCTCCAACCTCTTGGAGAACAGCCGAAACATGACCAGCATAAGTCTCATTTTTTGGCGGACGCGCAGTCGCATTAGTCCAAAGGATTTCAACATCGTCATTCACATTACAGAATAACGTTGCATTCTTCCAAGGATCACTTATCCGTTTCCCAACCACAACCGTGTCGTTTTCCGGACTTTGCGGTATGTCTCCACTTTCAGCTACAAACGTGCTACTGTAAATGCTTGCATATTTAGCGAAATCCACACCTACAATAGTAACAGTCCGATTCTTTCCGCCAAATTGAACATAGCCTACCCTCTGAATTATTGCCAATGACATGCTAACGTTCTCTATTTCATTGATTGTCTGCGTATCATTAACAAACAATTTGAAACCAGAATCACCTGCACCTATGATGCTAACTCCGGAGCTTCTCCCAGTGGAAACAATTAGCGTGTTGGTTGCAAATCCCTTTTGAAGCTGCGCGGTTATGGTAGCCTGTAAGCCTTGAGTGATTGAAAGCAACGCGACGATGGCTGCGATGCCAATGACTACTCCTAAAGTCGTTAAACCAGCACGAAGTTTCCTCAATTTTATTGCACTGAAGGAATAAGAGAAAACATCTCTTGATTTCATGTCAGTTCACAATCTCCCTAGTTATTACACCATCAAACATCTGGACCGCTCTCTTTGCTTGTGTGGCTAAGCGCTGGTCATGTGTAACCATTATGATAGTCACGCCTTTCTCCTCGTTGAGCCTCTTAATCAGCCCCATTATTTCGTTGGCAGTCTTGGAATCTATATTGCCTGTTGGCTCGTCCATTAAAAGAAATCTGGGAGTGTTTGCCAAGGCTCTGGCAATGGCTACACGTTGCTGTTCACCGCCGCTCAGTTCAGCTGGTTTGTGATTCATTCGCTCCTTCAAGCCTACAGTTTCAAGAAGATCTTCAGCCTGCTTTCTCCTTTCAGCCCTACCTATGTCGGCTATGGACATTGACAGTTCAACATTTTCTCTTGCTGTGAACCGTGGGATAAGGTTGAAGAACTGAAACACGAAGCCGACTCGGCGTCTAAGACCTGCCAGCTGATTGTCATTGAGCGTGGAAACGTCAACACCTTCAATCAGCAGCTTCCCCTCTGTTGGCTTGTCCAAAGCTCCAATCAGGTTCAGTAGGGTCGATTTGCCGCTTCCAGAAGGACCAAGAACAGCAAGGAAATCGCCGCTCTCAACCTTTAGGTTTACGCCGCGTAGGGCTTCAACTGGAACTTTGCCCAGCATGTAAGTTTTTCTGAGGTTGACTGCTTCGACAATCGCTACCATGCCAAGTCTTCCATTTTTTGCCTTAAACTGTTACTTGGTAAGGTATCTCCACGAGAGCGCTATGCCAATGAAAGAGAACACAGCTGCAAAGATGCCGAGGAAAGTGAAGTCGAATATTAAAGACGAAGCATTCAATTGCCACACTGTAAGTTGTCTAATAGCATCCGTCAAGTAGCTAACTGGATTTACTTGCGCTATTGCCTGAATCCAGGGCGGCATCTGAGATATTGGGAAGAATGTATTACTTGCAAACATCAATGGCAGGTTAATCAGGTTCACGATTGCCATTTGTGTTTCCCATTTAGTTGACCTCAAAGCAAGCGCCAGAAATACTGAGGACAGACCTACACAGAGAAGGAACACTGCAGCGTACAATCCCAGTATATTAAGCGGGCTGAAGGTTGGGCTGACCGTTAAGCCGAATACTACCGCGAGTGCAAGAATTATTGTGGCTTGGAACATTGACCTCAGAGATGCGTTGAGAATTTTTGACAATATTACTGCTCCTCTCGATACTGGAGTGCTGAGCACCTTATTCAGGAACCCTAAGCGTCTATCCCAAACGATGGACATGCCGCTGAACATTGTCGTAAACATCACAATGAAGGATATCATGCCAACGGACATGTAGCTGAAGTAATCCTTGACGCCGAAAATGTTCTGCATCACACTTGGACCAATATTGGCAAACATTTGCTGAGACATCTGTGAAAGTACTGCACTAGGAATCGTTATGGAGTTTACAGATGAATTAGCAGGGTTGACAATGACAAGATTCCCAGGGATAATAATACTGGGTATATTTATGTTGCCGAAGCTGCTGCTTGAGAACATTCCGCCTAAGTTCATCGCTTTTCCAAATAGTCCCATCCATAACACTGGCTGGAGTATGGCCATGAGAAGAATTATGGGTTCCTTTAACCATTTTTTAAGCTCTCGCTTAGTCAAAGCCCAAATGCCGTGAAACCTGCTTGGATGATACTCATTCAATTTGCTCATGCCCTCGCCCTCCTCATAGTCATCCTCTGCGATCTAAAAGCCTCCCTAGACTCTTCCGTATCACGCATGGACTTGCCCGTGTACTCTAAGTAGACCTCGTTCAATGTAGGTTCTGTAAGCATAAGTTTCGTCACAGTGTAACCTTTCCTCCGCAAAGCTTCAATTACGAAGGGCGCTGTTATCTCTCCA
>Ga0210049_1002517_pt1 | contig 17077 bp, 16 predicted proteins | sample CryGeyCG2014_300_2_FD_183964 | JGI IMG/M metagenome (GOLD analysis project Ga0210049, IMG submission 183964) | Groundwater microbial communities from aquifer - Crystal Geyser CG06_land_8/20/14_3.00 (SPAdes) (version 2) | ecosystem: Environmental > Aquatic > Deep subsurface > Groundwater | place... | reverse complement strand
CTTTAGGTTTAATCAACATAATAACAAATCAAAATTTAAAATTAAAAAGTCAAAATTTCAAGTTAAAATTCAAAACTTTTTATTTTTGAATTGCATTTTTGACTTATGACTTATGACTTATGACTTTTAACTTTTCTTACGGAATGAATTGTTTAAAAAAATCTTTAATCTTTCCCAATGAATTTCCAATGGGAAAATCTTTTAAAATCTGATTAAAATTTTTTCCTCCTCCACTTTCTATTGTATCATTTTGTTTTCCATAAAGAATTAATCCGACAGTTGAAGCAAACTGTGGATCAAGTACTTCATCAACTAAACCTGCTACCCTTCCTGGAATTCCCTGACGAATTGGCAATCCAACCACACGTCGACCGGTTTCTGCCATGCCCACTGTCAACGCTCCCCCACCGGTCACCACTAGTCCAGCTGGAACCATTTCGCCAAATCCACTTTTAACAATCTCTTCACCAATAAACTTATATATTTCTTCAAGACGCGGCATAACGATTCCATCAATTAATTCCTTTAGAGAAATTTCATTAATATTTTCCGGCAACTGTAGTTCGGAAACGTTTAGGGTTTCTGGTTTTTTGATTTGTTTCGCGACCTTATGATTAAAGTGTTTTGTTAAATAAAGTTTTACTTTTTCAGCGGATTCTAAAGAAATTCGAAGACCAACAGCAATATCGTTTGTAATATGACGAGCACCAAAAGGAATTGAAGCAGAATAAGACAAAGCACCATCAGCATAAATACAAATATCAGTTTTTCCACCTCCGAAATCTACAACAACTGCTCCTAATTCTTTTTCTGTATCAGTCAAAACTGCTTCTGCTGATGCAAGCCCAGAAAATACAAAACCCGAATTAACTACATCTAAGGCTTGTAAGCTGCGTTCAAGATTTTTTAGATTGGTTAAGGAAGCAGTAATTAAATGTGTATTAACTTCCAAACGTACGCCACTCATTCCCACCGGATTTTTGATTCCTGGTTGTCCGTCAACAACAAAATCACGTGGTGAAACCTCAATTATTTGTCTTGTTGTTGAAAGCGAAATTGCTCGAGCTGCCTCAATTGCCCGATCAACATCATTTTCATTTATTTCAGCTTGAGGATTTGCCACTGCCACAACTCCGTGAGAATTTAAAGATGCAATATGAGGGCCCCCAACTGATACAAAAGCTTGTTTAATTTTATGTCCAGCCATCCTTTCTGCTTTTTCAACGCTTTCCTCAATGGTACTAGTAACCTTATCAATATCAATAATTAATCCTTTCTTTACACCTCGAGCTGACGTTGTATTAAATCCAATTATTCGTAGTTCGTTGTTTTTCTCCGAGTCAACCGCAATAATGGTTGCAACTTTACAACTTCCTACATCAATTGCGCAGATTAATTTATCACTCATAGATTAAAATTCAACAATAGGTTTAGAAAAACGCAAATCAATCGTTTTTGCTATTTTTCCTTCAACCTTAAAATTTCGAATAATTATTTTCAACAACTCTGCTTGATCTTCCTTATTTTTTTCTAAATTAATTAATAGTTTCCAGTTGCTTAAATTTAATGCTAACATATCTGTACCGTTAATATCAATGGTATTAACCGAGTACCCGATATCTTTCAGTAATGAGACGAAATATATTGCATATTCAATATTATCAAACTCCAAGCGATCACCAACTTTAACAATAGAATTTAAGAGGTTTTGATAATAAATAATTACCGGAATCGACTCTACTAATGATCGACTTTTTTTAACAATTCTTTGTTGATTATTAACTAATAAATAGAAGTCTGAAGTTTTTATTTGGACAATCACTGGTAATTGACTAATTGTTATAAGTAATTGATTTGGATATTGTTTTGTTACAATAACTTCTGCCAAATTTGAGTTATTTAAGTAGATGTTTTCTTGTGTTTGGTTAGTATCTAGAAGAAATAAATTTTTATTATATAAATTGGTAATCCCGTATATTGTTTGTTTTATTTCATTTCCTTTGATGATAATGTGTTTAACGGTCAAGTTAATAAACAAAAAATATAATCCAATAAATACAAAAAGCCATATTGTTAATCCAACAATTAAATATTTAGGTGAAAAGTGAATTTGCCAATGTCTGTGCTGCATTATTTTGAATATAAAAATTATATTTTATATAACCGTTTTGATAATCTTGTAATGAGTTTATGACTTTTTCGATCAAATTTAGTAATCGAGTACTCGTTTCATTTTGATCAAATATTTCCACCACCTTATTATTATTTAGATACTTTGCTTGTTTTAATTGCTCCTGACCGGCTGACCATGGTAAAGGAATAAGAATTGCTGGTTTTTTTAAAACAATAAGCTCTGAAATCGTGTTTGCTCCAGCCCGACCTACGATTAGGCTGCAATACCAATAAACACTACCAATCTCATCACCACCAATATGCCTCTTAATAATATAATGTTTTTGTTGAGATAGAGGCAGTTGTAAACGTAGATTATTCATTGTTATATAGTCATTGTATTCTTTGGTATCACCGGTTTGATGAACAACTGTATATTTTTCAGTTAGTCGATTAATGATTTGTCCGATGTGTAAATTAATACTATGAGCACCAAGTGATCCGCCGGTTACATAAATAATCTTCCGTTTGTCTTCCGGTAACCAATTTAAATTATGATGCTGAAAAATTTGTTTACGAATTGGATTACCAATAATTATTACTTTATTTTTCTTCCAATTTTTATTGGATTCTGGAAAAGATAAGAATATTTTCTTCGCAAACATGCCAATTATTTTGTTAGCAATCCCTGGGCTAATTGTTTGTTCATGGGAATAAACAGGAATATTATTTAAAAATCCGCAAAAAGCAACTGGTAAAGCTAAATACCCCCCAAAAGACAAAATCTTATCGGGGTTTATTATTTTAATTAGTTGCCAAGCATAATATATTCCTAATGGTATTTTTACTATCTCTAAAATCGTACTCCAATTAAGTAAACGGGTAAATCGGCCAGTCTTTAAATTATAAAATGGAAGGTTTAAAGCTGTTATCTCTTTGTATTCCAAGGTTAAGCTTTTGTCAGAGTCAGAATTGTATTTTCTTCCAATAAAGTGTATCTCTATGTCTTTACGATTTTTAAATTCTTCAATCACAGCCAGAGCGGGTGTTACATGACCTCCGGTTATTATAAGTTTCATATATAATTTTTGTTTTTTGATTGCCTCCCAATATTAATTAATATTCCGATAAAAGCAAAGCTCACTAGGAGATTTGATCCACCATAGGAAATAAAAGGCAATGGTACGCCGGTTAAAGGGATTAAATTAACCATACTCGCTAAATTAATACATACCTGTAAATTAAAAAACAAAAAAATCCCTCCAGCAAGCAAACGACCATATCGATCTGATGCATTAATAGTTACTTTGTAAATATTATAAATAAATAACATAAACAAACCAATCAAAAGCAAAGATCCAAACAAACCCACCTCTTCACCAATAATCGCAAAAATTGAGTCAGTGTGTGCTTCTGGTAAAAAAAGATACTTTTGTTTTGATGCTCCAAAACCTTTTCCAAAAAAACCACCATTGGTGATAGAAATCACAATTTGATTAATATGATAAGTAATACCAAGTGGATCAAGTGCTGGATTAAAAAAAGCTAGTAAACGTTTAAAACGATAGGGAGATGTTTTAATTAACCAATAACCTATCGTTAATGCTGCTGGAAATAAAAATATTAAGTAATGTAATTCTATTCCTGCTAAAAAATAGATTCCAATTCCCATTAAAAAAATAATTGAGGCCGTTCCCATATCTGGTTGGAGAAAAATTAGAAACATTAATAGCCCGATAAAAATTAAAAAAGAAAAAAATCGTTTCCTTTCACGGTTAATAAACCAAGAGCATAAATATATCAGGGTTGCCAGTTTCGCCAATTCAGTTGGCTGCAGATTAAAAAAACCAAGGTTAATCCATCGAAGCGCTCCACCGGAATGACTGCCCAATCCTGGAATCAAGACTAAAAAAAGCAGTATAATCGTTGCGCCCATTAACAAAAATGCCCAATAATATAGCCGATGATAATTAAACCAAGAGAAAAAAAGCATCGTGACAATCCCAATTAATAGCCAAATTCCCTGAAGACGAAAATAATAAAAACTATCTCCGCTCTCCTGAAAACTCCGTACGGCTGACGCTTCAAAAACAAAAAAAATTCCAATCATTGTTAAAATTATTGGTAGTAGCATTATCCATGCTAATAGGTTTTTCTTTTTTTGAACTACTTTCATTTTAGTTGATCAACAACTTTATTAAAGGCAGATCCACGTTCAAATTCATTCGCAAACATTGCAAAAGACGTCGCCCCCGGAGATAATAAAATAACGACTGGATCATTTGTTTCTTTTCCAACACGATAAGCTTCCTTAACGGCTAAACTTAAATCGTCATAGATCTGACTGATTTTATCTTGATAAAGTTCTTTTAACATCGGATGAATTAAATCAGTCAATGTCCCTTTTAATAAAAAGATCTTTTTAACCTTTGAGAGTTCTGGAATTAATTCATCAAATGACAGCTGCTTGGAATTTCCCCCAAGAATTAAAATTATTCGGTTATTTTTATATGTTTGAACCGCTTTAATTGTTGCCACTGGAGTTGTTGCGGTTGTATCATTAACAAATGTGATATTATTGATTTTTTTGATCGTTTGTAATCTTCCTGTTAAAGGTAAAAAATGATTTATGGAACTTTTTGCCTTATATTTATCAATACCAATAAGTTTTATTGTAGCCAAACAAGCAGCAACATTTTCTCGATTATGTTCACCTGATAAACTCATTATTGAGAAATCAACATTATTTTTTCCATATAAAATTAATTTCCCATGTTTATCACCTAGTAAATTCAAGTATCTTTTATTAAAGATTGTATAATCCGTGTCTTTTTGATATTGAAAAACTGCTTTTTTATCATTGTAGTATTCTTCCATTGATTGATAGTAGTTTAGATGGTCCGGGTAAAGATTAGTAAAAACCGAAATATGCGGACTTATTTTTCTTCTGTGAAAACCTGAGAGCTGCCAAGAAGAAAGCTCCAAAACAACCCAATCGTTTGACTTAATATTATCATACATCCCCAATGGACTAGCGTTTGGTAAATTTCCTCCAAGATGAACGCCGATATTATTATCTTTTAATACTTTGTATATTAAATTTGCCGTGGTTGATTTTCCCCTAGTTCCAGTCACTCCAACTATTGGAGCTTGACAAATCGATGTAAAAAAAGCCGCTTCCATATCAATTGGAATTTTTGCTTTTTCTGCTGCAACCAATTCTGGCAAATCCCAACGAACTGAGGGGCCTTTAATAATTAAGTCAGCTAGTAAAAAATCTTTCATTCTGTGTTCTCCTAATACGAAATCAATGCTCAAGCCTTTCAATTCAGATAATGTAGGTAACAGCTGTTCTTTTGACTTTAAATCCGTAACCGTAATTTTCGCTCCCAATTTGGCAAAAAATCGTGTAGCCGCTAATCCTCCACCCTGCAAACCTAAACCAACTATCAAAACCCGCTTTCCTTTATAAAGTAACTTTAGTTTATCCAATGATGTATTTGACATAATCTTATTCTACACTTTTTGCTTTTAAATAACCAAATAAACGTACAGTTAAAAGTTTTTAAAAGAGAATCCTGTTTACGTTTTCGTTAAAATTGTTAACATCTTTTATTAATTTATCGTTATATCAATCTGTATGATTTACCTGATATAATTTATTTAATATGGATTTTATAGTTATATTTCTACTTATCATTTTTAACGGTTTTTTTGCCATGGCTGAAATAGCTATTGTTTCATCAAGAAAAAGTAAGCTAAAAAATATGGCAATGACCGGAGGAAATAAAGAAAGAACTGCGTTTAATTTAGCTGAAAACCCTAATATGTTTTTGTCCAGTGTTCAGATTGGAATAACCTTAGTTACCGTCCTTGCAGGTGCAATAGGTGAAGACATGTTTATGGCAAAACTTTCCCCATTAATTAGACTTTTGCCTTTTATTGGAATATATCACCAGCAAATTTCGTTTATTTTGATTATCACTATAATTACCTATTTATCTATTGTTATAGGAGAACTTGTTCCAAAAAGAATTGCTCTTAATAATCCCGAAAAAATTGCCATATTCGTCGCCCCTATAATTAAACTTATTTCTAATATAACTTCACCGATTGTACGTTTGTTAAGTATCTCAACCGAATTTGTTTTTAAGCTTTTTGGGCTAAAACAAACTTCCCCTTCTCTCATTACCGAAGACGAGGTACGTATTCTCATTAGAGAAGGTGCAGATATGGGAATTTTCAGCCGTACCGAAAAAAAACTGATTGAGCGGGCGCTTTTATTAGATGATTTACGAGTGGGAATGCTAATGACACCTAAACATAAAATGATGGTCGTTAATATTGATAAATTTGCCGATAAACCAAAACAATTTCTTAAAAATTATCCTCATTCTCGATTAATCTTTACCGAAGGAAAAGATAACAAAATTTTCGGTGTTATTCATGTAAAAGATCTATTATCTTACTCCTTCGATGAACGCGAATTCGATATTGAAAAACTAAAAAAAATCACCAATAAACCACATCTTATCCCTGAATCAATGAAAGCAATTAAAGTTCTTGAATTATTTCGTCATTCACCTATTCATATTGCTTTAGTATTGGACGAATTTGGCAATTTTCAAGGATTGGTAACTTTAAACGATATCCTCGAGGCGCTTGTAGGTGAAATTAGATCACAGTCGATTCAAGAGCCTTTGATTATTCAAAGAAACAACGGATCATTTCTTGTTGATGGAGTATTAACGATATATGAATTAAAAAAGAAACTTAAACTTAAAGAGTTGACAAATAAAGATCTCACCAACTACCAAACCGTTGCCGGTTTTATAATCGCTCATCTTGAAAAAATACCAAAAACTGGAGATGTTTTTGAAAAATCTGGCTACAAATTCGAAATAATCGATATGGACAACAACAGAGTAGACAAAGTTTTAATTACACCACTACATTGAAATTACTTAATTTAAAGAATCCTGTATCTAGTACTACAACCCATACCAATAGTCTCGATCTTTTCTATACTAATGAGTTTTCTCAATACTTGATTAACAGTAGGTCGCGCTACTTTTGTATTTTCGGCCATATCCCCAGGTGTTGCCTCTTTAACTTCCTGTAAATATTCCAAAACGGCCAGCTGCTTCTTAGATAATGTTTTTTCCACATTATCAGCGGTCAGCAAATCGACAGCCTGTTTTGATTGATCGAATATAATGTTTAAGAAAAAAGTTAACCAAGGCATAAAATCGGTCTTCTCTGTTTTTAAAGTGATCTGTGTTTTTCTTAAAGCAACATAATATTCCTGTTTCTTTTCCTCGACTAATTTTTCATGAGAAACATAAGACGTATAAATATAACCCGCTTGAAGCATTAATAAATTAGTTAAAATTCGAGATATCCGACCGTTACCGTCGCTAAAAGGATGGATCTTTAAGAATTCAACCACAAAATTAGCGATTATTAGCAATGGATGATATTTTTGTTCTTTAGTAGCTTTTATGGTCCATTCCACCAATCCTTGCATTTCAATCGGAGTTAAATAAACCGGTGTCGTGTCAAAAATCGTTCCAACAATATTTCCTTTCGTGTCAACCATCTGCACCTTGTTTTCCGTTACTTTATATTGTCCCCGGTGAAAAGAATTCTTATCAACATACTTGAGAATCTCCTGGTGGAAATGCTTTATTGTTCCTTCATTCAGCTTGATTGATTGCCAAGAATCAAAAACGTTTTTTAAAAGTTCAAAATAGCCTTTTACTTCCTGGATATCCCTATCTTTGAATTTTTGCATAGAAATACCTTTCATCAAGTCCCCAACATCAGAATCACTCAATTTTGCCCCCTCTATACGAGTAGAAGCACCGGTTGATGTAATAAGCACTGATTGCTTAAGTCTACCAAGTATTTGAGGGTGTAAATTAGCACTGGCGATCCACCTGCCTTTTGACTCATCAATTGCGGCTATAAGAATAAGAATATTGGCCGGAAGTGCTTCCAGCCTTTGGTCAAATTTTGTTAAATTTTTCATAAATTTACTGTTTACGCTTAACGTAGTCCCGTTTAGCGGGACGAAGTGGCGACCATATAAGATTATATTAGATTATATAAGATTAGCGGGCTATTTGTCAAGTAATTAATAGTCTCCTCACTTCATAAACGCAACCATGAGGCCAAAGATACTTAATAAAATAGAAATCAACCAAAAACGCATCACAATTTTCGGCTCTGGCCAACCTTTTAACTGAAGCCATAAATGAAGCGGAGAAACTGGCAATACTTTTTTTTTGTAAATCTTTTTTCCCACTAACTGAATCAACGAAGACGCAATCTCCACAACAAAAATTCCTCCAATAATCAATAGGGAAAAAGGTTTTCCCAAGGTCAAACCGATTACTGCAAAAGTTGCTCCAAAAGCCAATGCTCCTGCGTCACCTAACATAATTCTTGCTGGAAAAATATTAAAATACAAAAATGCAATAATGCCGCCCAACCAAACACCAATAAAAAGAGAGGTGGGGACGTCTACAATCGATCTTGCCACTGCCCAAAAACTCATTAGGGCAATTGTCAAGACACCGGAAGATAGACCATCTAATCCATCTGTAATATTAACAGCATTTGCGAAGGCTACGATTACAAAAATTGCAAAAAAAATATAGGAATAATATAGTTTAATCACTCCAAAAAAAGGAATATGAACAAAATCAATTTTCAAATCATTAAATAACCAAAAAGCAATTATACCTGCCAAAACAACTTCAATGATTAATTTATGACGAAGTCGCAATCCAAAAAACTGTTGTTTTTTTATAATAAATATTTTTTTTACGTCATCATAAATTCCAAGAAGAGAAAAACTTAATAAACTAAAAATAATAATCTTCGCCTCACTTAACATCGCAGGATAGTTTGACTGAATTGGACGCCTAAGAATAATAAATAACAACAAAGATAATATAAACAGAATTAGTGTTGTTATAACAATTAAAATTCCGCCTCCAATTGGAATCCCTTGTTTGTGTTTATGAAAATGATCAAATATCGGAGTCGGTTTACTAAACGCATCTCTTGTCTCTTGATTTTGACGCTGTATTTTCCACTTGTAAAGGAAGTTAATAAAAGGAACGATCAGAACAAAGTTTACAATAAAAGCTACTATCGTTATAAAAAGATATAGAGACATATAAGGCTTTAATTAAACAAATTAACAATTTTAGGAATATAAATTATCAAAGAGAGAATTAAAGCCCCAAGCGCAAATATTAACATTGCTCCAGCTGAAGCGTCTTTTGCAACTTTAATGTCCTTTCGCCATTCCATATCAATTGCATCATTAGTGCTTTCAATAGCTGTATTTATTGTTTCAATTGTTAAACCAACAAATATTAAGGTAATGATTACTAAAAATTCATTGTATGAAATTCTTAACAAAATTCCACCTATTAATGCTATTGCAGATAAAAATAAATGTATTCTATAGTTTGGTTGACTATTTAAAGCGGTAGTTAATCCTCGTATTGCGTTTTTAACTGAAATATGGTGTCTTCTTATCATATAATTATTTCCGATAATAACTTTCCTAATTTTTTTTGATTATGACGAACAAGGCTACGATTAAGTTTATCACTCGCTTGCTTTATATATTTTGTTCTATCAATTAAATTAGCGCATATTATTTTTTTATCCTTAGATAAATATGTATCATTTATTACTAAAATTTCCTTATTGGCCAAATACCATTTTATTACATCTTCTGATATTTTACCATTATTTATTAAAACAATATCAATTTTTCGTGATAAATATTTTTCAAGCGTAGTTATGTGATCCATAGCTGTATAAGAGGTTGTTTGTCCTAATTTTGTCATTAGGTTCATAATGTAGACTAATTTCGCTTCTGAATGAATAATTGCTTCCTTTATTCCATTTACTAAAAGTATTGGAATAATACTCGTGAATAAATCTCCTGGTCCAAAAATCAAATATTCAGACTGTTTAATTCTTTGGATAGCTAATGGATTAGCCCTAGCCTTTGGTTTAAGATAGACATAATTGATACGATCTGATGTTGATCGATTTTTTTCAATCTTAGCTTCAGATTTAATTATCCTATCTGATTGATATTGTGCATATAAATGCACTTTGTCAAAGGTAACAGGTATGACCTGGCCTTTTATTTTTAAAATATAATTAGCGGCTTTTACAACGCCTTGATAATTTGAAGTAACCTTTTCCAATGCTGATAATAATATGTTTCCAAAATTATGACCTTTAAAGTCTCCTTTATTAAAACGATATAAAAAAAGTTTTCTCCAAAGAACTGGAGCCTCAGACATTGCCACCAAACACTGCCGAAAATCGCCTGGTGGTAACACTCCAAGCTGATCACGGAGTCGACCAGTTGATCCGCCCGAATCCATCATCGTGACAATTGAGGCTAAATCAACGGAATAAGATTTTAGTCCTGATAATGTAATATAAGATCCTGTTCCTCCACCAAAAACCGTCACTTTTTTATTACTCATATTTTCTTAATATTACCTCCAAGCTTTTGAATTTTTTCAATAAAATTTTCATAACCACGTTCTAGAATGGAAACATTATTAACAACCGATTCACCTTCAGCTACTAATGCAGCAATCGCTAAAGTTGCACCTGCCCGAAGATCAGCGATTGTTAAAACTCCCCCATGTAATTGCTGTTGTCCGATAATTTTGATTGCCTGCTGATATTCTTTACCTTCTTCGTAATTAAAATGATAGTATTTTTTTGGATCATTCACTTTAATAGTAATAAACTCTATTTGGGCACCTAATTTTTTTAATTCTTCAACATAACTAAAACGGTTTTCAAAAATTCGTTCGTGGATAATGCTCTCACCTCGTGCTTGCGTAAGAAGAATTGCCCATGGTGGTTGCCAGTCTGTCATAAAACCCGGATATGGTGAAGTTTCAATATTAACTGCGTTTAATTCCCCAAAAGGTGGATAGGAAAACTTCCATTTTTTATTCTTTTTTTCTTCAGCCAAACCCCCGATTGATTTGACAGACTTGATCAATGCCTGTATATAGTGTTTCTCAATGTTTGAAATGACTATATTTCCTTTTGTGGCTAACGCTAAGGAGATGTATGTTGCCGCTTCGTTTCTGTCAGAAACGATTTTAAATGAAGTTTTTTGTTTCAATGATTTAACACTATATATTTGTATCAGATTACCCCTTCTTTCAATTCTAGCTCCGGCTAAGTTAAGAAAATTAATTAAATCATCAATCTCCGGTTCCATTGCTGCGTTTTCAATTATCACCTGTCCTTCTCCAACAACCGCAAGCATAATTATTAATTCAGTGCCAGTATGTGTTGGTTTATTAAATTTGACTAAACCATCAATTTTGCTATTTTTTTTGGCGTAATAATATCCACTAGTTGTTTCATAATTCACTTGAATAGATAAGCTTTTCATTGCGTCAACTATCCGATCAATTGGTCGTAGGCCCAAACGACAACCGCCTGGATTAGGTATTTCTGCTGAATTAAACTTTAAGATAAATGGAGCGAAAAATAAAAAGGAAACTCTAATTTTTGAAGCAAAAACAAAATCAAGACGGTTTTTATCAAAGCAACCACCTTCAATTTTTAGTTTATTTACATTGATAAATTCTGCCCGACCACCAATGCTCTTGATTAAATTTAGTAATTCTTCAACATCACGTATTCTTGGGATATTTTCGAGAATAACTGGTCCATCAAACAAAAGTGCAGCGATGATTGTTTTTAGGGCAATATTTTTAGCCCCGGAAAGTTCAACTTCTCCACCTAATCTCTTTCCACCTTTTATGATATAAGCATCTTCCATATACAAATCTTAAATAATATTAATAATTTCTATGCCCTATCAAATCTATACTGAACAATGTCATTGCGAACCCTCGCTTAAGCGGGGGAAGTTATAATCCCGAGCTTAGTTCGAGGGACAATCCCGTTAATATAAGATTACCCTATTGGTAACGACCTGCCTGCCGGCAGGCAGGGATTGCCACGTCGCTCCGCTCCTCGCAATGACAGTAAATCCTATAATTATTTAAACTAATTGTACTTCTTCAACTAAATTAATATCAAATTTTTCCTTAACTTTATCTTTAATATATTTTACCAATTTAACTAGATCTTCTGGTCTTGAATTCTGCTTACCAACATTAACAATAAAATTTGCATGAATTGGCGAAATCATAAATCCGCCGACCTTATAATTTTTTAGTCCACATTGGTCAATTAAATATCCAGCAGAATTAGTAGGAAGATTTAATTTTTCCCGCTCCTTTTTACTAATATTTTTGAAAAGGCATCCTGATGTTGCCACTCCAAAGGGTTGAGTAGTTTTTCTGTAGATTAGTGAATCTGATGTAATTTTTCTTAATAAGTTTACTTTTTCTCTTGGTAATCGAAATACTGCACTAATTATTATTTCTTTTGTTTTTTGTAAAATACTAAATCCATATGCAAATTCAAAATAATCTTTTTTAACCTCTTTAAGTTTCCCATTTGTTGTTAATAATTTCGCGCTAATAAGTTTATCGCTAAAATATATAATTGGTTTTGTCCATTTTGAATTCATGTATATTGCTCCTCCAACTGTTCCAGGCAGTCCTTGATGATGCTCAAATCCAGACAAACCCATTTCAATTGCTTTTGCAATTAAAAACGAAACAGAAACACCACTTGACACTTCCAAATCTACTTCTCGACTAGAAGATCGAAGAACTTTAATTTCATTAATTGAATTTTTTATCACAAGACCAGAGTAATTATGAATAAAAACAATATTTGATCCTCCACCTAAAATAAAAAAGGGTAGATTTTGTTTCTTTACCCAAACCATACTATTAATTAATCCTTCAATTGATCTTATCTCAACAAAATACTTTGCGACTTGATTCACTCGCATTGTCAGATGCTTAGCAAGTGGTTGATTAATAAGTATCTTTAATTTACTAAACATAAATTTAATTATTAAATTTTCTTTATCACCCTAATTATCTCATCTTGAAGCTTGTAGATATCTCCTGCTCCCATTATAACGATAGTAGTTTTTGCATCAATAAGCTGTTCTAAACGTTTAATAATTTGTTTATTGTTTTTTTCAGCGTAAATAGTATTTTCTTTAATTTTATTTGCAATATCCGCAATCATTTGTGAAGTAACGTTTTGATTTTCTATTTTTTCCCTTGCCGATGGAAATATCGGGGCAATAATTGACTTATCAGCAAATAACATTGACTCGGCAAATTCGTTTAATAAACTTTTTGTACGGGAATATGTGTGTGGTTGGAAAATAGAGATTATTTTATGTTTTTCATAACGTTGTCTTAAGGCATTGATTGTTGCAATAATTTCTTGGGGATGATGAGCATAGTCGTCAAATAAATGAATGTTTTTTTTTGAGTAGATATGTTCCAATCGTCTCTTAACTCCGGTAAAGTTTTTAACCGCCTGTTTTATTTTTTTAAAAGAAAAACCTAAATTAATTAAAATTAAAATTACTCCAGCCAAATTACTGATATTTTTTTCACCGTAAAGAGCACTTTGTACAACGCCTAAATTTTTCCCCAGATAATTAATGGTAATTTTAGTTCCAAAATTATTTATTCGATAATTATTAATAACTAAATCGTTATTTTTACTGTATCCGTAGGTAAGGTGAGGACTTTTTATTTTAGACTTAATTGAATGTAGGTTTTTATCGTCACCGCTTAAAAATACTACTTTTTTATTTTGAAAAAATTCCAAAAAAATTTGTTTTGTGTGTCCCAAATTCCGATAAACATCTGGATGATCAAAATCAATGTTTGTTGCTAAAACATAATCTGGTTTATATAAATTTAATTTAGGCCGAACATCACGTGGCGGATCAATACCGTATTCGTCTGCCTCATAAACAAAATAATTATTATCTAATGTATCACCACCTGGATACTGGAATTTACCAGCCCGAAAACTTGGCGCTCCAACTAAATATGTAGGATTAATCTCAAGCTGAAGTAATGCGTATGACAAAAGTGCAGTCGTGGTTGTTTTTCCATGACAACCACTTATAGCTATTGATATCTTATGATTTTGTGACAATTCTTCAATTAGTTCCGCTTGATTAAGACACTTGATATTTCTTTTTTTTGCTTCTATTACCTGCGCATTTGTTATTCCTTCATGTGCAGCTGAAAATACTAATAAATCTGTATCTTTTGGTAAAATATCAGGTAAAAAAGAATTTATAATTTTAATATTATTTTGTAATAACATCTTATCCGTAATAAACTCCTCTTCTAAGTCTGATCCCGAAACGTTTTTACCTAATTTTTTGTAAATAACAGCTAGATTAGCCATTGCCACTCCCTTTATTCCCAAAAAAAAGATGTTTTTCGAATTTAAAGTATTTTTAGCTCGTTTTAACATTCTAAGAGTAAATTATACAATAATTATCCAAATTTACTCATACCTTAAAGAATTAACCAATGTCATTGCGAGGAAGCCGACGTACATCGGCTGACGAAGCAATCCCGTTACAAGCGGAGGTATTTGAATAACTTTATCGTCTTGTTAACAGTTGTGTTGTTGTGTTGGTGTTGTCTGGGCGTGGGAGGATTTGGATTGAATAGGTTTCGCGGTTAATTAGAAATAATAAATTAATGATTATTTAAGCAAAGAAGTCATGAGGATTTATTCCAGTTTTTTTCATTTGTTTAGCTGTTTTTTCTAAAAGAGAATTAAGTCTACGCCAAGCATAAATACCTACTTGTTCTGGCGCTAGTTTATAAAATTCATCTGCCATACTATAGTCTCCTTTTTCACGACCCTCTTCTAGTAAATCTAGATGATGACGAAGTAATTCGTTATATGGCTCAAGACCATCTAAAGCTTGATCTATATTATTAATAGTACCTCTATTTGTTTCAAGAAATGATCGCCATTGTTCGCCGTATTGTTCTTCTGCGTTTTTCAAATAAAACTGAATACCACCTTGTCCAACTTCTGGATCCCTTTCTGCTCTTTGTCTTGCTAGAAAAAGAAGGTAAAAATTATTACCGAATTGTTGATGGCCGTGTTCTCTTTCAAAAGAAGTTAACTTATTAGCAGGAACTCTTGGCGCTCTTTTTGCCAAATCTACAAAATATTCATGTGGTGGTGTTTGACCAGCTTCTCGTCCAGTCATAGTTTTATGCTGATATTATACCCTAATCAGATAGTAAAAGCAAATTGGTGAACAATAGTATAATCGAATCATGGTTAAGGTCGCTCAAATGACTATACCTCCGGAATATGAACCTTTGCTGGCTAAAATCCTCGTTTGGTTTGATTCGTTAATTTATCCTTACATGCCTTGACAAAATCGAGGTCAATGTCTAAAATAAAAATATATGAATCAAACAATATCTTTACCTACATCGGTCTTTGAAGAAATTGTTACAAGGCTTAATCGCCTCGAGACAATCGTCTTTGGCAAAAAACAAAGTCAAGTGACAGATGAAAATATTAAACTCTCATCTGCAGCCAAAAGACGATATAAAAAAATGGATGAAGATATTAAAAATGGTAAGAATATCTATACTTTTAATAATAAAGATAGCGCACTTAAGTTTTTGCTTTCTTAACATCGGCACTCACAATCAGGTCTACGAATAATACGAATCTATGTAGAAACTCGGTTAAAATGAAACAGCAAAGCGAAAAAGTAGTTTCTTATTTTATTAATGATTTAATAATCTTCTCAACCGCTTCTTTTTCGTCCCAAGGATATTCTATTTTTCCCCTGCACAAACTTTTTTCATGTGCTTTACCGGTTAACACAACGATGTCACCAAGTAATGCTATACTTATTGCTTTTTTTATTGCATCGAGCCTGTTTTCAATTATAGTATAACTTTTATGAACGGATTTTATTCCATTTCCAATTTGTTCACATATTTTATACAAATTTTCTATTCGATAATCTTCTTCTGTTAAAATAATTACATCAGAATAGGTTGCGCTTATTTTTCCCATAGAATAACGTTTACTTTTATCCCGCAAACCAGCTGCGCCAAAAACATGAATGATCCTTCCTGTTTTATCAAGATATTTTTTCCTAACCTCTGGAAGAAGTTGTAAAAAGGCATTTGATGTATGAGCAAAATCAATCATTACCTTAAAATCTTTATCGTAAACTAAGTCCCATCTGCCTTTTGGCAGTTGAAACGTTTTCATTGCTTTAAAAATATTTTTACCCTCAATTTCAAGCTCTTTGCAAACAGTATACGCCGCTGCATAGTTATATCGATTAAATTTTGTCAACTCTAAGAATTTTTCTAAACCTTTGAACTTTGAGTTGTAACTTTGCACTTTGAACGGCGCCTGCCCGCCCTTTTGGCGGGAACTTTGAACTATTTTATAAGATTCATCATCCTCATTCACAACTGCTACTCTTGAATTAGATAATAACTTTAATTTAGCTTTACAATACTCTTCGTAAGTTCCATGATAATCCAAGTGTTCATGAGTAATATTAGTTAATACACCAATTTCAAATTTTATTCCCCACAATTGATTTTGTTCTAATCGATGTGATGTTAATTCCAATACAAAAAATTCAGATCCAGCTTTATATGCCTCAAAAATTAGTTTTTGGACAGTAAATGCAGAAGGTGTTGTCACATGAAATCCAGTATCATATTGTTTTTTCCCAATCTGTGCATAAACAGTTGATATCATTGAGGCTTTTTTTCCAGTTGATTTTAGAATATGATATATCAAATGCGTCGTAGTCGTTTTACCATCAGTTCCAGTTACTCCAATCACTTTTAATTTTTTACTAGGAAAACCATAAAAAACATTTGCGCTTATTGCCTGAAAAAGATGATAGATATTTTTAAGTTTTTGGATATTCATAAATTAACCTAATTACCTAATTAATCTAATTAACCTAAAAAAAACA
>Ga0210049_1002510_pt1 | contig 17098 bp, 18 predicted proteins | sample CryGeyCG2014_300_2_FD_183964 | JGI IMG/M metagenome (GOLD analysis project Ga0210049, IMG submission 183964) | Groundwater microbial communities from aquifer - Crystal Geyser CG06_land_8/20/14_3.00 (SPAdes) (version 2) | ecosystem: Environmental > Aquatic > Deep subsurface > Groundwater | place... | reverse complement strand
AGGTACACAGGTAGACAGGTACACAGGTACACAGGTAGACACGCAACACGCATCCCGCATCGTAACTACTCAGCCGTCATTGCGAGGAGCGAACGGAGTGAGCGACGAAGCAATCCCCGCGTCGTGGCGAGGAGATTGCTTCGCAAAGTACGCTCGCAATGACGGATGGCTGAGTAGTTACCCCGCATCTCTTCATCCCCTCCCGGAAAGTATAAATATTATCCATGGACTACCAACTGACAAAAAACGAAGAGAAGTCCGCCTATCGCATCCTCCCCTGGGTGGATTTCACGCGCTTTGTCGGCGCGTTCCTCGTTGTTCTGGCGCACATTGACGTGTGGGGCGGCGGGCCAGACTGGGTTCAGAAAATTTACTATACCCTCTCCCGCAACGGCGTCCCGCTCTTCTTCCTGATGAGCGGGTACCTGCTGCTCTCCAAAGAGGAGGACACCTGGACGTTCTTCAAGAAGCGCGCCGCCAAAATCCTCATCCCCTTCCTCGCCTGGTCCATTTTCTATGACGTGTACGCCTCGCACGCCTTCGCCGAGACGGGGGTGACTCTCGACGCGATCTTCAAGATGTTCATCCGCATCCTGCGCGGACCTCGCGCCGCGCACCTGTGGTTCTTCTATTCGCTCATCGGCCTGTACTTTTTTACGCCCATCCTGCGCCTGTTCGTTGCCAAAGCCAAAAACTCGGACATTCTTTACTACATCGCGCTCTGGTTCGTTATCATGCCCATCATGTTCATCCTGGAAGAGTTTACGCCGCTGAAAAACGGATTTGAACTTTATTATGCCGCAGGTTACGTGGGCTACTTCCTGCTCGGTCTCTATCTCGGACGGTTGGAAACCACGCCGCGTCACCTGTGGGCCGCGCTGGGCCTGTTCGCAGCGGGATTTGCCTTCACCTTCGCAGTTTTCTACCTCGACCTGCCCCCGCAGAACAACGAATTCCCCTTCCGCAGTTATCCCAGCCTGAACATTGTGTTGATGGCCATCGGCGCATTCATCCTGCTCAAGGCCGCGGGCGAACGGAACTCGCCGCGCCTGGCGCGCTTCTCCAGCCTCGCCAGCCCGTCCAGTTTTGGGATTTACCTCGTCCACTCCATCATCCTTGTCGGGATGGCCGCCGCGTGGGAATCATTCGGCTTCGAGACGGCGGCTGGACCCTCGCTGCTCGTCATCCCTCTCGCGGCGGTCGCCGCTTTTCTGATTTCGTGGGGAGTCACCGCCATCATGCGCCGGATTCCAGTCTTGCGCGCTGTGGTTCCGTGACGCAAAAAATCTCTCACGCCGCGATCTTGACCAGCGCCTCTTTCAATCGCTCCACTTCCTCCAGCGTGTTGTAGTGCGCCGCGCCGACGCGCACCATGCCGCCGCTCTCTTCCAGCCCCAGCCGCTCGGTCACGTTGATGGCATAGTAGTTCCCGTCCCAGGCATAGATGCCCTCCTGCGCCAGTTTCTCAGCGACCGCGCGTGGATGTAAATCCTTCAAGCGAAAGGAAAAAGTAGCCACGCGTTCATCCAGTCGGCGGACGTCGGTCAGGCCATAGAGACGCAACCCAGGGACGGATTCCAGGGCGGAAAGAAGCGCGCGTCCCAGTTCGAATTCGTAGGCGCGAATGGCAGTCATCGCCTTCTTGAGTTCCATCTGGCGGCCCTGGTAGCCTCTTTCCGCGAGACCTTCCACAGTACTGCCGCCGAATTCCTTCCCCACCCATTCAAAGTACTCTATGGCGCCCAGCACACCCGCAATGCCTTCGTGGTTTTGGGTGCCGGTCTCGAATTTTCCTGGAATCTGGTTCGTTGCAGGCCGCACTTTGTAGGCGAATAATTTCTCCAACCATTCGCGCTTGCCATACAAAATCCCCACATGCGTTCCGAAAAATTTATATGCGGAGGAAACCAGGAAATCGCAATCCAGTTTTTGAACGTCAATGGGACCGTGGGGCGCATATTGGACGGCGTCAATGTAAACCAGCGCGCCGGCCTCGCGCGCCATTTTAACAATCCTGGCAACCGGGTTGATCGTCCCGAGCGAGTTGGAAGCATAACCCACAGCCAGCAGGCGCGGCTTTCGTTCGAGGGCCTTTTGCAAGTCGTCCAGTTTTAGTGTGCCGTCTTCCACATCGAAATCCACCCAATTGACCTTCACTCCTCGATCCTGCGCGGCCAGCGCCCACGGCGTCACATTGGCATCGTGATCGAGACGGGTGACCACGATCTCATCCCCTTCCTTCCATTCTCTTGAAATCGAACGGCTGGTGTGAAGCGTCAACGTGGTCATGTTGTTGCCGAAGACGATTTCTTCGGGGGAGGCGGCGTTATAGAAATCCGCCATTGCCCGATGGGCTTCATCCAGGATTGCGTCGGATGCAATGCTGGTGGCGAAAGCGCCTTCATGGTTGGCGTTTGATTCAATTAGATAGCCATTGACGCGGTCCAGGGATTGTTTTGAAATTTGGGTCCCGCCCGGATTGTCGAAGAAAATAGCCGGGTGGGCGAGAGCCGGGAATTGGCTGCGGATGGAAGATAGGTCGAGGGGCATGGGATGGTCTCCAAAAAGAAATGGGTGACAGGCATTAATTATAGCCCATCCCCCAACTCGAACCACGAAGTTTTCGGTCATCCCTGCCAACGTGGGCGCTAACCCGACACGAATCAAAGCAGGGTAAAATACATGCAACGAGTGAATCAGGATGAACAAAAAAACCGACAAATCGTCACCTGTTGAAACACGCTACTACTTCGTGGACGAGGCGGGCGACGGCAACCTTTTCAACCGTCATGGCCGCCTTCGACTGGGCGAGGAAGGCTGTTCGCGCTATTTCATTTTGGGCATATTGGATGTGCCCAATCCAGAACAACTGTCCCTTGACCTGAATTCCCTGCGGACTCAATTGCTGTCCGATCCCTATTTCAAGAAGGTCCCATCCATGCAGGAGAGGACTCGAAAAACAGCTCTGGCTTTCCATGCCAAGGATGATGTGCCTGAAGTGCGGCGTGAAGTTTTCACATACCTGAGCAAGCAGGAATTTCGATTTTTCGCCGCCGTGCGCGATAAAAATGCGGTTGCCGATTACGCCATCCAACGTCGCGAGCGGGACGGCAAGTATCGTTACCAACCCAATGAACTATATGACTACATGGTGCGTGCGCTGTTCCAAAACCTATTACACAAGGATGACGGATATGAAATCCATTTTTCGAAACGCGGCGCGCAAAACCGAACCGCCGCTTTACGTACCGCGTTGGAAATTGCGCGTGAAAAGTTTACCCGCCGATGGGGAATTCGGTAGTCTCCCTCTCAAGAGCAGATCGTAATTTCCTGCCACGAATTACGCGAATTTTCGCGAATGGTAAAAGAAAAATTCGTGCCAATTCGTGAAATTCGTGGCTGATTTTTGCATCTGCTCCAAACGGGGAGACCATCGGGAATTCAAAGCGCCGCCAAATTGAATGTGATGGCTGAATCTCCACCTCAAAGCGGCGGGTTGCAGGCTGTGGATTATTACCTCTGGGCTTTGCAGCGGTTTTACGAACGCCGCGAAGATCGTTATCTTGAATTCCTTTGGCCGCAATTCAGCCTTGTCCATGATTTGGACGATAAACGCAAACATCCATACGGCTATTATTACACACAAAAAGAGCCGCTAACATTAGCGGCTCTTGACAATATCTTGCCAGGGGATATAGGGTAACTCCACCGCAGTGGGGTTTCCTCACGGCATGGAGCCGATTTTTGTCCACTGGCAAAAATATTATACCACTTCGTCCCAAATTCGTGATGACGAATATCTATGAAAAATGTGATAAATATCTTGGCAATTCCCCATCCTGCATGATAGAATTTTAACGACAAATCAGCCTGAAATAGGCTGATTTTCATGTCCCAACCCTATTCACCCAAAGGAGTTTTCCATGCTTCCAAGTTACCTGCTCTCCCTGCGCGAAGGGATTGAAGCCGCGCTCATCGTCGGCATCGTGCTCGGCGCGTTGCGCCAGATGCGCCGCACGGAACTGGTTCCCGCCGTCTGGTTCGGAACCCTGTCCGCGGCCGCGCTCAGTCTGCTGGGCGGCATCCTGCTCACCACCTTCGGTCTCTCATTTGAAGGCGCGGCCGAACAGATCTTCGAAGGCATCACCATGATCCTCGCCGCCGCGCTGCTCACCTGGATGATCTTCTGGATGAGCCGCACGGCGCGCACGCTCAAAAGCGACATCGAAGCAAATGTCCATCGCGCCGCGTTTGGCACGGGCAAGCGCGCCGTCTTCTTCGTGGCCTTCATCGCCATCCTGCGCGAGGGCATCGAACTGGCGCTCTTCCTCACCGCCTCGGTCTTCGCCACCAACACGCTCCAGACCCTCATCGGCGCGATCCTCGGTCTCGGCACGGCCATCCTGCTCGGCTGGTCCATCTTCGCGGCCATCCTCCGCCTCGACTTGCGCCGCTTCTTCCAGGTGACGGGTTTCCTGCTGATCCTCTTCGCGGCAGGCATCGTCGCGCATGGCATCCATGAGTTCAACGAGGTCGGCTGGATCCCCGCGGTCATCGAGCATGTCTGGGATGTCAACGCGTTCATCGATGAAAACTCCACCTTCGGCCTGCTCCTCAAAGCCCTCTTCGGTTACAACGGCAACCCGTCCCTCACCGAAGTGCTGGCCTACGCGGCATACTTCGTCGCGGTCTTCTTCGGTCTGCGACTGGCGAACAAACCCAAACCCGTCACAGCAAATCAGCAAGCGTAACTTCAAGGCCTGGCGCAAGTCAGGCCTTTTTTATCGAAGTATAATCATCGAATGCTATCCAACGAAATTCTCGACTGCATCCGCCGCGCCCTCACCGAAGACATTGGCACGGGTGACGCGACGACGGACGCCATCGTCCCGCCCGACGCGACCATGCGCGGGCAGATCATCGCCAAGCAGGATGGGATCATCGCGGGACTCGACGTGGCACGCGCCGCCTACGAACTGTTGGACTCCTCCGTAGACTTCTCTTCCCAACTGGCCAACGGTTCACGCGTGACAAAGGGCGGAATCCTCGCCCTCGTCTCTGGTCGGACCTCGAGCCTGCTCACCGCCGAACGGACGGCGCTCAACTTCCTCGGGCGGATGTCTGGCATTGCCACCTTGACTCGTCAATTCGTGGACGCGGTCGCTGGCACGCGCGCCGTCATCCTCGACACGCGCAAGACCGCGCCAGGTCTGCGCCTCGTGGACAAACTGGCCGTCAAACTCGGCGGCGGCGGGAATCATCGCATTGGCCTGTACGACATGATCCTCATTAAAGACAATCACATTGACTACGCGGGCGGAATCGAAGAAGCCGTTCGACGGGCGCGCGCCTACGATAGCGGCCTCCCGATCGAGGTCGAAGCGCGAAGCGTGGCCGATGTTAACGTCGCGCTGAGTCTGGGCGTCGAAAGAATCCTTTTAGATAACATGTCGGTTGAGCAGATGTCCGAAGCGGTGGCGCTCACGAATGGCCGCGCCAAGCTCGAAGCGTCGGGCAACGTCACGCTGGAGACTGTCCGCCGAATCGCCGAAACGGGCGTGGACTTCATCTCCGTCGGCGCGCTGACGCACTCGGCCAAAGTGTTCGATGTGAGTTTTGATTACATCAAATAAATTCGGTACACGGATTCCACAGATTGGACGGATTTACACGGAAGAACTTTTTAAACACGAAGGACACGAAGGCAACGAAGGAAATACGCACGAAGGCAAAATTTCTTTTCCCCCTTTGTGTACCCTTTGTGCGACTTTGTGTTTAGAGAATTTAAAAAAATCCGTGAGACTCCGTGCTTTCCGTGTAATCCGTGTACAAAAAGGATTTTGAAATGAATCAACAAACCCAAGCGATGTACGACAAAATGCGGGCGAAACTCGAAAAGGTTGTCCCCGATGTGGAACTGCGGATCAAAGCCGAGATCGCCGTGGAGATCAACGCGCTGAAAGCCGAACGCAACGCGGTCATCCTCGGCCATAACTACATGGAGCCTGCGCTGTTCTACTCCATCCCCGATTTCGTGGGCGACTCGCTCGACCTGAGCCGCAAGGCCGCGCAGACCGACAAGGATGTGATCGTGTTCTGCGGCGTCAGGTTCATGGCCGAGACCGCGAAACTTTTGAACCCGACCAAGACCGTCCTCCTGCCTTCGGAAAAAGCGGGTTGTTCGCTGGCGGCTTCGATCACCGCGCAGGATGTGCGCGACTTGAAAGCGCGCTTCCCTGGCGTGCCCGTTGTCACCTACGTCAACACCTACGCGGACGTGAAGGCCGAGAGCGACATCTGTTGCACGTCGAGCAATGCCATGGCCGTGGTGGAATCGCTCAAGAGTGAAAAGGTTATCTTCCTGCCCGACGAATATCTGGCCGCGAACGTGGCGCGCGAGATGGGATGGAATATCATCTTCCCCGACGCCCTCACCCCTGCCCCTCTCCCGATTACAGGAGAGGGGAAAACCATGATCGGCTGGCGTGGACGCTGCGAAGTCCACGAGAAGTTCACCGTGAACGACATCCAAACCGTGCGCGCACAGTTCCCCGATGTGGCCGTGCTGTCGCACCCTGAATGCAGCCCCGATGTTACCGCCGCCTCCGATTTTTCGGGCAGCACGAACGCCATGATCAAGTTTGTGAAAGAGTCCAAGGCTCCGCAGTATCTCGTCCTGACCGAATGCGCCATGGGCGACAACATCGCCGCGGCCAATCCCGAAAAGGACATGCTGCGCCTGTGCATGGTGCGCTGTCCGCACATGAACACCATCACGATGGAGGACACTCTGAGCGCGCTGAAACTCAACCGCTACGTGATCGAAGTCCCCGAAGACATCCGCGTCCGCGCGGCGCGGTCGGTGCAGAGGATGATCGAGATTGGGTAAAACCAATTGATGGACTCTTGCTGTATAATTCGATTATGGCAATTGCAACGCAAGAAATATTAGTTGACGTGACCCGAACCCTCAATCGCCTGACCAGCCTGTGCAAAGAACACTATGGGGAAAGATTGATTTCGCTGGCCGTATTTGGGTCGGTGGGACGCGGCACGGCGCGCCCCGATTCTGACATTGACTTTCTCCTGGTCGTCAAGAATTTACCGAATGGGCGCATGGCGCGCGTGGGGGAATTTTCCGCCATTGAAACCGCGCTCGATATAAAGGGTCATCTTGAGCTTTCGCCTGTTTTTAAAACCCCCGAAGAAATCGCGGATGGCAGTCCGTTATTGTTGGATATGGTCGAAGACGCCCGCGTGTTATTTGACCGCGAGGATTTCTTCAAGCACGCCATGGAAAATTTGAAAAAACGATTACAACGATTAAACGCGCGCCGCGTCTGGCAGGGAAACGCTTGGTATTGGGACTTGAAGCCTGACTACAAACAGGGTGAGGTATTCGAGATATGAAAAATCTGTCCCTGGCAAAAAGTTATTTGGGTAAAGCGCAAAAGCGGTTGAAAATCCTGGACATGTTGTTGGATGAAGATGATTATTCCGATGTCGTTCGGGAAGCGCAGGAAATCGTCGAGCTTGCGCTGAAAGGGATGTTGCGCCAAATCGGTATCGAACCTCCCAAATGGCATGACGTGGGACAGTTGATTTTGGAGTATCGAACGCGTTTTCCCGATGAGGTTTCGGCGCAAGCGGAGAAGTTGGCGGGAATTTCTGCCTGGCTGCGTAAAGAGCGCGAGTTTTCATTTTACGGCGATATTGATTTCATTCCCACGGAACAATATTCGAAAGATGACGCTCAACGCGCAATAGACGACGCAAAGTTTGCCGTTCAAATGTCGGAACTGACAATCAAATAGCGGTTACCCAGAGCCGCCGAGAATCCCGAAAAGGACATGCTGCGCCTGTGCATGGTGCGCTGTCCGCACATGAACACCATCACGATGGAGGACACTCTGAGCGCGCTGAAACTCAACCGCTACGTGATCGAAGTCCCCGAGGATCCGCGTCCGCGCGGCAAGGTCGGTGCAGAGGATGATAGAAATCGGCTAAGACTGGGGCTTGCCTATCACAAAGTCTTGTTGTATAGTTCTCGAAATCTTGCATCAAGGACATTTCATGAAAACCAGCGTTGTCCTTCAACCATCGAACGCCGAAATGGGAGAAATTATTAAGAACCTTCTCTTATCACAAGAACCCTTCTACAATAACGTGTGGCTTGTATCTGCATTTGCAAATGCGCAGGCTATCCAACGCATCGCCCCAAATATTCTGGAAGCAAAGGCAAGGGGAGTAAATATCAACATCGTTGTTGGCTTTGATGTTAAATCAACTTCTGCTGAAGCGTTGAAAAGAATAAATTCACTTGGCGTTAATTCCATCCTTGTTCACAATGCTCGTGTCGGACATACATTTCACCCGAAGATTTACTTGTTTGAAGCCAGCGGAGAAAGGGCTGAAGTTTTCGTTGGTTCGAGTAATTTGACAGATGGCGGTCTTTACACAAATTACGAAGCGTCAACAAGAACCACTTTTGAATTTCCAGAAGACAATGAAGAATATGCTCAATTCTTCTCGTCGCTTGTGACATACCTGAAACCCACAGGAAATACAGCGCAAATTCTTACCAGGGAATTGATCGATATTCTTGTTGCACGCGGGGAAGCGCCAAGCGAGAAAGAAATTCGGAAAAGCAAGGCGAAAATTTTAAAGCCGAAAAAGAAGGCGGGTATTCCCAAATCGCCTTTTGGTGTGGAGAAAATCAAACGCCCGCCTACTTTGAAAAAATCTGTCAAAAAGGCGCCAACCACGATTTCAAAAACAGGAGCAAAGTTAAAATCCATCCGAGTTTCAGGTTTGCCAGAGATGGGGGAACGGCTTTGGCAAAAAACAAGACTCCCCGCATCTGATGTTCAGCGACAAACAGGAAATGTCACGGGCGGCTTGCGCCTGACCCAAGCAGGCTGGAAAGTTTCAGGAAACCTGGTTGACCAAACGACATATTTCAGGAATGATATTTTCGGGCATTTGACTTGGTCGGTTTGGAAGAAAAGACCCTACAGCGAAAAAGCCGAAGCACACTTTGATATCTATCTTCTTGGGAAGAGTTACGGCATCCACCAACTTATGATCAGCCATAAACCCAGTGGGGAAGCAGGGCAACACAATTACACAACCATTTTGCACTGGGGTGACTTGGCTGAAACAGTCCGTGAATTGAATCTTGTTGGGAAAACCTTCAATTTGTATGCTCCCCCAAGCGATCAGACAGCGCCATTCATTATCGAAGTAGTGTAACCGCTACTCTTCGCCTTCTAAAATTTCATCAGCGTTTTGTCTCTGGCGGCGAAATCGCAAGCGCGACCATGCTTCCAAAAGCATGGTCGTCTCTTTTTTGTCAAAACCAAGCGGAAATAATATCTTTTCGTTTTGTTGCGCAAGTAATTCTTCCGCTGAAATTCCGTTTTGGATAAGGGAATTAAGTTTATAGATTTCCTTCTGATCGAATCGCTGAATTGGAACCAACAACTTCCTTATTTCAGAGGGGACAAGTTCCAAAACCCCGCCGCCATAATGCCTTCCTTCGATTTCGGCGCTCAATGCGGTAAGGCTGTTGATGAATGAACCAACAATTGTCGCTTCGTTGAATTTCTTATGACGGACGCGATAAGTCGTGTCGGTTGTATAAGCCTGTGCTTTGTTGAAAACCAAACGCGGAAAGTCGTGGCTTCTCTTTAGCATTCCAAGAGATGTGGCATAGACAGATGGAACGCTATACCAGGGTTCTCGAATTCGGCACTTGTATCTTGTGTGGATATCTTGTTTCTCGCCCAGACGAATGTAATTTTTCACAGGCTCAGGTAACTCGCTGAATTTTTCGTCGGAGAACCAAATGAAATTTGTGGGCAAACCAAGTTTTCGATTTCTTTCAATCGCGTCGTCGTCAAAAACAACGCCTGGGACGTGCTCGCTTCTCCCAAACATGGGATATGCCCATTTCCGCAACGAATATTGTTTGACGATCTCGTCAGGAATAAGAAAGAACTTGTTTGCTCCTGTGACAATGCCAACAGCGACTTCGGCAATATCGTCGAAAAGATAAATGCCCGAATTTGCCTTTGCCTTGTTCAGGATTTCGCGTTCTGCGCTTGTAAGCAGGGCGCGCATCCATTTTCCCTTTACGGTTTCCCCATTTGTGTATTTAGCTTTCTCAAAGTAATCTTCTGGATTTTCAGAAAGAAAGTCTTTGGTTCGGGTCGCGATAATTGATACACCCGTAAAGTGTTCCTCGGGCATATTCTTTTTTTCTGCCAGCAATAAAATTGCGCCTTGAAGCGTATCCTCAAACCATATTTCTTGCGGGTCGAAGATCAGAACACGCGAACAAACCTTTGTCAGATAGGCTCGTAACGACTCGGCATGAAGTATATGCAATAGTTCTGAAGGAACAACCATTGCCAGCCTGCCTCCTGGACGGAGTAAGGCTAATGATGAAATCACAAAAGGAACCCAGGCATTTGTATGCTTGGTAAATGGCAGGTGAAAGACCTTGAAAATCTGTTCGGAAATATTTTGCAGGTTGCTGTCCAAATATTGATAGCGAATAAATGGCGGATTTCCAACAACCGCATCAAACTGCGGCGGATTTAGCAACTTTACAAGCGACCAACCAAGAAAATCCCGTTCCTCAATTTCAACATCAACCTTCTTGAATTCACTAGCCGCGTCTCTCGCCTTCCCTGCCTCAACAGGTTCAATTTCAAATGCTTTAATTGATTTCAAGCCATTGGCGCTTAATCTTGAAAGTCCGCGCAAAAATACGCCATCACCGCAACTCGGTTCCAAAATGGATTTTGGATGAATATTCAAAACCCATTTCAGAAGAAATGCGGCAATATCGGGGTCAGTGTAATAACCGCCGCGTAATTTGGTAGGGGTTTCGTCAATCTTGAAATTCATTGGGATATTGTTGAGACGATAAATAGCACGTATTTTCTACAATTGCCATTATACGCCAGAAGCATAGATTATCAAGAGTCAGTTTATCATGGTTTATGTATGATATTATCCCCGTGCAGGCTACCAGCCCGAAGACATTCGCGTCCGCGCGGCGCGGTCGGTGCAGAGGATGATCGAGATAGGGTAGGGAGGTTTGGATGGTTACGGAGTTTGGAATTGATTGCTACGCAACCATTTACGTTATCGGGTCTGTTTTTTCGAGCGAGAAATTTCCAAGTAATTCATGATGAAATTGAATTTCCTTCTGTACTTTCCCTTTTCAATTTCGCATTCCCAAACCCTCACAACTTTCCACCCTTCTTTTATTAGCGATTTGTTTACAAGTTTGTCACGCGCTCTATTACGTTCGATTTTCTCTTTCCAAAATCCTTTTTTCAGGCTATCTCTTGGTTTTAAACATGTATGCCCATGCCAAAAGCAACCATCAACAAATACAACCACCCTATCTTTTGGGAATACAAAATCTGGCTTACCGTGTAATAGGTAGTTTCTTCTCCAGCCAACAATTTGGTTTTGCCTGAACAGCCTCATCAGCGCAATTTCGGTAGTTTCATTTCCTTTTGACCGAATTGCGCTCATTATTTTGGAGCGTTTTTCTTTTGAAACAAAATCTGTCATGTACGAAATTTTAGGCTATGGCACGAACTCATTCTTTTACTATCGTTAAAACATTGGAAAACTCGCGCTTGTAGGTTAATATCGTTTGGCGAAGCCCATTACTGGTCTCATCGTTGAAGAAGAATTCTTTTCCGCGATGTCGGAAGAGAAAACCACCATCTCGGATTTCAGGTTTTCCATGAGCGAGGATATTTCGAATATCAAGGACTTCTGTTTTATAGTCCCCAAATCTGTTATTTTCTTTCAACCTGTCATGAAGTTTCCACAAGCGATTAAAGTTTCCCCATCTCTTATTGCTGTCACACATATCAAGCATTTCATCAATTCTTGGGGCGGCAATAAATGTGGCAAGGCGGTCGCTTGACTGTTGGTTTTGCTTGGCAGCCTCTTTATGGAACTTGTTAAAAATAATCGTTTGCATATCGGGTGGTAAGCTACCGACGCCAACCCTTATTATTTCGTCAAGCAGATGATCTATTTCCCCAACCTCTGCCATTACGATTCCTCTCATATTTTCTAAGTCCAACACCTTTCTGATAGATTGGCGTCCCACTCTGAAAATCTTTGGGAGGATATTACTTCGATGAGAAACAAACACTCCCTCTAACTGTTTTTCCCGAACGGCATCCCATAGATCATTAACATTGCGCACAGTATAGAAAATCACTTCTGTATAAACCGCATTTTCTCGCAAACCAGCAATAAAATCTTGCCCTTCGCCATATTGCTCTAAATCCAGATCGACAACAATTAAGTCAAACTCTTTAAAAGGGGCATAGATCAAGAATTGATCGGGGGTCGTAACAAGCTTTATTTCTGGAGAGAAACCCCATGACAAGATCTCCGCCTTCAGCGGATCCATATCTAAAGATCCAAAATAATCATCGCTATCATCAAACCAAAGAATTGAAAAAGTGAGTTTCATTTTGTCGCCTCGATTCTGATTTCCATTCCCTTTGTTTTCATCGGGATGGCTGAAATCTTGCCCCCCATGCCATTGACAATCTGCCTGGCATGGTAAAGACCAAAACCTGAACCATGAGTTGTAGTAATACCCATTTCAAACACCGAATCAATGTTTGGGAGTTCTTTTGATAATCCCTTGCCATCATCTATGAAAGATATTCTCAACGTATTGGTTGATATTTTTGAAATCTTTACAACCAACTTGCGCGCCTCCGCTTTATTGGCATTACTAATAATGTTGTCAATCAGTATTGACAGCTCAATACGGCTTGCTTTTATTTCAAAAGGCTCTTGAACCGTATTGGATACCTCTAAGTTTAGATCTGCTGCAAGAAAATCCTTTGCAACTCTCAATAGGTATTGCTCAAAGTATGCGGGAATATCAGTGGGTTCTTTCTTTGTACCAGAGCGAAAGTTCGCTTTTGTGGCAAATTGGGCAACAGTAGCAATTCGCCTAATTGCCAGGGCGGCCTTCTGTAAGTCATCAAGAGTGTTCCCAGAATTAGGAAGTTCGCGCAGGGCTTTTATAGATTTGGCAATGTAGTTTTCAGCAATAGTTGAGTCAAGATTGATTTGATGATGGTAAGACATCAATTGTTTTACGTCAAGTGATGTCACCTGCTGGAGAAACAAGGTTTGAGCGCGATAGGTTTCCTTCTCCCCTTCAAGATTGCTAATCCTCTCATCTTTCTCAGCCACTTCTACACGCAGGTCGGCAACAGCCGATTTCGCGGCCTTGACCTGCTCTTCTTTTTCCTCAATAAGCCCCCTAAATTTTGAGAGGCTCTTAATTAATTTGGCGTCAATCTTTTCTGGTTCAAAACCTTCAATCTCCGACAAAAGAATCTTTACTTCCTCTTGCCTACTTTCATAAACACCTTCCAATAGCGCAGGATTAAACCAGAATTTAATAATCCGATCTGGCGACGAACCTATCAGGGTCATTATGGACAAGGCGATACGTTGTTTTTTGCGTTCCCAGGATTCTGAATATTGCTCTACCGTTTTGTTCCAATCAAGACCTTCACTATCACGCAATTCTTGGCGCAATGGGGCTGGGACGCTGTCCCAATCAAGTCCCTCAACAACAAATTTCTCTAACTTCCGAAGTACATCCAAAAAGAAGATTTCGCGAAGTTGAACAAATGAGGCGGTTTTCTTTAATCCTTCACGACTTGAGACTGGTTTAAACTCATCTTCACTACCACTTATTTCAATTCGACCGACGATATCGCGATTTGCCAAATAGCTTAAAGTGCGTTGTGTTTTCCGAGAGTCTAAACCTAACCAATCATCGCCTCGATCTCCATATGGAGCAATGCGAAAACCATTTAAAAATAAGAATATGGATCCAAAATCTATAGACCTGACACCAGTTTGCCGCTTAAAGTATGCTTTTTTGTATGGATTAAGATAATAGATAACAACATGCGCGCCCGCAAGTAAGGGGTAAGAATCGTTACGTTCTATTAGGTCAAACACTTTTTCCCCTTCATGATAAAGAACAACCGAAACCGCTTGATTGTCATCAGAAATCTTAGCATCAATATACGTGCTATTGAATTTTAGCTTATCAAAAATCTGATTATGTATTTCGCCATTAATTCGATCTGGATGTGCCATGCTTTTATCAGATTCTTCAAAATCAGGCACAGAAAGATTTATCCTAAACCTATTACGCAAAAATAGCTGATTGGGATTTAGGAATTTCTCCAGAGCTGTTTTTAGTTGCCTTAATCGTTCGCGATCCCAGGTGCTTCTTAGTGTTGATATAACTAAGATAGTTCCAGTTCTGGGAAACTTTGGAATGCCTGCTATCCGTGCGGCTTTAGCATCATCAATCGAAACAATGTCTAAGCCTATTGCCTGGATTGTAAGGTCTTTGTCCCCTTCTACCTCAAAATCAGGCCAGTGAATTTTCATGCGCAGTAGCTCGCCACCCTTTTTTCGCGTTAGAAGATCAAGTTGCTCGCCCAATCTGTCGCAAGAAAACCGACCAATTCCCTTGTTCCCAGCCAAATATGCCCCATTCTCTTGTTCCAATAGTACCTTTTCAGAATAGGCTATGTTTAACCATTTATCTTCAATATCTGTAATATCCATCCCTACACCCTCATCTGCAATGATTACTTGACTCGACTTTGTTGATATATCTTTCGGTGAAAGTTTGGTAAACCTTACAAGAACACTTTCAGATTCTGCATCGTAGCTGTTTTTCACCAATTCAACAATGGCGATATTGTCATCGTTAATAAGGTCTTTCCCAACGAGATTTTTCAACAGTATGTTGGTTTTGAAGTGGAGGGTCTTTTTCATTTCGCTTCGCTTTTTGTGGGGGCAACGTCGGCAAACACGATCCCATAAAACAAATTCAAAATCACTTACTTGATAAGACTTGCTGTATTGCTAACCCTAATTGTTCCGCAAAAAGGGGTGGCACAGCATTGCCCACTTGAGTATATCGAGGGGCGCTATTTTTTCTTTCCTTACCCCCAGCTGTGTATACTCCCTTAAATTCAAACCAGTCAGGGAACGATTGAAGACGAGCGCATTCACGAACTGTCATCACCCTGGGTTCGGAGTAATGAATAAAATCGTCTGGTATTGTAGTGATTGTTGGGGACGCCTGCCCTTTATCAAGGACTGTCACGCTACGTTTTTTAATACCATACGATTCCCTCTCATCTCCCATAATACACTTGTTGCGGGGCGCATCCTTCAATAGTTTTGAAAATAACTGTGTTGTTATATCTTTATGTTTAACAAAGCGGTGGCTATTGGGAATGTAGTTTTCTATATCAGGCAATCGCAAGTATTCTTGCAAAGAACCTTTTTTAGCCGAAGTTTTGCCTGCAAGGAAATTTTTGGAATCGGAACACTGGACTGTACCATGCCCGTATTCCAAATCCGAAATAGCATCTTCGGTGGTGTTGTAATTCTGAAGTCCGCACGCTTTAAGAAACTCATTGCGCCCGTTCTTCAATTTATCAAAAATAGCCCTAGCTTTGTTTTCCCTTGTGGCAACTACGATAAATCGTTTTCTACGTTGAGGAACACCATATTCCGACATGTCTATCATTTCGCCACAAGCATCTTCATAACCTAGGTCAATTAGTTTTTTGATTACGATGTCTGAATAGGCTATCTTTTTATGGTTTCTGGATTTTGGGTACTTCAAAGTAAAGCCATATACATTTTCGAAAACAATGGCGCGCGGCTGGACGACTTTAACAAACTCCAAATACGAGTGAATTAACCGATTTCTCTTATCGGTTGCTTGACGTTCCCCTGCTAACGAAAAGCCTTGACAAGGAGGACCTCCAACAATTAAGTCAACCTTGCCGCGTAAACCCATTAATTTAGGTTTGTTCTTCTCATTGAGTAAATTGTTTACATTCCAATTTTTTACTGGTAACCATTTTGGCCAGTCAAAATGTTTGTGAGTCTCAATTAAATTATGTTTCAGTGTGAGGAAAGCGTCAGGATTTTTCTCGACAGCAAACAAACCTTGTAACCCCGCTTTGTGCAGGCCAAGGCTGATTCCACCACATCCCGCGAATAAATCAACATACCTGACTGTCATGGCAGTATTTTACCCTAACCAAGCCGATTTTTAGAACCGATTTTCTGCTTTCGTTCATGTAATCTTCGCAAACTACACCCTGCGATATGTTGTACAATTCAAGAAAGACTGATATATCGAAACCCATATATCATTCGAACCAACATATTCTCACAACGACAGAACGAACATTTACCTGTCTACTATTACCTTTCCACATTGAGGAACCATGCTCCAAACAGACGTACTCATCATCGGCACGGGCATCGCGGGGGCGACGGCGGCGCTGAAGTTGGCGGAGGATCCCAACCGTCACATCACGATCATCACGCGCGAGCTTGACCCGCACGAGTCCAACACGGGGTACGCGCAGGGCGGGATCATCAGCCGCGGTCCCGACGACAGCGCCGACCTGCTGGTGAAGGATATCCTCGAGGCGGGCGCGGGCGCGTCGTTGCCGAGCGCGGCGCGCATTCTGGCGGAGGAGGGACCTCCGTTGCTGGAAAAAATTCTGATTGCCGCGGCCCGCGTCCCGTTCGACAGAGGCGAGGGCGGCGCGATGGAATGGGGTCAGGAGGCCGCGCATTCGCGTCGTCGAATCCTGCACGTCGGCGACGGGACGGGTCGCGCCATCGAGCGCGGACTCATCGCGGCGCTCAAGTCGAAGCCCAACATCCAGTGGTTCACCAACGCCACCGCCGTTGACCTGATCACGTACCCGCACCACTCGCGCAACCCGCTCGACACGTACAAGCCGATCACCTGTCACGGCGCGTACGTGTTCGACCGCAACAAGGGCGCGGTGCATCGGACGCTGGCGGGCGTGACGGTTCTCGCGACGGGCGGGCTGGGTCGCGTTTACCGAAACACGACCAACCCCGTGGGCGCGCGCGGCGACGGGCTGGCGATGGCGTCGCGGGCGGGCGCGCGCATCATCAACGCGGAGTACGTCCAGTTCCACCCGACCGCGCTGGCCGT
>Ga0210049_1002505_pt1 | contig 17122 bp, 12 predicted proteins | sample CryGeyCG2014_300_2_FD_183964 | JGI IMG/M metagenome (GOLD analysis project Ga0210049, IMG submission 183964) | Groundwater microbial communities from aquifer - Crystal Geyser CG06_land_8/20/14_3.00 (SPAdes) (version 2) | ecosystem: Environmental > Aquatic > Deep subsurface > Groundwater | place... | reverse complement strand
CGCCGTCCTGAACGGCGCCCTCCTCGGCAACATGGCGCCCGCCGGTGGCGACGAGGTCAACGGTATCTGGGCCGAGAAGGTCGGCGTCCCGCTCACTCCCGAAGCCCTCCGCACGCTGAGTGCGCACAACACCTTCGTCCTGCAGAACCCCAAACGCGACTACTTCAAAGTCCGCCGTTTCTGGCTCGAGCTGGACTTGGCTGACGGCCGCAAGTGCTCGTCCGACATCTCCGTCGCCGCCTACACCCAGCCCCCCGACTGGCCCTATGCGGAGGGCCTCGGTGTGCCCTTTGGGGACGACATCACGGTGGACGTGTGGTTCAAGCAATAGCCCCGGGGGGTGTGGATTCCGACTGCGCCGACAGAGGTACCGCACATAGTGTTCATAGACATCCACGCCCACGCCTACCGCAAGTTCGGCGTCAAGCAGGACGGCAGGCAGCACTTCGCTACGCCCGAGCAGTTGCTTGTGCGCCATGCCGAACTTGGCATCGAGCAGGCGTGCGTCCTCCCGCTGATCGGCCCGGAGGTGTACCTGCCGGAGTCGACCGAGGAGGTCATGGACCTGTGCGAGGCGTCGGGCGGGCGGCTGGTGCCGTTCTGCAACCTCGACCCGCGGGCGTTCACCAACTCGCCGGACGCGCCGCTGGGCGATGCGCTTCGGTACTACCGAGACCACGGCTGCAAAGGCATCGGCGAGGTCATGCCTAACCTGCCGTTCCTGGACCCGTTGGTGCAGAACCTGTTCAAGCACGTTGAGGCCGTCGGCTTCCCGCTGACCTTCGACATTGCCGCGCGAATCGGCGGGACGTATGGGCTGTACGACGACGCCGGCCTGCCGCAGTTGGAGCAGTCGCTGCGCAACTTCCCCAGGCTGAAGATCTTCGGTCACGGGCCGCCGTTCTGGGCGGAGCTGGCGCAACTGGAGAAGCCGGAGGACCGCGCCGGTTACCCCAAGTACCCCGTGCAGGAAGAGGGCGTCGTGCCGCGCCTGTTCCGCGAGCACCCGAACCTGTATGGCGACTTGTCCGCCGGCAGCGGGTACAACGCCCTGGCGCGGGACCGCGCGTACGCCGTGCAGTTCCTGAACGAATTCCAGGACCGACTCCTCTTCGGGACAGACCTCTGCGCGGTCGACAACGCGGTGCCGCTCGTTGACCTCCTGCTGGACCTCAGAAGCACCGGGGAGCTCAGCGAAGCCGTGTTTCGGAAGATCGCCCGAGAGAACGCGGTGCGACTGCTCGGGTTGTGAACCTGGGTGGCCGCCGGAGGCTCGGGCCTCGCGCCCGAAAGGAGCAGCAACGTGCACGCGATGATCGTGGCAACGAGGAGGTTCGTGCTGATGCTCACACTCACGGCTGCCTTCGCGGCGGCGGAAGAGCCCGCAGGCTTGCACCTTGGCGGTCAGACGCCGTTCCTGGAGACGGCGCCTGGGCCGGCGTGGGCGTTGACAGACGCCCTCACGCTGGAGGCGTGGGTCAAGCCGGAGCAGATGAGTCAAGCGGGCGGGCGGATCCTCGACAAGAGCGTGCCCGGCACGTCGGAGGGGTTCGTGCTTGACACCTACCCCGGCAACTCCCTGCGGATGATCGGCAAGGACCGGTCGCCGGGCGATCGCGCCGAGTTGCCCACCGACCGGTGGAGTCACGTCGCCGCCGTCTTTAGCGTGAAGGAAGCCCGCTACCAGCTCTACTTGAACGGCAAGGTGGTCGCCAACGACGGCAAGCCGGACATGCAGCCGCTCACCGTCTGCGACTCGCCACTGCGCATTGGCGCCGACAGCAACGGCGGCAACCGGTACCAGGGGTGGATCCGGCGCGTTGGCGTCTACGGGCGCGCATTGACAGACGACGAGATTCTGGCGTTGGCGACGAGCAAGGCCGAGTCGCTCGACGGTGCCGTGGCTGTGTGGGATTTCACCAAGCCGGCGAAGGAGCTGCGGTTCGAGAGCGTAGCCGGTCAGCAACTGACGCTGGCGCCCCCACGCGATTGGTTCCCGGACGTGGCTCCGGCAGCGCTCGCAGGCGCAGCGCAGCCACCGCAGGGCGAGTGGGTGCTCTGGTATCGCCGGCCGGCGGAGAAGTGGGAAGAGGCGCTCCCCGTGGGCAACGGCAAGTTGGGCGCAATGGTGTTTGGCGGGGTGCCGCGGGAGCACCTGCAGTTCAATGAGGACATGATCTGGACGGGGCAGCCGCACTCCTGTGCGCACCCGGGCGCGGCCAAGTTCCTGTCGGAGATCCGCAGGCTGCTGACGGAAGGCAAGCAGCGCGAAGCGCAGGACCTCGCCACGAAGGAGTTCATGAGCGAGCCGCTCACCCAGAAGGAGTACCAGCCGTGCGGCGACCTGTGGATTCACTTCCCGGGTCAGGACACCGCCTCCAACTTCCGCCGATCGCTGGACCTGGACACCGCTGTCGCCACTGTCGAGTACGACGCGGACGGCGTCCGGTTCCGGCGGGAGATGTTCGCCTCGTTCCCCGACAAGGCCCTCGTCGTCCGGCTCACGGCAGACCGCCCCGGCAAGCTCGACTGCCTCGTCCGGCTGAGCAGCCCGCATCGGGAGAAGGACACCCAGGCGGAGAGCGACCGAGAGCTGGTGCTCACCGGCCAGGTTGAGCCCGGCGGAGTGCGATTCGAGAGCCGCGCGCACGTCTCGGCCGACGGGGGCAACGTGAAGGCGGAAGGCAACGCCCTCCGCGTGAGCGGCGCCGACGCTGTGGTTATCCGACTCGTAGCCGCTTCCAACGTGAAGAGCTGGAAGGAGCTGGGCGCGGACCCCGCCAAGCGCTGCCGGGAAGCACTGCGCACTTCCGACGGCAAACCCTTCGAGCAGCTTCTGCGCGACCACCTCACCGACCACCAAGCGCTGTTCCGACGGGTGAAGCTCGACCTCGGCCGCACGGCCGCCGCGCTGAAGCCCACGGCCGAACGCGTCGCCGCGTTCGGCGAAGGACACGACCCGCAGTTGGCGGCGTTGGTGTTCCAGTACGGGCGCTACCTGCTGATTGGCTGCAGCCGTCCCGGCGCCGAGCCGGCCACGCTGCAGGGGGTGTGGAACCCGCACCTCGACCCACCGTGGGGCAGCAAGTTCACCTGCAACATCAACACCCAGATGAACTACTGGCCGGCGGAGTCAACCGCGCTGCCCGAGTGCCACGAGCCGCTGTTCGCCGCGCTGGGCGAGCTGCGCGAGTCCGGTCAGGTTACCGCGCTGGAGCACTACGGCGCGCGCGGCTGGGTGCTGCACCACAACTTCGACCTGTGGCGCGGCACGGCGCCCATCAACCACGCCAACCACGGCATTTGGGTCACCGGCGGCGCGTGGCTGGCGCTGCACCTGTGGGAGCACTACCGGTTCACCTTGGACGAGCAGTTCCTCCGCGACCGGGCGTACCCGATCATGAAGGACGCCGCGCTGTTCTTCGCCGACTTCCTGGTGGAGGACCCGAAGACCGGCTGGCTCATCAGCGGCCCGTCCAACTCGCCGGAGCAGGGCGGGCTGGTGATGGGACCGACCATGGACCACCAGCTCATTCGCTCCCTGTTCCGCGCCTGCGTTGACGCCGCCGGCGTGCTGCAGACCGACGCCGACTTCGCCAAGCAGCTCAGCGCGTTGATCCCGCGAATCGCACCCAACCAGATCGGGCAGCACGGTCAACTCCAGGAGTGGCTGGAGGACAAGGACGACCCGAAGAACCAGCACCGCCACGTGTCGCACCTGTGGGGCGTCTTCCCCGGCGACGACATCGACTGGCAGCACACACCCGCCCTCTGGAAGGCGGCGCGCCAGTCACTGCTGTTTCGCGGCGATGGCGCCACCGGTTGGTCCATGGGCTGGAAGACCTGCCTGTGGGCGCGCTTCCTCGACGGCAACCACGCCTACACAATCCTGCGGAACCTGCTGGCTCCCGTCGGCTCCCACGGCGCCGGCGGCATGTACCCGAACCTGTTCGACGCCCATCCGCCCTTCCAGATCGACGGCAACTTCGGCGCCTGCGCCGGCATCGCCGAGATGCTGTTGCAGAGCCACCTGGGCGAGCTGCACCTCCTGCCTGCCCTCCCCGACGCCTGGCCGACCGGCAGTGTGAGCGGACTTCGTGCTCGCGGCGGGTACGAGGTCGGCATTGAGTGGCGGGAGGGCAAGCTCGTTGGCACCACCATCAAAGCAAGTCGCACCGGCTCGTGTAAGGTGCGATACGGGGGGAAGGTGATCGCCGTGGACGTGCCAGCGGGTGAGACTATCGGGATACCTGTGCGGCCACTTGGGCGTTAGCCGTGCTCGCGCTTGTATGCGTGGAACTTCCTCGGTAGAATCGCCGTTGAGAGCGTAGTCGTGAGGGGAGCTTGCGCATGGCATCCTGGACTGATATGGCAGCGGAGGCGCTGGTGGCAGCGAAGATCCTCAGGGACGCCGGACAATGGCGGAGCGCAGTGAGTCGTGCCTACTACGCAGCATTCTCAGCCCTAACCGCAGAGCTGTCAGACATTGTCGGCCACGGGTTCGGCAAGTACGAGCACCCACCGCACCGGGAAATGGCCCGTCTGATTGAGAGGCACCTGAAGCAGCACCTGCGCACAGGTGACTCAGACTGGCTCAAGTCGCTCATCCGCCGTCTCTACAAGGCCCGACTGGACGCCGACTACGTCTCTGGTGCTTCGATCGATGTCCGGCTGGCCCGCGATGCGCACGCGGTCTTCCGGCTGTTGGAGGTTCCGACATGAGCGTCACCACCTCGAGCAAGGAGATAGCGCAGATCGTGCGCGTTTCCCTCAAGCAACACCAGCACAACCAATGGGTCATCGACGTTCTCGAAGAGGGCGTACGCCGCGACGGCAGTTGGTGGTACGTGCCCGTGTGCCCCAATACGGATCACCGCAGCTCGTGCTACTACGACATCCTGTCTGATGTCGAAGGCGAGTTGCAGGACAAACGCGGGCTCGACGTTCTGCTCATCCCAGCATCGAGGAACTGAGGCCCTCCGCTGGGCTCCTCCAAGTGGACGAGCCAACTGGCGGAGTCGTCAGCGTTGCCCCAGTTGAGGTCGAGGCAAGACGCCTTGATCGGCGAAGGGCATGGCACAGCCCAACCAAGTGCCCGAGGGCAAGCTCCCGACGCTTTTAGACAACACGACTGGTCGCGCGGTGTTCGACGCCCACCAGGGACTACGCTACGGCGTCACTCGACGCAGGCCGAGGCGAGCACCCCAGACCGCGACACACCGAGGGCGCGTCCGCTTTCTTCGCCACCTTGACACGGAAACCAGCCTGCGATACACCCGCGAGCGTTGAGCCACCCCGTGGCGGAAGGTCGCCGGATGCGTGTGTGTGAGCGACAACCTGCGTTGGTCCTTCCCCGAACTTCCCTCCCCGCCCGGTCGCTTGCCTTTCCTCGCCCCCGCCGCCCGGTGGACCGGCCGGCGAATCTGCTGGACCGGTCGGGGCACGCGATAGACCGGCCCCGCCCTCTCCCTCGACCCCGCCCAAACCGTCCGCGTGGTCGTCTACAACATGGACGAGCAGTCGCAAGCAAGCAACGAACTCCCCATCGCCCTCGAAGGCAGCGTGCCTGGCACGCTCCAAGCGCCGGTGATCCAACACGCCGAGATCTACGAGTCCGGCGGCGACCTCTACATCGTCTGGAACTGGCTGGACAACATGCCCGAACCGCCCTTCGACCACTTCGCCGCGCAGCAACTGGACGGCATGGGCACGTGGCAGATCCTCGCCACAATCCCGATCTCAACGGTCGCGAACTGGACCGGTGCGCCGCTTCCCGTCCCGCCGCCGAGGCAGTTCCGCGTGGTGGCGGTGGATATGATGGGTGGGGAGGCGGTTAGTGAGGCGGTGGAGGTGGGGGCTTAGCTGTTGACGGGGCGAAGTGAGTGTGATATGGTTGGCTTGCCGGTGGTTCCGGATGGAGCCGGACGGGTAAGCGTAAGGGGCAGCCCGTCGATGGCCGAATTGCCATACAACGATGCCTTGGAAGTCAGGACCGGCGAGTCGCGTGCGACCCAACACTGGTGAGAGCGCGCTGCTCGAACGAGAGAGGATAGGCGATGGGCACAGAGATCAAGACGTGGCAGATCGTGGAGGGCAAGCTCCAGCCCATCACAACCAACCTGAAGAATGGAGGTCGTACAGAGCCGTACGACCTTGAGCCTTGGATTGAGTCCAATGCGGGGATTCTCGGACCGGATATCGTCATAATCGGGCGCCAGACGATGTCCAGGTCCGGCCCGATTGACCTCCTCGGAATCGACAATACCGGCAACGTTGTCATCGTTGAGATCAAGAGGGACAAACTCCCTCGCGATGCCCTTACCCAAGCGATTGACTACGCATCCGACGCTGCAGGGTGGACCATTGAGAAGCTCGGCGAAATCTGTTCCGAGCACTCCGGCAAGAGTCTCGAAGAGACCCTCGCGGAGTCATTCCCCGATATCGACGTTGAGAACCTCAACATCAACGCAACTCAGCGGATCATCCTCGTTGGGTTCTCCGTCGAGTCGGCACTCGAACGAATGATCGAGTGGCTATCCGACAACTTCAGCGTGAACATCAACGCTGTCGTCCTGAACTACGTCAAGACGGCAAGCGGAGACGAACTACTCACGAAGACCTCCATCATATCCGAGGAACTCGAACAGGAGCGCGCTAAGAAGCGGAAGAAGTTCCAGATCCCGATGTCGGACGATGCCGGAACGTATGAGCCAGAGGTCTTGCGCAGACTCCTTCGGGAGTACCTTGCCCGGCAGAGAGTCACGAACCAGCGGCTCAGGGACGTCTTACTGCCGGCCCTCCTGAAGCGGAAGACCTTGACCCGCGAGCAACTCAAGAAGGAGTTGCTCAAGTACGACTCGACCTTGGATGCATCCAAGGTTGGATACCACCTCACCACAATGTCGTCCCAACTGGGCATGAAGAAGAACGACTTCCTACGGCAAGTCGTGGCGTACGAGTACCCGAACAACGCGTGGGAGAAAGACAACTTCTCTCTGCACGAGCAGTTCAAGGACCTGCTCTGTGCAGTCCTGAATGAGATCAACGAGAGGAACGGTTCGAACAAGAGCGCGCCAGCTACAGAGTGACCCCCGCGGACGCGGGCCATTCTGAGCCTGACGCTCGGCGTTCAGAGGATCACTATGAGAGAAGCGAAGCCACAATGGCGGTGGGAAGATGGGGCCGTGGACGAGCGGACGGAACACATAGAGCTTCGCCACGGCGACGCGGCGACGACCCCGTATGAGAACTGGTTGCCCATCGCTCGAATTGGGGAACCCAGGCACTGCGTCTTCCCCGTGCAGTGGCTGGTCACGCCTGACTCCGCGGAGAGTCAGGCCGTCTTGGCCGACGCTCGCCGCGAACTGGACTTCTACTTGGTCGAGAAGGGTGAACGCGACCCGTGGGTCTACGCGCAGTATCACTGCAATACCGGAGCAAACATGTATTCCCGTGTCCATTGGTCCTACTTCCCGAGCGGGCGGGACGCTGAGCGCGTGTCAAGCATGGTCATCCAACTCTCTGCTCACGAAGCCGCAGAGGTGTTTGGGGAACCGCTGACGAAGCACAACTCCGAGGACAGAACGCGAGACTGAGCAGCCACGACGAGGAGGCTGATGGCGTGCCGCCAAGGCACGCTTCGCGCCCATGCTGCGGAGCGTTCCGACAAGAGAATGAAAGAAGCACCTGACAGAAACTCGACTCATCTCGCTGGCGAATACTCCTGGTTCTTCCCGCAATTCCGTGAAGGACCGTGTCGTCTGCCCTGGCGTGCTGGCAGACGGTCAAGGTGGTCGTTGGCTGAGGAGATAGGGATGAACAGATGACAGCAATCAGATCATTCAGGCCGGAGATAGTCCCACTCAAGGGAACACCAGGCCTTGACGAGAAATGGCTACAGGATCAGATCGCAGCCGATCCCTCAATCCTTGGATTGGGCGAACTGGACCTGAAGGATCGCGAACGCATTCAGCCGGGGGCAGGGCGCCTCGACTTGCTCCTTCAGGACCCGGAGACCAACCGGCGGTACGAGGTGGAGATTCAGCTCGGCAAGACCGACGAGAGCCACATCATCCGCACCGTGGAATACTGGGACATCGAGAAGCAGCGCTACCCCCATCTTGACCATTGCGCCGTCTTGGTGGCCGAGGTCATCACGAGTCGCTTCCTGAATGTCATCAAGCTGTTCAACCGGAGCATCCCACTCATCGCGATCAAGCTCCAAGCCATTCGCGTCGGGGAGGAGGTTGGCCTGATCTCCACAACCGTGCTTGACGAGTTGCCAAGGGAACTGCCTGATGATGACATCCCGCCCGAGACAAAGGACAGACCGTACTGGGAGGCGAAGGCGTCGGCCAAGACGGTCAAGCTCGCAGACGGATTGCTGGAACTCATCCAGAGCTTCGCTCCGGGCTTCGAACTGAAATACAACAAGCACTACATCGGCCTGATGCTCAACGGAAAAGCCATCAACTTCGTGGTCTTCCGGCCCCAGAAGACGGCTCTCCGCTTCGAGGTTGCCCTGCCAAAGGACGACGAGCGAACCGCCCAACTCGAAGTCGCCGGACTCGAGGTTCTGGAGTACGACGGCCAGTTTGGATACTACAAGATTCGGCTATCGGCCGAGGACATCGGGAAGCATCAGGAACTGCTTGTGGCATTGATGAAGGAAGCGTACGCAGCTCGCGGCGGATGACGGAAGCAGCCAACGACCGACGGCACTGTACGTTGCCAGGCGCCGCCGGCACGCCGTGGCGTTCGGCACCAGGGCCGTGGCTTGAGTCGGCAACCGCGCGCCTGGCTCGAAGCACGAGGTCGTCGCTGTTCATGCACCGCTTCGCGCTCCGGTTCGCAGTCCCGCAACGCCCATGGCCGCGCCCAGCACCAGGCCGCTGAGCATGCAGTCGGGTCTGCCCCTCAACGACGTCTGCGGAACGAACGCCCGAATGCCCACGGGAGCGCCGCGACCCGGCCCGCCCCGTCACTGCTCGCCCTCTCTCGGCTCGTCCAAGAACGTCACCGCCACCTTGGCGAACTCCTCCGCCGTCGGCAGCCGGCGTTCTCGCTGCCTGAAGTCCGCCACGTACCGCCTCGCCCGTTCGTAGTAGCGCTGGTGGGTGAGGTAGACGGGCTGCTTGGCGCCCTGGTCGTCGATTAGCCAGAAGCCCCGCTGCTTGCCGTCTTTGTCCACTTCGTTGTTGAACAGCTCCCAGTACAGGACGAAGGGGCAGCCCCACTCCAGCCCGGCGCGCATGACCTGGCGCGAGCGCTCGTCTTGCTGTGCGGGGGTGTTGTGGATGGTGGGGAAGCCGTACTCGCCGAGGAAGACTCGCTTCCCGTTGAGGCCCGGCTTGGGTGGAAGCTTCGACTCAATGTAGTCCAGCGCCGACTTCAGGTCGGTCCCGCTGTCGTAGCTGGAGTAGGACACATAGTCCACGTTGGCCTTGGGGAGCACGTCGTTGGTCACCGACCGCCGCCCCTGCATTGCGAGGCGGACCAGGTTGACCTCGCAGTAGTTGTAGACCTCGACCGCGTGGTGCAGCGTGTCGCGTTTGGCGTCGTCGACCGCCCGCTGCCGCACGTTGAGCCAGTCGATCATGCCCTGGACGGCTGCGGGCGTGACCACGTCGTCGGTCTTGGTGTCGTAACCCTGGCGCAGGTGCCAGTCGCCTTCCCAATGGCCCAGGAAGAACGTCTTGCCGGAGCCGCTGTACGTCTTCAGCAGATGGCAGGCGACGTCGTGGACTTCCTGGTACTCCTTCTGCTGATCCGCGGCGGCGAAGCCCTTGTCCCACCAGCCCGGAGTGAAGGGGTAGACCCAGAGGACGTAGTAGGCGAAGGGCATGTCCAGCACGCGCTTGTGCGAGGGCTCTTGTGCCAAGTCCGTCAGGCAGCGGATCTCGGGGTTGGCTTCCGGGATGTTGCCTCGCTCGCCGTAGTACGTCTTCCCCAACGAGAACTTGAGCACGTTGGACCCCATGTCGAGAATGGCCTGCGCTGTCTCCACCAGCCGCGTCTCGTTGGTGAACTGGTAGGCTGCCCCGATGGTCTGCGTGCCGAGCACGTAGCTGAACCGCTCGACCTCGGGGAGAGCGGCGGTTTGTCCGCGAACCTCGCTTGCGGAGAACGCCGTTGCACCAAGCCCCAACAACACGCCAACCATCGCACTGCACCTTACGCTCATAGTCTGGGGCTCGCCGGCAGTCACTCGGGCCGGCTCTCTTCGAGCAGCCACACTTCGCTGACCACCGCGTTGCCGGCGGCGCTGTCATTGCGGAAGGAGATCCGCAGGGCGCCCGCGGCGGACAGGCGTTGGGGGAGGGGCACGACCAGGTCGGCGGGCTTCTCCTGCCGGTCTTTCCAGGCGGGCAGCTTCGTCTTTGGGAGCACCTGCTCCGGCCGCTGTCCTTCCGCGGCGACGACGACCGACTGCTCGCGGCCGGCGTTGTTGTGGTCCCACCAGGAGAAGCCCAGCTTGTAGGTGCTGGCGGGGTCGAGCCCGGTCACTTCGTAGAGGACCTCCTGGTCGCCGAACGCAATGTCGTCGTACCACGGCGGCACAACGGCCTCGCCGGCGCCGTAGACGTACGGAGTGCCGGCAAGCTCGCGAACGACGGGGCCGCCGTCTCGCCCGTCCGCGACCTCGGGTCCGCAGTCCAGGTAGCACACCAGCCGCTCGCCCTTGGGCAGCGCTTCCGCGAGCTGGTTCCGCCGCTCCGGGCTCGCGTTGCGGCGCCCCGCCAGCTCCTGCCGCCGCGCCGCGCTGCGGGCGCGCTCGCGCGCCTCCGCCGTCGCGACTTCGGCCGCTTCGTAATCACCGAGGCCGGGCGCGTTGCAGTCAATCCACGCGCACAGCAGGCGCCACTCGGCTTCGGCGAGCGCCACCTGGTAGTGCCCCTTCGCCAGCACGGCCATCACCGGGCTAACACCGGAGCCAAAGGAACCCGGCGGCAGGTAGTACTGGTGGATGGGCGCGTGCCGGACGTACTGGCGGAGGTTGTAGTAGGAGGCAGGCAGGTCGACGCCCATGAACGGCCGGCGCTGGCAAGCGGTCAGGTCGAAGGTCTTGTCGCTCCCGGCGGTCCCGTCGTGGCAGCGGACGCAGTGCTTGTCCAGCACCGGTTGGATCAGCGCGGAGTAGTCCATGGGCTGCACGCCCCACGGCGGCGGCTCGATAGGCGACGGGTTGCGCTTCGTCGCGAGGGTAACGGTGCCGGACGGCGCCCGCCGAGCCGACTCATGACAGCCGACGCACCCAGTGCGCTCGCCCGGCTGGACGTTGGTGACGCTGCGCATGGTGTGAAGCGCCTGGTGCCGCTCGTCCAACACGCTGAAGAAGACGCTCTTGCCCACCGGTAGGCGGAAGTACGCCGAGCCGTCGCGCTCGACGGGCACCGTGCCCAGGACAGTCTTCGTCTCGAACCCCGAGTCCGGGCCGACCTCGATGGCATACGGTCTGGTGTGCAGGTGGCGCTCATGGCACTCGACGATCTGCAGGTAGCGCGCCTTCCCGCGGGCCGAGGGGTCGAGCCCTTCGTGAACGTCCTGCACGAGGAACTCCCCCTCCCGCTCCGGCGCCGGTTCCCCCAGTTCCGGCAGCACGGGCGGCCGCCGCCGCGGCCCAAGCGGCATCGGGAAGAGCGCCGACAGTTCGTCGTCGCGGTAGAGCAGCTCCTTGCCGCCGTAGGCGTCCAGCAGGTAGAGCCCGTAGCCGGTGGTCTCGGTTTCGTCGGGCGAGAAGCTGTAGGAGACGAGGAAGTACCTCTCATTCAGCGGCAACGGGCAGTCGTACCAGCCGTCGTTGGGCTGCTGGTCGGGTGTCTCCACGAATCGCCCCGGCGTGAGGCGCTCCAGCGCGTCGGCGTCGTTGGAGCCGAGGGCGAGGTCGACCAGGCAGACGGGGCCGGCGCCGGTGTTGTGGTGCGCGGAGCCAATGCAGACCAACTTGCTGCCGCCGGGGATCTGCTGCGCCGCGGCGTAGTTCAGCGGGTAGGCGTACTGCTTGCGCAAGTCGCTGCCGTAGATCATCCGCGGGTTGGTGCCGTCGGGCCGGACGGACCAGAGCATCTGGATGGGCGACCAGAACTTCATCACGTATTCCCAGCGGGTGAAGCCGAGGGTGCCGTCGTTGAGCAGGAACGGGTCCCACTCGCCATCCTTGCTCACGGTGAGCTGCCGGACGTCGGAGCCATCGGGCTTCATCGTGAACAGGCAGTACGCCAGCGCCCAGTCACCGCACTGCACCAGGCCGCCGGGGCGGTGCGACATGAAGGCAATGCGGCCGTCGGGCAGGTAGAGTGGGTCGCTGTTCTCGCTGGGCCCGGAGGTCAGTTGGCGGGGTGGCGAATTGCCGTCGAGGGCCATCTCCCACACCTGGAACTCATGGCACGGGCCCGTCTGGTGGGTGGCGTAGAGCGGCGCCGTCTCCTGGGAGATCCCGCCGTAGTCCATGCTCTGCTCACCGGCTTCCCGCTGGCGGGCGAAGCCGAAGACGAGGCGTTTGCCGTCGAACGACAGGTCCGGCCGGCTGAACGTGCCCGGGGGGAACTTGCCCTCGGCGAGACACTCGACCTCCGCGCTGCCGTCGGGGACGATCCCCCTCAGCACGCAAATCCCGCCGCCGGGCAAGGTGAAGGCGCCTTGCCGGCGGGCGCACTGGTGCATAGCGTTGGGATGGTGGCGGCGCACGAACAGCAGCCCGTCACCCTTCAGCAGTGGATTCTTGAACGCCAGCCGCCGCACCGCCCACCGGGCGGCGAGGTACGCCTTCAGCCACGCTTCCGGCGCTTGCTCGCCGGCGGCGAGAAGTTGGTCGCGGGTCTTCCCGACGGCGGCCAGCGCTGTTGCTGCTTGGCGAAGGTCACTCGCCCCCAGCGCCTCCAAGTCCGCGAGGATCTTGCGTCCGCGGGAGAGCACTTCATCGAGGCACGGCACGACCTGCTCGCTGATTTCCTTCGCCGGGTCTTCCCACTCCGCGAACCGCGGCTTGCCGCGCAGGCGGTCTTGGCGCGCCCAGTCTTTCTCGACCGGGCCGCTTGGTTGCCAGAGCTGCGTGGCGCCGGGCAGCCGTCGCGGGTCCGTCGACCAGAGCCGGACGTACGATACCACCGCATTGGCGCCGCCCTTCTTGAGGAACTTCAGCTCCAGCGGCTTGCCGTCGGCGTACGCAGCCCGGGGAATGTCGAAGAGGAACCGTCCCGGCGTCGAAGCTGGGAGCGGCAGCGTGTCGTGCACGAGGTATCCGTTGGCCTCCAACGCCTGCTGGCGGACGCCGGCCGCTTCCGTCACGTACACCACATCGACCTTGTAGGCAGCTTGCGGGTTCAGACCTTTGTACTGCAGCAAGCAGAAGTCGTTATCGAAGATAATGTCGCGTCCCGCTCGCGGGCCGGCGACCATGCTGGCCGCGAAGACGTACTCCTTGCCGCGGACCACATGCGCCATGTTCTCGACGTCACCGCAATCGTCCTCGGCCACGACCGTGTACCCGACCGGGGGCGTGTCGAAAGGCACCGCCCACAACGGCGCCGCGGCGAGAAGGAAGAGGAGAGACAGGCTGCGTTTCATGGGGCCGCAGTGTGCCAAAGACGGCGCGTGGCTGCAATGGCGGAGCAGTCGGGGGCTGCTCGGGCTCCGTTGGTTGAGTAAGGCAGCGCTGCCAGTCTGCCGGACTCCTGAGCGCAGACCGCACGGAGGACCCCTGCGATCATGTAGGGGCTCACCCAACAGCGCAGCACCTGAAGCAAGCGGCAAGACAGCCGTGTCGGTGCCGTCGGCTGCTCTTGACCCTCACCTGGGACCCTGGTAGAATGCGCACCAGCCCTAAGGCGAGCGACCCGTGCGGGCGGGTCGCGCCTCCCGGAAGTCGGCGCCCGGCCGTAGCCGCCCGGAACCACTACCATAATGCCCCGGAGGAGTACCCGAAATGACGCACGTCGCCGACCTCCAGACTGCGGTCGCTTTACTGCCTAAGCGTGAGTACAGCCAGTTCCGGCGCTGGTTTCTTGAACGCGATTGGCAGGAGTGGGACCGGGAGATCGAGGAGGATTCGAGGGCGGGCAGGCTTGATTTCCTCCTCCAGGAGGCTGCCGAAGCCAAGCGAGAGGGGCGGCTGAGAGACCTCTGATGCACCGAACCACCGAGCAGTTCTGGCAGAGGTACTGGGCTCTGCCGGCGGAGGTCCGGGCGTCGGCCGATAGGAGCTTCCAGCTTCTGAAGGACAACCCAAGGCATTTCTCACTGCGGTTCAAGAAGACCGGGGGGCTGGGGTCGGCACGGGTGGGACTCGTCCATCGTGCGCTGGCCGTTGAGGAGGGCAACGACTACCTCTGGGTCTGGATCGGCGCTCACGACGAGTACGTTAGTCCTACAACCGTACTTAGCTCGGGGCAGGTCTCCGACCGCCCCGAAACGCTTGACCGGAAGGTCTCAAAGGGCTGCGAATCCACGGGATTCGAGGAGACCTGTCGGTCCGGGGAGCGGCGGGGTCAGGAGACCCTCGCCGAGCACATTCGCGCTAAGTACGGTTGTAGTATTAGGCTGATCCGCACACGCTGACCGCTGCCTTCGGCAGTCTTTCGACCTGGACCCGCGACTTAGGCGCGGGCAGTCTCCGGCACCGGCCGGACGCGCTCACCCCAAGAGCGGGGAACCCTCTGGAGGTCGTTCCATGCAAACACGTCGGAGCTTGGACCCAGATGTCAGCGCTTGGCGCCAGTCCCACTGCTTGCGGGAGAGACGGGGCCACTTGGCCGTCGCGGCGCTCTGTTGGGTGCTTGCTGGCGCTTCCTGGGGGCAGAATGCGCCGCTCTTCCAGGACCCCTTCGTCGACCTCCACAACTGGAACGCCCCAGATGAATGGCGAGTCGAGAACGGCGCCCTCGTTGTCGCAGGCGGCGACATCCGCACCTGCAACGTAGGCAAAGAGTGGACCAACTACGCCGTCGAGCTCGACGTGGTCATCCGCAAGCTGAGGGCCCAGTGGGTGATCCGGGCGGACAGCGAGCGGGATTGCTGCTTCATCCAGTTGACCTCGAAGGACTGCCCCTACTCGCCAAACTCACTTCGGTACCACGGCTGGAGAGACGGCAAGCTGGACAGCATCAGCGAGGACGCGCTGCCGTTCGACATCGAGCTTGGGCAGACCTATCACGTCCGCTGCGAGGTGGTGAACCACGCAGCACAGACGCTGATCGACGGGAAGGTGCGCGGGAGCTGGATGTTCGACGACGGCGCCACGGCGCGGTGGCCGCGCGGGACCCTCGGCTTCCGCAGTAGCGCGCAGGAGGCGGCGGTCTACCGCAATCTGAAGGTGGTGGCTTGCGAGGCGTTCACGCCCTACGGGCAGAGGAAGCAATCACTGCCAAAGGCGGCGCCGAGCGATCCGTTCCTCAACCCGCCGTTCCGCGCCGAGTGGATCTGGAGCCCGGGCGAGAAGCTCGATCGCTACTTCCGGCGTGAGTTCAACCTCGACGCCGACGCGCTGGAAGCGCAACTCTGGATCACTGCCGACAACGGGTTCACACTCCTCGTCAACGGTAAGGAGGTCGGCAAAGGCAAAGACTGGTACTCGCCGCAGACGTTCGACCTGAAGCCCTACCTGCGCACCGGCAGGAACGTGCTCGCTGTCGCCGGACACAACGACGCGCCCGGTTCCGCGGGAGTGCTCGCGGAGGGCAACGTGCTGCTGGTGAACGGCAAGCACGTCCCGCTGGTCAGCACTGCGGATTGGCGGATCAGCGACGTCTCGCCGGCGGGGTGGGCCGAGCCCGGCTTCGACGACTCGGCGTGGGCGAAGGCCACCTCGCTGGGCCGCCATCCGCTGGCCCCGTGGGCAGGCCAGGCGCAGTGGCGGTTGCCCTACCTCGGGCCGCTGGAGGTCGCCGAGGCAGAGTCGCTCGAGATCGCCTCGCCGCTTCAGCGCGGGCAACCGGTGAAGGTGCGCGCGCAGTTCCGCTTGCCCCGAGCGTTCTCGGCCGCACACCCCGTCCGACTCAGCCTGCGACAGGCAGACGGCCCGGAACTCCCGGTCGCCGCCTGGTACCCGCAGCCGCCTACCACTACCTGGAAGCCCGGCGCGAGTGTCCTCACGGCGTCTGCCTCCCTCGACTCACGAGTATTCCTTTCGGCGGGTACGTACGCGGCGCGACTGGAGTTGGTGGGCGTGCACCTCACCAAAGGCGCCGACCGCTTGCACCAGGAGGTGGCGGTCACCGTCCCGCCGCGGCGTGAGCCTTTGCCGCTGTCGAAGCGGCGGATGAAGCCGGGGCTGTTCACCGACCAGTTCGGCGGCGCGCACCGGTACCGGGTTGACAACGGCTGGCTCGTCTACGATGGCGAACGCATGCTGCCGCTGGAGCATGGCGACGGCGCGTACTGGTGCGAAGACAACCCGCAACACCGCGACGCCCTCGAGGCATGCCGGGGTCAGGCTGCTCTGGACCGCGTCAGCCGCTTCGGTCTGACCGAGGAGCCCGTGCGCCTGCGCCTGCTCGACTCCGTCGTGTGCGCCGAGGCCAAGTCTGAAGCCGACCACGAGTTCAGCGAGGACGACGGCTATGGCGGCAAGTCGCGACTGCTCAAGATCGGCGGCCGGACATACCGGGTCACGGACAACCGGCGGAAGCTCTCCTACTTCGCCTACACCATGCGCTGCCTGACACCCGGCAAGCCGCACCTGCTGGTTTTCGAGACCCCCAACGACCGCGAGCGCTACACGCTGGTCCGCATCCAGCCGCCGTGGCACAACGTCGGCTGCGGGCCGTACACCGGGCGGGACCTACCGTGCGACGGGAAGCCGTACCAGGCGGGGTTCGTGTTCTACCCGGAGGAAGAGGACATCCGCCTCACGGTCAGCCGTCTTCCTTGCGAGCTGCAGATCGACCCGGAGTCGGGCGGCGCGGTGTCGCGCCTGTGGCTGTTCGAGGTCGCCCCTCCCCCCTCAGGCCGCCCGGACTCGTCCGGGGCAGTCCCCAACAAGTTGGGGCGTCCTGAGGGTATAGCCGGAATTCCCGCCGAGACGGTCCCGACGCCGGGCCCCAACCGCCGGATCGGCCTGTCGCAGACACACCCCGGCTACCTGTACGACTTGTACGGTCACCGCTCCGGCGACCTCACGCAGCGA
>Ga0210049_1002503_pt1 | contig 17140 bp, 12 predicted proteins | sample CryGeyCG2014_300_2_FD_183964 | JGI IMG/M metagenome (GOLD analysis project Ga0210049, IMG submission 183964) | Groundwater microbial communities from aquifer - Crystal Geyser CG06_land_8/20/14_3.00 (SPAdes) (version 2) | ecosystem: Environmental > Aquatic > Deep subsurface > Groundwater | place... | reverse complement strand
ATATTCCCGTATTTTTCTATATTCAAGTATATTTTACTTACAGGTAAACCTAACTTCTTTGCCATAGCCATCAAGATTCTTACATTTGCCTGATGAGGAACGATCAAATCTACATCCTTACATTCTAAACCTGCCTGTTTTATTGCAATTTGCGCTGCGTCAGTCATAATCTTCACCGCAGACTTAAACATCTCATTGCCCTCCATCTTTATATAATGAAGCCGTTTATCTATGGTCTTATGTGTAGCGGGATTTCTTGAGCCGCCTGCAGGAAGCATCAATAAATCAGCCATTGAGCCATCGCTGCCTAAATAAGTTGAAAGTATCCCGCCGGATTTCACTTCAGATAGAACCGCAGCGCCTGCACCGTCTCCGAACAAAACACAGGTACTCCTATCCTGCCAATCAGTTATCGAAGACAGAACTTCCGTGCCTACTACCAAGGCATTCTTATAGGTGCCCCGGGCAATGAACTGCTGGGCAACAATTATGGCGTAAACAAATCCTGCACAGGCAGCAGAAATATCAAAACATACAGCGTTCTTTGCTCCAAAAGCAGCCTGCACAAGGCAAGCAGTAGAAGGAAATTGCATATCAGGAGTAATTGTGGCTACAATAATTAAATCTAAATCTTGAGGCTTTATCCCTGCATCTTTTAATGCCTCTTTGACAGCATTTATAGCTAAGTCAGAGGCTGCTTCATGGCTGGAAACAATGCGCCTTTCTTTTATTCCTGTACGCGTAGTAATCCATTCGTCAGAAGTATCTACCATTTTCTTCAAGTCGGCGTTAGTTAAGATCTTCTTCGGTAAATATTCTCCTACTCCGATTATGCCTACTCTTTTCATTTCTCGCACATCTCCCAAATTTCGCTTATCTTGTCGTGGGACAGTCCCCTTGGCATAGAAGGGTCTGTCCCCGAAGGGGACTGGCCCTAAAATCTGTCGGGGACAGTCCCTACTGGCAACGCTTTATATCACTTTCCCTTTTATTGCCTCTAAGATTTTCTCGGTAAACTTACGCTCTACTTCTTCCTTGGAAACCCGAATGGCATTCTTTATGGCATTGGCATTGGAACGGCCATGGCCGATAATCACTACGCCATTTACCCCTAATAAAGGTGCACCACCGTATTCAGAATAATCCAGTTCTTTTTTAAAATGCAAAAGGCCGGGTTTTAAAAAAAGTACCCCTAATTTTCCTAAAGGATTACTTAATAGATGTTTCTTTAAAAAGACCTGCATAGTCTCTACCACAGATTCCGTGACCTTTAATGCAACATTGCCCACAAAGCCATCGCAGATAATAATATCGCTTTTCCCGGAAAATAAGTCTTTGCCTTCTATATTACCGATAAAATTAAGGTTACTCTTTTCAAATAGCTCGCGCGTCTCTTTGATAACCTCTGTCCCCTTACTCTCCTCTTCTCCGATATTTAAAAGGCCTATTTTAGGATTGGGCTGGTTTAATATGTAGTGAAAGTATGCGTCTGCCATAATACCATACTGTAATAAGTGCAGGGGTTTAGCTCCGATATTGGCACCCACATCAATAATTATGGATATGCCTTTTAATGTAGGCGTGATTATTGCTATGCCCGGCCGTTCAATTCCGGGTAAAAGTCCCAATCCCAAGGTCGCTGCGCAAACTACTGCTCCTGTGTTACCTGCGCTGAAAAAAGCATCGCCAAGGCCTTCCTTGACTAAATTTAATCCTACCACGATAGATGAATTTCTCTTTTTTCTGACGCTGGTTGCGGCAGGTTCGGACATTCCGATTACCTCACTAGCTCGATACACAGAAATACCATCGCCTTTGTATCCAAACTTTCCGAGTAAGAAGTTTATTTTCTCCTCATCGCCTACCAGGCCTATCTGTATGTTGTAAACTTTCGCAGCGGCTATTGCACCCTCAATTACTACACGGGGCGCATAATCGCCACCCATTGCATCAACTATTATCTTCATTTATCCGTTATGCCCGTTTGCCCGTTTGCCCGTTTGCCCGTCTAACGAGCTAAACGGGCTAAACGAACTAAACGAGCAAAACGAACTTCGCTAAGTCTTTTTCTTTTTCTTCTCTTTTACCTTAATCTCCATAACCTGCCTGCCATTGTAATACCCGCAAACAGCGCAAATGCGATGAGGCAATTTTGGCTGTTTGCATTGCGGACAGGGTATAAGACCAGCGGGGTTTAATTTCCAATGTGTTCGACGCCTTCTTCCGCGCGCCTTAGAATGTCGTTTTTTAGGTAATGGCACAGGAACAACCTCCTTCATTCAGATTCTTGCCGCATTTAGGGCATAAGCCTCTGCAATCAGGATTACACAGAGGCTTTATGGGATAATCTAAAATTATCTCCTCTCTTATATCCTGATCTAAATCAATTATCGGCTCTGTTCTATTAACTTGATAGTTTAGTCTTAAGTCTTTTTTAAGGCCAACTTCAAATTCCTTGAGGCAACGGCTGCAGTTTAAGTGTATCAAACCATTCAAACTTAAGCTCACGGTAATCGCGTTGGTAATCTTAGAAACCTCTGCCTTTATCTTTATAGGCCCTGAGAATTTAACGATATCGGTCTCTAAATCTAAAACCGAAGGATTAACTTGTTCCTCTAAGGTTAATCCTTCGAGGGGTATCTTATTTATATCTATCTTCACCCCGCACCTTCTACTTATTCTTATTTATCTACTCTCTATATATTCCCTACCCTGATATGTCTTGCTAAATATAGAACTGAATGCAAAGAAGGTGCGGGGTTCACGAAACTTTGTGCAACTTTTTTTTAAGCACCTCTTCTACAAAATCAGGGACAAAGCAAGACAAATCCGCACCCAAAGAAGCTGTCTCTTTTAAAAGCTTTGAGGAAAGATAACTGAAGGATTCCTGGGGCATCAAAAAGATTGTTTCAATATGGGGATTCAGTTTTCTATTGGTTAAGGCCATCTGAAATTCGTATTCAAAATCAGAGAGCATACGCAATCCGCGGATTAATACCCTTGCTTTTTGCTTGCGTGCATAATCAATCACTAAACCGTCAAAATCATCTATGGTTATGCCTTTTAGGTCTCTGGTCGCCTTTTTGAGCATATCTACCCTTTCCTTTACGCTAAAGAGCGGTTTCTTCTGGGGATTATGCGCAACCGCAACAATAACTTCTGAGAATATATCCTGCGCCCGCTTTATAAGGTCAATATGGCCGTAGGTAACCGGGTCAAAACTACCTGCATAAATCGCTTTCTGACACATCTTCCCTCACTTCGCTCGGAGTGTAAAGTGCATAAGTGTAAAGTTTTTAAGTGATTGCCTTATAAACTTACACACTTACACACTAACCCCTATCTTCTTATAAAATGACAATACAGTGTCGCCGTATCTGGATTCTTTAACTAAGATTAACTTCCCGCTCTCTTTTGGCAATTGCTCTTTCTTAAAATGCTGAATTGCCACAAAACCATTGGGGGCTAATATATCATAAACCCCCAGCATTTGCAAGATTTTTTTTGACACATCCTTATGGCTTTGGCTATGGCTTTGGCCAAAGGAGGCCAAACCATTGCCCTCTGGCTTATCGGAAGCCAAACCACGGCCTTCTGGCCTGTGGCTTTGGCTATGGCTTTGGCCAAAGGAGGCCAAACCATTGCCCTCTGGCTTATCGGAAGCCAAACCACGGCCTTCTGGCCTGTGGCTTTGGCTATGGCTTTGGCCAAAGGAGGCCAAACCATTGCCCTCTGGCTTATCGGAAGCCAAACCACGGCCTTCTGGCCTATAGTAAGGCGGGTCTAAAAAGATGATATCGAACTGTTTTTTATCTTTAGACAGCTTCTTAATGGCCATAAAAACATCCAGGGGTAGTAGGTAGTAGGTAGTAGGTAGTAGGTAGGTAAAATTATTTTTTAAGGCCTTAATGCAACCTGAATTATTCTCCACAAATACTACTTGCTTTGCGCCCTGCGATACAGCTTCAAACCCCACTGCGCCTGAGCCGGAAAACAACTCCAAGAAAGATAGGCCTTGGATATCGCCCAGAATATCAAATAAGGCCTTTCTTACTTTGCCCTGTGTCGGCCTTATGCCCTTAGGCATCTTAATGGTCCTACCCTTATATATACCTGAAGTGATACGCATATTTAATTTGGGTTACGTCATTGGGTTAAGGTAACGATGCCCGTTTCGTCTTGGGTTAGGGTTACGTTTTAAGACGAAAAACGTAACCGAATAACGTTACGGGCTTCGTAACCGTAACCTTAACCTACTAACATTAGCTTTTCATACTCCGGAAATCTTTGTAATAATCTCCCCCTCAGGCCAAGATTCTGGCGTAATCCTAAACAGGGGTCTCTGTTTATAAGCTTTATTGCCTCTTCCCTTGCCTTTTTTAACAGCTGCATCTGCGTTAGGGGATTGGCAATCCTTAATTCGGAAAGGCCTGACTGGCGCAACCCAAAAAATTCACCCGGCCCTCTAATTTTTAAGTCCTCTTCGGCAATGCGGAATCCATCGTTATATTTGAGCATCGCCTCAAGGCGTGCTTTTGCTTCGGGTGTTTCGGCGTTGGATATAAGTATACAAAATGATTCCTGCCTCCCCCTTCCTACGCGGCCGCGCAATTGATGCAATTGACTCAAACCAAAACGCTCGGCACTTTCTACAATCATACAGGTAGCATTGGCTATGTCAATACCAACCTCTAAGACAGTAGTAGACACCAAAACATCCAGTTCTTTTTGCTTAAACTTTAACATAATCTCATCCTGCTCGTTTTGTTTTAATCTGCCGTGAATAAGGCCTAATTTGAATTCTTTCAATTCACCTGATTTTAATTCACTATACATCTTTTTTGCACCTTTAATATCCAAAACATAAGATTCCTCTATTACGGGATAAACAATGTAGGCCTGACAGCCTTGCCGCAATTGCTCTTTGGCAATTTCATAAGCTGAAGACTTATTCTCCTCGCTAAAATGCATTGTCTTGACCGCAAGCCTTCCTGGCGGTAATTCATTTATAATAGAAACATCTAAATCGCCGTATAAAGTAATCGCCAGTGTCCGCGGTATGGGTGTGGCGGTCATGATCAGGACATCAGGATTAGTGCCTTTGGCAGGTAATAAAGCCCGCTGGCCCACGCCAAACTTATGCTGCTCATCAATCACCACCAATCCCAAGTTTTTAAATTGCACACCTTCTTCTAATAAAGCATGCGTTCCAATTATTAAGTCTATTTTTCCTTCTTTTATCTCTTGATATATCTTATTTTTTTCTTTCTCATTAGCACTACTGGTAAGTAATCCCACTTTTATTTCTTTTAGCTTACAGCTTAAAGCTAACAGCTGAAAGCTGATTTTTTCATAATGCTGCCTTGCCAAGAGTTCGGTAGGAACCATAAAAGCCGCCTGGTATCCTCCCTGAATAGCTATCAGGCCCGAAATAGTTGCCACCACAGTCTTGCCCGAACCTACATCACCCTGTAGCAACCGCTGCATAGCAGAAGGTTTTGCCATATCCGATTTAATTTCCTCAATAACTTTTTTTTGGGCAAGAGTCAATTGAAAAGGTAAACTTTCTATAAAAGCATTAATTAACTCGCCGTCTACCTTATGGCTTATACCTGTTTTCTCCTTCTTTTTTAATTTTCTTAAAACAAGGGGAAGTTGAAATAGAAAAAACTCTTCAAAAGAGAGCCTTCTGTAAGCATCGTTGTGCATATCCAAATTTTCAGGAAAATGTATATTAATAAGGCTCCTGGCGAGATTTAAAAGGTTGCATCTTGACCTGATATCATAAGGCAAAAAGTCCTTAATCTCGGGTGAGTATTCATCCAACGCATATTTTATAATCTGTCGCAAATGACGCTGCGTCGAGCCTTTAGGCAAAGAATAAACAGGCGTGATTCTGCCTATATTCAAAGACTCACCCCGCCCTTCCTCCGACGCTGTATTAGATTTAAAGGAAGGGCGGGGCTCATCCGTTTCATCCAAGACAACCTCAAATTCCGGAGAATTCATCTGAAGCCGTCCTGCATATCGCTCTATCCTGCCGTATAAAATCAAGGTTAGGCCTACTTTAAAATATCCCTTTAGATATGGCTGATTAAACCAGACGCAGAAGAGCTTGCCGGTAGAGTCTCCTACAGCCACCTCAATTATGCTAAAGCCCCTGCGCCTGAAAGATTGCCGTTCTCCTCTGGCCAGAACTTGCGCTTTTATGGTGTAAGTTTGGCCTTCTTGCAATTTGGATATAGAAATAAAATTTGTGCGGTCTTCGTAACGCCGGGGGAAATAATATAAGAGGTCTTCTATAGTATTTATGCCAAGATTACTAAACGACTTAGCCCTTTTAGGGCCGATACCTTTTAAATACTGGATAGGCGCAATTAGTGATTTTCCCATTCGCGGGATTAAAGGGTAATTTGCGGTTGTTCTTCTGTTTCTGGCTGGGTTTCTTCAGGCATTAGCGGTTTTTGTTCAGGTTCAGCCTTAGGTCTGGCTTTACCTTGCTTCACCCCGTTAGAAATCTTGTTTTCCTTATTAAGAGGTTTGGTATTTCTAACGGGGTTCACTTCTATTTCAAAGGAAGCGGTAGAAAAGGTTTCATTTTTTATTTTTACAGCACTCGGCTCAATCTTAAACTTACCAATATCAGTAGGAGCCAAAATAAATGCATAGACAACTATGGCCTTTACATTGCCTTTAGTAAACCCCGCTCCTGCGCGCAGGGGCGGGGTAAATGATACTGTCGATGACTGAGCTGAAGATATTACCTTAAATCCTGTAAATTTAGGCAGTTGCGGTGTAGGTATATTTTTTTCAGATGAAGTAACTATAAGTTTATAAGTAATAATATCATCCGTTGTGACAGTGGTTTTATCTACTTCGGCTTTTATGGAAGCCTGGGCAAAAGCTGTAGCTATAAATAAAGATATAAAGATTACGGATAATATGATTATTTTCCTCATTGTTTTTATTATTTATTATTTTCCGACAAGCGTAAACCCCGTTAGAGACACCATAGCTTTCTATCGTCTACCTACAGTCTCTAACGGGGTAAAGGCTTTGCCATCCCAATGGTAAATACTCTTTAATTTGCTTCCAGTGGTTTGAATTGTTTCCTCAACCATAAGGGTAGGGATATTATCTTTTATCGCAAATTTAACAGATGGGGTATTAAAAATGTGCTCAAAAATAACATCTCCTTTGTCGTTGTGGAACTTTATTACTTTAACACCCGTTGAATTAATGCCCGTAGCATAAATAGCTACGATTTCCTTTACGCCATCTTTATCTAAATCAATCTGCTCTAAATCACGAAAAACTAAAACATCATCCAAAACTCCCTTTTTGACCTCGGATTCAGGCGCCTTAGATGTTGTTACGCATCCAGATAACAAAAATAGTATTAATGCAAATAAAATTTCTATTCTCCGCATAAGAATTACCTGTTTTTTAACCATCGGACACCTCCCCTTTTATCTAAAATTATAGTGTTTTCTGACCGGTTCTTTTATGTTCCAGGTACAGGATAAGCCTTTGGGAAAGGTGACAAAATCGCCTCTACCAAAACTTAGGCTTTTGCCGTCTTTGGTCTCTACCGTGACTTTGCCTTCCAAGAAAAAACATTCCTCTATACTATCATAAACCCAGGGAAACCTGGAAACTTCCTTCTCCCATATAGGCCACTGAAAAACTCCCATCTTCTTAAGTTGGTCTTGAGTTAATTTCTGCACTTTAATTTCTATTCTTACTCCTTGTCCCTATTTCCGACCAATCTTTACTGTGGTGTGATACCCATCCTGCCATGGCCAGAGCATGGCAAATACCGCATCTTTTCCTTCATTCCAGAAATAGAGGGTCTGGCCAGGCCTAATACCGCCGAATTCTTCTATCATCTCCTGAACTTGGAGTGACAGCCGTTTGTCGGAAGGCCACACAGTCGAACCAAAAAGCCTTTCAAGTCTTGCAGTAAGCTTTGCCAACTCATTCTTTTCAATCACCGCCTCAAAATAATTATCACTATCAATACGTAGCATATCAAAAACAAGACCTTCTAGTTCTTTCCTTATTTCATTAAACTGCATAAAGCCTCCAAGCTACTTTCGATTAGTTATATTATAACTCCTAAAACAAAAAATTCAATGCTGCTATTAGTTTCTCCATTGGCACTTTGCGTAGCAAAGTGCCCAAGCAAAATTAGGCTTAGAGCGGTTTATTTTAATCTCATCGCTAAATCCAAAAGGGTGTTAATAAGGAAAGATTTGAGGAATATAATTGCGAGAAAAGCAATTATCGGTGATATATCAATCCCAAATTTTAAGCTAAAAGGCAACATCTTTCTTATGGGATAAAGTATCGGTTCAGTAGTCTTATATAGAAACTGCACTATTGGATTGAAGGAATCAGGATTTACCCAGCTAATCAGAGCCCGGATCAATATCAACCAGTAGAGTATAGTCAGAAGAACTCCGAGAACTCTAGTCGCTGCAACTATGAAATTAGATAGCACAAACATTGTAATTTTTATTTAGCAAAATCCTTTGCACGAAACGCAAAGGACCCATGCCGCCAAAGACGGCAAGGTTCTCTACTCATTATTATACCTCCTAAAATAAAAATCCCAAGCAAAATAAAGCTTGGGATTATATAAAAACAGAAATATATACTATTTTACACAACGCCCTTCCAAAGTTGTTGTTCTATTTGTTCTGGAAAATTCTTCCGAACAAATTCATAAATCTTTTCTTTATCGATGTCTCTTATCCTTGTAAAATAAAGACCGCAAATATTGTCTGCTCCGACAGCTTTATTCCAGGCAACAGAAGCCTCTATATTTAAGGATAATTCATAACCCAAGGCAATGCTTAATGCTAGGTTGCTGTCTTTTTTCAACTCTTGAGGTGAATAAATTCTAAGGCCTTTAAGACCAATGTCTTTAATTTTACAATCAAAAGGATTATCCTGATCTCGCAGTTTAACGCTTGCCTGCCTATTTACCTGCCATCTTACAAATCGCCTGCGCTCTTCCATATTCATTCCCAATAAAAAAGCCACGTTTCAGGCATCTTTCGCATGCCTTCTTCCGTGGCTAATTCACCTTACATTTATAATATACACTATAATTTTCTAGATTTCAAGCCCTGCCCATAAGAAAACCGAAAAAAAACGGGGTCAGGATCAGTTTTATTTTTCAAAGCTAATTCTGACCACATTTACTCAAATTATTTTACCCCTTTTGAAGTTCTTGTCAACTCAAACCGCACCCTATAAATGCAGCTGGCAAGGTGCGAGCGAATGGAGGTTTTAGCGGGTGGCGAGACCCTGGGCTCAAGTTACTAGTGCAACACTTAACTCTGATATAATAATTAGGTAAATAATATCAGAAGAAAGGAGTTGCACATGGCCCGCTATCCAATTAAGATTAGCGGGCAAAATTTAGAGGAGCACCAACCTATAATGAACGCATAACTTATGTTCGCGCTGCGCGAACATAAGTTATTTGCGCGAATTATCCCGAAGCCTGCGAAGGAAATTTCTAAGCGCAGCGGAAGAAATTTCCAAGCGTTTAGGCAAGGGCAATACCGGAAACTTTACTCCGCCTCATAAGAAGCGCCAAAATTCTCTTTATCGGGAAACTTAACCATTTTTAGGAACAATAATTTTGGCGCATTCGGCGGAGTTAAAATTTGCCGCCCAAAAAAATGCCGCCAACCTTAGCGATTGGCGGCAAATTTTAAGGAGCACCAACCTACTCTCCCGTACCCTTACGAGTATAGTACCATCGGCCCTGAGGGGCTTAACTTCCGTATTCGGAATGGGAACGGGTGTTTCCCCCTCGGTATGAGCACTCCAAATGATTGCGAGATATGCAACGAATTATCTAAAACCTTAAAGAGCAACCTGCTAACCCGTTCCCAGATGGGGTGTGGGGAAGACGCTTCCCCACGCTTTCGGGGTAACAGCGAGGCGGCAGCCGAGCGCCATAGGGGGCAGAGCCCCTTTGGAAAAACGTGCGCAGCACGTTTTTGGGAACGCGGTGTTTCCCCCTCGGTATGAGCACTCCAAATCGTATTATTTACTTGTATCCGATTTGTCCTGCCGAATACCGCAAAATTATCGCAGAGAATTTTGCGGTTGCTTATGAGATAGGACATTTTAGACAGAGCGTAAATCCTTAACAACTACATATTAGGTAAAACTACAAAAACCGGATGAATCGTTTATCCTTCGCCTCCAGCACTTTTGCATGAAGGAAACTCAGGATTAAATTTTTCTGCTCTCGCAGAAAAATTTATGAGGCCAAGCCGATTGGCTGATTAGTACGCATTAGCTGAAATCCTTACGGATCTTACACTTTGCGCCTATCAAGGTCGTAGTCTACGACCAGCCTTCATCCTCGGCCTTACGGCCAAGGAAGGGATACCTATTTTTGGGGGGGGCTTTGCACTTAGATGCTTTCAGCGCTTATCCCTTCCGAACATAGCTACCCGGCCTTTGCCCTTGGCAGGACAACCGGAACACCAGAGGTTCGTTTCTCTAGGTCCTCTCGTACTGAAGAGAACTCCCCTTCAAGTATCCTAACACCCACATCAGATAGAGACCGAACTGTCTCACGACGTTCTAAACCCAGCTCGCGTACCCTTTTAACCGGCGAACAGCCGGACCCTTGGGACCTTATACAGCCCCAGGATAGGATGCATATTGTTCCACTGTTACCAGTGGTATAGACTATACCATCATCCCGACGTATCATCGGGAGCTCGGCGTCTGATTCGCTGCAGTTTCGAATCTCATTCGCCACGCTTTGTGGCGAAATCAGTCGTTACGGGGTCAAAGAAGTTTATATCTAAAACTTGGCAGGGTATAGGGTTTAACTAACCGGCAAAATTTCCTTGCCTCATCCTTAGGGATGTAAATGTTAAACCATCTGCCTTTTTTATGGATACGGGATTTTATTTTGAAATTTTTCTCTAAACACCGAATAAGGAGCTTTTGCCCAGAGTAAGTAAATGCATCGGTATTTAACCGGACTGCTGCACAGTCATTTCTTTTATACCCATCGTCCATAAACCAAACCGCCAAAGAAATTTTATGATTCAACATATTTATAATGCCCGACGGCACTATTTTCCTATTGTTAACATAGAAAACACAGCGCCATTTATCCAACTGGCCATTAGAATATGTGGAAAAGTGCAAGCGTGTATAAACCTTTAATGTACGCCTGTCTTTTTCTTGAATAATCCTAGGTTTACTTGGGACTATATCACTCAGCTCTTGATAAAGCCAGTTGATGTAGTCTTTGTGCTTTAGGCTCTGGTCTATTCGGAGCCGGGCGAAACGCCCGTTCTTCTCCAAATGACCGTCACCTAGCATTAAACCAAGAATTATATTTCTTTGACGAATGGTTATCGACATAACTTCTCGACTTCCCACGGTATTGTCCCGACGGAACGTCGGGAGTCCACCGTTATTAGCCGAATTTTCTTTAGCAGTTGCCTGCTAAAGGGCCAATCCTTGAATTAGCCGACATCGCAATCGTATCCACGCTTTCGCGTGGGATTAGACTATATCTCCATCCATTATTGCTGTAAATGGAGTTGGCGTATGATAGCGTTTAATATCATAACACTATCTCACCCTTGACATTTTTTAAAATGTCAAGGGATCAGTCGTTACGGGGTCTTATAACAGAACATTGGTAATAGATAAGGCTTAATTATAGATAAAAATTGAGCCACACTACTAACAGCAATCCTTAAGCGATAATATGTTTTATCTTTATTCAGCGAAGCTTTAATATCAAACTGCTTGTTCAGCAGAGATATTAACTTTTGCTGTTCAGTGACGTTAAATTTTTGGGTATTAAGATATAGTGCGCGATAACTTTTGCATCCATCATCCATAAACCAGACCGCTAAACTAAGCGGATGCATCTTTAAGTTACCGGGAATTATCTTTTTACCTCTTTTATAGAACGTCCTATAGATGTCGGTTAATTCCGGAAGGCTTCTAGTTGTAAATCTATAGGCGATTCTACCTGCGTTGCCAAACCTTTTATGTGGCCTTGTTGAAACCATATCTTTCAGTTCCTTAAATTTCCACTCTACGTAATCTCTTTGTTTAATAGAATGGTTTATTTCTAACAAGGCGTTAGTTTTGCAACGCATAGCTCCGTCACCAAGTAAAGAACCAACGATTATCGCTTTTTGGCGTTCTGTAAGACTTCCCACGGTATTGCCCTCCAATCTTTGGGTTCCACCGTTATTAGCCAATACACTTCCGGCGTTACCGCCGGAACACCCCAATTTTGAGGTGCCAAACCGGGCTGTCGATATGAACTCTCGAGCCCGATAAGCCTGTTATCCCCAGAGTACCTATTATCCGTTGAGCGATGGCGATTCCACGTTCAACCACCGGATCACTAGCCCCTACTTTCGTATCTGCTCGTCCTGTCGGACTCGCAGTTAAGCTGGCATGTGCGCTTACACTCCACGGGCGATTGCCGAACGCCCTGAGCCAACCTTTGGGCCCCTTCGTTACCTTTTAGAAGGGAACCGCCCCAGTCAAACTACCCGCCTGTCACTGTCCTTCCGCCGGATTCACGGCAAGAAGTTAGAATCTTAGGACAATAAGGGTGGTATTTCACATTGCGGCTCTGCCTAAACTAGCGCCTAGGCTTCAAAGCCTCCCACCTATGCTACACATATTGGACCAAGATCCAATGGCAGGTTATAGTAAAGGTTCTGGGGTCTTTTCGTCTTGATGCGGGTAGACGGCATCTTCACCGCCACTACAATTTCGCCGAGTCTCTCGTTGAGACAGCGCCCAAGTTGTTAAACCATTCGTGCGCGTGGGAACTTACCCCACAAGGAATTTCGCTCATGTCTATCCAATATTACTATTGGCATGGACTATATCTTCACCCCGATGCATTATCGGGGGCCAACGTGTAGTCTCTACGGGGCTACTTACAGCTTCCCTCGGTATTACCCATCACTTTCTATTGAAGGTGCTGGGCTTCACCGATATAGTTAGATTCGATATGCCGTTGCCAGCATAAAGGGCTTTGAAATTCTCAAAACCTTAGGACCGTTCGTTTATGTTAACTTCCGATTTCTCGGAAGACCGGACTATATCATCTCCAATTTGCATTGGAATCTGGCGTGTAGTCTCTGAGGATTCCTGAATCTTAGTTAGAATCTCTTTTTCGCTATACTTTCGCTTTCCACCGTCGTTCATCTCTCTTCTTATCTCAATAATCTTTCTGATACCACTTTCTTTAAGGTGTTCTTCTCTCCTTATTATCCTTGCGATTTCGCAAAACTTTGCAAAATCACGTTTCTTTTTTGCAGAGAGAAAATTATATTTCTTAAAGAAGGGTATCACTTTTTCCCAAATCGCGTTAAAGTTATTTACTTCATAATACCAAACGCCATCTGGCCTACTTCTTAATGTTCCACATCCTAAATGGTGTTTGCATAAAGCTAGAATAACTTTGTCTTTCTGGGAAATATTGAAACGGAGAGAAATTTTCCACGGTGATTTATAATCTTGCCGAGGCCTAAAGGAAACATTGAAACTTCCTTCTCCGTCGGCAAAACCTGCTAAGTAATAGCCTATTTCTGCTTTCATGGAGACCTCCCTTCAGGTCTTTCCTGCTGATTATCCCTATCTAACAGATTGTCACATCTCGCCATATAGGCAAGAGTACTGTTAGCCTAACAGGATTTTCCAGCATATAGCCAGATTTTACAACTACTGTGGTCCAAACAATAGTTACGGCCGCCGTTTACTGGGGCTTCAGTTTGAGGCTTCGCAAATCTTACGACTCGCTAACCCCTCCCCTTAACCTTCCAGCACCGGGCAGGTATCACACCCTATACGTCCTCTTTCGAGTTTGCAGAGTGCTGTGTTTTTACTAAACAGTCACCCGGGCCACTTTACTACAGACCCTGTCACCTTTCGATGAAGGGCACCTCTTATCGCTAACTTACGAGGCTAATTTGCCGAGTTCCTTAACGAGAGTTATCTCGAGCACCTTACCATTCTCTGGAGGTCTACCTGTGTCGGATTCCGGTACGAACAGTTAAGCAACTCCTCTTTATACTTTTCTTGGCAGCACGTTTTAGAACACTTCACTCGCGCATACGCTTGAGCTCCCCTCCCCGTCTTTCGGCGGAAAGAACGCAGACATCCAACACTGCGCCGGCCTAAACACGCCACGCGTCATACAAAAAGTTTTAACGCCACCTAACTGGTATCCGAATATTAACGGATTATCCATCGCTTACGCCATACGGCCTCAGCTTAGGCTCGACTAACCCTGGGCGGATTAACCTTCCCCAGGAAACCTTAGACTTTCGGTGCACCTGTTTCTCGCAGGTGTTTTCGCTACTCATACCGACATAATCTCTACTCTGACGTCCAGCGCTCCTCACGGTACGCCTTCACTCGTCAGAGTATGCTCCCCTACCGCTTACGCTACCGAAGTAGCATAAACCCATAGCTTCGGTAATAGGCTTAAGCCCCGATTATCTTAGGCGCGAGGTCGCTCGACCAGTGAGCTGTTACGCACTCTTTAAATGATGGCTGCCTCTAAGCCAACATCCTGGTTGTCAATGCGAGATCACATCCTTTACCACTTAGCCTATTCTTAGGGACCTTAGCTGATGGTCTGGGCTGATACCCTCTTGACGCCGGAGCTTAGCCCCCAGCGTCTTACTCCCGGGATAAGAATAGTAGTATTCGGAGTTTGGTTGGGTTCAGCGGCCTAGTAAGGCCCTGTAACCCATTCAGCACTCTACCCCTACTATTTAATTACCCGAGGCTATCCCTAGAAATATTTCGGGGAGAACCAGCTATTTCTGAGTTTGTTTAGTCTTTCGCTCCGACTCACAGCTCATCCCGCAGTTTTTCAACACTGATGGGTTCGAGCCTCCACTCTCCTTTCGGAGAGCTTCACTCTGGCCATGAGTAGATCACTCAGCTTCGGGTCTACTATACGGTACTAAACGCCCAGTTAGGACTCGTTTTCGCTACGCCTTCCCCTTGACGTTTCCGTCAAGGGTTAAGCTCGCACCGCACAGTAACTCGTCGGTCCATTATGCAAAAGGTACGCGGTCAGGCATTCCATCAAGCTTGCGCAGATGGTATAGCCCTCCCACCGCTTGTAGGTTTATGATTTCAGGTTCTATTTCACTCGCTTCACCAGCGTTCTTTTCAACTTTCCCTCACGGTACTTGTGCACTATCGGTTTAGGTGTAGTTTTTAGCCTTAGACCGTGGTCGGCCCAGATTCCTACAGGATTCCACGTGCCCCGTAGTACTTGGGATACCCCTAGGCGACTTCAGAATTTCGCGTACGAGACTTTCACTCTCTTTGGTATGTCTTCCCATACATTTCTGCTATCCATCCATCTGCCACATCGAGGTCCCGCAACCCCTGATAAAATTTCTTGCGAAATCTTATCAGGTTTAGGCTCTTCCCTTTTCGCTCGCCGCTACTGGGGGAATCTCTGTGATTTCTTTTCCTCAGGGTACTTAGATGTTTCAATTCTCCTGGTATCGCTTCCCTGCGACTATTGAATTCATCGCGGGGATATCGCAGTATAACCTGCGATGGGTTGCCCCATTAGGAATCTCCCGGATCAAAGCCTGTTTGCGACTCCCCGAGACATATCGGTGCTTACCCCGTCCTTCATCGCCTCACCTAACCAAGTCATCCTTCATAAACCCTTTGTAGCTTGACCAAAATATTTGATTCTCTCTCGGTTTATTTTGTAGTTTTACCCAAATGAGCACATAACTTACGAACACGAAGTGTGAGTAAGTTATTGTGCGAATTTGTCCCGAAGCGTGCGAAGAAAATTCCGAAGGAATTTTCAAGCGCTTACGCGAGGGATAACTCAATTAGATAACTTATCTTCGCTTACGTGCCAGTTAAATTATGGTCTCATTTACAAGATCAAATTGACCTTGTTATTTAGTTCTTAGCTCTTAGCTCTTAGCAAAATCTTTTGCTGTGAACTACGAACTATGAACTACGAACTATTATGTAGTTGTCAAAGAGCATAGAATCGCGAACGAATCGCGAAACGAATTTAGGAATACTATGCTTTATATTGGTGGAGGCCGAATTACATTAATTCGGCACTCACCAATATTTTCATTAATGAAAATATTGGTGGAGCTGAGGGGGATCGAACCCCTGGCCTCATGCTTGCAAAGCACGCGCTCTCCCAGCTGAGCTACAGCCCCTGTGTCAGTTCATAGTTACGCTCGCGCTTTCGCGCTCGCTTTAGTTCGTAGTCCATAGATTTTACTATGAACTATGAACTATTAACTAAAGTGGGCCCATCAGGATTCGAACCTGAGACCCCAGTCTTATCAGGGCTGTGCTCTAACCAACTGAGCTATGGGCCCGATTTTGGCAAATCGCTTATGGCTTATAGCAAATTGCCCTGATTCAATTTGCTACTTGCTATTTGCCATTTGCAAAAATAGAAGCCCTCTCGCTCACGGTTGATTATTTATAAGAGAGTGACTCCCTTTAAATTTAAATTGGATAGCCAAGCAGCAAATTTTGCGAATGCAAAATTTGCAGTGTAAAGTTTAAAGTGTAAAGTTTGTAAGTTTCTCTCAACTTACACACTTAAACACTTTACACTTACACACTCTAAAAATTTTCCATAGGAAAATTTTTAGAAAGGAGGTGATCCAACCGCACCTTCCGGTACGGTTACCTTGTTCACGTTTATCCCTGTGTCGCCACAAGGCGTGGACTATATCTTCATCCTTGACACTTTGTGTCAAGGAGTCGGCGTGTAGTCTCTGAGGGATCAATTATGACTTCCCTGCTGATTGTCCGCACTCAAGAATTTTTACCTTTCGGTACCTTGAGATACAACGGATATCCCAGCATACAGCCGAATTTCGCATTCCGATTTGCATCGGAAGGTCGCAACTTTAGTTACGACTTAGCGCCAGTCACCGATTTCACCTTCAGCCCCGATTGCTCGGAGATTTCAGGTGCCACCAGCTCCCATCGCTTGACGGGCGGTGTGTACAAGGCCCGGGAACGTATTCACGGCGGCGTAGCTGATCCGCCATTACTAGCGATTCCGTCTTCATGGAGTCGGATTGCA
>Ga0210049_1002502_pt1 | contig 17140 bp, 16 predicted proteins | sample CryGeyCG2014_300_2_FD_183964 | JGI IMG/M metagenome (GOLD analysis project Ga0210049, IMG submission 183964) | Groundwater microbial communities from aquifer - Crystal Geyser CG06_land_8/20/14_3.00 (SPAdes) (version 2) | ecosystem: Environmental > Aquatic > Deep subsurface > Groundwater | place... | reverse complement strand
TTGCGTTGGTCAGAACAATGCCGACATTCGGGCGATAACCTTCTCGGTCTATCATGATTCGCCCCGTACATTTTGAATGGCACGGATTGTTCCACAATTCGTCCCCGCTGGAAAGACGGACAACCGCGCATACAGTAGAATTGCGGCCTTTGATGCCACACGGATACCTGGTCATGCGCGTTTCGCAATTTTTTATCTCCACCCTGAAAGAAGCCCCGGCCGAAGCCGAACTGGTCAGCCACCGCCTGATGCTGCGCGCCGGCTATATCAAACGGCTGGCCGGCGGCCTTTACACCTGGATGCCGCTCGGCCTGCGCGTGCTGCGCAAAGTGGAAAAAATCGTGCGCGAAGAAATGAACCGCAGCGGCGCGCTCGAATTGCTGATGCCGGCGGTGCAACCCGCCGAACTGTGGCAGGAAACCGGGCGCTGGGATGTGTTCGGGCCGCAAATGCTGAAAATCCGCGACCGCCACGACAACCTGTTCTGTTTCGGCCCGACCCACGAGGAAGTGATCACCGATATCGCGCGCCGCGAGATCAAGAGCTACCGCCAGTTGCCGCTCAATTTCTACCAGATCCAGACCAAGTTCCGCGACGAGGTGCGGCCGCGCTTCGGCGTGATGCGCGCGCGCGAGTTCATGATGAAGGACGCCTATTCCTTCCATGCCGACTTCGACAGCCTGCAACAGACTTACCGGGTGATGTACGACACCTACAGCCGCATCTTCAACCGCCTCAATTTGCAGTTCCGCGCGGTGGCGGCGGATACCGGCGCGATTGGCGGCAGCGGTTCGCACGAGTTCCACGTACTGGCCGATTCGGGCGAGGACGGTTTGGCGTTTTGCCCCGCTTCGGATTACGCCGCCAACGTGGAGTTGGCCGAAGCGGTTGCGCCTGAGACACCGCGCGCAACCCCCGCCGAGACAATACGAGACGTTGCCACGCCCAGCCAGACCACCTGCGGGGACGTGGCCGCGCTGCTCGGCATTCCCTTGCAACGCACCGTAAAACTGCTGGCCGTCATCGCCTCTGAACAACTGGTCATCCTGCTGCTGCGCGGCGACCACGGCCTGAACGAAGTGAAGGTGAGCAAATTGCCCGGCCTCGCCGATTTCCGTTTCGCGCGCGAAGACGAGATCCGCGCCTTCTTTAATTGCCCGCCCGGCTTCCTCGGCCCGGTCGGGATCGAGCGCGGCAAGACGCGCGTGATCGCGGATCGGAGCGTGGCGGTGATGAGCGATTTCGTCGCCGGCAGCAACAAACCAAAATTCCATACTGCCGGCATCAACTGGGGACGCGACTTGGCCGAACCCGATCTCGTCGCCGACATTCGCAACGTGGTGGCCGGCGATCCCTCTCCCGACGGCCGTGGCACGCTTGAACTGTGCCGCGGCATCGAGGTGGGTCATATCTTCCAGTTGCGAACCAAATACTCGGAAGCGATGAAGGCCGTGTATCTCGATGAAAACGGCAAGACACAAATCATGGAGATGGGCTGTTACGGCATCGGCGTGTCGCGCATCGTGGCCGCCGCCATCGAGCAGAACAATGACGAACGAGGCATCACCCTGCCCGCCGGCATGGCGCCGTTCGAGGTCGCCATCGCCCCCATCGGCTACAAAAAGAGCGAAGCGGTGCGCCGTGCGGCCGATGCCCTGTACGCAGAACTCTCAGCCGCCGGTATCGAGGTGTTGCTGGATGACCGCGACGAGCGTCCCGGCGTGATGTTTGCCGATCTAGAACTGATCGGCATCCCGCATCGCATCACCATCGGCGAACGCAGTCTGAAGGAAGGACAGGTCGAATATCAGGGGCGCCGCGATGCGGAGGCACAGGCCGTGGCCTTGCAAGACATGGCGAAGCTCGTACAATCGGCGCTATGCGATTAAATCTATACTCCCAACCGCTATTGCGGGCGCTGGCACTGGCGGCAGGCGTCTGTTTCGCCGCCACAGTACAGGCCGGAACGCAACGGGAAGAGGTGCTTGCGGCCAGCGTCAAAGCGGTGTTGCAACGCAGCGTGGCGGATCAGGCTGCGCCCAAGCTGGCCTTTGCCAACCGCCACGAGGCGGACAAATGGCTGAATGAGATGTCGCGCCGTTTGCAGTCGCGGATGCCGGACAAAAACGCGCGGTTTGAATTTCTCAGCACCGTGCATTACGAGGCGACGCGGGCGGGATTGGATGCGCATCTGCTGCTGGCACTGATCGAAGTGGAAAGCGGCTTCCGCAAATATGCGGTATCAAAGGCCGGCGCGCGCGGCTATATGCAGGTGATGCCGTTCTGGACCCGCTCCATCGGCACGCCGGAGCATAACCTGTTTCATCTTCGCACCAACCTGCGCTATGGCTGCACCATCCTGCGCCATTATTTGAATATAGAAAAAGGCGATATCCACCGCGCGCTCGCGCGCTACAACGGCAGTCTGGGCCAGCCGAAATATCCGCAGCGGGTACACGCAGTATGGAAGAAGAAGTGGCGTCCGGTCAGCCGGGGTTGATTTCAGGATCAGCAATTAACCACGGATGCCCGCGGATTTACACAGATAAACAAAAGACGATATCAACACTCGTCGGAGAACTATACTTTGTGCAGCCCCGACTCCGCATAGTCCGCGTTCTTACCGGTATTGATCTGTGGCTAATTTAAATTTGTCAGGGTTTAGTGCTTTTGATGTATGACTCGACACTGTCGCGCGTGAGCATGCCCTGCTGGTAACTGACCAGCTCCCCGCGCGGATTGTAGAGATAGGAAGTGGGCAGCACCGTCACCTCGCCCACCTGTTCGGCCAGGTCATAATCCCCCAGCACGACCGGATAATTCACTTTGAAACGCTCAACAAACTGGCGCACCGATTTCGCGCTCGAGTCGAGCGCGACCCCGATCACCACCATATCTTTATTACTGTGCGCCCGGTGCAGATCAACCAGATCGGGGATCTCTTCCAGACAGGGCGGACACCAGGTCGCCCAAAAATTCACCAGTACCCACTTGCCGCGATAATCGGCCAACCGTTGCGGCTGGCCTTGCATATCCTCGAACACGAAGGGCTGCGCACCCGCTGCAACGACTCCCGGCAACAGCAGCAACGCCAGCGCCAGTCCCCGCCAACGCATCAATGCGCGTCCTTGCCGTCAGTTGCCGCCGCCGAATGGCCGTCGGACGCATGGGTCAGATACAGCGCCAGGGCGATCAGCGCAATCGCCGCACCGAAATACACCAGATCGATCGGCGCTTCGATGGCCATACCGAGCGCTTCCTCAAACAGGGTCACGATCATGATCATCAAGATAACCTTGGCCAAGCGCTGCTTCAGATCATCCAGATTGCTGATCACCAGGATCTTGCTGGAGGCGCGGCTGCCATGCGCCTGGTCGATATCGCTGATAAACAGCTCATACAAGCCGAGCGAAAAGATCAGCATCACGGTCGCCAACAGGTAACCGTCCACCACTTCGACGATATGCGACACCGTGCTGTCGTGCAGAGCTTTGCGTGCCTCTTCGGTCAGGGAGGAATCGGCGTAATGCAGGGCGTGCTGGAACAGATAGAGAACATCGACTGTCGCCAGATAGAAGATGGCAAAACCGGCCAGCAAACTGCCGATGACCGCGCTCAAAATAACGAAGCGGCTGTTCCACAATGCCCCTTCAAATAACTTTTCCAGAAAATTCATGTTCTCTCCTTTATCGATTCACCACGCCCGCCGCGCGGGGCGCGCATTAAAGCCGAAAAGCCGCAATCGGGCAACTTTAAGGCGGCTTTAGTCTCTTTGCCAGATATCGCGCAAAGTTTGCCCCTGCGCCGCACCGATACATTTGTCCAGCCGCACGAACCATTGCCGCACCGCCTCGTCCGCCGGATGTTTGGGTAGCGCGTCGGCATCGAGCAGGAATAAACGGGTCAGGTCGGCAACCGGAACATGCTCCGGCACACGCAACAACCCCCATCCTGAATCAGATAATTTGCCCACGATTTTAGCCTTGGACAGTTGCGCCATGATACCCTCCACCTCATCGTAGCCGATGCGCAACTGGCGCGAAAGCCGGGGCAGGGCGTACACCTCGCCATGCTGCAGCCCCCGGTCCATTTCTTTCAGGATGTGCAGGGCAAAATAAAGCCGCGCAGGCTGGTCGATCTTCAGCGCGTGATGGCTGCGCCAGTGCGGAATGGCGGCGGCGATGATGGCGCCGAACAGCAGCATCAGCCAGGAAAGATAAATCCACAACAGGAAAACCGGAATACTGGCAAATGCGCCATACACCAGCTTGTAAGTCGGAAACTGGGTGATGTAGTAGGCGAAACCGCGATTCATGGCCTCGAAGGCAATGGCCGCAATGACACCGCCGATCATGGCATGAATGATCGGCACATAGCGATTAGGAACCACCCTGAATAACAGGGTAAAGGCCGCGCTGGTGAGCAACACCGAAAATAATTTCAGTGCCCCCGCGTTGAATGCCGACAGCTGCCTGTCATGCGAAAGCGAAATTCCCGTCAACCACGAAGTCAGCGACAGGCTGGCGCCGATCAGCAACGGCGCAAGAGTAATCACCGCCCAATACACCAGCACCCTTTGCAGTATTTTGCGCTGGCGGGAAGCGCGAAAAATGCGGTGAAACGCATTGTCGATGGTGAGCATCATCCACATTGCGGTCACGCCGAGAAAGGCAATGCCGACCGCGGTCAGGCGGGACGCGCTTTCGGCAAACTGCTCCACGTAGCGCGAAATCATTTTCCCGCCGGTTTCCGGCACCAGATTCAACAGCAGGAAAGATTTAAAACTGGCTGCCAGATCGGCAAACACCGGAAAGGCGGTAAACACGGTCAGCATGATGGTCAACAGAGGCACCAGCGAGAGTAAGGTGGTAAAGGTCAGGCTGGCCGCCATCTCTGCACAACGGTCCTGGCGCAGGCGCAGCACCACGAAGCGCAAAAAGTGCAGCACATCCTTCGCATTCTGAAATAAACGTTCCATATCGCTAAATGGCTTCATACAATGCGCGCATGATACCCGACAAAACTCCCGCCCACGCCAACCCGCGCAGCGCGCGCCAGCTGTTGCGCGCGCACCGGTACGGCGCGCTGGGCACCCTGTCGCAAAAATTCGACGGCCACCCGTTCACTTCGATCACCCCGTATCTGGTGGATTTCGACGGTAGTGTGCTGATCCTGATCAGCGGCCTGGCGGAACACACAAAGAACATCCTGAACGACTCGCGGGCCAGCCTTGTCAGCCACAATCAGGCCGACCCGCGCATCCAGACCCAGGGACGGGTCACCCTCGTCGGGCACGCGGCGCACCAGCCCGATCGCGCCGACTGTGCCAAGCGCTATCTGCGCTACTTTGCCGAAACCCGCAACTGGTATGAACTCCCCGACTTCAATTTCTACCGCATCACCCCCTTGGCAATCCGTTATATCGGCGGTTTCGGCGACATTCACTGGATTGGCAACGAAAACTATCTGCTGCAGCGCTATCCGCTGATGCAGCAAGAAGACTCGCTGATCGAAGAATTGAACCTCCATCCCGCCCTGCAAAAACGGGGCGCCATGCTGATTGGTGTCGATTGCGACGGCTATGACCTGGTGGTCAATGGCGCGGTCGTGCGCCATGAGTTTGCAGAGTTGACGCTCGACGCGGCGGCAGCCCGCGCGGCCATTCTGGCCGAATAAAAAAACGACCGTCCGTGGACGGCCGTTTTCGTTACATCCAGGCCGCGCTCACAACTGCGGATGCGAACGCTGCAGGCCGGCCTGAATCTTGTTTAGCGCGTTCAGATAGGCCTTGGCCGACGCGGTCACAATGTCCGTGTCCGCCCCTTGTCCGTTGACCACGCGTCCACCCTTGGCCAGACGCACGGTCACTTCGCCCTGCGCATCAGTGCCGCTGGTGATGTTGTTGACCGAGTACAGGAGTAATTCAGTCCCGCTGTGCGCGATCTGCTCGATCGCCTTGAAAGTGGCATCCACCGGCCCGCCGCCCTGTGCGTCGGCTTGTTGTTCCTTGCCGCCAACGCTCAACACCACCCGCGCCACCGGCAGTTTCCCGGTTTCGGAATGCGCACCCATCGCCACCAGGCGAAAATGCTCGCTGATCTGGGTCACCCCTTCGTCGCTCACCAGCGCCTGCAAGTCCTCGTCAAAGATTTCGTGCTTCTTGTCGGCCAGATCCTTGAAACGCGCGAAGGCGGCGTTCAGCGCTTCCTCTCCGTCCAGCACGATGCCCAATTCCTGCAGGCGGGCGCGAAACGCGGCGCGGCCCGAGTGCTTGCCCATCACCATTTTGTTCGCACCCCAGCCCACATCTTCCGCGCGCATGATCTCGTAGGTTTCGCGGTGCTTCAGCACACCGTCCTGATGAATGCCGGACTCGTGCGCAAACGCATTGGCACCGACGATGGCCTTGTTCGGCTGCACCGGATAGCCGGTGATACTGGACACCAGCTTCGAGGTCGGGACGATCTGCGTGGTGTCGATGGTGGTGTCACAACTGAAGATGTCACGCCGCGTCTTCACCGCCATCACCACCTCTTCCAGAGACGCATTGCCCGCGCGCTCGCCCAGACCGTTGATGGTGCATTCGACCTGGCGCGCGCCGTTCATCACGGCGGCCAGCGAGTTGGCCGACGCCATACCCAAGTCGTTGTGGCAGTGCGTGGACCAGATGACCTTGCCGCTGTTCGGTACGCGCGCGATCAGCTCCTTGAAGCGCTCTCCCCACAATACGGGGATGCTGTAACCCACGGTGTCCGGCACGTTCAGGGTCGTCGCCCCGGCCTTGATCACCTCGTCGAAGATGCGCACCAGAAAATCGATCTCGGAGCGCACCGCATCCTCGGCCGAGAACTCCACGTCGTCGGTGTACTCGCGCGCCCACTTCACCGCCTGCACCGCGCGCGCCACCACTTCGTCCGGTGTCATGCGCAGCTTGTGCTGCATGTGGATCGGCGAAGTCGCGATGAAAGTGTGGATGCGCCCGTGCTTGGCCGGCCTGATCGCCTCGCCCGCCGCGCGCACATCCTTCTCGCCGGCGCGCGCCAGCGAACACACGGTCGAACGCTCGATCACTTTGGCGATGCCGTGAATCGCATCGGCATCGCCGGGGCTGGCGGCCGCAAACCCCGCCTCGATCACATCCACTCCCAGCTTGTCGAGCTGGCGCGCGATGCGCAATTTCTCTTCCTTGGTCATGGACGCGCCCGGACTTTGTTCGCCGTCGCGCAAGGTGGTATCGAAGATGAATAATTTGTCAGTCATGTTGAACTCCGTAGCCATTGTGCCAAAGGCGGCCATCATTCCGATGCCGCCTGTCCTGTGTAACGTGCGGGATAGTCAGGATTAGCGCGCGACGCGCAGCTTCAGCGCTGCCAGCAGGCTGAAAGTGGAATGCAAAAGCAAGAGGTGGCGGGAGAAATGCATAGGCGGAATATAGCGGCTTTTTTTTGGGGCCGCAACCGCGACATGCAAGTCCGCCTATGCCGCGTCCACGTACAACCACTGGCCCGCCCGGCGCACGAAACGGCTGACTTCATGCAGGCGGAAGGCGCGCCCGTTAACCTTGCAACGCGCGACAAATTCAACAATGGCATGGTCGGCATCCTGCCGTTCATGGCGTTTCACTTCCAAGCCGATCCATTTGGTCGGCGCTGCACCGGCCAGGCCCAGCATGGCGGGACGGGTGGACGGATGCCATGTCGCCAGCAGATAGTCTTCGCGCAACAGGGTATAGGCGGTGTAGCGCGAACGCATCAGCGATGCGGCATCGGGAGGAGGCACCCCATTCTTCAGGTAAGGGGCGCAACAATCCCCGAATTGTTTGCCGCTGCCGCAAGGGCAAGCCCGGGTCAGTTTTGCCACAATGGCGGTTCTTCCATCAGGGCGACCTGCTCGCGCAGTTCGAGAATGCGGTCCTGCCAGTAACGCTGGGTGTTGAACCACGGAAACGCCTGCTTGAAGGCGGCATCGTCCCAGCGCCGAGCCAGCCAGGCCGCGTAGTGGATCAGGCGCAGGGTGCGCAGCGCCTCGATCAGATGCAATTCGCGCGGATCGAAATCGCAAAAATCCTCGTAACCGGCGAGTACATCACCCATCTGGCGCACACGGTCTGCGCGCTCGCCGGAGAGCAGCATCCACAGGTCCTGCACCGCCGGGCCCGTGCGGCTGTCGTCAAAATCGACAAAGTGCGGGCCGTCGTCGGTCCACAGCACGTTGCCGGCATGACAGTCTCCGTGCAGGCGCAGTTGTTCCACCTTGCCCGCTCGCTCGAAACAGTAGCGCACACCCTCCAGCGCCTGCTGAGACACACTGCGATAAGCCGCATCGATGTCGGCCGGAATGAAATTATTCGCCAGCAAAAAATCCCGCGGTTCGGTGCCGAACGTTTCAATATTCAATGCGGGACGCTGCTGATAATTCTTGAGCGCGCCGACGGCGTGGATGCGCCCAAGGAAGCGCCCCATCCATTCCAGCGTGTCGCGGTTTTCCAGTTCCGGCGCCCGTCCGCCGTGTTTTTCAAAAACAGAAAAACGAAAGCCATCGAAGTGATGCAGTGTCTTGCCGCCGATCACCGAGGCGGGCACGACGGGAATTTCGCGTTCCACCAGTTCCTGCACGAAGGCGTGTTCTTCGAGGATGGCCCCATCCGTCCAACGCGCGGGACGATAAAACTTGGCGACCACGGGGTCTCCCTCATCCATGCCGACCTGATACACGCGATTCTCGTAGCTGTTCAGCGCGAGCAGGCGACCGTCACAGCGCAAGCCGATGCTCTCCAGCGCGTTAAGCACGCAGTCCGGGGTTAGCAGGGAATAATCGGGAGTGGTCATGCCGCCACCCTACTTCATTTTTTGTGTTTCTGCACTGTTGCCAGCCCCAGCGCATCCCAGCCCTCGCGGCCCAGTTTGCGCATGGTTTCGATGTTCTTCTCGAAGATCATCTCGGCTTCCGGGAATGCCGCCACCGCCTCATCAATACTCGCTTCGCGTAGCAGGTGCAGCGTGGGATACGGCGAGCGATTGGTGAAATTGGTGATGTCGTCCGGTTCGGTGTCGGCAAATTGATAGTGCGGATGCATGCTGGCCACCTGCAACTCGCCCGCCAGATCAACCTCTTCCAGCGCGGCGTCCACCACTTGCAGAAAATCGTTGTAGTCGAGGAAGTCGGTCAGCACCTGCGGGTGAATCAATAGCGTAGTGTCGATCTTGTCGCGCGGTGTCTCGGCCAGCAGTTCCAATTCACGCAATACATCGCGCAGCAAATCATCAGGTGTTTGCGCCGCGCTCACCGCATACCTTATTTGATTCTTGACGTGCACACCCTTGGCGAACGGACACAGATTAAGTCCGATCACCGCGCGCTCCAGCCACAACCTGGTGGCGACGATGGCTTCCTCGTTGCTGACACTGGCGTTCATTTTCACAAGCCCTGAAAAATCCGAGATTCCGGCGCAGGCCGGAAAGACCGCATCAAAATCTACCGACCGCGCCCGCCGGAACGATGTTGCGCACCCGACGGCACGGCACCTCGCCCCGCACCGCCTGCCGGCTTGCCTCCGCTGCGCGGTGCGCCGCCCGCCCGCGGCTGACCGCGGCCTTGCCCCTGTCCGCGCCCGCCCTGGCCTCGGTTCTGCCCGTTCATGATCGGCTCGGCCTTGATGCGCGGGTCAACCTCGAAACCCGGCACGTTAACCACCGGAATCTCGCGTTTGATCAGCCGCTCGATGTCTTTCAGCAACTTCAGCTCATCCACGCACACCAGCGAACTCGCTTCGCCGTTGCTGCCCGCGCGGCCGGTGCGGCCGATGCGGTGCACATAATCTTCCGGCACATTGGGCAACTCGTAGTTGACCACATGCGGCAGCTCGACGATGTCGATGCCGCGCGCGGCGATATCGGTCGCCACCAGCACCTGCAACTTGGCGGTCTTGAACTCGGCCAGCGCCCGCGTGCGCGCTGCCTGGCTCTTGTTGCCGTGAATCGCCATCGCCGGAATGCCTTCCTTTTCCAGCTGTTCGGCCAGACGATTTGCGCCGTGCTTGGTGCGGGTGAACACCAGCACCTGAAACCAGTTGTGTTCCTTGATCAGTTGGGTCAGAAGTTCGCGCTTGCGCTCGCGATCCACCGGATACACGCGCTGCTCGATCAGTTCGGCCGTCGCGTTGCGGCGCGCCACTTCGATCAGCGCCGGATTGGTCAGCAGGCCGTCGGCCAGCAGCTTGATCTCGTCCGAGAAGGTGGCGGAGAACAGCAGGTTCTGCCGCTGTTTGGGCAGCACCGCCAGCACTTTCTTGATGTCGCGGATGAAGCCCATATCCAGCATGCGGTCGGCCTCGTCCAGCACCAGAATCTCGACGTGCGACAGATCCACGGTTTTCTGCTGCAAGTGGTCGAGCAGCCGCCCCGGTGTCGCCACCAGAATATCCACGCGCCCGTGCAGTTGCTTGATCTGCGGATTGATGTTGACGCCGCCGAACATCATCATCGATTTGAGCGGCAGGTATTTTCCGTATTCGCGCACACTCTCCTCCACCTGCGCGGCAAGTTCGCGCGTGGGCGTGAGCACCAATGCACGAATGTGAGATTTGCCCGCGACGTTCTTCACCATCAGGCGTTGCAGCAGCGGCAGGGTGAAACCGGCAGTCTTGCCGGTGCCGGTCTGCGCGCCGCCCATCAGGTCGCCGCCTTTGAGCACGACCGGAATGGCCTGCGCCTGGATCGGCGTGGGTTCGGTATAACCGCGCTCGGTAACGGCGCGGACGAGTTCGGCGGATAAGCCGAGAGATGCAAATGACATATTTTCTTTCTGAATACAAACGGCCTGTCGTTCAATCAAGAACGCCAGTCTGAGGCTGAATGAGGTGGGTGGAACGAACCGGAATCGGCGGCAATCACTACATGGCGACATAAATCTACTGCGCGGTTGCATGGCGGCGTTGCGCGGTGCTCGGAATCCTCATGTACTTCTGTGTACACTCCGGTTTCTCCGCGCCGGGCACTTTGCCATGCAGCCGCTCGTTACGATTTCTGTCGCCATGTTTCAGACTGAAACGAAATTGCGGCGCGCAGTGTAACAGAACCTGCGGTGAATTCTTGCGCAATGCGCGCGAGGGTGCGGAATTAAGCCGTCCCTTTTATGCCAAACAAAGTACCTCCCGCACCGCCCACACCACGCGCTCGACATCCGCTTCGCTCATCATCGGAAACAGCGGCAGGCTGACGATACGTCGCCCGACACGCTCCGCAACCGGAAACATGCCCTCTTTGAAGCCGCGCGCACGGTAGAGTTTGAACAGATGGATCGGCGGGTAATGCACGCCGCAGCCGATGTTGCGCGCTTTCATCTTTGCCATGAATTCGGCGCGCACGGCGCTTTGCGGCAGGACGATCTGGAACATATGCCAGTTGGTGTTCCGGAAATCCTTGACGGGAAGTTGCGCACCCGTTTCCCTCTCGAAGTCCGCGCCGAAGGTTGCAAAGTAATGTTTGACCAGTGCATGGCGGCGCGTGGTGGTGGCGTCGAGTTGCGCCAACTGGTTGAGACCGATGACGGCGGCGACGTCGGTCATGTTGAACTTGCCGCCCAGCACATCCACTTCCATGCCGTCGAAGCCGCTGCGCGTGACGCCCTGCAGGCGATATTTTTCCGCCAGGCACGCTTCGTCCTCGTTGTTCAGCACCAGACAGCCGCCTTCAGTCGTGGTGAGATTTTTGTTGGCCTGAAAGCTGAACGAGACGAGATCGCCGAAACTGCCGATGCGCTTGCCGTTCCACTTCGCGCCGATGGCCTGCGCCGCGTCTTCGACCACGCGCAGTTTGTGTTTGGCCGCGATGGCGTACAGCCGGTCGCGGTCCACCGGCAAGCCGGAAAGATCGACCGGGATGATGGCTTTGGTGCGCGGAGTAATGGCAGCTTCGACCTTGTCCAGATCGATGTTGCGCGTGACCGGGTCGATGTCGGCAAACACCGGTGTCGCGCCGACTTCGAGGATGACATTGGAAGTCGCCACCCAGGAAATGGGCGTGGTGATGACTTCATCGCCCGGCCCAATGCCCGCGATGCGCAAGGCGATCTCCATGGTGCAAGTGCCTGAATTGAAGGTGCGCACCGGGCGGTCGCCAAAATAAACGGAAAGTTGCCGCTCGAATTCCTGCATCCTGGGGCCGGAAGTGATCCAGCCGGAACGCAACACCTCGCCGACGGCGGCGATGGCCGCTTCGTCGATATGGGGGCGGGTGAATGGCAGGAACTCGCTCATGCTTATGGGAACCTCTATAAATTCATTTTGTGGGCGAATCGCGGCGTCGTGCGCTCGCTCATTCCTCGCCTATCCATTCGATATGTCTCTTCATTCGCTGCGCGGCTTCTTGCGCTTCATCCCGCAAAAGTGAATTTCTAGAGGCTCCCTTACGCACGCGAAATGATGATCACGCCCAAAATAATCACGCCCATGCCGACCAGCTTGGTGACGCTAAAATCCTCGCCGAGCAGATATTTGGCGGCGACGGCGTTGACCACGTAAGCCATCGACAGCATGGGGAAAGCGATGCTGACCGGCACGCGCGACAGCGCGAGAATCCACACCACCACGCTGATGCCGTAGCAGAACAGGGCGGTGATGATGTGCCACTCGGTCATCAGTTTCCAGCCGATGGGCACAACGTTCGCCGCGCTGAACTCGAAATGGCCGATGGCGTTGGTGCCCGCTTTCATCAATATCTGCGCGGCGGCGTTGAGCATCACGCCGGCAAAGATAAGACTGAAATTGACCAGGTTCATGGCTTGACCACCACCACGACCTGATGGTCACGATAGATTTCTTTCATCTCCATTCCTTTGTCCCGCAGAATTTTCTCGGCAAACAGCGGCATGATGGCATAAGCCCCGGTATCGGTCTTCCACTTCGCGGCCAGCGCATCGACAGTGGCCAGCCATTTGTGCGGCTCCTGCCCGATGCCGAAGGCCATCTCGTTCTGATAATCGACCAGGGTCAGCGTGCGTTTGAGATAGAAGGGCAAGGTCTGCTCATAGTTATAGACCGAGTAGAACGGCACATCCGGTTTGATCTGCGGCGCGATTGCTTCGGCAATGAGATAGGCCGAACGCTCGCGCGCGATGGTGTTGTAGCCCGAGACTCCGATCTGGGTCGCCAGCAGTGTCGCCAGTGCCAGCACGACGACAGGAGTCATCTTGTTGCCGCGCCGCAGCCCGACCAGCGCCACCACCAGACCGGCCAGCCAGATAACCACCGCCACGGCCAGCCACAACGCATATGCACCATACATCTCCCGTTGCATCGGCGTATCCGCAAAACGGTCTGAGTAAGCCGCAACGCCCAGCAGAGCCAACAATAGCGGCAACACCGGCACCAGCAACCAGAAGGCGCGGCGCGGCGTCATGCCTGCCAGTTGCTTGCCCATCAGCAGGGCCAGCGCGGGAAACATCGGCAACAGATAGGACGGCAATTTGGAGCTGGAGAGGGTAAAGAACAAATAAATGAACACCGCCCACACCAGCAGGAAACGCTCCGCGCTGAAAGTGTGCGCCCGCGCTGTGCTGCCGCGCCAGGTGCGCAACAACGCATCCAGCATCAGCAGCGTCCACGGCAACATACCGAGCAACAGCACCGGCACGAAGTAGTGCCACGGCTGATAGCGCCCGTGCACCTTGGTGGTGAAGCGCTCGAAGTGTTCATGGATGAAAAAGAACTGGAAGAATTCCGGATTGGCGCGCATCACCAGCACGAACCACGGGACGGCAACGAGCAGGAACACCAGCAATCCGCTGACCCAGTGCATGCGCAACCAGACCGCGACATCGCGGTTGAACAGTGAATACAGGAACAGCGCCGCGCCCGGCAGGATCACCCCCATCAGGCCTTTGCTCAATACCGCCAGCGCCATGGCGGCCCAGACCAGCAGCATCCAGTTTCGGCGGTAGGCATGGGCGGATTCCTGTTGCGCCAGCAGCAGGGAAAATATGCCGAGCGTGAGAAAAAAAGTCACGCCCATATCGAGCGTGTTGATGTGTGCCATCAGCGCGTAAAGGCTGCTGCTACCGAGAATCAGCGCGGCATACAGGCCGGCTTTGCGCCCGAACAAGCGGGTGCCGGTGAACCACGCCAGCAACACCCCGGCCAGGCCGGTCAGCGCCGTCCACAGGCGGGATGTCCATTGATACTGGCCGAATATCTCATAGGCCACGGCGGTGGCCCAGTATTGCAGCGGCGGTTTCTCGAAGTATTTCAGATCGTTCAGACGCGGTGTGACCCAGTCGCCGCTAGCCACCATCTCGCGCGGAATCTCCGCGTAGCGGCCTTCGTCCGGCTTGATCAGATAACGATATTCCAAATTGCCGAACCAGATGACTACAAACGCCAACAACAGCAGCCAGAGCGTGCGGCGGGAAAAAGAAGGATTCATCGTGACGGCGAAGGAAGGAAACAGTTGCGGATTTTACCCCAGATCAGCGTTGCTTTTCCCGTACCTCGACCTTGGCCCCGCCCTCGGCAAACGTGAGTCGCAGGCAATCTCCGGTTTCAATTGCCGCACTGCTACGCACGATGTTTCCCGCCGCATCGCGCACCAGACTGTAACCGCGCGCCAGCACTTGCTGCGGGTCGAGGTGCTGCATCTGTTGGTGCAGGGCATGCACGCGCGCATCCCCGCGCTCGAATGCATGCGACATCGCCACCCGCAGACGCCGGACACCACTCGCCAGACGGTCGCGCATCGGTTCGATATCCGGCTGCAGGCGGGACATTCGCCGGCTCGCTGTCTGCCAGCGCCATTGTGCCTGTTGCCATGAGTTGCCCTGGGCCAATCGCAGGCGACGCAGCAATGCCAGCAACTGTTCACGTTGCTGACCCAGCCGTTGCGCCGGATGCACCAGCCGCCGTTGCAGATAATCCAGTTGCTGCATATGCTGCTCGAACCGGCGCAATACAGCCTGCGCCAGATGCCGTTGCTGTTGGGCAATGCGCTGGCGCAGCGCCTGCCACTCCGGCACCACCGCCTGTGCGGCGGCGGTCGGCGTCGCCGCGCGCAGATCGGCCACGAAATCGGCAATGGTGAAATCGGTCTCGTGCCCCACCCCGCTCACCAGCGGAATGGTGCCGGCGGCAATCGCGCGCGCCACGATTTCCTCGTTGAATGCCCACAAGTCCTCGATGCTGCCGCCGCCACGGCAGAGGATGAGCACATCGCACTCGGCGCGCCGGTTCGCCGTTGCAATCGCCTGCGCGATCTTCGGCCCCGCATCGGCGCCCTGCACCGGCACCGGATACAGCACGACAGGCACATTCGGCATGCGCTGCGCCAGGGTGCGCAGCACATCGCGCAAGGCCGCGGCCTGCGGCGAAGTCACAATGCCGATTTGTCGCGGGAATTGCGGCAGCTCGCGTTTGCGTGCCGCATCGAACAACCCCTCACCTTCCAGCTTGGCTTTCAACCTTTCGAACGCCTCGAACAGCGCCCCCAGTCCGGCCGGGCGTATTTTTTCCAGTGTCAGTTGAAAGTCGCCGCGCGCCTCGTACAACGTCGCCAGCGCCTGCACTTCAATCTGCATCCCGTTCACCGGACGAAAATCCAGATACTGGCTCTTGTGGCGGAACATCACGCAGCGCACTTGCGCCTGCTCGTCCTTGAGCGAGAAATACCAGTGGCCGGAGGCGGCACTGACGAAATTGGAAATCTCGCCGCGTACCCACAGCAGCGGCAAGCCGCCCTCGATCAACTGCCTGGCGGCGCGGTTGAGCTCGCCCACGCTGACGATGCTGTTTTTGTCGAAGGGTGCCACGTTAATCAGCGCCCGCGCGCGTCGCCCCAGCGCAGCGGAGTGCGGTCGTCGCCGAGGTAATAGGTCTCGCCGGTCTTGTGCTCGACGTAATAATCCGGCGACACGATGGCCTCCTCGAACGTCATGCCCGGGCTGATGCGGGTGTATTGCAGCAGGATGCTGCGAATCACCTTTGCATCGCGGCAGACCTGAGAACCCCGGGTGACCCAGGTCGGGCCGATGATCTCCGCCCCAGCCTCGATGCTTACCCCGGAATCGATATACACCGGCCCTTCGATCCGGACGTGGTCCCAGTCGATGCGGGTGTTGATGCCGACCCAGATGCCGGGTTTGATTTCCGTGCCGGGCATCTGCATGTGTGCGACTTCCCCGTTTAGCACGCGCTGCAATACCTCCCAGTAGTCCGCTACATGGCCGATATCGATCCAGTTGAACTGGCGCTTTTGCGCGTAGAACGGCATCCCATTCTCGGCCAGCATCGGAAAAAGCTGGCTGCCGATGTCGAATACCTGGCCGACGGGAATCAGGTCTATGACTTCCGGCTCGAAGATATAGATGCCGGTGCTGGCGAAACAGGAACGCGCATCTTCCGGTTTGGGTTTTTCCTGGAAGGCGACGATGCGTCCGGCGCTGTCGGTCTCGACCACGCCGTAGTTGCCGACTTCGGATCGCGGCACTTCCAGCGTGATGACGCTGGCCATCGCTTTTTTCGCCTTGTGTTCCTGCACGGCGGCGGCGATATCCAGGTCGATCAGCGCATCGCCGCACAGCACGATGGTGGTGGTATCGAAGAAGCCGCCGAAGTCCTGGATTTTGCGCATGCCGCCGGCCGAACCCAGCGATTTTGGGGTGATCTCGCCGTATTCATACACCCCCTCGTAGGAATAGCCGATCTGCACGCCCCAGGTGCTGCCGTTGCCGAAGTAGTTCTCGATCTTCCAGTGCAGGTAGGCGACATTAACCATGATCTCGTCCACCCCGTAGCGCGCCAGATGTTCCACCAGATATTCCATCACCGGCTTGCCCAGGATGGGAATCATCGGCTTGGGCAAATCCTGCGTCAGCGGCCTGACGCGCGTGCCCTGCCCGGCGGCAAGGATCATGCCTTTTATCTTGTTCAATTGACTGCCCCTTGTGATTTGGCGTGCGGCGATTTTACACGGATGGAATGCAAATGACCCGCCACAGCGGGCGGGTCATTTGTCACTACGGCTTAATCTGGGGTGGCTGATGGGGCTCGAACCCACGACAACTGGAATCACAATCCAGGACTCTACCAACTGAGCTACAGCCACCATTGAAACGGCAAAGCGATTGGCGTGCCCGACAGGAATCGAACCTGTAA
>Ga0210049_1002499_pt1 | contig 17149 bp, 18 predicted proteins | sample CryGeyCG2014_300_2_FD_183964 | JGI IMG/M metagenome (GOLD analysis project Ga0210049, IMG submission 183964) | Groundwater microbial communities from aquifer - Crystal Geyser CG06_land_8/20/14_3.00 (SPAdes) (version 2) | ecosystem: Environmental > Aquatic > Deep subsurface > Groundwater | place... | reverse complement strand
GGTGTAACACTGAAAATGCCCGAACAATTTTCAACTTTCACTTCATTACTAATCAATCTAGCACCGTTAGAGGCAATCTCCGCTTTACCATCAAGAGGAATGTCGATATCGCCACAGGAAAAGGTGGTGGGCATTCCATCGGGATTAACGATTGTAATCGAGCTTCCGCTCCCACTCACGCTTCTGGCATTTCTAATCATTCTCCCCATCACGGAAATCGCATAATCGCCATTTTGTTTGACCAATTGAAGAATTTTTGTCTTAGTTGAACCTCTAAGAATAGAAAAAAATAAATTTGAGCCCATTATCATAATAATTCCCAAAATTCCGACAACGACGATAATTTCAATTAAGGTAAAACCACTCCGCCTTCGGCGGAGGTGATAGGTGGTAGGTGATAGGTGATAGGGCATACGTACTTTCACTTCCAATTAGTCAATCGGGTTGTTAATTCTGATTTATGAATTCCTTGGGCATCGGTCCATTCAACTTTGACTATAATTTCTTTTGTATCTCCACTCCCAGAGCAAGTGATTGTTCGGGTGAAAGGGGATAGGGGAGATGTTAATCCTGGTGGGTTTTGGCAATTACTGGTAATGGTAAATGTTGCCCAATCTGTTTGATCCCGATATGCCCGAACTTTCTCCATTCCTTCTTGGGCATATTTGGTCGCCAGGGCTTGGTTGCGAGAAAAAGCGGCATTGCGAATTGAAGTGGTAGTTATTGCCACTAAAGCCAAAATAACAATAACCACCACCGCTATCGCCACCACCATCTCAATTAAAGACTGGCCGTCATCTTTTTTCATTTTATTTCTCCGGTTCCAGTCACCGTTATGGGCCGAGTTTCTCCGTAACCAGAAAGACTAATTGTCGTCGCCCCATCAACTCCCTGAGCTAATGGTTTAAAACGAACCAAATTTGATGGAAAAGAGGAGAGAGTAATGTTTCTCCCACTTAAATCTACCGTTTGGGGTGAAAATTGCGCAACACCGCATTTGCCATAAATCTGATAGTTATTGGCAGAAAAACTCACATACCAACCTTCAAGGCTTTTTTCATTGGCATCGTTTGTTCCACAAATTCCATCAGAGCCACCGCACTTACTACTACTACAATCCTTTTCTCCAGCCAAAGCTTTATCTTGAGCTAACCGAAGATTGCTTCTAAGCTCTTGAGCGGCTTGGTCAAGAATTTGCCGGCGGTTAAATTCATTATATTTCGCCACCCCAATGCCAAAAAGAACTCCAATTATAGAAATTGTTACCAGAAGTTCGATTAAAGTGAAACCAGGGTTTACCCGGCTAAATTTCCGGGAAATTTTTGTCGGGCAGGATTTTTTCATGCATTTTTAGGGATTGGTTACTTTCCAGTTACAAGTAACTCCACACGAACCACAACCAGAAACTATTCCACCACCGACTTCTAAAGCAGCACATAGGGTATAAGAATTGGCGGCACCGGTGTAAGAATAAACTCTACCAGGTAGGGAATCAGCAGGAATAGTTATATAGACTGTTGATGCAAGACAGGATGGATTACTACCATCTCCAGTAATATTCCCCCCAGAGGAAAGACTTCCACTTGGGTAACTGCCACAGTCAGCCCGGCGCATTTCCAGAGCACTACGTACCTGTTCCAAATCCGCCTTTCTTTTTCCATCCCGGGCTGATTTTCTTGCTCCCTGAAGGGAAACCAAAGCTAGACCTGCCAAAACAGCAATTATCGTCATTACTGTTAAAAGCTCAATTAAAGTAAAGCCAGATTTTTTCCTTAAAGCGGCAGTTAGTATCATAACGGGCAAAAAGAAAGTACAGCACTCCAATTATTATCGGTTTTTCCTGATTTTCCGTCGTAACAAATTACCCACGTTCCGCCCGTCTCTAAACCTCCATTGACATACAAGAAATATTTTGTGGCTCTTGGCTCTCCAATCGGGCTTGTATCATTAGTGCGATAGCCATACCATCGAGACGCCGATTCAAGAGGATCACGAGGGCAGGAGCTAATAAATGGCTGAAAGGCTGCAGCGCTACATAGGTTAGCTGCATTGATCGTAATTGATGGTCCTGAACTAGGATACATACCGTTATTGGAAGCAGCATAAGCCTCTAGGGAATTTCGATATTGAGCCAAATCAGACCTTCTTTGGGTATCTCGGGTTTGCTTTTGAGCGCCAGAATAACTTACCATTGCCAATGAGGCTAAAATCCCAATAATTGAGATGACCACCAATAATTCAATTAAAGTAAAGCCTAATCTAGGTGATAGGTGATAGGTGATAGGTGATAGGATTTTTTTAAACTTTTGCATACTCACCTCCTTACATCTAATATCTAATATCTAATTCAATCCGCACAAGCGACATAATCATAGGTGCCAATAGTTATACCACTGCAGGCAGTGGCACAACGGGTTTGTGACTTGTTAATATCACCATCTGATTTATTTTCCAGGCTTGCTCGAAGGCAAAAATCTTGACCAGGCAAAGTCTGGTTGTAACTATATTCTGGCGTGCCAGTTGCGGCTTGATATGAAGGGTCATGAGGTAAAATCTTCATATAAATCATACCACCACTTATTGATTGAAATGGGCTTCCCCAAACTAGTGTCCCGTTAACCGGATAGAGATTATTATCATTATAATACATCCTTAAGGCTTTTTTAATCTGGTCTAGGTCTGATTTTCGAGAAACATCCCGAGTTCTTTCCCGGGCGGCATTAAAATTTACCATAATCAAAGCGGCTAAAACTCCAATTATGGAAATTACTACTAGAAGCTCAATTAAAGTAAAACCTTTTATAAATTTTCTCTTCATGGTGTTATGTTCGTGCTGGCAACAGCATAATTACAATCATTAGTGCCACAGCAACTTTCAGTATACGACTTAATGCTTTTGTCTTGCAAATTTTCCAAACGGGCATATAAAGCATATCCGGTGCCACTACTTTTTTGAACATATTTATAACTACATCCCTTAGGATCATTGGGAACTGTCTTTATGTAAATTGTACCCTGAGCGTCTTCCCAGGTGGCACCAAAATTAATAGCGTCTGGATAGGCTTTATAATCATTATAATACATCTCCAGGGCCTTTTGGATTTGACCTAAATCGTGTTTGCGCTGGGCATCCCGACCTTTTATCTGGGAACTTTGGAAACTTCCTATTCCCACGGTCGCCAAAATACCCAAAATGGCGATAACGACCAAAAGCTCAATTAAAGTAAAACCAAACTTTTGACTTTTAATCATAGACAGGTTAGGTCATAGAAACAACAAGTTGCAGTTAAATTACATCTATATTCTGCTCCAGGACAACAGGTACTACAAATGTTGGAGTTACAGTAGAGTTTCTGATTCTTAACATCCCAACAGTTAGGTTGAACTCCACCGTCTCCGCATGGCACCAAAGTGGGAGTTGGGGTAGGACTTGGGCTTACTCCAGGGATAGGTGAGGGGGTCGGGGTTCCCCCAGGAGGGGGGGTTGGCGTTCCTCCAGGGGGTGGCGAAACCCCGGGGATTGATGGCCACCAATCTTCAGCCAGAGGAATTGGGGCTACTTGATTCATGTTTGGGCTAGAAACCCAGTAATTATAATTGCAACTGGGACCACAGCCACCAGAAGGGCACTCATCACTCCCTCCACAGCCAACTTTGGCAATAATCGGATCTTTAGTATTTTCTAATTTAGTATAGATTTTATACCAACCCTTGCAGGTTTTAGTTGAGTCATAAGAATAAAAGTAATTGTAATAGATATTATTTATTGGATCACAGGGAAGAGAAGAAAGATATGGAGCAAATGGTTTTTTACAAATTTTTCCATCGGTGAGAATCTCACCCGGCTCAGGATAACAAACTTCATCATTTAGATAATCCTCTAAAACATTTTGTAATTTATCTAAATCTGCCTTTCTTCTAGCATCTCTGCCTTTAGCTAGTTGGAGTTGGTAGGCAAAAATAGCGACTAAAATAAAAAGAGCAATAATCGTTGTCACTATTAAAAGCTCAATCATTGTCAACCCATTATTTTTTCTAAATACCATTGCCAAATTAAACCTCCCCAAAATAAACTAATTAAAGTAGCGCTGGTTAAAAATGGCCCAAAAGGTATATGCTGGCCAAACCGTTTTTTGCCCAGCAAAATCAGTATTACACCAATAAATGCTCCTGTCAAGAAAGCCAAAAATAAAGCAACTATAATTTTAGGCCAACCCAAAACCAAACCCATTAGGGCGACTAATTTTACATCACCCATTCCCATTCCTCTCCCGCGTGTCACCATCACTAGAAAAAGGAAAAACCCAGCGGCACCTGCTCCAGCTAAAAGAGAATTTAGAATGGAGAATGGGGAATAGAGAATGGAGTAGAGAATTGCCAAAATTATTGCTGGAAAAACAATTTCATCTGGAATTGTTTGATAACCAAGGTCAGAAACAAAAAGAGTAATGAGAGCGTAAGTAATCAGTAGCCAGTAGACAGTAGAAAGGGAATCTTCGCCCCTGACGACTGACAACTGAAAACTGACGACTGTTAAAATTCCGGTTGCCAACTCGACAATCGGGTACTGCCAACTGATAGGGGAGCGGCAGTAACGGCATTTCCCCCGAAGTAAAACAAAAGAGAGTAGGGGAATATTATCTTTCCAGCCCAATTTATGCTTACACTTCGGGCAAAACGAGCGTCCGCGTAATGGCGAGCAGTCGTGATTTAGCCTCCAAACAACACAATTCAAAAAACTCCCAATACAAATTCCAAAAACAAAAAGAAAAATACTCTGTAAAGCACTCATTACAGATTCAGTATACCACAACCCAATTCTCCCTTACGGCAGGCAGGAATAACAAGTCTTAGCCACTGCGCATCCTGCTGGACAAGCCCCGCTGCTAGGAAAGTCGGCTGGTAAGGTAGCACCGCATCTTATCCCCGCCTCGGTTTCAAAATTGGCCGATTTGGGGAGGAAACAAATATAGGTGCTGTCTCCCTGTTGTCCACGATTATATTTTTTCAAAGTATTATAAGTAGAAGCAGTTATTCTGGTAACAAATGATTCTTTTATCTCGGCGGTTCCTCCAGAGGACAACTTAGTTAAAACAGCAACATTATTATCATCAGCCCAGGCAGTTAAATTGACGTCACCCCAGGGGGTTGTTACGTCGTCAATATCTGTAGCTCCAGTTTGCCAAGGATAATATCCTTGAGTATAAAAACGATCAATCGCACTTAAAAGTTGTTCGGCGTCTGATCTTGAACCAGTATCCTTACCTCTGTTTATTTGTTCAATTGGATTAATCGCTGACAAAACTGCGACTGCTAAAATACCCAATACCGTGACAACGATCAAAAGCTCAATCATCGTAAACCCCAAAATTTTTCGTTTTAAATTTTTCATTTTTATTTTTCTTTTTTCACCCCCTTTCTATTTCGAGCTTCGAGAAACAAGGTTCTGCGAAGCAGGTTCTTAAAACTTACTTGTTAAATTATAAATTGGCATAATGATGGAAATTATCAAAAATCCAACTCCCGCTCCTAATACAATCATGATAAGTGGCTCCAAAGCAGTTGTCAAGTTTTTAACTGATTGGGCAGATTCCTGCTCAAAATAAGCAGAGACCTTGGCTAAAACCTCATCTAGTTTTCCTGTCTCTTCGCCAACAGAAATCATTTGAGGCAAAATAGGCGGAAAAATTCCTGTTTCCGCCAAAGCAACGGCTAGAGGGAAGCCGCGCTGAACATCTTGCCCAGCCTGGGCAACTGCCTCCTCATAAAGCGAGTTACCCAATGAACGACGAACAATTTCTAGGGCGTCAACAATTAAAACCCCGGCGCTGATTAAAAGTCCCAATGTTCGGGTAAATTCGGTAAGCATTATCTGCTTACGCAAACTACCAATAATAGGAATTCGAAGAAACAACCTGTCGTACTGCTTTTTCAGAATTGGATTTCTCAATAATTGAGGAATGATAAAGACCAAACCAATCAATCCAATCAGTCCTAGCCACCAAAAATGAGTGGCAAGTTTGGAAACCTGAAGTAAAATCTTAGTTGGTAAAGGCAACTCTGCCTGAAATTCTTCATATAAAGTGGTCAGCTTGGGAATTACAAATAAAATCATAATTATTGCTACCAAGACCATTCCTCCGATGACAATCGCCGGATACAGCATCGCTCCTTTTACCTTACTTGTAAATTCTCTTTGGTTTTCTAGATTTTCTGCCAATCGAGTCAAGATATTATCCAAAATTCCCGCGCTTTCCCCTGAGCGAACTAAAGCAATATAAACTTGGTCAAAAACGTCAGGGTGCTTTTCCAGAGCCTTACTCAGGCTTCCGCCACCCTCCACCTCTCGTAAAATTTCCCCCACCACCTTGGCCATTGCCGGAGAGGCTTGAGCTTCAAGAATAGTTAGAGCATCGGTTAATGGCAAACCGGCGGCGACCATGGTCGCTAACTGACGGGTGAAGTTAACTTTATCGGAAGTGGAAATTCGCCTAAAAATTCCTACCCTTGCCTCGGTTACTAAATCTTTTCCTTTAGGAACCACAGAAATCACTAGCAAACCTTTACTTTGGAGAATCTTGACCGCTCCTTTTGGATCAGCAGCTTCAACCAAACCTTCAATTGTTTTTCCTTGATTATCTTTTGCTTTGTATCTGAATTTTTCCATTACTGGCTACTTTTTACTTAATCTCGCTAGTTCCTCTGGTCGAAGAGCAAATGCCTGGGCAACCTCCAGGTTGATTTTTCCTGCCTTGACTAACCGTAAAAGATCCATTTCCATAGTTTTCATTCCTAATTCAACTGAAGTCTGAATAATATTGTCAACAAGATGGGTTTTGCCTTCACGAATCGCAGTTCGAACTGCCGGAGTGGAAACTAAAATTTCACAGGCAGGAATTCTCCCACCATCCAAACTTGGAAGTAGTCTTTGGGATAAAATCGCCTCCAGGGTGAGGGAGAATTGCATTCTAACCTGTGCCTGTTGATGTTCAGGAAAAACATCAACAATTCTATCCATTGTTTGGGCTGCCGAATTAGTATGTAAAGTAGCAAAAACTAAATGTCCGGTTTCAGCAATGGTTAAAGCCGAGGCAATTGTTTCATAATCTCGCATCTCACCAATCATAACCACATTAGGATCTTCTCGCAAGCAAGATCTTAAGGCAATCTCCCAAGAATGGGTATCGCCCCTCATCTCTCTTTGAGAAATTATGCTTTTTTGAGAGGAAAAAACATATTCAATGGGGTCTTCAATGGTAACAATATGAACCGCCCGGGTTTGGTTAATTTCTTCAAGAATCGAAGCTAAGGTTGTTGATTTCCCATGTCCCGTGGGTCCGGTAACCAAAATAAATCCCTGACGAAGTTTGGTAAATTGATGACAAATTTCTGGCAAATTAAGTTCCTCAATTTTAGGAATTCTTAAAGGTAAAAGCCTTAAGGCAACAGCCAGCGTCCCTCTTTGATAATAAGCGTTAATCCTAAATCTGGCTTTATCTTGGTAGGCTAAAGAAAAATCAAGTTCCTTGTTGACCAAAAGAATTTCTTTTTGTTCTTCATTAACCAGGGCGAGAACTAATCGTTCGGTTTCTTGAGGAGTCAGCGTTTCTTTCCCGAGGATAGGAGAAAGGACTCCATTCACCCTAACCATTGGGGGTATTCCCACCACCAAGTGTAAATCTGAAGCCTTCTTATTAACGGTAAATTCTAGTAGTTCATTAATTTCCATTTTTTATTTCGTAAGAAACAAGCTTGCTTACTCCTGAGCGACTCTTATCACCTCCTCTAGGGTGGTAATTTCCTCCAATGCCTTTAAGTATCCATCTTGCTTCATCGTCACCATTCCTTCATCAAACGCCTGTTTTTCCATCGCCGATGCTGCTGATCTTTCTAAAATCAGTCTACCAATTTTTTCGCTGATTGGCAAAACTTCAAAAATTCCAATTCGTCCAAGATAACCAGTATTATTACAACGAGCGCATTTTTTACCCCGAACAAGCTTGATTTCTTTTTTATCTTCAAAAAGTTTTCCTAAAACATTTTTAATATCTTCGACAACTTCGGGTGGGGGTTTGAATTCCTCTTTACAATCAGGGCAAACTCGACGACAGATTCGCTGGGCAACAATACAGGTCATTGAAGAAGCTAATAAAAATGGCTCCGCCCCTAGATCCAAAAGCCGAGGCAGGGTAGAGGAGGCGTCATTAGTATGCAAAGTAGAAAAAACTAAATGGCCGGTTAAAGAAGCCTGAATTGCCAACTCGGTTGTTTCTTTATCACGAATCTCACCAACCATGATAATATTCGGGTCTTGACGCAAAAAACTGCGTAATCCAGAAGCAAAAGTTAAGCCAGCCGCTGGATTAACTTGAACCTGGTTAACTCCCGGAATCTGATATTCAATCGGGTCTTCTAGGGTAATAATATTGACTCTAGTGGTATTAATTCTGGACAAAACCGAATAAAGAGTGGTTGTTTTCCCAGAACCAGTTGGACCACAGACAATAATAATCCCATGGGGTCGTAAAATGGAATCTTCAAGGTTTTTCAACGCCCTGCCCCTTAATCCCAACTCTGGTAAATCAGGAACTCCGCCCGTCTTTTTTAACAACCTCATAACGATTTTTTCCCCATGAGCAGTCGGTAAACAAGAGATACGCAAATCTATCTCTTGATCACCGGCGCGAAAGTTAAACCGTCCATCTTGAGGTAATCTTTTCTCATCAATTCTCATTCCTGAAAGAATTTTGATCCGAGAAATCACTCCCTCATGAATCCTTTTGGGCAAAATTAATTTTTCGTGTAAAATACCATCAATCCGGTAACGAACTCTGGTTTTATCTTCTTGAGGTTCAATATGAACATCAGAAGCGCGGGCTTTAATGGCAAACTCCAAAATGGTGGAAACGATTTTGGCAATCGGAGCTTCCCGAATAATCTCACCTAACCTGGTAATATCAATAGCTTTGGCCTCTAGTGGTTCAGGAGCTGCCTCGCCCATGGCCGCCTTAACCTCAGTTGCCAGACTTTGAGCGTAAGCGGTGGTAATAGCCTGCTGAATTTGGGTTGAAGTGGAAATAAATGGTTTTATTTTAGCCCCAGACTTTTTCTCGATAAACTCAATTGCCTCAAGGTCTAAGGGATTAACCATCGCTACCGATAAAAGATTTTGGGCTTTGTTATAGTCAAAAGGAATTAAATTATAGCGTTGGGCGACTGCCTGGGGAAGCAGAGAGAGAGCTTGAGGGGAGACGGCTTTTTCCCCAAGATCGACAAAAGGAACATTAATTAGAAAGCCTTCGGCTTTGGCAATCTCTCCTTCAGAAACAAGATTACTGCCAACAACGATTTCTTTCTCGGGCTTGCCAGTATTAACCTGTTCAAGCCTAAGTTTTTCCCCCTGCTCGGCGCTAAGACTTTTTTGGGTAACTAAGATATTAATCAGCGATTGGGCAGTATCAGGCATTCTGTTTACCATTATCTTGGATTAATGATAAAATGTCAACATAAACAAGTTTGTTTCTTACGAAATAATGATTCACTCAATTTTGATTACCGGGGGCAACACTCAATCGCGGCTGGAAAGAGCGCTTCAAATTGTTGAGGAAATTTTAGGTAAAAAAATTACTAACCATCCCGATTTTATTTTAATTGAAGCCAAAGACTCAATTAAGATTGGTCAAATTCGAGAGCTCCAAAAGAAACTCTTTCTAAAACCATACTTGGGAAGGATGAAGGTAGCTTTAATCAGCGATGCTGACCAGCTTACTCTCCCAGCCCAGCATTCTTTGCTTAAAACCCTAGAGGAGCCACCAGCCGCTTCGATGATTGTTCTTGCTGTTCAAACCAAAGAAACTTTGCTGCCTACAATTATTTCTCGCTGCCAAATAATATCTTTACCAATAAAACCAGGCACAGAATCTGATGAGACAATCCTCATTAAGATTTTAAAATCAAGTCCTGGAGAACGAATACTTATGGCTGAAGAATATTCCCAAAATCGGAAGCAGGCGATTGAATTTTGCCAAATTCAGTTAACAACCCTAAGAGAGGCCCTGCGAAAAAAAATTTCCTTGTCTCCACCAACAACCCCCATTCAAATCACCAAAACCCTTCATCTGATTCAACAATCATTGCAACTTTTAAAAGCAAACGCCAATCCTCAGTTGGTGGTCGGAAATCTCTTGCTTTCATACCCAAAATCAATTAAAATATAGTTGTATGCCTGAATATACCGCTGCCCAAATCAAGGTACTTGAGGGATTAGAGCCAGTTCGCCGCCGACCGGGAATGTTTATTGGCTCAACCGACATAAAGGGTTTCCACCATTTAATCACCGAAATTATTGACAATTCCATTGATGAAGCTTTAACCGGGCGGGCGAATGAAATTTGGGTTACTCTTAAAAAAGACGGTTGTGCTCAAGTTAAGGACAATGGAGCAGGTATTCCAGTAGAACCTCATCCTCGCTATAAAATCCCGGCATTAGAGTTGGCGATGACAAAACTTCACGCCGGAGCCAAATTTGATGACAAAACTTATAAAATTTCCGGCGGGCTCCATGGAGTGGGCGCTTCGGTGGTTAACGCCTTATCGTCTTGGTTTAAGGTTGAAGTCCACCGTAATGGCAAGGCTTACGCCCAAGAATACAAACGGGGAAAACCAATCACTTCCGTTAGGCAAATTGGCAAAGCCAACAACACCGGAACAATTACTACTTTTTTACCCGATAAACAGGTTTTTAAAGACATTACCTTTAACTATAAAACTATCGAAGAATTGATTCGGGAAAGAGCCTATTTGATTCCTCAATTAAAGTTTAATCTTTATGATGAACGAGAGAACCGTCTGGCTAACTTTTACTTTGAGGGGGGAATTGTTTCTCTCGTCACCTATTTCAATCGTAATAAAAAAACCCTCAACGCACCGATTTATATCCCCGGCGAGGCTGATAGTGTGAAGGTTGAGGCAGCTCTTCAATACAACGACAGTTTCTCGGAGAACATTTGCTCTTTTGTCAACGTCATCAACACCCAAGACGGAGGAACTCATTTAACGGGTTTTAAGATGGCTTTAACTCGCGCCGTTAATGATTATGCCAAAAAAATTGGGGCGATTAAGGATGGAGATGGATTTACCGGAGAGGATACTGTTCAGGGACTAACGGCGGTGGTGGCGGTTAAAATTCCTACTGATAAAATTCAATTTGAGTCGCAAACTAAAGCCAAGTTAAATAATCCCGAGGCTCAGGGACTAGTGGCTACAGTAGTCAAGGAGGGGCTTGATATTTTCTTTGAGGAACACCCAGGCGATGCCCGGCAAATTATTGAAAAAATTAACCTGGCCGCCAGAGCGCGTTTAGCGGCTCGGGCGGCTAAGGAAGCGGTTTTAAAAAAGGGAGAATTAACCGGCTTAACTTTGCCAGGGAAATTAGCCGATTGTCAGGAACGAAATCCGGCTTTATCTGAGCTTTATATTGTCGAGGGTGATTCAGCCGGTGGTTCAGCAAAGCAGGGAAGAGACCGACGCTTCCAGGCTATCTTACCATTGGGAGGAAAAATTCTTAATACCGAGAGAGCCCAGCTTGATAAAATTATTAAATTTGAAGAATTAAAAGACTTAATTGTTGCCTTAGGAATGGGAATAGGGGAAACCCTAAATTCTAAAAAACTACGCTATCAACGCATTATTATCATGTGCGACGCCGATGTTGACGGCTCTCATATCGCCACCCTTCTTTTGACTTTTTTTTATCGCCATCTGCCAATAATAATCGATCAAGGTTTTCTTTATCTTGCCCTCCCTCCACTTTACAAAATTCAGATTGGTAAAGAAATTTATTATGCTTATAATGATGAAGGGAAGGAAAAGATTATTTCTGAGTTTAAACAACAAAAAAAATCTATCAAAAATCTTAGTATTCAACGTTATAAGGGACTAGGAGAAATGAGTCCCGAACAACTTTGGGAAACAACAATGAATCCGGAAAAAAGAACTTTAAAAAAAGTAACTATCGAGGATGCCCAAAAAACTGATGAAACTTTTAGTATGTTAATGGGAGAAGACGTTTTACCAAGAAAAAGATATATTCAAAGTCATTCAAAATTTGCCACTTTAGATATTTAAAGTGGGTGGTTTAGATATTTAAATCGAATGGATAATAGTTTAATCCATAATTTGCCAAGCGGAAAAAATCCCCCAGAAGAGGTTTATTGTTTGGTGGAGATTCCAAAAGGAAAAACTAATAAATACGAATATGACAGAAAGTTGGGGGTCTTTAAACTTGATCGGGTTTTATATGAGGCGGTTTTTTACCCAACAGAATACGGAATTATCCCTCAAACTCTCAATAAAGCAGACAACGACCCAGTTGATATTATGGTCTTGTCAACCTTTCCCACCTTTCCTGGCTGTTTAATTGCCTGTCGCCCCATTGGGGTCTTAAAAATAATTGACACCGGAGAGGGGGACGATAAAATCATCGCCGTGCCCGCTAACGATCCGAGATTTGAACAGATTAAAGACCTTAATGACCTCATTCCCCATTTAAAAAAAGAAATTGTCAACTTCTGGGAAAATTACGCTGAACTTCAACCCAATAAAAAAATAAAGATTAAGGGGTGGGGAAGCAGGGCAGCCGCTTTAGCGTTCATTAAACAGGCAATCAAAACCTATCAGCAAGCATTCCAAAAGTAAAAATGGCAGAAATCGGAAAAATTCAACCGGTAGAAATAACCGAAGAAGTAAAAAAGTCCTATTTGGACTATGCCATGAGCGTGATCGTTGCCCGAGCCCTGCCCGATGTTCGCGATGGTCTTAAGCCTGTTCATCGGCGGATTCTTTACGCCATGCACCAAGTGGGACTTACGCACAGCACCCACTTTGCCAAATCAGCAAGGGTTGTTGGTGAAGTTCTAGGAAAATATCACCCCCATGGTGATATATCAGTTTACGACGCTTTGGTTCGCTTAGCCCAAGATTTTTCCATGAGATACCCCCTAATTGATGGTCAAGGAAATTTTGGCTCAATCGATGGTGACTCCGCGGCGGCGATGCGTTACACTGAAACCAGGTTGGCAGCAATCACCCAGGAAATGCTGTCTGATATCGAAAAAAACACGGTCGAATTTCGCGACAATTTTGATGGCACCCTCCAAGAGCCAATATATCTGCCGGCAAGGCTGCCAAATCTTTTACTAATGGGGTCTGAGGGAATTGCTGTCGGCATGGCAACGAAAATTCCTCCCCATAATTTAGGCGAAGTTGTCGACGCCGTTGTTCAAACAATCGACAAAGGAAAAATACTACTACCAAACAAACAGAGAAAGAACCACTTTGTCATAAAAAAAATTGATCTTGGAGAACAGTCTCTTCAATTGGAAGAAATCTCATTTGATTCCCCAATTACAGTGGAAGAATTAATGCAATTTATAAAAGGACCTGACTTCCCAACCGGAGCAACAATTTACAATCGCCAAGATATTCTTCAGGCCTACGCTACCGGAAGGGGGAAAATTCTGATGCGCGCCGTCGCTAATATTGAACAGGCTCGTGGTGATGAACTCCAAATAATTATTAGCGAAATTCCTTATCAAATAAACAAAGCAAGATTGGTTGCTCAAATTGCCCATTTAATAAAAGAGAGAAAAATTGATGGGGTCAGTGATTTAAGAGATGAATCAGATCGTCGGGGGTTAAGAATTGTTCTTGATTTGAAAAAAACTGCCAAACCAAAAGCAATCCTTAACAACCTTTATAAACATACTCCAATGCAGACAACCTTTCCAGTGAATATGGTTACCCTAGTTGATGGTACTCCTCTAACTTTAAATCTTAAGCAAGTCTTGATTGAATTTATCAAACATCGCCAAAGAGTAGTTACTAGACGAACGCTTTTTGAGCTCGAAAGTGCCAGGCAACGCGTACATATTTTGGAAGGTTTAAAAATTGCTTTAGATAATTTGGATGCGGTAATCCGAACCATCCGCCGCTCGCCAGACGTTGATACCGCCAGAATAAATTTAATGAGAAAGTTTTCTTTAACCGAGCTTCAGGCTAATGCCATTTTAGAGATGCAACTTAGACGTCTGGCTGCCTTAGAAAGACGCAAAATCGAAGAAGAATATGAGCAAACAGCAAAATTGATTAAATATTTAAGTGGTTTGTTAACCCAACCTACAAAAATTCTTAAAGTTATTAAAGATGAATTATTAAAAATTAAAGAGCAATACAAGGACGAAAGAAGAACTAAAGTTTATCGCCAAAAACTTGAGGAGTTTTCTGAAGAAGATCTGGTCCCCTCGGAATCTTGTTTAATTACTATTACCAAAACAGGCTATATTAAAAGATTACCTGTTGGTATTTATCGAAGTCAACGCCGAGGAGGTAAGGGGGTAAGGGGCATGGCCACCAAAGAGACTGATGAAGTGGCACAACTTCTAACCGGAAACACTCATGACCAGGTCCTATTTTTTACCAATAAAGGTAGGGTATTTTCCATTCGTGCCTGGGAAATTCCCGAGGGTTCAAGAATCTTCAGAGGCCAGGCGGTGATTAATTTACTCAATATTGACCAGGGAGAGCAAGTCCATTCGGTTCTTAATTTACCAGAAAATCTTAAAGAAGAAAAATTTAAATATCTACTAATGGTAACCAAAAATGGAGTAGTCAAAAAAACAAACTTAGCCAAATTTTCCAATATTCGTTCTTCAGGATTAATTGCCATTAAACTTAATCGTGGAGATGAACTTCGTTGGGTAAAACCAACTTCTGGCACCGACCATGTTTTACTCGTCTCCTATGATGGCAAATCAATTCGTTTTGAGGAAAAAGATGTCCGCCCGACTGGAAGGGATACTGTTGGTGTTAGAGGGATTAGATTGAAAAAGGAAGACTGTGTAGTAGGAATGGAGGTTTTCCCTGCCCAACAAGCAAAAATAAAAGATAGACGGCGGCGATTTTTCCGCGATGTTTTGGTGATAATGGAAAATGGTTTAGGTAAAAGGACCGGTATTAAGGCCCATCCAGTGCAAAAACGGGGTGGAATTGGGGTTAAAGTAGCTAATGTAACTAAAAAAACTGGCAAAATCGTTGAGTCCCTTTTAGTGGATCAAAATATCAGCCAAGTAGTCATTACTAATAAAAGGGGACAGGTAATTAAACTACCTTTGAAAAATATTCCTCGCTTGGGTCGAGATACTCAAGGAGTAATTTTGATGCGCTTTTCCAAACTTCAGGATTCGGTTGCCGCCGTTACTTGTTTAACAAAATAAATTGGGATACGAATTTCTCGCTTGACAAATTATTCTTGTGTATCATATATTAATATATAATACAAAGCGATATGACTCACGTTTCCCGCAAAAAACTACCAGATAAAACCCTCCGTCAGATTTTAGACTCTTTTTTATTTGCGCTAGCCGACACTAAAAATAAAGAACAAATGGCTCAGTTCCTAGACGCCTTTCTCTCAAATACAGAAAAAATAATGTTAGCTAAAAGATTGGCAATTGTTTATCTTTTAAATGAGGGAGTAGAGGAGAGCCGGGTTGCAGAAATATTGAATGTTACCAGACCGACTGTGGCCCGAATACATCTCTGGTATGAAACAAAAGGAAAAGGCTATCAAATAGCCATCATTAAACTAAGAAAACAAAAACTCTTAAATGCGCTCAAAATTCTTGCCTTAAAAGCTACTGATCGAATAATCCGCGGAGCTATTGGTCACACTTAACCTTTATGTATCATATATTAATATATAATACAAAACATCCTTTTCCCACGAAATGTTTTGTGGACTTGGAAATGTTGAAAAATTTACCTGATTTATATTAAAATACCCTCAATGCCCAAGTTTTAACTTGGGTTTTTTATTAAGAAATGACATTTATAGAAGGCGAACCCATTTTAAGACAAGCAGAAACCTCTGAATTAAGTGGCGGAGAAAAGCCTCTTCTTACTCCTCAAGATAGAGAAATTTTGAAATTAGCTGCTAGAGGACTTTCAAATCGCCAAATCGGCAAGGAGCTAGGAATCGCTCAACAAACGGTCAAAAACCATTTCTCCCAGCGATTTGAAGCTACCGGACGCGGTGGAATATTTGAGAAACTTGGAGTTCAATCGCGGACTGAGGCAGTGATTAAAGCGATTAGGCTAGGATATATAAAAATAGAAGAAATTTAGTTACTTTCCCTTTCCATGAAAGGCTTCCTTTCGACAAGTCTCGACTCCGAGCTCGACTCGAGGAGCTCAGGGTAAACTTCTCACTTTCCCCTACCGTGGAACGTCTCATGGATCTCTCTTAATTGTTTATCGGTAACGTGGGTGTAGATTTGGGTGGTTGAGATATTTTTATGTCCCAACATCTCTTGGACTGAACGAATATCGGCTCCGGCCATTAAAAGATCGGTGGCAAAAGAATGACGAATAACATGGGGAGTAACTTCAATCGGTAGGCGTGCTTTTCGCCCATATTTGGCAACAATCCGTTGAACTGACCTGGCAGTCAAACGCATTTCCTTACCAATAAACAACGGTTGAGTAGAATCTTCCCGTCCGTCTAAATATTTTTTCAACCAATCTGCGGCTCTTTGGGATAGAAACACTACTCTGGATCGACCTCCTTTACCAATAACCCCAAATTCTCGCCGCCGCAAATCAATTTGGTCACGATTTAACTTCACCAATTCACTTACCCGAAGCCCAGTTGAGAAAAGGACCTCTAAAATCGCCTTGTCTCGAATGCCTCGAAGGGTGGAGATTTGAGGTTGGGATAAAAGTCGCTCCACCTGTTCGGTAGATAGAAACTTAAGGCTTCGACTTTCGCTTTTTGGCAGGTCAATTTTCTCCGGGGGAATTGTCTTATAGTCATTCTTAATCAGCCATCTTAAGAAAGCCCGTAAGGCTATCACATGGTAGCTTTGAGTGCTACGCGAAAGGGGAATTCCGTTTGGCGTGCTAAATCGGGCTAAAAATACCCTATATTTTTTAATAATTTCCAAATTGATTGAACCTGGCTCGCCTTGAAGATTATTTCTTTTTAACCAAGAGGAAAAACGGTTAAGATAATGACGATAATTACGGATGGTTAGGGGAGAGCAGTTCCGCTCAATCTCTAAATTCTCTAAAAACTCTTCAATCAACCGATCAA
>Ga0210049_1002496_pt1 | contig 17155 bp, 14 predicted proteins | sample CryGeyCG2014_300_2_FD_183964 | JGI IMG/M metagenome (GOLD analysis project Ga0210049, IMG submission 183964) | Groundwater microbial communities from aquifer - Crystal Geyser CG06_land_8/20/14_3.00 (SPAdes) (version 2) | ecosystem: Environmental > Aquatic > Deep subsurface > Groundwater | place... | reverse complement strand
TCCCTTGCCATCCAAAGTGCTATCTCTCCTTGCGATTCCAGATAGTCAGCCACCGCCAACCCTCCTTCGTCTATTGCCACTCTATTATCTAACCAATCTAATACGGTAGTATCTCTCTTCAAATATGCCTCAAACCTTTGCCGCAACAATCTTCCTTGCACAGAGATTGCATTATCCCATTTACTAAGACCGGCGTTCCACGCTCCTATTGAAAGTTCAATCGTCCCTCTTTGTCTTTTCAAGATTCCTCTAGCTTCATGGACAATTTCGGAAAATTCTGCCTTTTCGGCAACAGATGAAAGTTGGTCGGGCATAATAGTAAACTCCGTTTTTTTAAATTTCTTTATTGAGATGTTTGATTATCCAGCTTATCATATCAATTTTTCTTGCGTTCCGTATAATACTTTCTTCCCCTCAGCTCATCCGGTAACAAATTCTTATCTTTATCCGGGTACATTTCAGTTTGAACCTTCCCCTGTTCGGCTTCACCAATACCCTTTTCCGTAATGAAAGGTGTTTTTGCTCTGCATGACATAATCGTAAACTGCTTGCGAACAAAGCGGGATAAACATGGTTCCTGCATCGTATTTAATTTCACCTTTAATGTTTTCAAAAGAAATTTTCCTCATCATCGTCTTAAAACCTACTTTTTCGTAGAGTAGATAGGCTTCCTTTTTCAAGTCAACATTAAAGCAGGCTATATCGCACTTTTCCTTCTTCAGTAATTTTAATCCTTCTTTCAACATCTTCGTTGCAATACCTTTTCTTCTCATTGATTTTGCAACGCATACTCCACCCGTCCCGCCAAAAACTATCTCCTTTTCGCCAAATTTAATTTTTCGTTTGAATAAACCGAGCATTCCGACAATTTTTCTGCCTTGATATGCAAACAGCCTCCCAAACTCTTGAGAGATAAAATCTTCTTCTATTGACTGCCTGTCTACATCACTAAAACACTCCTTTTGCAGCTTCAAGATAGAACTTTCTTGAAAGGGAGTAAGTTTCTTTTCTACGATAAACTTAATTTCAATTTCATTCATGATGTTTCTTTTTTCTTATAATACTTCCTTCCTTTTAACTCCTCGGGCAACAGGTTGTTTTTTCGGGTAGAGGCTCTATTCCCTCTGGACTTAATTTGAAACAGGCGACGGGCGTTGGCTGAAGTATAAATGATTCAGCATGATTCTATAAGTAAATTAATGGGCTATTAGTCTGGAAAGCTCGTTTAGTTTCAAAATGGTACTTTCTTACTAAAGAATACTGCGGGTTGAACGAAGTTAGAACCTGTTACTAACATTTTAAGAAAACTAATTACCGGATAATGCCTCTAGCAATTTTTTGGTAGCTCGATATTTGATATACTTACCCTCTCTTTCCCCAAGCACCAAGCCCACTTTCTCCAATTCTTTTATGTCCTTGGCGGCCGTTTGTCTGGAAATACTGCTCAGAATCGCATGAGAAGTAACGGTGGTATGCGTATTACTATCTGAAGCTAGATAATGCAGCAAATGTTTTTGTCTGTCTGTTAAATATAAATTTGTACTGATGATCTTGTCTATTTCCTTGTTTTCTGAAATTTTTCTAACGACGTATTCATTGAAATCATTGAGGGCTTGCATTATTTTCCTGATATGAAAATCAAAAAAATAAGTCGCGTCATATGCGTCTTGTTCAGAATAAATATATGCCATTGCATACTGAATAGGAGCTTTTTTGATAGTTAAAGAAATCGGTAGATACATAAACGTCCAATAATTCTTTCTAAGCAAATACCAGTAAAAAAGAGATCTTGCCAATCTGCCATTTCCATCTGTAAAGGGATGCAAGTAGCCAAACCAAAAATGTAAAAAAATGGCTTTAATGATTGGATGTAAAAATTTATTATCGTCCGCATCATTCGCATAATCGATTAGTTTCTCTATTTCTTCTTTGACAAACTTTTCTGCAGGCGGAATATGGGTTATATATTCTTGAGATCCAATTTGGTCCTGTACGACTATTCCGTCTGAATTTTTTCTTAATCTTCCCTGTTCTTCCCTCTTTATTGTTTTTTCAGTTAACATTCTATGTAACTCGAATAATAATTCTTTCGATAAAGGTTGATTTTTATAAACCTCATCAATTTTAAAAATCGTATTGTAATTATTTAAAATCATTTGTTCATCTTTATTCCTTGGCTCTCTTTTTTCAACAATCATCTTTTTGGCGGCTTGCCGTGTTGTATGTGCTCCTTCTAGTTGACTTGAGGCTATAGCTTCTTCTAAAATACCTCTTGAGATAAATTTCTGCTTATTTGAATCCGACAAAACGTCCATCGAAGTAAATACTTGACCACCGGAACTAACATCAATTTTATGTAAAAATTCATCAACGTAAGACAATCTAATCCATTTAAAATAATCTCCTTTTTCACTTTTTATCGGTGTATCCCGCGAAACAATAGTCCTAAATTGCTTAATAAAAAACCAGGCTTCTTCAGAAGTAAAACCATGAGGAGTTTCTTTATGCTTTACTTCGTCCCAATATAAATATTGCGGCTCATTTCTTCTCTGTAAAAACTGAGCTAATTCTGCTATATTTTCAGTCTTGCCGAATATTTTCCCTCTATCTACTCTTTTTAAATCGGGCTTATCTAGCTTGAAATAGGGTAAAGTTAAATTTTTACTTGTCATATCTGTCATATTAGATTATGTTAAATACATGTTAAGTATATGTTAACACTTAACATGTTAACATCCGGCTAGATACATGTCAATCCCATAATGCAAACAAGAGGAGGCGGAAAAATTCCAAGTTTCAACGGTGTTTTTAAGTCGAGCGCTGTGAATACCTGCAGGCTCTGCCGTGTGAGTTGAGAGTGATTACAGCATCCTATCTTATCCAGTTCTTCAGTGCTTTTTATAATACTTCCTTCCCTCCAACTCCTCGGGCAAAAGGGATTTGTCGGTGGTGGGGCCGACGTAATCCTTGCTCCACTTGTAGTCCTTGGCATAACCTAAATCTTTCATCAGTTTAGTGGGAGCATTTCTTAAATGTAAGGGGATGGGTAAATTGCCGTACTTCTTAACATCTGCCATGGCTTCACCGAAAGCATTGGTTGATGACCGATCCTTTTTACATCCAGCTAAATAGACTGTACCATGGGCAAGGTTGAGCTGACATTCGGGGTAACCTATGATTTCACAAGCTCGAAAAACATCATTAGCCACCACGAGGGCGGTAGGTTGAGCCATTCCAATGTCCTCTGAAGCGAAAATGACCATGCGGCGGGCGATAAAAAGGGGATCTTCGCCAGCCTCAACCATGCGGGCGAGATAGTAAAGGGCTGCGTCAATGTTACTTGCCCTCATACTTTTCAAATATGAGCTAATAGTGTTGTAGTGCTCCTCGCCGCCTTTGTCATAGAGCAGGGCTTTATGCTGATAGGCTTCTTCAATATCGGAAAGGGTGATGGTTTTCTTCTGGGAAATCAGGGTGGCTGCCACTTCCAGCGCATTGAGGGCTATCCGCGCGTCACCCGCGGCCTGTTTTATTAGAAAATCAAAAGCTTCCTCGCTGAGAGTTTTTTTCAGTTTTCCCAAACCGTTTGGCTGATCGTCCAGGGCCTGGGTAATAATTTGGCGCAGATGTTCCTCTGTTAAGGGCTTTAAAACCAACACGCGGCAGCGGGAAAGGAGCGGGGGAATGACTTCAAACGACGGATTTTCGGTGGTGGCACCAATCAAGGTGATCGTTCCGTTTTCTACATGGGGTAAGAAAGCGTCTTGCTGAGCTTTGCTGAAGCGGTGGATTTCATCGATAAAGAGGATTGTTTTTTGAGCGTAACCCTTCAGTCTTTCTCGGGCTTCGGCAACCACCTGCCGCACTTGGGCCACGCCGGAAGCCGTGGCTGAATGTTCGGCAAAATTAGAGTTGGTGGCCTGAGCAATAATCCGCGCCAGTGTGGTTTTACCAGAGCCGGGAGGCCCCCAAAAAATGAGTGAGAAAATCTGGCCTTTTTCAATCATGAGACGCAACGGCTTATCCTTCCCGATGAGGTGTTCCTGTCCGACAAACTGGTCTGAAGTTTGCGGCCGGACACGGTCTGCCAAGGGAATGTGGGAGAAATTGTCTGTTTTTAGTGACATGCGTTTTTGTGACGGTTAGTTTCGGATTTTCTTCGGTTTTTATTATAACAGTGGTTTAGAGTAAAATCAAGGGTGTTTCCGGAAAATTAATCTACTCTTTCCAGGTTTCTCTTAATACCCGCAGCCAATTTTTAGAGGCAATTTTTTCAATTACAAACCAGTTTTTTGCCAATCTGTGTCAAACCTTCGCCGGTGTCCGGCGAATGCGGATACATGAAGGGAACTCCATTTCCGAAAACATTCGGCCGGCTCCAAACAATCCCCAGTGAACGCAATCCCTGCTCATAGAAATGTTCAAGATTACTGATATCGGCTCTTATGGCTTCAGCTCCCTCGAAATGCAGAACCATCGACAAAATCTCATTCTTCCAACATGAATCAAGTTCCTGAAAGTTCGTCACCAGTTTCACTTTTCCGCGCGCTTCCTGTTCCAAACGTTTGAGAAATTCAAGCTCTGAGTTGATAAAATTTTCGGCATAGGTTTGATTAAGGGCGGATGGCAAAGGCATGCGGTAGCCATCTTCGGTGATTGTTAAACCATAGTGCGGATTGCGCTCAGGCGAGCCAATCGGAGCCGGAATATATAAAGAAAAAAGTCCTCCGCCAAAGCCACCGAGACGGACACGCGGTAAATCAAGCTGCCCAATAGTATTCTTTTGAAAAAATGATCGCTCGTGTCCAGGATCGGGAGAAAAAATTTCGAGGATGGTGTCGTTATGTCCGTCAAAAACTTTCATATTGCCATCATATCGCAAACGAAAAGCCCGCCTTTATGCGCCAAAAACAGGTTCGACCTGTTTTCGCGCCACTGATACAACGTTCTTTAGGTATAAGATCGGTGTCGTCTTCGGTATATACTTTCAAAACCTTGACGTTTGCAGCTTAAACCTGTTATAAAAGCAATATGCCGGGAAAGAATGTTATTAAAATTTACACTCTTGGCGGTTTTTATCATGTCTATAACCGGGGGGTCGAGAAAAGAAAGATCTTTATTGACGCTCTTGATTGCGGGATGTTCCTTACCTATTTACAGAATTATCTTACTCCGCCAACCCTAAAACAGGTTCGACCTGTCAGAAAGTCTAACCTCTATAAAGAACTTAAACTGATTGCCTACTGTTTAATGCCTAACCACCTTCATCTTCTCCTCCAGCAGATAACTACAACAGGCATGACCAATTTTATGCGTTGCATCACTAATGCCTATACCGCCTATTTCAATCAGAGAAGACACCGAACTGGTCCCCTCTTTCAGGGCAGATATAAGGCAAAACTGATTTTGGAAGAAAATTATCTGCTGTCTCTTACCCGTTACATTCATCGCAATCCGATCGATCTTTCTCCCGACTACCACGCTAATCTTTCTCTCTATCCATACTCAAGTTATCAAGAGTATCTTGCCCAAAGGAACACCGGTTGGATTGACCACCGCGTAATCCTGAATTATTTTAAATCCAATCGAAAAGAGGGACACTCTCGTTCCATTTCCTATCGGAGTTTTGTTGAGGAAGAAGAGGTTGACGAAGATGTTCCCGCTCTAGAAATTAGCAAGGAAATGGCGTTAGAATAGCCTAAAAACAGGTTCGACCTGTTACTCACTGTTACTCATTCAAAACTCCGGCAAAACTGTTGGGGTAGATATCGGTAATTTTAATCGGGTTGCCTTCTCCGTCGGTGCCGATAACGTACAGCGCCGTCTCGGTCTGCAGGCTGACTGAAAAAACCAGATATCTGCCTGCCCCGGCAAAAGCGATTTTATCCACCCCGCCCGTATAACTCAAGCGTTTTTCCCCTGTTCCGTCCGGATTGGAAATATAGACATCATTTTTCCCGTCGCGATAATCCAGAAAAGCTTTCTTGGCTCTGTCCGGACTGGTGACTTCTTTACTTTCATAATAGCCGTATTGAGAGTAATAAGCCTTCCGTTTCTCCTCAAAAGGAATATTAACCTCGGTACCGGTATCCACCTTGACTGAATAGCGTTTGACCCCATTGCTCTGATAATAATCAAAAAGCAGCGTTTTCCCGTCCGAAGAGAATTGAAACTCCGAATAGGGTTGTTTTTCTGTCAGTTTAACCGGCTTTAACCCTGCGATGTCAACCATATAAATTCCTTCTTGGTCGCTGCTGCGATAATTGTTAACAGTAAAGGCAACTTTTTCCTCGGCTGGAGAAACAAGCAGTCGGGAAATTGAGGCTGAACCAGTGGCTTCTTTGGTCTCAAAATTACTATTAGCCGCTAGGGTTTTAAGTGTATCGTTAGAAGAATCGTAAGCTTTAACCGCATAGCTGTTCTGCGCTGATTCCGCGGTATGATCATAACTCAGAAAAACTAATGTCTTGCCGCCTACTGTCCAGGAAACTCCACTCAGATCGGTGTCGTCGGTAATCTTTTGCACTTCCCTGCTTTCAACATCATAAGAGTAAGGCAGCGATTTTAAGTTTCCGTAGGAGTCTCTTTGGTTGTCGCGGGTGGAAAAGAAGGCAATTTTTTTCTGATTCGGTGAAAGCAGGGGGGAAGTATCATCAAATCCCGACACGTTCTCCCACAGTTTGCTCACGTTTCCGCCGTCAAAAGACGCCGCATAAACTGCCTGATATCCATCACGGTTGGAACCAAAAACCACTCGACCCTGGGGAATGAGTTTTAAAGCACCCAAATTTTCTTCGCCTTTCTGAGCGCTGCTGTAATTCAGGCTAAATTGATTATAGCTATCTTTGATAATTTGCAGGGATTGTTTTCCCGGCAATACTTCCGCCAAAGAAAAAAGGCCATTGGTATCGGAAGAGGCTGTTGACTCACCAATGGTTACCATAGCTTCCTCCACCGGTTTTTTGTCGATATAATCTAAAATCACTCCGGCCACTTTTATCCTGTCCAGATCAAGGACAACCTCCGTTTCTCCATTATCACCACGGCTCAGATTGACGAGTTGCGATGATTCTTTATACCCCTCATATGAAATTTTTAGGGTTTGCTCGCCTGGCGCCAGATTTTCAAAACGCGCCTTGCCTTCTTGATCGGTTCTCACCTGTTGCTCGGCAATACTCACCAAAACATCAGACAAGACTTGGCCACTTTTTTGATCTTTAACTAAAACGGCAAGGGAAGCTTTAGAAAAATACAAATACCACGCCACAAAAAATCCGGCGACGATTACCAAAACCGCAAAAATAGCACCCAAAATTACCCTGCTTTTTGATTTCTCGGAAGGAGGTTTGGCGGCTGTCTCCCCAACCGGAGCCTGGAGTTCATCTTCCGCTTTATTCTTTTCGTTGCGGGCTTCTTCCCAGATCTTTTTTAAATCTTCCTTCTTTTTTTCATCCAACGCTTGGATGTTTTTAAAATAACGGGGCATGTTGTGACTCCTTTTTTGACCTTTCTATAATCGCAGGAGAGAACCACGGGTTTACCCGTGGGTGAATCCTTCAAAAATATTCGACGAATCCGCCCGCCGATTCGGCGGGAACCTGCGATTTCAGAGTACCACGGCGTAAAGCCTGTGGGAATCTATACCCAAATAACTCCATTTTGCCATAAATTTTTTGCTAAAATTCCTTCTTTTGTGAACAAAATGCCACATTATTTGGGTTCTACTCAACTCCCTTTTTGCATTTTACAGTTAGTTGAGTATATTCTGCTTCGTTTAAACCCACCGATCTGTCAGCTGGCGGAGGCGGGTTGGTCGAAGAAAAGATTTTACCGTTCAACCTCGTGGAGAACCTCGACTTTTTTCAGCTGTACTTCTCCATTCCGCTCCGCTTCAGTCGAAGAATAATATTTTTATCGTTCGAAGCTTGTCGAGAACTACCATACCTGCCATCCTGAGCGAAGTCGAAGGATCCCGTCCGTTTTACCACATTTACTACGGGATCCCGGATCGAGCCCGCCTGCCGGCGAGGCAGGTCCGGGATGACACCGGTTTTGACCTTTGACCTTTGAGCTATCTTCCCATTATGCGCTATTTTTAGCAATTTGATAAGCCTTAAAATATTGCTCAACCCGGCGGCGGTCAATCCTGCGGCCGAAACACCGATGGGGCACTAAACTGCCGGAAAAAGTTTTGGGAATGTGCAGCAACTCGTGGATTAAAACCTTCTCTTGCTCTGCCGTTGTCAAACCGTCAAACTTTTCACTGATAACTTCTATGACATAAGCCGGAGAGATTGCAAGCGCCAGCTGCCACACTCGCGGCAGACTCCAAATGCGAGCGATGGCACGCGATTTTGATCCCAAGCTTCTGAAACAGTGAATCTGCTTTCGGTCAATGTGCAAAAACTGCAGCTTCTCAATTAAATCTTGCAGTCTGGCGTGGATATCCTTCGCCGGCCTAAAATCCATTTTACTGCTCTTCATGATTTTGACTTACCCACCTTCCGACTTAAAGTCTGCAAATAAACCGCAACCAATAAAATTGCAGCGCCAAAAGCGGTCGTTACATCCGCCAGAATGGTCTGAGTTTCCGTCTTGACTATGTTATGAGCCAATCCTCCGCCCATATAAAAAACCAGGGCCAGGTCAATTAAAATGGCGCGGATTTTCAAAATTTTATTCTTGACTCTGGCGGCTTCCAAAGAAAAAAGGATTAAATTAAAAAGGGTGATGACTACTCCGATTACCACAATCCACAAACCTCGAGTTGGCGAGATGTTCCAGATGACCACTCCTTCGGCCGTCCTTTCCGGCACAATAACCTCAAAAAACATCGTCAGAGTGGAAATCGTGTTGCCTGCCATAAACATCCAAAAAATAGGCTTTTCATATTTAGGGATAATTAAATTTAACCCGACCCTGGTGAAATAAGTGATGCCGATCCCGCCCAAAAGCAAGCCTATCGGATAACTCAAAGCCGTTATCCCGGGGTTTTTGTCCACCAAAAAACTGCCAAGCGCCCAGATGGCCGAAGCCCCCCCGATGCCGAGTAAAAAATAGGAAAAATAGCCCAGAATGTAATTTCGTTGCTTAAAATATGATGACAAAACCCAAATTCCGCTTCCGATTAAAAAAATGGCGGTTAAGCCCAAAGAAAGATTAGATGGAACCATAAAAATCCCTCTCTTTTAAAAACTTTTTAAAAATTCCTCAGCAGATGAATATCCCTTTTGTAGCTGCTTTGGCAACTTAAGATGCGGATTATTTTTAACAATTGAGTCAATCGCCTGAGTAGAAAATTTGACCGCCGCTTCCCCTGACAAACGGACATATTCTTCTACCAACTTTCCTAATAATTCAATCGGGTCCCCCAAAAGTTGAAAGACCTGGCCGCTGTCATCAACTAAAATTCCACCAATTTTTCTAACCTTGGCTACAGCCAGATCCAAACCAATAATTCCGGCCTGTTTTTGAACAATGGCCGTCCCCAGGCTTAAATAACTTTTAAGGTCTGGATTTTCTTCCATGGTTGATTTTGGCTCCATCTCGCGTCTAAAAGATCCTAATCAATCGATCAGTACAGGGTTTTCTAAATAATACAAATCAGTACTCCCTCCAAAAGCTGGATTGCTGACGGTTTTCACTTCCAAAACGCCCTCAACGCTCTTGGTCTGGCCTACGGCCGATTGCCAAATCTGGGTCTTGCCAGAATCGATTTTCAAGGGAAGTTGATCTAAATAATAGAAGGTTCCCAAATAATCGGGATTGCGAAAAGTATAGTGAACCTTGCCTTCGATTCTAATTTTTTGATGAAGAAATTGGGAGGCTGAATTTAAAACTTCACTGGCTGTTAACGAAGACTGCGTTAAACCTTTAACCGAATCGGAAACATTGCCGAATCCAAGGTCAGAAAAATTTGGTAATGATTGACCGCTGATTGCAAAGAATAAAACTACGGCCAAAACCGGGAAAATAATCCATAAAAAAATCTTTTTAGCAAAACGCTTGAGACCTCGAATCATAAATCAATTATAACAAAAAAATCAAGGTTGGGGAATGCTTGTACAGGTCGAACCTATTTTTGGATTATTGGAAGCCTTTTAGTTCTTAAATCTTAAATTTTGAATTTTCTAATGATGGCGAACTAAAGTTCTCCGCTACAAACGTGCCTATCCCGTGTAGCGGAAACCTTTAGGTTTCCATTTCGTTCAGAGCAGGCTTTTTAAAAGCCACTTTGCGTTTTTCGGTCTTTACGGTTAAAATTAGAGACAAACGTATTCAAAAGTGAGCATGGGGTATGTCTATGCGCTAAACCAATTTAGTTTATCGGAAGATGGGTAATTTGGAATCAGTTTCTCTATAGAGACGAACTTAATCAGTAAAGTATGCCTAAGGATTAAAAAAATGTTCAATTCGTAAGCTGGCAAGATCAACATGAAAACGCTCTACTATCTTTTCATCTCCATGCGTCCCAGACAATGGATCAAAAATATGACTCTTTTCATCCCCATTGTCTTTTGGGGCTACCTTCTGCAGCCCGACAAGCTTCAAGCCGTATCTTTCGGCGTCATCATTTTTTGCGGGTTGACTTCCAGCATTTATCTTTTAAACGATCTTTTAGACCGCAAATTAGACCGGCTGCACCCAGGCAAAAAAAACCGTCCTATTGCCCGGGGCTTACTCAATCCTCCTTTGGTGTTGTCAACCAGTGCCACCCTGGCCTTGATTTCTCTTTTTTTTGCCTGGCGTTTATCGGAATATTTCTTTGCCTGCTCCACCGTCTACCTGCTGCTGATGGTCAGTTATTGTTTGTTTTTCAGGAACATTATTATTCTGGATGCCCTGTGCGTTGCCTTTGGTTTTGTCCTGCGGGTCTGGGCCGGAGCTTTGGTTTCGGAAACACCAATTTCTTCCTGGCTTATCTTGTGCACCACGGCCGGGGCTCTTTTAATTTCTTTCGGCCGAAGACGCTGCGAACTAACCCTGCTCTTGGCCAAGGCTTCCGAGCACCGCCATACCCTGCAACATTATCCTAAAACATATTTGGATGTCATCATCGCCGCTGTCACCGCTTTTTCCTTGATTGCCTATTCGTTTTATACCTTTACTTCTCCGGCCATGATCATCAAACAGGGCTGGGTTTCCTACTTTCCCACCCATTGGGATAATCTCAAGTGGCTGATGGTCACCATTCCGGTTGTGATTTATGGAATCTTTCGCTATCTTTTTGTGATCTACGAAAAAAAGGAGGCGTCGACGCCGGAAGAGGTTTTATTCCGCGACCTGCCGCTTTTATCCTCCATTGTTGTCTGGATGGGATTAGTTATCCTAATTATCTATGTATTTTGATTTTAAATTTTTAAGGTGTCATTCCTGTTGATAAGCAGGAATCCCGTTGGGTTGTCTTTTCTCTCTACGGGATCCCGCGTCAAGTGCGGGATGACGTTTAACCTTTAAGTTATTTTATTGTACTTCTCCATGCTCCCGCCCTCCGATTCCCTGCCTGTCGGCAGACAGGGGAGGGCGGGATTGGTCGAAGCATAATAATCTTATTGTTCGACTTTTATGGAGAACTACCTTGGTATTTCAATTTTGACTTTTTACTTTTGACTTTTGACTTATTTTTCTATGCCCAACTGCAAACTAAACTCTGAAAAATTTTTGACTTTTATCTCAACATTTTTAGAAAGCCTTTTTTTGCTTTTGATTTTGATGGTTCCTCTGAGTGTCACCCTTTTTACCAGCGAACTTTTCGAGTGGCCCAAGATGATGTTGACCTATCTTTTTACGATTCTCATCCTCTTTCTTTTCTTACTTAGATCTTTTTTACAACGCAAAATCGCACTTTATCCCACCCCTTTTGAGAAATTCATCCTGCCGTTTTTGATGCTGCTCACTCTTTCCACCCTATTTTCGCTCAATTTTTATACCTCCTTTTGGGGTTACTACAGTCGTTTTAACGGCAGCCTGTTGTCGTGGCTTGCCTATTTTATTCTTTTCTATGTTTTCCTGGCAGTTTTTAAAACCAAAGAGCAGCTTTCCCGTTTCCTCCATTTTCTTTTAGCTTCTGCCGCCATAGTTTCCATCTATGCGGTTTTGCAAAAACTGGGAATCGATAAAAACTTCTGGGTGCAACATTCTTGGGAAAGGGTTTTTTCGACACTCGGCCAACCTAACTGGCTGGCGGCTTTTTTGGACGGCGTTATCCCCATAGCCTTGGCTTTTTTCCTCATCAAATCGTCGGAGCTGATCAAATTCTGCTGCATCAAGCAAATTTTCAAACTCAGGCTGAAAGGTTGGCTTTCGGTTTTGGCTTTGCTCTCTCTGCTTATTCTTTTTGCCTTCTCTCTAATTTTCACCCAGTCGCGCAGCGGGATTGCGGGACTTTTAGGTGCGTTAGGTTGTGGGGTTTTCATTTTGATTATTAAATTGAAGAGTAAGTTGAAGCTTTTTTTGCTCGGCCTGCTTATTTTCGCCACGGCCTTTTTAGCTCTGACTAAATCCTCCTCGATTAGCTCCTTTCTGACTGAAGCCGAAACCACTCGCATCCGCCTCATTGTCTGGCAGGGAACTTTAAATCTAATTGCAGCCCATCCAATTTTAGGCACCGGACCTGAGACTTTTGCCTACGCTTTTCTGCCTTTCCGCCCGGCCCAGCTTAATCAAACATCTGAGTGGGATTTTGTTTTCAACAAGCCTCATAATGAAGATCTCGGCATTGCGGCCGGCAGCGGTCTCCCCGGTTTGATTTTATATATCGCTTTCAGCGTGGCGTTAAGTTTTAGAACGCTTAAATTTTTGCTTAAGGAAAAAGTCGATTCCACCTGGTTTTTGGTCTGGGGAATTTTAATGGCAGAGGCAACGCTTTGGATTACCAATTTTTTCGGCTTTTCGGTGGTTGTAACGCAACTGCTGTTTGTTTTATTGGCGGCCTGCCTTTTAATTTTAGTCTCAAGCCGCCAGCCTGCGAAGTTTAAGGAATATCACTTGAGCACAATTTTACGAAACGTCGGCTTGGCTTTTACGATGGTCGCCACCGTTTTGGCGTTACTTTTCTGGTCACGTTTTTGGCTGGCTGAAGTCGCTTTTGTGCAGGGAAAAAGTTACCTGGACTCTGATCCTGCGGCGGCTTTCAAAAAATTACAATTGACGGTCAAACTCAATCCTTGGGAACCGCGCTATCGGGAAAAATTAGCGCAAGCCTATGCTAAGGCGGCGGCAACCGACGGGAATCAGCGCCCGGAATTGATCAGACTGGCCGCGCAAGAGGCGAACTTTGCCTATCGTCAAAACCCGCATGATTATATTTTGCGGGAGGGCTTGATCCAAACCTACCTGAAATTGGCGGCTCTGGAGCCTAAATATTTTGCCGAAGCTTTAAATTTAGCCCGAATCAATGTCCAAAAATCGCCGACCAATCCCTATGATTACTATTTTTTGGCAACTTTATACCACTCGCAAAACCGCAATACTGAGGCCCTGGATGCCGTAAAGGCGGCTTTAAGCTTGAAGCCGGATTATACCCAAGCGCAGGATCTTTTAACCCAACTTGAGTAAAGGTATAGATTCCCACAGGCTTTACGCCGTGGTACTCTGAAATCGCAGGTTCCCGCCGAATCGGCGGGCGGATTCGTCGAATATTTTTGAAGGATTCACCCACGGGTAAACCCGTGGTTTTCTCCTGCGATTATAGATCCGAACCTGTTTTTGGGTTGCTACTAAAGCCTTTGCGAGATTTCCCCCTTCTCGGAAACTCGACTGTTTAATCTGGCTGGTAGCGGAAACCTTCAGGTTTCCATAATTCGCGAGCTTTACTTCCGCCGGCTGGCGGTCGCGAAGCGAAATATATAGGACCACGGCGCAAGCCGTGGGAATCTATTTTCTCGGATCATGGCGATTCTTGCGGTCGCCGCTACGAAATTTACTTCCTTTCTTACCACGGGATCCTGCATCCCGCCGATTCCCTGCCCGTCCGGCAGGCGGGGGCGGGCGGGATGACAAGAGTGTGTCATTCCGAACGCAGTCGAGGAATCCCTTTCTTTTGTTCTAGAAAGGGTTTTCTCACCACTCACATGCGTTCGGGGTTCGAGATGACAGGGTATTTTTCATTCCGATCTGCCGATTCGGCTGGCGGGATGACACTCATGGTGCAAGATGACGTTGGTCAGAAGTTAGTTGATAGTTCTGCATTTCTCCATCTTGTCGCGGGTATTGTTTTCTGGGATAATAAAAGAAGCACTAAATTCTAAGCACCAAGCTCCAAATAAATACTAAGCGCTTAATTTCAAAGCTCTAAACATTCTTTTTTCAAGTTTAGAATTTTGACTTTAGAAATTATTTGGAACTTAGAATTTAGGATTTAGAATTTTTATCTACTGCCCATGGATGAATGGTCAATTGTTCTGAAACTTTGTTTAGCCCTCCTTTTGGGAGCCTTGATCGGTATTGAGCGTGAAAGCACCTATCAGGAAAAGCAGGCTGGTTCGCTCTCGGCGGTCGAAAAAATCGGCGGTTTACGCACTTATGCCCTCATCGCACTGTTGGGAGGAATCGGAGGAGTGGTCTTGGCAAACCATCCTCCTTTTTTCTATCTCCTCTTCGGTGGAGTTATCCTTCTTATCGTAACTTCTTATCTGTCGAATGTCTTTTTGTATAAAGCCTCGGGTTTAACCACTGAATTTTCCGGCCTCTTTGCCTTCGTCATCGGAGCTCTCATCACCGCCCAAGCCTTTCTCCTCAAAGAAATCATCGCCGGAACCATCATCGTCACCCTTCTTCTTTCCCGTAAGCGTACAATCGAAGGAGCCATCCAAGGTTTACACAAAAATGAGATTTTAAACCTTCTCTCTTTTGCTATTGTTGCCTTGGTCGTACTCCCCTTTTTACCTGACAAAGGAATTGTCTTGACCGATGTTCCTTATCTAAAAAATTTAGTCCTGGCTTTTAATCTGCCCGCAACCCAGCTGGCCGCCGTGGAAATCTTTAATCCTTTCCGCATTTGGCTCATCGTAGTTTTGGTCTCCGGAATCCATCTTTTTTCGTATTATCTTTTCAAATATCTGGCTCCGGAAAAAGGAATTATCTTAACAGCCGTAACTGGCGGACTTATTTCTTCAACTACCAGCACTCAAATATTGGCAGTCAAAAGTAATAACGTCTTCTCCAAAGCTGAAACTTTAGAGCTTTCAGGGGCGGCTCTTTTGAGCAATGCCGCCAGTTTTGTCAAAATACTAATTCTCGTTCTGCCTCTGAATCCTCTCCTGTTTGTGAAAAGTTTTTACCCAATCTTGGCTTTGATTCTGAGCACGACCGCTGTCAGTCTCATCCTCTTTCGTCAGGCCAGAAGACATCATCAGCCAAAAACTTCAGGAAAACTGTCTTCTCTTTTTAAACATAAAGCTTATTCTTTGGGTCCGGCTTTAAAATTTGCCTTGCTTTTGATTGCCATCCAAGTCTTGATTCGTCTGGTCTTAGTCTTTTTTGGAAATTTCGCCTTTTATCTGGCTTCTGTGCTTTCAGCCCTGGGTACAGCTGACATTGTCATCATCAACTTAGCCGAAATGACCGGCGACAAAATAACTTTGACTTTAAGCCTTTTCTCGCTTTTGACCGTGATTACGGTTAATCTGATCGGTAAGTTCTTATATAGTGTTTTTAAGGGAAAACCGGACTTTAGCCAGTGGGTTGGGATAGGACTGGCAATCGGGATTGTGAGTATGGCTTTAACCACCATTTTGCTTCCGTAGGATATTCCACCTGCAAGGTCGAACCTGTTTTTGGGTTGCTGCCATGACTTCTGCATGTCCTTCCTGAAAACTCAATCCTTCTCTCCAACCAGTGGCGGAAACCTTCAGGTTTCCATTTTCTCGGATCATGGCGATTCTTGCGGTCGCCGCTACTTCCCTCTCCTAAAAGGAAAGGATTGGGGTGAGGTCTTCTTTTGCAAGGCCTCCCCTTGCAAAACCAAGGTCATAGGAAGTTCATAATTACCCTATAATATGCTTGCCTGCCCGAAGTATTGGACAGCCCCAGAGGCAAGATGAGCAATAGATTAAACATAGATTTTTATTAACCAACCCAAATCGGAGGGTTGGTTTTTTTGAAAAAGGAGAATCAATATGAAAAAATGTCCGTACTGTGCAGAAGAAATACAGGATGAAGCTACCAAGTGTAAGCATTGTGGCGAGAATTTAAAAGAAGGAATTATGCCAGAAGAAACAACCCAAACAGAAAAAGTGCAGTGGCATAAAACGTGGTGGGGATGGCTAATCTTATTGGCGTTTTTCCCCATCTCGTTATCGTACTGGATTTGGAAGAGAAATTGGAATAAAAAAGTCAGGATTGGTCTAATATGTGCCTTATGGCTTTTGACAATACTAATTTATAACAGTAGCAATAGCGAACGAAATAAAGCGATAAATAACCAGAAACAAAGGGAAACTGCTACAGAGGAAACCGCCACAGAGACAATCGCCATTCAATTACAAGGCTTGCCCAATCAAAACCTATTTAAAGATGAACACGTACAATTTACTATCAAGACAACACCAGCCTATGTAGATTTATTGACCGTGAATGATGTAGAAATCAAACAAGGTTTGTTTTCGACAGAATATAAATACGACAAAAACTTAGCTGAAGGAGAAACCACATTAGTTATCAGGGCGGTTCGCGGAGGGGAGGCAACAGAATCAGCAATTAAAATCACTGTCGACCTTACAGAAAAAAGAGCAGCTGAAGCCGCACGAATAGCCGCAGAAGCAAAGGCAGCTGAGGAAAAGAGAGTGGCCGAGCAAAAAGCAAAAGACGACGCTAGGAGTCAAGCCGTAAGGGGCTTAAGTTATGATGATTTATTCAGAAATAACAGCGAATATGTTGGAAAATGGGTTTTATATACTGGAGAAATTGTTCAAGCCCTACGAGATGGAAACAACTGGACATTTAGGGTTAATGTAACCAGAAATGGTGAGTATGTTACGTATTATACTGATACTGTTTGGGCAACCTTTACCTCGTCAGATATGTTTCGGACGGGTACCTGGTAAACTAGACAGTAAGTCTCTTTAAAAGTAAAATAAATAAAATGAAAGGAGATTTACTATGCCAGGAAAATATTATCCTCCTGAATTAAAAAAGGAGATTATCGAGAAAATAA
>Ga0210049_1002489_pt1 | contig 17177 bp, 21 predicted proteins | sample CryGeyCG2014_300_2_FD_183964 | JGI IMG/M metagenome (GOLD analysis project Ga0210049, IMG submission 183964) | Groundwater microbial communities from aquifer - Crystal Geyser CG06_land_8/20/14_3.00 (SPAdes) (version 2) | ecosystem: Environmental > Aquatic > Deep subsurface > Groundwater | place... | reverse complement strand
GATACACGTGTGTGGTAAATTGGATGGTAGATATTCGATAGGAGACAGTCCATGCGAATTTCGGCGATAGTGGCGGGGGCATGCTGGCTGAGCGTCGTGGCCTTGCCGTGGCTGGTGGTGCTGGGAATTGCAGAATATGACTGGCGCAGCGGGGCAGCGCTGGCGCTCTGGCTGCTGCTGGGGCTGATCAGCGGCAGCATCGGCAGCCGGTATGCGCCGCGCGGCACGAGGACAGCATGAGCGTACTGGGAAGGGTCGACCGGGTGATGGGCGCTTTTGGCCTGGCGCCCAAGGCGGCAGCAAGTCGCCGCCGCGGCCCGGACCTGCCGGGCTGGTGGGGCACGATTGGCGAGCAAGGCGCCTGGGGTGAGGGCATCCCTGACCCGAGCATCTATGCCAATCAGGCGCAGCGCTATGTCACCTCGCCGGCATTCTATGCTGGCGTCAACCGGATTGCTGAAGCTGGCGCCACGACCCGCTTTGTGGTTCGGGCAGGCCTGGCCGATGACGCGCCCGAAATCCCTGACCATGAGTTCCTGGCGCTGCTACGCCGGCCGGCGCCGGAAATGGAATGGCTGTCGCTCGACCGCTTCACCCTGATCGAGAGCACCCTGGCCAGCCTGGCCATCACCGGCAACGCCTATCTCTACCTGGGTGGACGCCCCTCGCCCACTGTCCCGCCCACTATGCTACTGCCCCTCCGCCCTGACCGGCTGGCGCCAGTAGCCGACAAGTTGCACGGGGTCGCCGGCTATACCTACACCATCGGGTATACCGAGTGGCCGCTCAGCGTCGCTGATGTGCTGCACATCAGACGCTTCAACCCATTGAACGATTTCGTCGGCCTGTCGCAGGTCGAGCCGGCTAACTATGCGCTGGCCACCGACCTGGCCGCCCAAAAGCACAACTGGGCCACGTTCAAGAACAGCGCTCGCTTGTCGGTGGTCCTGGAGAGCGACCAGGCCAACGTCACCAAGGATGACCGGGACTTGATGGAGCAGTTCTGGCGCGACACCTATACCGGCGACCCGGAGAAGGCGCACCAGGTAGCATTCCTGTGGTCGGGATTCAAGGCCCGCGACCTGGGCATGAACCTGCGGGATGCCGAGTATGTCGAGGGCCGCAAACGCAATTTGTTGGACACCCTGATGGTGCTCGGTGTGCATCCCGGTTTGCTGATGGCCGAAGACGTCAACCTGGCCAACGCCAAAACCGCCGAATACTTATTCGCCAAGTACACACTTACACCGCTGCTCACGCGGATTGTCAATCGTTTCGATGCCGAGATCCTGCCATTGTACGGCGAGGGCCACACCCTGCATGCAGTAGACGTGGTGCCGCGTGACGAGTTATACGAGTCGCAGATTGCCCAGGCGCGGGCCGTGGCCGTAGTGCAACTGGTCAACGCTCTGGGGTCGGTCGAAGGCGTGGCGGAGGCCAAACGGCAAAACTTACTCAGTGCGGAAGCGCAGGCGGCCGATTGGACGGCGGCTGTGCCTGGCGCGCCGCACACAGCCGAGACCACGCCGGCCGAAGCGGCCGCGATCATCGAGGCGGCCGCGCGGATGTTGGCGCAAGGGAGTTGACGATGGCCACCGACTTGCAGCGTTGGGGTGAGCGCCAGATTGCTCTTCTGGTCAGCCTGGGGCGCAGCCCGCGCGATGCCGAACGCTCGATAGCCTGGGTGCTCAAGATGTTGCCACCGGGCGCGGACCCGGATCACTGGCTACCCACCGCGGACGAACTGGCCAGCACGGCCGATATTACTGCCGGTGACATTGCCGACGCCCGCGCCGACTGGTACGCCAGTCCAGACGTGCCGCCGCAGTTCAAGCGCATCCTGGACGCCCGCGCCGATGCCTGATGTAGCGACCTATTTACCCGGCTACACCTGGAGCGCGACTGTCCAGCGCTATCGCAGCTTGAAGACCGGCCGCTTTGTGCCCCGGGCGCAAATCCTGGGTCTGCTGGATAGTCACGTCACAGCCAGGCAAGAGTACCTGGCGACGCTGACCCGGCAGGTCTTGGAGAATAAACTACCCGCGTCCACCTGGCTGGCTGAGATGCGGGTGGAGCTCAAGCGGCTGCATATTTGTAATGCTGCTCTGGGGGCCGGCGGCTTCGACCGGCTGACGCCGCGGGACTATGGCCGGATTGGCGGCCATCTCAATTTCGAGTACCGGCGCCTGGCGAGTTTTGCCGACGACATTGCCAATGGCAAAGTGTCACTGGCGCAAGCGCTGAACCGGCTGAACATGTACATGGGCGGCGCCCGACGGGAGTTCTTCGAGGCCGAAAAGGACCGGCGGCTGGCGCAAGTCCGGCTCGGGGTAGTGGAGATTGGCCGCCGGCTTTTAGGCGCTGCGGAACATTGCGATGACTGTGTGCGCTACTACGAGCAAGGTTGGCAGTATGCAATTGACGTACCGGTGATCGGCGATAGTCAATGTGACGGCAACTGCCGATGTTCCGTGGAATGGCAGACCGTTCCGGCCGATGAGGTGGGCGCCTGGTTGAGGACCAAGCGATGACCCGGTACCTGGAATGGGACTATGGGCGCAATACCGTAACCGAGTATCGGCGCGAGGGCGAGTGCAATCAGTGCGGCGAGTGCTGCCCATGTTGTGTCAGCACTGGCCCACCGGCCTGCATGACTTGTTGAATCTGCCGCGTTGTGGATACCATTTCGTGGCAGTGAAGAGTTGGGATATAGATGCCAGCCCAGAACCTGTGGACCATTGACCCGGATGGCTATCTGCTGACGCCATCGGGCGCTAAGGCCGCCCGCGTTACAGCCAGTGTGTTGTGGCTATACGACAAGTGCACCGGGGCCGAACTGCCGTTTACGCTGGAGGATTGGTGGACGGTGACGCAGACGCCAGATGCCCATACCAGGGAAGTGCCCTTCGATGACACGGCGATGTGCGACAACTGCGGGGCAACCGGCGCCTTTGATTTCATGGGCGACTGTCTATGTCCGCATTGCCTGTATGCCGGGGAAAACCGATCCATAAAGGACTTTCTAAGAAGCTGTAGAGAAGTAAATTCCACAAGCGGGCATGGTCAGGAGACCGGCCCGAGCGCGTCTGGTTGATACTAACATTTCCGAATTCGTCGTCGGGCAGCGGTTCTTTTTTTGTTTTTCGAGGTGGACCATGAATGACACAAATTTACCGATTGAGCCAGGTGTCGAGGCGCAAGCTACCGAAACACAGGCCATCGAACCGCCCAAGGCGGCTGTTACCAAGACCGAGGCTGACGGTGATCACCCGGCCAGCCACTACCTGGTCGTCGAGGACCCGGAGCACCCCAGCACGTGGCATTTGCGAGTGAGAGACGCTGATGGGTCCATAAACCACACGCTTCTCGGTGGAGCCTGGGCCGCCTTGCATGAGGGGTATCGCGGCAACCGCTACGAGGGACCGGACAAAGCGGAGGCGTTGCGCAAACTCAAGAAACTCTATGAGCAAGAGGAAATGCCACTCCCGACCGCGGCCAAGATGATCACCTTCCACCTGGCACTGGAAAAAGCGTTCGGCGACCCGGATGACCCGACCACCCTGCTGATCGAGGGCTACGCCAACACCGGCGTTGTGGACCGGACTGGCGACCGCATCATGCCTGACGCGTTCCGGGCCGGTCTGGCAGCCTTTATGAAAAACCCAGTCGTGCTGTTCATGCACGACCTGCGCCAACCGGTCGGCAAGGTGATCGAGGCCACCATCGACGACGTCGGCCTGCGCGTCAAAGTGGCAATCGACAAAACGCTGGAGTGGGGCGCCAAGGCCGCCGACATGATCGGCAAGGGCATTCTGAATGCCTTCAGCGTGCGAGCGATCAACGACCTGGCCGCGGGCTATATCGACGCCAACGGCGTGCGCAACATTTCCAACTGGGACTTGCGGGAAATCAGCGTCGTAACGGTGCCGGCACACCAACAGGCGCTTTTTTCGATAGCCAAAGCGTTGAGCTGCGGCACGGACGTGATGGAAAACGAAAGCGATCAGTTACCGGCTCCTGTAACGGGGCCGAGTGGAGGTAAAGCAATGGACGGACAAGAGAAAGCGCCTGAGGAGCAGGTGCTCAACATCGAGGAAGTGGTGGCGAAGGCCCTGGCGCAACGGCCCGCGCCGCAGGTGGACACGAATGCCATCGCTGAACAAGTCATGCAGGCCCTGGCAGCCAGGCAGAAGGTGGCCGATGACCTGGCCGCAGCCAAGGCTGCGGAGAAAGCAGCCTGGGAGGCTGAGCTGCGCAAGCAGTGGACGGCCGAACAGCAGAAGGTGGCCGCCAAACAAACGCTGCCGTTCCCGGTGGCCGATCTAGGCGACACCAAAGACCCTGGCGCGCAGGCCATGCGCCAGTTGCACCAGATCATTGTCAGCTCGAAGTATGACCGACTGGGCGACTTGGATCTGTTGCAGCGCTACTATCTGCAGAGCCGGGCCGCCAAGACCGGAGCCGCCCCGCGGCCATCCGAACAGTTCTATCGGGCGACCATGGTCCGGGCGGCCAAGTTCATGAACGCCACCGACGATGTGTTGGTGTGGGACGCGACGCCAGGCGCTCGTCCTCGCAGAGAAGCGCGGCCGGCCTTCGACCCGGCCGTCGCCCGGCCATTTGTGGCTGGTGATGAGGACCGCGGCGACATCCTGGGCGTCGACGGCAAAGTGGTGATGCGCGACGTACGCTTCACCGACAACGTCAGCGCCAAGGGCCTGGCGCAGCTCCTGGAGATCGGCGCCAAGAGCGACGAGCTGGTCTACTCGACCCAAACCAGCTATGGTGATGAGTGGGTGCCAACCCTGATGTCGGCGATCCTCTGGCGCACCATCCGGCTGAATGCCGCGGTGCTGCCGCTGTTCGATCAATTCGACATGCCGAGCCAGCCGTATGACTATCCCCGCGAGAGCACCGACCCGACCTTCTACAAGGTCGCGGAAGCCACCGATGAGAGTCAGTTGGTAGTCGGCGCGCAGACCTTCCCGGACAGCAAGCCGGGCACCGCCAAGACCACCTTCAGCGCCGGTAAGTTGGGCGCCTTGAGCTACTGGTCAGAGGAGATGGGCGAGGACAGCCTGATCGCCACCGAGCCGCAACTGCGCAATCAGTTCGGCGTTGCGATGGCGCATGCCATCGACAAGCTGCTCATCCACGGCGACGAAACGGCCGGCGCCTCGGAGACCGGCAACATCTCCTACTATGGCTCCAGCGTCGGCACGACCCGTGACATCCTGGTGATCGACGGCCTGCGCCATGAGGCGCTGGTCACGACCACCACCGACAAACGGGACGCGGGCACGTTGACCATCGACGACGTGGGCGCCACGCGGGCCCTGATGGGCACGGCCGGTGTGAACGGGGCGGACCCATCGCAGATGGTGATCATCTGCGATGTACCGACCATGCTGAAGTTCGGCGGGCTCAGCGAAGTGCTGACGGTCGACCACTTCGGCCCGCTGGCCACCGTCCTGACTGGGCAACTCGGCTCGATCATGGGCGTGCCGTTGATCCAGTCGCAGGACTACGGGCTGACCGACACCAGTGGCTACGTCAACGGGACGGCCGGTTCCAACACCGTCGGCTCCTTCCTGGTGGTCAACCGCCTGGGAGTCAAGATCGGCTGGCGACGTCGGCCGCGCATCTACGTGGGCCAGGTGCCGTTCTCGGATGCCTGGTACGTGATGGGTTCGGCCCGCTTTGACTTGGGTCTGTTCGGCGCAGGCATGGTTGGACTTTCCTACAACATAACAGTTTAGCAAGTTATGTTGTAGACGCAATGCGCTTACCGCGGCGGCTGGCTGGCTGGGCAGCCGCCGCAGGAGGGACTGCATGAAGATTCGGATGCTGCACGATCGGCAGGGCTGGTTCTGGCCGGTTGCGCTTTACGCTGGCCAGGAACACGACCTACCCGAAGACGTGGCGACTTATCTGATCGAGATGGGAGCCGCTGAGGCAGTTGCCCTGCCGGACGATGTGACGCCCGCGCCTGAAAAGCCTGCGGCCCGCCGGCGTAAGGCGGTCTGATGGCCGTCCGGGATCGCCGCTGGTACGTCAGCCTGGACGCGCTCAAAAACGAGCTTGGTATCACTGCTACAACACACGACGCCAAGCTCAAGCGCTACATCGAGCGCGCCAGCGCTTATGTAGAACGGGTCACTGGCCGGACCTTCCACCCGGTGACCGCGACGCGTTATTTCGACGCGCCGGTTGGCACACCGCGCGGTGCGCTCTATTTGGGCGACGACCTGCTGAGTGTGACCAGTATCACCGACGACGGCGGGGCGTTGACGGCGACTAGCTACTTCCTGTATCCGCTCAACCGCCCGCCTTATCGGCGGGTGGAGCTGCTGGCGACCAGCGACACCTGGACCTTCACCGATAGCCGCCAGCAGGCCATCATCATCGTAGGTACCTGGGGCTACAGCGCCAGCTATGACGACACCGGGGCCACCCTGAACGGCGCGCTCAGCTCAACGACCGCCGCGACCTTCACGGCCAGCGATGGCTCCCTGATCGAGGTCGGTTGGAGTCTGCTGATCGACAGCGAGCAGCTGTTCGTGACGGGCGTCAGCAGCAATACCGTGACCGTCCAGCGCGGCAACAATGGCACAACCGCCGCCACGCACAGCACCGGCGCAACCATCTATCGGTACGTGCCGGAGCCGGACGTGACCGAGGCGGTCGTCTTGCTGGCGGCACTTTGGTATCAGTGGCGGGACGTGGGCGGCATCCAGAGCCAACGGATCGGCGACTATGCCGTAACTTACGTGGACGGCTGGCCGGTGCCAGAGATCGTGCGCGACACGCTGGCCCGGCTGACGCCGCTAGTGTAACGAGGAGCAACTGACATGGAAAAGCGTAAACTTCAATATCTGCTGATTGGCATCACCCTGATCGTGGCGCTGATTGGCTCGTACTTCGGGATCTCTCTGCCCACGCCGCCGATTCCCGAGCCGGGAGTTGCTGGCGGTGTCATCGAGCACGGCGGCGTCCTGGACGCTGGCGGCGATGGCTTCCAGAGCTGGGGGGGTGACCTGACGCTCTACAGTGACGCAGGCAGCACCCAGAAATTCGCGGTCACCGGCAGCAGTGGCAACACGACCGTTGCGGGCACGTTGGCGGCGGCCGGCGATGTGACGGCTAGTGCTGACACTACAGGCGGTAACGCCCTGGCGATCAACCAGTTCATCGGCGTGCCCCGCATCGATCTGCGCGGTCTCGGCACGATGGCAAGCGGCGTCACGAACACCGTGATCGTGGACATCGGCGACAGTGAGACACCGGCCACGGACTGGCTGGCCATTGACGCCGATACCGTGATGTCAAATGACAGTTCGTTTTACCGGCAAGGCACAGCCTCGCTCAAGATGGCTGTCGCTACCACTGCCGATGCGACCGACGGCGCAACCAACACCCTGGCCACCGGAAATCAGGACTGGACGGATGACGAATCGGTGGGGATGTGGCTTTACTCCACTGTAGGCCTGACAGCTGGGGACCTGGTGTTCATCGTCACCGACTCAGTCGCGGCAGATACCAGCACGAACATTCCGGCGGTAGTCGCCAACACCTGGACGTGGGTAGAGGTTGATATCAGTGGGATTGCCAACGCCAGCAAGGACGTGCTGACCGATGTGTCCATCGAGCTCTCGGCCGCTGGGGCGGCCGTGGCTTTGGGCGCGGCATTCGATGTCTACATCGACTTCGTAGTCAAGTGGGATGGCGCTGAAGAGGAGACTCTCGGCCGGGCGATCCTGCAAGACGGCGTCATGTCAGTGGTGGTGGTGGACGCCACGACCACCGGGGCAGGGAGCGTCAACCTGGTCGAGTATACGGATTACTTTGTCCACTACCAGGCCAGTACAGACGCGATTGTGATGATTACCGATCAATCAGACGCCGATAAGGTCGGTCTGGCGCTGGTGGCGTACTAGCCGCGGCGCAAATAGCTTGCTAGGCGGCCTGTGGGCGGGTGGCAGCGTTCCTCCTTCGCGCACCACCCGCCCGGACCGCTATCTCTACCGGGAGAGTTGACACATCAACTACCAACGGCTAAAGTCGTGGGCTTCCTTGAAAGGATGATAAAGGATCGTGAGTGCAATCGCGGCGCTGCTGACCAACACGGCCACGCTGCTGCAGGCCGGGTCTACGACCGACTACGGCAACCCGGCGCCGTCGTGGACCAGCGGCACGACCTCGACGGCCGGCATTGCCGGCCGCCTGATGCCAATCGGCGGACAACTGGCCGTAGAGCTGGCCGCCGAACAGCCATCTGGCGCGGTGATTGCGGACTATGTCTGGTACATGGCTTACGGTGATGCGCCGGCCGCGCTGCTGGCATTCGGAGTGTCCGATATGTTCCGGCTGACTACGGTCTGCGACGCCAACGGGACCAGTCTGGACGCCGGGCCATTCGATGTGAAGGCCATCGATGACCAGGCCGGCGCGCAGCACCATTTGCGGGTGCTGCTCTCGAGAATCGGTTAGGCAAGATGGACCAAAAACATACTGAGGAGTGAACTGAAATGCGGGTCACGGCACGCGTCGAAGTCAACTTGCGCACTCGGGAGGTAAAGGCGCGCGGGGCTGGCTTTGCGCAAGAATTTGCGAATGCGATAGCTGAAAAGGCGGCTGAGTTTGCGCGGCGCAACGTCGCGCCTGGTCGCGGGCCCGGTCCCCATCCGCACCGGCCACAAAGCCCGCATATTGACACTGGTGAATTGATGCGCTCCATCCAGGTCAAAGAGCAGCCGATGGGTTTTCTCAAGACGGCTATCATTTGGACCGATGTTCCATATGGCGCCCACCTGGAGTACGGATGGACTACTCGGTCAGGGACGCATTGGCGTTACCCGTGGTGCCTGCCGGCGGTGGAAGAGGCGCGGGCTTACGCCGCAGTTATCGCTCGTTCTACGGCGCGGCGCTGGCTATCAGATGAGGGTTTTGTGCAGGCCGGCCGCGTCAATCTGGTGGCGCCAACGACGGCGACTTTCTTCCCGGAGTTTGATTGATTATGACCACGCGACTCGATAGCGACTCGATAATGTATGGGTATTTGACTTCGGTCACCGCCCTCATGACAGCGACCGGCAATCGTATCTACGGCCCGCCGCTGGGCGTGCCGGCCGGCATCACTGAACCCAAGACGTTCATCAAGTTTTCGTGCGATGGTGGACCAGGGCACCCAGACATTCCGATGTCCAGCGAGAGGTTTTCTTTTTCCTGCTATGGTTCCAAGCAAAGTGAGGCCCAGAGCGTTTTTCGAGCACTATTCGATGCGCTGCATCGGGTGGGCCGGCAGGAAGTGACCATTTCTGCCGGCGTGACGGCCTTGCTGCGCCGGGCGGACCTGGAGAGCGGACCGATGGACTTACCTGAACCAGAGTTGGGTTGGCCACGAGTGGTGTGCGCGTTCCGAGTGGTCTTCATGGAAAGAGCTCTTTAGTAATGGATATTCGAGATAGTATATGGAAACGATGAACACGAGACACGTCATCACCTGCTGCGCCTGGAACCGCCCGGCCTACACCGCGCCGATGCTGGCGCACCTGGGGGCGTGCGAAGGGATTGGCGCCTACCGGCTGCTGGCGTTCATCGAGCCGGGCTGTCCGGCGGTGGCGGATCTATTTGCGGCGGTGGACTTCTGCGAGTGCCAGGTGACGCACAACTCCGAACGGCTGGGCGTCAACCACAACACGTACCAGGCTCTGGCGGCGGGATTCGCTGTGAGCGACTACGTGATCCACGTCGAAGACGACGTGCTGCTGGCGCCGGACGCGCTGGTCTACTTCGAGCACTGCCGGCAGGTGTACGCCGCTGATCCGACTGTCTACACGGTGACGGCCTATCATCAGACGGTCAGCTTGCCGGAGCCGTCTGACTGGCACAGTCTGATCCGGGAAGCCTGGTTCAGCCCGTGGGGCTGGGCCACCTGGCGAGATCGGTGGCTGGAAGCGCCCCGCGGCTTGTGCCATACCTGGGTGCCGGAAGCCTACCAGTTTTGGTGGGACAGTTGGGTCCACAAGCTCTTGCGCCGGAGCCGGGACCAGGTGGCGCCGCTACTGAGTCGGGCGCAGAACATCGGCGCCGCAGGGGGCGCTCACGTGCCATCGGCCGACTGGCACGCCAGGCGCCAGCATGTTCGTTATTGGGCTGGCGACTACACCGTGCCAGCCGGCATGTTCGGGGAAGCTACAGCAAAGGAGGCAGTATGAAATCTATCGATATAGCCGAATTATTCTCCGAAATCGAGAAGAACTGGGCAGCCGATGCCGGGCAGCAGGAGGCATTAGAGGCAATGAGTAAGCGTGTACAAGAAGCAATCTTCCCGATGGCCATCGCCGTGGGCACTTATTATGCGGTGTTGATGACATCTATGCCGGAGACCATGGCGGCCGAATTGAGTAAGGCATTTGCTCATGATCTGTTCAGGTTGCACGAATAAAAGCATACCAATCATCGTTAGGGAGGCGGCGGCATGACCATACTGGGAGGGCTGGGGCTCTTGGCGCTTGGCTGGCTGGCGGGCATCGGTACAGCGCTATTGATTGGCACGCGCTACCAACGCAAGCAGCGTACACGCCAGCGGGCGCTTGTCGAGGCGGCAATGACGAAAGTTCAGACTGAATTTGTCGAGGCGCTGACTAAGGCGGCTGCCACGGCCACGGGCAAGCTATCCATCCCGCAGGGGTATACGCAGTGAGCGCGCTGCTCAAGATCGCCTGGGCGCCATTTGCCGGGGAAGGCGAGCCGAGCGGCTACTCGGTGGTCACCCGCGAGTTGCGGCTGGCGTTGCAGCAGGCCGGAGCCGAGATCATCGGGCCGTACCGCTGGGATTGGGACTGCGTAGTTGCCGTGTCACTGCCGACGGCCTGGGCCGTGACTGAGGCCGGCCGACCGGACGTGTGCTGGCACACGATGTTCGACATGCAAACATTGCCGGCCGCCTGGCTGCCAATCTTGAACCGCTGCGGCCTGGTTTGGGTACCGTCGCAGTGGTGTCAGGAGATGTTTGTCGAAAGCGGCGTCACGGCGCCTATCATGGTTGCGGGCTACGGCGTCGATCAGACGACCTTCTACTCGATCAATCGCCGCGACCGGGCCGGCCCGTTGCGCTTTCTAGCCTGGGGGGCGGGACTGGTGGGGCGCAAGAATGTGTTGCTGGCCGAGCGGGCGTTCCAAGCAGCCAGCCTGCCGGCTGACCAGGCGCTCTTGGAGATCAAGGTCAACGCCGGCGCCAGCGCCGATTATATGCTGGATGCAGACCGCCAACCGAAGACCAATGTGAGCGTGCACAGCGCCGATTGGACGCCGCGCGAGTTGGCCGATTGGTTGCGTTCCGGCGATGTGCTACTCTACCTGTCCGGCGGCGAGGGATTTGGATTGCAACCGTTGGAGGGCATGGCCACTGGCCTGCCGGTGATCTGCGCGCATAATACCGGCATGACCGAGTACCTGACGCCGGAGACCGCGCTGCTGGTCGAGACCGCCGGCTACCAGGTCAGCGCGAGCTATTCGATTCGTTTCGATATGACAGCCTTGCAGTGCCGGCCGGATTTCGACCAGACGGTTGCCCACATCCGCTGGTGCGCAGAGCACCGGGAGGCGGCCTACGTCATCGGCGAACGGGCCGCTCAGGCCGCCGCGGAGTGGACCTGGCTGCGCGCGGGACAGGTGGCGCTGAAACAGTTGGAGGCGCGCTATGGGTGAGCCAGATACCCTGCTCTGGCGTTTTCTGCTGGTCTTGCGCCGGGCGCTCCTGATGATTGTGCGTTTTATCGAAGAGGAGCAGACTCAGCGCTCTGCCGACTAACACAAATTGACATGCCCACGCTGCGCAAGCAGCCTCGGCCCGCAACCTGGCCCTGATACGCCCAGGTGAGCGGGCCTTTCTTTTGCGCCAGACGGCAATTGGGCCGTTTGACATAAGGCCAGGGATTGTGACCAACGGTGCCGGCCGCTTGGACGCATGACCGACCAAGGCAACCCAGGAGGTAAGCACGATGGGCGGAATTTCAAGTAGCACGAGCAACTACATTCTGTAAATCCTTTGCAGCGCTGATCGGTAACGGTCAGTGGAAAACCGGGTGAATTGCGGGAAACCTAAACGCAAGCGCGCAGGGCAATCCGCAGCCAAGCCCGTCGACCAGGGCGAGAAACGACGGGAAGGTTCAGAGACTAACGGCTGAGTAGCCTGGCACAATAAGCCGTATAGCGCCCGGCATCCTCCCTGATCCAAATCATGCAGGATGATGAGATAGTCCACCACCACCAGAAATGGCGGAGCATGGGACGGGACGGACGGGTACATGACGGTCAACACCGTCGATCTGGGCGCGACCCTCGGTGACATCTCGATCGAGATGGCTACCGAGGAGTACTATCCAGACCTGGCGCAGGCCCGCGGGCCTGTCAGTGGGACCGGCAAAATCGTGGGTGGAACGGGCAAGATCACCGTCACCATGTCCGAGTGGAACTTTACCGTGCTGAAAACGCTGTTCAGCTCAGGGTATAGCTCGGACACCAACAGCGAAGTAGTCGGCAGCGGCTCGCTGGGCACAATCACAGAATTGACCGATGTGATTGTCCTGGGCCAGGTCCGCAATGACAACAAGGCGTTCCGGGTCACCATCCCGAAGGCGCGGGCCACCAGTCCGGTGGCGACCGATCTCAAGGAAGGCGAAGAGTCGGGGCTGGCAGTCACCTTCGAGGCGCTGTTCACCACGGCCGCGCCGAAGACCATGCCGATGTGGATCGAGTTCAGTGTAGCGTAATAGTGGCAACGCTATAGCGATGGTAGTGGCACGACGGTAGCCTGACGCTGCGCGACAGCGCAAAAGCCGTCTTATCCCACTGCCATGTAGGAGAAGCAAACATGGCACAAGAAATCCTCAATCTTGACGAAATCCTGGCCGAGCGGCCTGAGCGGATCATCCACTGGCGCAACCAGGACCACCCCCTGGCCGGGCTGACCGGCGCGGCCTACCTGCGCTTCCTGTTGCAACGCAAAAAGTTGGAAAAGGCCCAGAAGGACGGTGATGAAGCCGCTCAATGGGAGATGAACATGGAGATCATCGGCATCCTGGCGCCCAGCCTGGCAAACAACCGGGAGGATTTGCTGGCCCTGCCCATGGCCACGTTGGACAAACTGGTGCGCTTTGTGATGAGTGAATTCAGCGCGTTGGAGGCCGAGACCGCTACGGCGGCGGGGCCGACGAGTGAGGCGGGCAAGTCTGCCGACGTGGGGGAATCGATATCGCCCTGATGTACGGGCGGTTTTGCCAGGCATACCCGTACACAGCCGAAACGGCGCTGGCGATGCCGTGGCGGCGTTTTCTGGCGCTCTATCGCCAGATTGACCGGCTGCAGGCTGAAGAGGACTTGCGGGCGCTGCTGGTCGCGGGGTTCGGGGCCAACCCGGGCGAGCGCGGCCGGGCCTTCCAGGACTATGCAAAACGCCTGGAGCTACGGGCCGGCATCGACCGGCGCAAGACCGCAATCAGCTCCTTGGTGGCGGGCGTGATACCCATGGCCACCATCGAGGCCGAACCCGGCAGCATCCGGGCTGAGCTGGAACGATTACGGGCAGCAGAAAATGAACGACAACGGCAACGGACCGCACAAAAAACAGCCGGCGTATGAGGTGCGCTGTCCGGCCTGCCATGCGCTGTTGTTTATGTCTGTCAAGCCGTGGGAGTCAGTGCGGATGGATTGGGCCGAGATTGCCACAAAATGCTGGCGGCGAAGTTGTGGTTTGGTGCTTGGCTATCGCCGGGCGAAAGAGGAGCTATTGCAATGAAAGCTCCTCTTCCCAAGCCATGCCATCTGTCGCATACCGGGCGGTGAGTCGTGACGCTATCATTGGGTAGTGCCATATTTTCCTTGGTCGCAGATGCAACGCAGTTCAACAAAGAACTCAATGCAGCCGAGAACACGGCCGCGGCCTGGAACAAGCGGATCGGGGCCGCCTTCCTCTCAGTAGGCGCCGCGGCCACTGGCCTGATCACAGCCACGACCTTGACCGCGGCGCGCACCGAGGTGCTGGGCACGTCCCTGGAGGTCGTTGGGCGCAACGCTGGCTATACCAAGGCGCGCCTGGATGAACTGACCGAGTCTGTCAAATCCCGCGGCATCACGACCCAGAAAGCGACCCTGGCCCTGACGCGTTTCATCCAAAGCGAACTGGATGCGGCCCAGGCCACCGACCTGGCGCGCGTTGCGCAAGATCTGGCTGTTATCTCGGGTGAAAACTCCTCGCAGGCTTTCGAGACCCTCACTCAGGCCATTGCTGCCCAACGCCCCATCCTGCTGAAGCAATACGGAATCGTTCAGGAGCTCAACCAGATCTACGAACGCGCAGGCAAGACCTTGGGTATCTACACGCAAACGGTAAACGCCAACGGTGAGACATCGGGGCACTGGTCGCGCGAGCTCACCGAGGTCGAAAAGAAACAAGCCTTCCTGAACACGATCCTGGCAGAGGGCGCCAAGGTCACTGGCGTTTACGAAGAGGCGATGGGCAACGCGGGCAAGAAGTTGACCAGCCTGCCGCGCTACTTCCAGGAAGCTGCCAACGCTATCGGGCAGCACTTCTTGCCCATCATGGGCGCGCTGATCGACGCTCTATCAGACGCGCTGACGTGGTTCGTTGCGCTGGATACACCGACCCAGCGTTTCATCTCGCTGGCCCTGGGTGCTACGGCCGTGATTGGCACCCTGACTGGCGCAGTGCTACTGCTTGGCCCACCACTTCGGGGTCTGATGGCAACCCTGGCGGCCACCAATCTGTTGGCCGCATTTTCGCTGATCCCTTCTATCACCAGCTTGGGTTCGGCATTCACCCTGCTATTCATGGCAATCAATCCGGTGGTTCTGGCCCTGGCGGCCGGCGGGATGATCATCGCCGGCTTGATGATGCTCAAAAATCAATCAGATGCCGCTGCTGCGGCCACCGCCGCCTTGAAGGTCAAGATTCTCGACACGTCCGTATCATACGGAGACTACCGCCTGCAAATGATCGAGGCAGGATTAGCTAACGGCATACTCACACAGGCCGTCTATGATCTCATTACTGCACACAAGGAACAGATTGCCGTAGTCCAATCGATGGAGTTCATTGACAAGATCAATGCTTGGGCCGCGCAACTCGATGTATTGAAATTCAGTTTGCAGACGGTAGATACCGGTCTGGCTGGCATGAATGCTGCCAACGCCGCCCATAACACTGTGCTCCAGCGCCAGATTGAAGACACCAAACAACAGATCATCCAGTATGCCGCACTCAATCCGCTGTTCGCAGACCTGGCGCTAAAGATGGGCTTACTAACCGATGCAGAGCGGCAGCAAGTCATCATCTTGCGAACATTGGATCAAGCGAATCAAAAAGTCATTGACCAACACAATGAACTCAAACGAGTTGTGGAACTGACCCAGACCATTATCAAAGCTGATATTCCACTAGTCTGGCAAGAGAAGCTCCTCAATGGCACAAAAGAGCAGGTCATCGAATCGGCAGCACTCAGCAAGACATTTTCAGACCTGGTTGTGTCATTGGGTTTGCTGGGAGACGCCGATATGGAGCAGGTGGAGGCACTGCGGGCGGTTATTGACGAGAACAAACGCTTTGAAGAAGTTCAGGCGGAACTCAGTACAATCATTCAAGCCGCCACACAGGAGTGGGACGGCTACTACTCGGATTTCATCCGCAACGTTGTGGAACGGACCCAGGTCCTGGTCACCGATCTGCCGACGATGTGGCAACAAATGCTCGATGCCATCATCGACGCCACGCGCGAGTACAAATACGATGCCGAAGCCGAAGTGATGGATCACTTCGCCAAGTTGCAAGACGAGTATGCGCGGCACGCCACCAACATCGCTCAACTGGAATCGCAGAAGGATGCCGCGCTAGATGCTTTGAGCCGCGAGGCCAAAGCGGCCGAGGAACGGCTGACCGCGGCGCACGACGAGGTCGGACTGGCAAATCTACGCACGGCAACCAAGGCCAAATACAATTCCATCCTCCAGTACTACAATGCCCGGATCAAGACCGAGCAGACAGCCCAGGCCACGCTGCTGCAGACGGCGGCTGTTTATCTGGAAGCTACGCTCAAAATCACTGAAGCCCAACTCAAAAACATCTACGCGGGCTATCAGGACAACGCCATCGCCATGATGGAGACGGCCACCGGTGTCTACTCGACCATCACGGCTGAGATCCTGGGCGCCGCCGAAGCGCAACGTCAATTGGCGGCCGGCCAGGCGCCCAACTTGGCCGCAATCCTGGCAGTCCAGGCACAAGTTCAGAGTGCCTACGACGCCATCCAGCAGGCCGGCGTAGACGCCGCCAATCGGGCCACCGCCGAATACAACGCCTGGCAGGGCGCCACCGTAAACCTGAATGATGCGCTGGGCGATCTGGGTTCTGAGTTAGACGGCGTAGCGCATAGCGGCAGAGACGCTGGTGATAGCGTGCGCACCGTTTTCAAGAACCCAGTCGAGGAAGCCGCCAAGGCCGTCCAGGCCCTGGGTGACATGGTCAAACAGGCGACCGAGGCATTTGACTTGCTGGCCGAATATGGCGGGCCAAAGGCGGGTTGGCAGGATGCCTTTGCCCGTGTGCTGGACAATGTCAAACTGATGATCACCGAAGCGAGTACAGCCGCCGAATCGCTGGTCGCCTCTGGGTTGTATGCCATTGAGGACCCGGAAAAGGGTACCGGACCGCTCTCACGGCTGGTATCATTCGCTAAGGCAGTCTCCGATACCGCCAGCATGATCACGAACGTTGCCGAAGGTATCGACGCTGTCTCGGCTATGAAGGCGGCGGAAAATATCGATGACCTGATTATCCACATCGCCGACATCGCGGGACAAATGGCCCGAGCCGTCAAGGCGCTCGCGGTCGGCGAGTTGGCCGAGCTGGGTGAGGACTTTAGTATCTTTGCAGACGCACTGGATTCGGCCGTTCGGCCACTCTCGGATGTACTTAAGTTTTGGGGTGACTTGGACAAGTTCATCCAGAGCGGTGCGCTACATGGCGTCGGTGAGGCTGATGCAGGCGCTCGCATCGCGGCTATGATTGCCTCAATGGCCTCCACGCTCGGCATCATGGCCACCGAACTACAGCGCGTGCAAGGCTGGAGCCAGTTCGAGAGCCTGGGAGAGAGCTTCGA
>Ga0210049_1002488_pt1 | contig 17177 bp, 9 predicted proteins | sample CryGeyCG2014_300_2_FD_183964 | JGI IMG/M metagenome (GOLD analysis project Ga0210049, IMG submission 183964) | Groundwater microbial communities from aquifer - Crystal Geyser CG06_land_8/20/14_3.00 (SPAdes) (version 2) | ecosystem: Environmental > Aquatic > Deep subsurface > Groundwater | place... | reverse complement strand
TTCCCCCGGAACAAGTCCGGGGGGATTGAAGAAGAGGTTGCGCGGCGTCCGGGTTGTAGCGCGAACCTAACCTTCCCCCGGAACAAGTCCGGGGGGATTGCCATTACCGAATCAAACTGTCAAATAGCATAACCCCCCACTACCTTTTCGGGAACTATGGGACAGTATTTTTGACCACCTACTTAGAGGCGGAGGCAACGGCTCTGATGAGCAACTCGATGGAACCTGCACGCATAACCAACCCGGTGATTGCCCGAGCGCCCTCCCGCGCTCTGCGGGGGTTGCCCGTTTCCTCCGACACGCCGCGAAGATGGGCCTTCCGGCCGGACCGCGATTGGAGGTTCCACTCAAGCACGTTCCTCTTCGACGTTGCGCACGTGCTCATCAACATCGCGTGTTCAACGGTTTTCCGCTGGGACGTGCGCGGCCGGGAGAATGTCCCCCACTCCGGCCCGCTCATTGTTGCCGCAAATCACGCCAGCTTCCTGGATCCACCAATCATCGGGGCAGCCGCAGCATGGCGTCTGTTCTTCATGGGGAAGGAAGAGCTGTTCCGCATTCCCTGCTTTGGTTGGCTCATCTCAAGAATGCGCGCCTTCCCCGTTCGACGCGGAATGGGTGATCGACGCGCTCTCCGATGGACACTCCACCTGCTTGACCACGGTGAGAAGGTGCTCATTTTCCCCGAAGGCCGAAGAAACCGATCTGGCGAATTGCTCAAGGCAGAACCTGGCATTTCGCACGTCATCCTTAAGTCGAAGGCCACCGTTCTGCCGGTTGCAGTCTCCGGAACCGACCGAATCCTTGTTCACACGAGGCCGTTCCCCACGTTCGGCCGCATACGGGTGCGGTTTGGCGAGCCACTGACCTTCGAGGAGTTCTATGGTCAAAGCCTCCGGGAGGCGCATGAGGCCATCGGGGACCGTATCATGAGCAGCATTCGTGAGATGCTCCAGTCCATGCCGCGCCGGTAGCGCCGGGAAGAATGGCAAGACGACGACCCGCGTGGCATGGGTTTCACAGCTCATGCTCCGTCCGGGCGATGACTTCATCCTGCATGTTCTTGTTGAGATGGACGAAGTAGTCCGAATACCCGGCGACGCGGACGAGGAGGTCGGGGTACTGGTCGGGGTGCAGTTGCGCGTCGAGGAGCGCTTCCTTGCCGACCACGTTGATTTGCATCTCAAAGCCGCCGCGGCGCAGGTAGGTCTCAATCACGTTGCAGAGCGACTGACGCGCTTTTGCGCTCCTCAAAAGACTCTTCGTGAACTTGGCGTTGTGCACGAGACCGCCCAGTACCTTCCGGTGTGACCACTTTGTTGTGGAGAGCACGGACGCGGTGGGGCCGCAGACTTCACGCCCCTGTGCCGCGCCGGCGCCGTCAGCCAGCGCCAGCCCGGCGAGGCGCCCGTCGGGTGTCGCTCCTGTCACCGATCCCATGCGTTCGTGCATGATCCAGCAGAAGAAACCGGGCACGTACGAATGCAGACCCACGGTGTTGGTTTCGGTGGACTCCATCAGAAATTCCGCCCACTCTCTGGCGAGGGCGTCCGGTTCCCCGTCATCGTTGCCATATTTCGGAAGCGTGTTGAGGATACGGAGCCGAAGCTCTTCCCGCTCCTCAAAGTTGGACCGCAAAATTCTGTGGAACTCTGGAAGCGACATTTCCTCCGCGTCGTACACCATGTGCTTGACGGCCATCAGACTGTCGACAAGGTTCGCCAAACCCACGAAGGAGTTCTCCACCCAGTTGTACCGCGCTCCGCCGCGGTCGAAATCCTGTCCGCGCTCCAGACAGTCGGAAATCACGCAACTGGCCAATGGGAAACAGCCGCGTGTTGCGCGGTCATGCCAGACCTGATCGAGATTCCGCGCCGCGTCGCGAATGGTATTGGCAAGCTCATCGCGAATACGCTGCTGCAATTCTCCGAAGGAGTGGGGGGCCGGCGCTCCATGGCTGGCAACGCGCTCCATCACGTCCAGCAAACCTTTGGGGCAGTTGAAGTATGGCGCAGTGACCCACATATTGGACGCGCCGCAGACCTTGATTTCCACGCAGGTGGAATTCATATAGTTGAAGGAGTCTTCTTCTGAAACGCCGTGGTCGCGCAAGCCCTGGGAGATCAACTCATCATTAAAAAAAGCGGGGTCGCCTGCGCCGGTCGCCAGCATTCGCGCCGCGAAGTCCGTCAGCTCGGCCGGGGTCCCCGCGTGCCAGGCAAGTCCGACGGTGGGATAAACCAGTTGCGTGGCCTGCCGCGCCGCGAGGCAGAGGTAGGTGAGGTCGTTGGTGATATTGTTGCCGTGGCGATCCCGCCCGCCCACCATCACGGCAACCGCTGATCCCGGCCACAGGATGCGGTTCATCTGGATGTAGAGGCAACAGATCAGCGCGAACGCTTCCCGCGGCGCAATCCGTCCCGCTGCGAGATCGGCCTCATAGAACGGCCACAGCGTCTGATCCATCCGGCCCGGGCTGGTCAGCCCGTGGTCCTCCCCAAACCACAATGCAATCTGGGCAAGGAACATGAGCTGGAGAGCTTCGTGGAATGTGGTTGGAGGCTCACCAGCAACTTTCCGGCAGATGCCGCCCAGTTTGCTCCATCGGTCCGCTCGGGGAACTTTTGTTATTGCCATCCCCTCACATTCGGCGGCGACGCGGCGAATGTATTCAGAGAATCCCTCCATTGCGATGCGACAAGCTGCGTAGGAGTTCCGTTGCTCTTCGGTTAACCCTGGGCGCTGCAATCTCTTCACGATCTCGTCGAGTATTCCTTCGACACCAACCCGAAACAGCTTCTCATAGTCGGGGTGAAAGTGCCCCGCGTCCCCTCCCGGGAATGGAGGCATTTGAGCCAGCATCTCAAAAGCCTTCTGCTGCTCGGCTTCTTCCTCTGCAGTCGCGCAGCGGAGCAACGGCTTGCCGACGATCCGTTCTCCCGGCTCCATATCGAGAGGCATCTTCTTCAGTCGCTCCGCGCAGCGGCGCGCCCGCCAGATCAGCCAGTCTTCCTCGTCAGTGTGAGCGGACCAGCTTTCGGCGTCAATCTGCGGAAACTCCACGATCGCCGGTGGAGGCTCCCGATGCAAATCCAGCGCCTTGTTCCGCAACGCCATGATGTCCGGCGGCAGTGTCAGGGTAAAGGAAGCGTCAATTTTCGGGATAGTAATGCTGGCGATAGGAGGAGCGTTCATTCACTTCACACCTTGGGATGGATATTGTCGGGACATTATGGCAGACTGGACAAGAGCAACTCGCGCCATGCCTGATTCTCCCAGAAAGGTTGCAGGTTCGCTCCAGAAGAAATCGTGCCGCAGGCGACTCCCAGTGAAACGCTGACGGTTCCGTTGCCCAAGGAACGCCGGACGAACATTGGCTTGCCACCCGCGGTCAGCAACACCTTCGCACCTTCCCGAACGGAGATGTCGTGGTACCACAGAACATCAGCCTTCTGCAGCGTCTGACTGCCGCGGCGGAGGGATTCCGGCTTCCTGAACGACTTTACTTCCCAAGGTCCTTTGAGTTCCACGGGGAGGATGCTCGCGAGCGGCGTACGCGCGTAACCCCCTTTCCCCAGTGAATACATGCCTCCCAGAATCAGCAGATGCGCGCCGTCGAACACTGCGTCAACGATCTGCTGCAGCAACGCATTGGGCAGGCAGTCGCTGGATTGAGCGGGCATGTCCGCCAGAACGATGACGGATGCGGCTGCGATGGTTGCCGCGGAGGGCAGCTTGTCGACCTTGAACTGGTTCTTCGGCGCGATCGCTGCGCCGTGAGTTTCGAGCGTGTAGGCGCGAATAGTGGCCTCCTCAAAATGAGTCGCGGCGAGTGACTCAAGGTCGTACAGATGCGCCCCAATTCCCTTGAACAGCAGGAGCGTGTCGTTCTGCGATGATTGATCGACCGGAGCATTGATCTCTCTGAGGGTCAGGTTGCGGATTCCATACACGACACCACCTTTTGTAATCCCCATGCTGCCGATGCGCAGGGAGCCGCCTTCGTACTCGTCTCTGCCGAGAACCGGGACGTCGTAGTCGATATAGACCGGATCGCGCATGTCGTTGCGGTAGTACTCCACAATACCGTTGTCGCAGTCGAAGAGTATCTTGTAGTGTGCCCACTCTCCGTGCTTGATTGCGGTGAGACGTTTATGCCCAACTGGCTCGGTGTTGAATCCGCTCATGCGCGCCGAGGGAGGTTCCGGGAAGTAGCGACGCCAGTCCTTGCAGTAGTCATGGAACCACGTGCTGATGTTGTAGACACTGATGGTCAGTGACACACCCAGCGCGTAGGAAGCATTCTCCATGGCGATGTTGGCATCGAACTCCAGAGCGCCGCGTTTGACGATGGGCACCTGTCGCCGCATCGAACCATCGTCGTGCCAGTTCTTCTTACAGGTGACGCGCAGCACACCGTCCCTCGCTTCGTAGGCGCTCCGCGACGGTGTGCTGAGAATCTCCCAGCCCAGCTCCGGCAAGGTTCTGGCGCCGGAGAAATCGGCCTGGTAAACGACTTTTTCCCCGTCGCCGAAGCTGGTGGAAGATAGAACCACCACTGATAGCAATGTGAAGAGGAGACGCTGCGCGTGCATGTCAGCCTCCTCTCCGGAAGCGAATCACAACGGATCCGAGAGATTCCAGCCTCGGTATCTTCACTTCCGCCCCTTGCCCTGCCACGGCGCGGAGGTCCAGCTTTTCGGCGTGGGGCTCGGGTTCCGGAATCAGCAGCCATGCCTCCTGCGGTTGAGCGTTGCCTCCGAGAGATGTTCGCAGCACGAGGTCTGTCTTCAGCGCTGGAATTTCGTGATGCATGATGATGTGGTCGTCTTTGGGAAGGTTGAGCAGATGCACCAGCACTTCGCCCTCCTGTCCTCGATCCCGCTTGAAAACAAACGGTTGCCACAAGATGCGGTCCACCCCTTGTCCACTCAGGCTTGCTTTCCCCTCCACCCCCTTCTGGCGCACGAAGCTCGGATCGTAGAAATACTCGGAGAAACGCGTTGCGTGCCGGAACCGCCTGTAGGTGTCATCAATTGAATACTTCGGTCCGTACGAACCATACCAACGGAAGCCTGAAGCCATCATGATGAAGTGGAGGTTGCGATGGGCGATGCCGCCGGGGGCGTAGTCCCGCATCCATCCGACGAACGGTTGCCCTCTGCACGGACGAACCCAATCGAGGCTGTCGGTCAATACCTCCGCCCACGCCTGCCACGTTGGGTACCGACGCGTCACATCGAGCAGGCTTTCCATCAGCACCCCGGCATCCGTGCAGTTGACCACCGAGTACTTCGGGTATTCCTGAAACATGCCTTGGTTGACGGAGTAGTTCTCGTTGTAAATGAACCCCGGATGTTTGGCCGCAACCGTCTTCCGGTACAGAGAGCAGATGTCTGCCGCGGTGCGGTCGGGGTCGGGGAACATGTCGTGGGCGGACTTGCCGTTCACGTCGTACCAGGCAACCTTTGCGGCTTCGGCATACGGATTTTTTTCCTTCTCCTTTCCACCGACCGCGTGCAGGGGATCGGCGGGAGCGATGGGGATGAAGCTCCAGTCGAACCGCACGCCATCCCAGCCGAACATGTCGACCGACCGGTTCATCTCCTCCGCCCATTCTTTCGCGTATTCAGGTCGATACATGTGTGCCGGAGCGGCGTTGAACCGCCGACCGTCGTGGATGTTCCCGTTGTAAAGGTAAATCTGGCCATCTTCCGTGTACTTCATTCGTTCCGGACGGGCGAGAGCGCCGTGTAGACTGGCCATGCCGGTGTCCATGGCATTCACGTACAGACCCTTTTCATGCGCCGCCTTCACCATGTCTTTGAGAAAGGTGCGTGTTAGTTCCGTGCGGTACACGCCTTGCGATTCCGTGTGCGGCTCGAAGACCTCCGTGTCCGGCGTCAAGTCGAACACCTGATCCGGCGCCCAGCAGTAGTATTCGATGACTCCCACATGCGCGTCTTTCGCCTGTTCCACCATCGCGGGTGTCAGCCAGTCGAACTTCATCCAGCCCGCATTCCAGACGGTGGTTTGTCCCACGTTGACGAAATGATCCGTCACCGCAAAGTACGCGCTCGCAGCATCCAGCGCCGCGCCGTTGCTGTCCCGCAACCCCGCCTGCAGCGCGAAACCATACTCACCCTTGTTGTCCCATTCAATGCGCACCTCCTTGTCTGTCAGGGGATCGACGGTGACCTTCTGCTCCGGCAGCGTTCGCTCAGTGGCAATGCCTCCCACAAGCCGCCCGGCAACGGTGACTGTTTGGGGAGTCTCCGAATTGCTGCGAAGAGTCAACCGCGCGCTGCCTTTCTCCTTCGTCCGGAAAATGAGTTTATCGGACTCCAGCTTTGCGATCTCGACCGGTTTGAGGGCGGGGTTGTTCTTGCGGTAATGCGCGGCCACCTGCTCCGGTTCTACTCCGACTGCGACGCTCAATCGCAAATCCAGATCCATCGGGACAGATTCCCAGCGCAGAGGTTTTGTGTACGCAGCGAGGTGGACGCCCCACACACCCGGGGACAGCCTGAGATGCGCCAGCGTCTCAACACCGCTCTGCGGGGTGAGCGCCAGCAGCCCAACGCCGGACCTTCCGTCATGACAGTAGGTGTAACCGGGAGCCAGCGCGAACTTGGCTTCCCGGGGCTCACGGGCAATGTAATCCGCACCCCCGGGAAAGAAACGACTCTGTTTGCTGAAGGCCGCGTCCCGCACATCCAGATAGTACGCGATCTGCTCCAGCGGCCGCTTCACATTGATCTGGTACGCGACGTCGAAGAACGGAGAGTCATCGGTGAACGTCAAGGTCTTGACCACCTCCGCCGCGGCGTTCGACCAGCGTCCGGTAAGGACGGCGCCCTTCACCGATTCCGCAGCGGACTGAACGGAAACCGTCGCCGGCGTCTTCGACTCGTTATGCGTCGTTGGCTGCCCGAAGCCCACCTCGGCCCACTCGGCCCGTTCTCGTTCCTCGACAACGACCAGTCCATCCTGCTGCACCCGGAAGGAGCGTTTGCTGCTGAGATCGGTCAGTTTTTGGAGTGTTAGTCCGCCCCCTTTGGAGAAGACGGCTTCATACTGCCGTGTTGTAACGGTAACGGTGTCCGGCGCGTCTTTGACCTGCGCAGCCTGTGTGACGGAACCTGCCCCCGCAAGGAGCAAACTCATCAACGTTCGCGCTATCCAACACCGTCGAGACAATCTCATCATCTTCCTTTCCGTCCTTTCAGGGACTGCGCACAAGCATCAGTTTCGCGATGAGTTCGGGCCAGTCCTTCCACTTCCAGAAAGGCTCTACGGTCTTCCCCTGAAAATCTCCACACGGCATCCCAAGGAAGACGCTGACCGTGCCGCGCCCAACATCTTGCCGAACCAGAATGGGCGTTTCACCTGCTGTGAGGAGCACTTCCGTCTTTTCACCGCGAAGCACCGACTGCTGAAGCCAGAGAACCCCCGGCTTCGGGTTTTCGTTGAGCAATTGCTGACGACCGGTGACGCTCGAGCTCAACGGCATCGGCGTGGAAAACGGCCGCGCGTTCCAGCGATTACTGACAACCACCGGAAGGATCTCCCCCAACGCCGTTCCGGCGTATCCGCCCTTGCTGAGAGAGAACATGCCAGCCAAGACCAACAGGTGCGCGCCTTGCTCGACCGCACGGGCGATGTCCTTGATCAGATAATCAGGAAGGCAGCGCTGCGGCGCGGCGGGAACGTCTGCAAGAACAATGTATTTGGTATCTTGCCATCGCTGCATTCCGGGAACGCTGCGCAGCGCGAACTGGTTCCGTGGCGCAATCGCCGCGCCGCGGGTTTCCATGGTGTAGGTGGAAATGGGGCCGCCGGCGGCGAGTTGCCGGGCTATCTCCCCAGCGCGCAACTGATCGGCGGAGAGACCGCGGAACAGCATCACGCGGTTCCGCGCCTCGGCGGCTTGCGCCGCGTCAACCGCCGGCAGCGGACGCAGGGAAACGTTGTCGATCTGGTGGACGAGCGTCCCTTTGCTGAGTCCGTAGTTGAAGAAGATAAGAGCGTCGGTTTCGGTATCGCCAAACGCAAATTCGGGGTTCACAAAAGCGGGGTCTTCCGACTCGCCCCAGTAGTACTCGATCCGCCGCGCGGGGCGGTCGAACACAATGCGGAAGGGAACCCACCCGGTCAGCGGTATCTCCGTGGTCAGTATCGTCCATGTGTTTACCGGCTGATACGACATCCACAGATGGCCGCTCAGGTGCTTGAAGGCCGTCATGTGTCCGTACAGCCGTTGACCGATGGAAAAGTGATCATAGTCCGCGGTTCCAGTGATGGTGAAGCGAATCCGGAAGCTCAGTTCCCCACGATCGAGTTTGGGGACTTTGTGCGATATCTGCCCACCCGTGTACGGCTTGTGGTGTCCAGCAACTTCGAGCACGCCGTCCTTCACGGTCCACGTGCTCTGATCTTCCTTCGCATCCACACTCCAGCCGCGGTCCGCGAGCGACGCGTCACCCTCGAAGGTCTCCTGGTAGACAGGATGAGGGGCATCGGCGCCCTGGACCTTTGCCGGAAACGCAATAAGGAAGCAAAAAATCAGGAGTCCGAAACGCTCCACCATGAAGCTCACCGCTCCTTTGATGTACTGAAACGAGCGGGCCCAATATAGGAGGTTGTGGCGAAATCGTCAATGACTCCCGGACATGGGTGTGTATGTCAAATCGGATCTACTCACATACTCGGACAGGATGTACTCGAACTCGCAGAGTTCGCGCCTCGAACTCGCAGAGTTCGCGCCGATGACGTGGAGTATGTGCTCGTGGGAACATCGACGGCGTGACGAGTATAGTCCCGTAACGCGACAAAGAATCTACGCCCCTGAACGGCAGTGCCCATCATAAAGACCAACGGACATGCAGGCCTAAGGACTGAGGCTTGGATGGCAATTCGCTGGCAGATGCTATAATGGCGGTTGGTATGTCGCGCGACCGTTACACGACACTAAGAATTAATCCGAGGAGCATTCCGATGTCAAAGACAGAGAAGTCTGTTGAACTGTTTGAGGAGGCAAGGCGCTACATTCCAGGCGGCATCAACACCTCCATCCGATCGCTGCCCACGCCGTTGGTTTTTGGGAGGGCGCAGGGGCCGAGAATTTGGGACGTGGATGGAAACGAGTACATCGACTACCACGCCGCGTTTGGTCCTCCCATTCTGGGGCACTGTCATCCGAAGGTTGAGCAACGGGTGTTCGAGACCCTCCGGCAGATAGACCTCATCGGGACGGGAACGACAGAGTTGGAAATTCAACTGGCGAAGAAAATCTGTGAACAAGTGCCCAGCGCGGAGAAGGTGCATTTCTGCAACAGCGGCTCCGAAGCCACGTATCATGCGATTCGGCTGGCGCGCGCGGTAACCGGACGGCCGAAGATTGTGAAATTCCAGGGGTGTTACCACGGATTCCATGATTCCGTCGCCATGAATGTCATCAGCACACCCGAGAAGATCGGGACGCAGGCGCAGGGGCCGTACCCGCGAGACCCGCTTTCCGCCGGCTCCGTGAAAGAGGTGGTTGAGAATACCATCGTGCTGACTTTCAACGACATCCATGAGGTCGCCAATACGGTTCGTCACCACGGGAGTGAGATCGCTGCGGTGATCCTTGAGCCTGTCCCGCACAATATCGGGTGCGTGATGCCCAAACACGAATTCCTTGCAGGGCTTCGGCAGATCGCCACCGAAAAGGACATCGTGCTGATCTTCGACGAAGTCATTACCGGTTTCCGCCATGGGCTTGGCGGCTACCAGAAGGTGTGCGGAATTACCCCCGATCTAACTACGATGGGGAAAGCGATGGCCAACGGTTATCCGATGGCCGCGATTTGCGGCCGCGCGGACTTGATGGATCGCTTCGCCACGGGCGGAGGCGACGTCTTCTTTGCCGGGACATACAATGCCCATCCCCTGGGCACTGCCGCGTCGCTGGCGACCATCGAGGAACTGGAGAAGCCCGAAACGTACCAGCATATCTTTCGACTGGGCGAAAGGATGCGCTCTGGACTGACGGACATCGCGGAGCGATTGGGCATCAAGGCCACCGTGGCCGGTTTTGGCAGCGTCTTCTTGACGTACTTCATGGAACCGCCCATCGAGAACTTCACCGACCTCTTCCGCAACGACGCAGACTTGTTTGTTGAATACCGGCTGAAGATGCTGGAACGTGGCATCTTCAAGCTGCCGATGAATCTGAAGCGAAATCACATCAGCGCAAGCCATACCGACAAAGACATCGACAGAACGCTCGAGTCAGCGGAGGCGAGCCTGAAGGAATTGCGCCGGTAGCCGCCATCCACTTGTTTCAGGCTCCCATTCCGACTCATCAGCGATTCCCGACCGTCTCGCTGACCACAGACTCGAAGACTTCGACCTCTCTTACCCACATCAAGTTGCCGCGGTTGGCCGGGCCGCGCCCTCTGGGCTGGTAGAGACGAAGGCCCTTCGAGGCGACGGGTGACTTCAAATTGATAACGGTCTGGGGAACCGGAGATTCAGGTTCGACGGGGGCCACCGTCTCCCACGTGTCCATCCCCTTCACCTTCACCTGCACTTCAGCAGAGGTCCTGGGGATGCTGGCGTCGAGACTCCAGTAGACCACAACGCGGCGGATGGTCTTCGCCTCAGCGAAGGACATCTCGATGAAGTGATCCGTGTCTATCTCTGCGGATGCCCAGGCTTCGTCGGTCCAGTGCGCGTCCGCGGAAGGGTAGATAATGCCGTCATTGATGGGTTCGGCGTCGTACTGCGAATAGGAGCTGTCGACGGTGACTCGCGCTTCCCTCGCGATGTTGCCTTTGCGTGTCGGGTCTTCCACAAGGGCGATGTCATCAAACCAGACGGTTCCGGTCTTGTTGCGGAGCAATAGGTAGACGTTGACATTCCGGATGGGCTTAAACGGTTCGATACAGAGTTCCCCAAACTGCCACTCCGTCGTGCCCGGTTCGAAGGTGTGGGTTCGCCCGTAGAGCGGCGTCCCGTCCATGTAGTAGATATCAACATACAGGGAGTAACCGCTGCCCTTTGCGCCGGTGACCCCTTCGCCGCGACTGACAGCGCGAACGAGGATTGGGCAGGGCAGCTTCTGATTCAGCGTTACCGATTGATATGCCTCGCTCTGCTGCTTCGGGTCGGTGTTTTGCAGACGCATGGAGGCAGCGCCACTGTAGGCTACCTGTCGGTCGACGGCCGCCCCATTGGCAGGCGCCGACCACCCGTGGCTGCCTTCCTCAAAACCCGCGTTCTTCAGCAAGCTGGATTTCTGTGGAATGTGGAGGACAATCCTGGAGGCGTGAGCGACGTCGGTCCCAGCCTTCACTATTGCGGTGAAGTCCAGCCACCCCGCGATCGCTTTTCGCGTTGGCTTCACCTGCAGCCCAACAGTTTGCTGCTCGCCGGGGCTCAGTCTGACGTCTACCGCGGAGACTGATTCCCAACCTTCGGGGGAGTTCAGCGCCAGGCTGGCTGCGGTCGCCCGATTGCGATGATTGACAACGGACGCGCGAAACCGCACCGCCCCTGTCTCAGCATCCGTCCCCATGTCGGTGAGTGACAGAGTGATGGGAGCGACGATCTCGATAGAGTGAGAGGTGCGCAGCGCCATTGCTTCGTTTTCCGGTCGGAGAAACATCGTGCCGGTAACTGCGATTGTATCCCCCGGCGTTGCAGTGTTGGGAACGCGCAGGGCCGCGCCCTTCGCGGTTTGGCGCACTGGCGCGTTGGTGTCCGTCTTGAGTTCGGTCGATGCAGCGATGTTTGCCATCACCGGCGCGGCGAAGGTCAGCACGACTTCATCGCCGGGAGCCGCGGTTGCGGGGCCAGTGATCTTGGGCGCGGAGATGCCGAGGGACGTCACAAGCGCCTCTCCCAGGTGACCCTCCACCGTCTCGATATCCCGCAGCACGCGGCGACACCCTTGCTCGGCCTTTTCGTCGGCTATCCACCGGCGGATGGATGAACAGCGACCACCGATGTCCAGGAGGGCCTTCTGTGCCACCTTGCTTGTGAGGTTTTTCAGCGCGGTCTCCCGTGCCGTGCGCAGGCTTGCCTGCAAGCCTGACATTTCGTTGCCAAGACGATCGCGCATCGATCGAGGTACCGGCTCATACCATTCACTGAACTGCGGATCCACCACGTAGTCATTCCCGAACTGATCTGAGAGTCGTACCGACGCAATCTTCAGCTTGCCCGCGAGACTGGCTGGCAACCACGGCATGAGCGCAATCCCACGCAGGGGATGTTCGGCAGGGAGGGTGAACTCGAAGTCGCGGAAGTCGTAGGTTCCCGTGGGCAAGTCGAAGCGGACAAGATCATAATGACTGAAACTGGGACTCACCCACGCGGTGCGACATTGAATCTGCGGCGCGCCTGCGCCGGACAAATTCTCTGCCGCGGCACGGACAGTGAGGGTGACCGGCGCAGCCTTGGGCTGAAACAGCATCGCCCATTGCTCGCAGCGTTGCTCCTCTCTCCTGGCGCCTCCCAGCACGAGGCAATGCGTTCCTCCACGCGTTTTTCGATCATAGCGTCCGTTGGTCGGCCTCCAGTGGACGGCAATCGGGGGCTTGTCGGCGTCGACCTCCCGCATCGTCACTCCACGCTCAACGGCATCCAACGCCCATGCAAGGCGCTGCGCGGCGGCCTGCTCCGTGGTACAAATCTGGAGCATCGCCACACCGTCTGCGGGGACGTTGAGCTTCACCACCGCATCCCCTTGTCTCCGCTGCAACGGCACCCTCTCGCCTGTCAGGATGTCCATGCACTTCACCTTTCCGGAGTGCAAACTCAGTTGATTCAGATCAATCGTCAGAGCTGTTTCGTGCGGTTGCGTGTCCTCATTGAGGAGTGTCAGAAAGACGACGCCATCATCTCCCGGGCCGAAGCGTTCCGCATACACCTTGTCCGACGAGGATCGGGCAAAGGTAACGGGTTCCCATCCAGCGACGGCCAGCGCCTGGCAGAGGGGTAAGTACTTGCGGAACAAATCCCGGTCGCGTTCGTAATATTCCGGGTGGTCCCAGTACCGTCCGCCGGGCCCAAGTCCACTGGGAGGCCAGTCGAAGAAGCCCGGAAAACTTCCGTATGCCAACGAGCGTTTCATGAACAACTCCATCTCAGCGCGGCCGATCTGCTGCTCGAAATTGCCTTTGAGCAGTGTGAGATAGGGTTTCTGGTACGCAATGGAACGCATGTAGTTGAGGCCCTCACGGGGAATCCGCAGCCCGGTTTCTGAACCAAAAACGTCGAGCCACGGCGCCACAAAGTAGCTGGCTCCCATCGCGCCGTTCATCATCGTAATCTGCCCACGTGGTCGAAGCTGTTCCGCCGCGGCGCGCGCGAAGGAGCAGGACGAGAAGAAGTTGTTAAGCAGCGCCTTCTTCGCCACCGGGTCCCAAATCGGAGGCGCTTCAGACGACTTGAAGTGGTCGCGTCGGTAGTTGAGTCCGGCAGCCAGCCCATCATAGTAGAACCCGTCCAGGTTGCCTCCCCGTTTTTCTTTTATGGATCGTGTCTGTTCGGCGGTCTTGTTCAGATGCCACGACCCGTAGGGTAGTTCCGGGTCGAGGTTGAACTGGGAGATGATGTGTCCGTAGACTTGAGTCTTCTGTACATCGAGCCTTCCGTCGGCATCGTGCAGACCGACCGCCTCGAAGATTCCCTCTTGGCCGGTGTTCTGCTTGAACTTGTTCGACATCACCTTTACCAACACGTCGTGCGCTGGCAGGGGGTCCTTCTCCGGATCATGGCCGGGGATGTTCGCAAACATGCCGGCGTGGGTGAAGTAGGTTGTGGACAGCACGCCGATCTTGTCATCATACTCCGGCTCCGGCGCGCCTTCCTGAAGGGCAAAGCGAAATTCGTTGGCGTTGTCGATGTCGGAGAGCCGGTTGAACGCCATCCATTGTCCGGGCCGGGGAACATAGTGCGTGAACATATCGGGGTACATCTGATAGTAATCGGCCAGAGCGCTGCGGAACCCCCATTCGGGGTCACTGGTGTAGAGATCAAATGCAAAGCTCCAGGCGTTTGGTCCTCGAGTGTCCCGCGAAAGGGCGAAGTCATAAGTCAGTTGAAGCTGCTGCGCTTTTCCGTCGTAGGCCGTGCGGAAGATACACGGACTGTCCAATGGGACGCTCAGGCAAACCCCCACGTCCCCCGTGACAACAGTACAGAAGTTGCGGTTGGCATACCCCATCTTGAGGTTTGGCTTGTCCTTCCATTCCGGCAGGTCGGCCCATGCACGAAGGGGTGCGACGTTTTCATAGAATCCACCAGGAGCTATTTCCCGCGAGGTCTGCGTGTCGTCATGCCAGCGCCATCCGACGCAGTTCATGGGGAAGGCAAAACGCAGCAGCACACCTCGGTCTGGCAATTCCGGCTTCCCCTCCAATCGGCACGTGAAGTGCAAAGCCTTTCCCCTGTAGACGCGTTGGATCAGGGCTTCCGCATCCGCGCCCGGAAACTCGATCCGCAACCCATTCTGGATATTCCCCGACCGTGGAGTCCCCGTAACAAATGCACCTCCCCGCGTCACGTCGCACAAGCTGACGAGCGGCGCGGCGGGGGCGCCCGCAGCAAGCTGCTTACCATCTACGAGCGAGCTTACCAGCCGTCCGTGTGAATCCAGCGACGTCGAATTCTGAATCGGCAAGGATAGCCGCCCCGTCGTCACGGTGGCCGCATGGCATGCAGCCATGGCCAGCAACAGAAATGGGTAACATGGGAAAATTGGGTAAATTGACACAATACGCATCCATAACCTTCTTCCAGCACCTGAATTGCACAATGCTCAGTTCGTATGTTCTTCGTATACTCGTTAAGGTTGAGAATCCACATTTTCTGCCGTAGGATAAAGCTTCAGCTTTGTCTCCCGGTGAGGCAAGTCTGCTGATTGACAAAGCTGGAGCTCTATCCTACGGCAGGTGCATGTTGGGGCAGGACAGCGTCCAATCAGATTCCGCAGGGCCATTCCTCAACCTTAACGAATATATGAACCCCCTTTCCTCTTTCTCTTCTCTCGTCCAATGGTAGCGCCATCTCACCTTGCCCCTTGCGGAACTGTCGCTCCGACAGCGGCGAGAGGATCGGGGATGGATGGCAGACCTGCCCAGAGAATGGCGGGAAAACGTCCTTGCGGCAGGGAGGTGGAGGATGTGGCTCGGAGATCACGAATTCTGGCGCGTGATGCGGCGGCGGTCGTTGAAGGATTCCCAGACTTTGTGGGTGTGGGTAATTGCGTCTTCACCGTACGCCCAGCAGTAGTAGGTTTCCGGGTCCGGACTTTGGAAGTCGACCACGAAGTACCCTTTGGGGATGGCGCCATGATCCACCACATGCCTCGCCCAGCGAATGCGGAGATAATCGTCTTCGGTAAGCTGCTCAAGGGGATAGTATTTCCTCAGGCCGGGGATACCCAGGCTTGACCATCGCTCCTTTGCTTCCTCCAATGCCGCAATCGTTTCCTCGGTAATCTCGATGACGTTCTGCAGTGTGTAGTTGGCCTCTTCCACGGTGAAGACAGGGAATTCGTTGAGTTTCATTGCGCCAGCCTCCTGCCTGTAGGTTTTCTGCGCATAGCGACATGCGCGTTGCATATATTGTTCCACAAAAAACGGGATGACATACTCGTTACGGGTGAAAACACCCCCTCACCCTCGAACCCTTTGGGTTCGCGCCCTCTCCCCCGATGGGGAGAGGGCAGGGTGAGGGGGAAAGGTGGATTTTCATCCGTAACGAGTATACATCCGGTAAACTAGAGGGCATGGAGATCTGTGGTCAGTATTTTAGCAGAGAGACCCTCAGACGGATAGAGGGGGAGTTGGAGAGGGAGCCGGGATTGTCCCGGCGGGAGTTGGCGCGGCGGGTGTGTCGGTGGCTGGAGTGGCGGTCGCCGAAGGGGCAACTGAAGGAGATGAGTTGCCGGAAGGCGTTGGTGGCGAACTCTTCGAGTTCGAGGCGAACTCTTCGAGTTGGAGATGCAAGGAGCGTATCGGTTTTTCCAGAATGGGCAGGTGAACTTGGAGACCTTGCTGCAGCCGCACGTGGAAGCGACCCTCGAAAGGATCAAGGAACAGCGGGTGGTTCTGGCGGTGCAGGATACGACGAGTCTGAACTACACGAGGCATCCGGCGGAGGAGGGGATGGGTCCGATCAACACGACGCAGGATGGAGGGGAGGGGTTGCTGCTACACGACACCCTAACTTTTACGGTGGAGGGGAGGCCGTTGGGGTTGTTGGACGTGCAGTGCTGGGCGCGGGACCCGGAGGAGGCAGGGAAGCGGCATCGGCGGAAGGAATTGCCGATTGAGCAGAAAGAGAGCATGAAATGGCTGCGGAGCTACCGAGCGGTGAGCGAGGTGCAAGCGCTCTGTCCGGACACCGCTCTGGTGAGCGTGGGGGATCGGGAAGCGGACCTGTATGAGTTGTTTGCGGAAGCGGCGCAGAGTCCGCAGGGACCGAAGCTTCTGGTGCGGGCGGAGAAGAGTCGAAACCGTTCCTGTGAGGGCGTGGGGGAGGAGGCAGTCGGTGAACTCGATCGAATCGGGGAAGCCCGTTTATGGGAGCGGATGCAAGGGGAGCCGGTAGCGGGCTACCAGGAGGTGTTGATTCCCCGCCGGGGCAAGCGGGCGGCTCGCACGGCGAAACTGTCGGTGCGGTTTGCGGCGGTGACGTTGCAGCCGCCGAAGAAGAAAGACCTGTCCCCGGTGCAGGTGTGGGCGGTGTATGTGGAGGAGGTGGAGTTCCTGCCGACGGTCAAGGAGCCGGTGAGCTGGATGCTTCGGACTCTGTGAGTCCGCGCTGACCACGGTAGAGACGCGGACCTTTGAGGAGGCGTGTGAGCGGCTGCGCTGGTATACCTGCCGATGGGGGATCGAGTCGGACTCTGTGAGTCCGCGTGTTTCATCGCACGGTGAAGAGCGGGTGCCGGATCGAGGATCGGCGGTTGGACACCGCGGACCGTTTGGAGGCGTGTTTGGCGATCGATCTGGTGGTGTCGAACTCGCAGAGTTCGCGTCGAACTCGCAGAGTTCGCGGCCTGGCGGATTTACGCCTTGGTCAAGCAGGGGCGGGAAACGCCGGACTTGCCGTGTGACGTGTATCTGGCGGAAGAGGAGTGGAAGGTGCTGTACGCCTGGAAGAAGAAGGCGCCGCCA
>Ga0210049_1002485_pt1 | contig 17179 bp, 16 predicted proteins | sample CryGeyCG2014_300_2_FD_183964 | JGI IMG/M metagenome (GOLD analysis project Ga0210049, IMG submission 183964) | Groundwater microbial communities from aquifer - Crystal Geyser CG06_land_8/20/14_3.00 (SPAdes) (version 2) | ecosystem: Environmental > Aquatic > Deep subsurface > Groundwater | place... | reverse complement strand
ATAAAGCCATACTTTCTTCGCGAAATGACAAAGATTTTCTCCACAGAGGACTCTGCCAGTCTTCCAGCGGGATTTTTTTATGATAGATAGAATAAAACCTTTCCTGGCAGGAAGAACAATAACAACAATCAGGGAAAATTACCGGCCCATCCATAAATATCCCGTCAATCCCTGTTTTCATTGCTTCTTCGATTAAAGAAAAAGCCCATTCCCTCCAGGGAGAATTCACGCAAAAAGTAGTTCCGTTGCCATAAAGAGGAAAAAGTTCGCCATAAGGTTTCCCGGAAGAAGTAATCTGTTCCCACCCGGGATGTTTTTTTGCAAATTCATAAGAAAACCAGTGCAAATTGAGGTAGGACAATAAGTGTATTCCATATTTATGAGCATAAGGCAAATATTTTCTTAAAAGGTCAAATTTTTCAAATCCAGGGACGCGCTCAAACCCCTTTGCTTCAAAGGTAGTCTGAAATCCCCTTCCCGGGCTGGCTCCAAGACTCCCAACCATCCATTCACAATTAATGTGCCATTTTTCTTTTTTCTCTCTGGCAAGTTTTTCCAGGTCTCTTCTTGTCAGCTCATCATATCCAGAAATAAAATCATGGCGCAACATTCTCACAGGTTTTTCCCACCATTTTTTCTCCGACATAGAATCTCCTTTTGAACATTTCTTATGGAAGAGTCAATTTCCACACGTCATTCATTACCGGCCATGAATTTCCCGCAACAACCCATAAACTTTTGTCGTAAACATAACAGGTACACTCATGTCTTCCAGAAAATTTTGTTTCAGAAACAAGTTCAACCCAGTTTATTCCGTCTTCTGTATACCAGACATCGCCAAGATTGGCAGCGTTTACATTGTCATATCCGCCGATAATCCACATCTTATTGGCATAGACTTTGGAAATGAACCACTGTCTTGGTGCCCAGGGTGCATGTTCCAGGACACAGGTCCAGTTTGCACCGTCGCTTGAACACCAGACGTCGTTGTGGGTAGTCGCAGTGGGATAGCCTTTCTCCGGAGGAGTATTAGTTTCCTGAGTAGAACCTCCCATTAACCAGAGTTTGTCTTTAAAAACTGTGACTGCAGACGCAAATCTCCTACCGTATGGCGCACTTTTTATAGTACAAGTCCAGTTTATGCCGTCAGTTGTATTCCATACGTCACTGCCACTGCCCAGCTGCCAAATCTTGTCATTATGGACAATAAGTTCTCCATAACCCTTGACACCAAAAGGTGTTTTATCTGATACTTTTGTCCAGTTAATTCCATCTGTTGATGTCCATACACTGCCTTTGACAGCCCACATTTTGTTGTCGTAAACTACCATCTCGCTATAGCCATCATAGGGAGTGGTGTCGCTGACCAGCGTCCAGGTTGCCCCATCTTTTGAGCACCAGAGGTCCCTGTAGAGAACATTACCATGGTAGTATCCATTACTCAGCCACATTTTGCCGTCAAATACTAAATCTTCAGCTGTATCGCGCGGGCTGAATTCTGCTTTATCTACAACTTTAATCCAATCACCTGCTCTCGTTTTATCTTTTCTCGGGCTTACTTTCTCTACCATTTTACCTCCTGCTTCTTTATAATGCTCGGGCGTTTCTTTTTTCTTTTCAGGTTCAACTGAAACCTTACCTCCCATCTGTTGATAATGCTCCTGAATTTCTTTTTCAGAAAGGGCACGGCTGTAAATTTTTACTTCATCAATAATGCCAGAAAAATGATAAGATTCGGGACTTGTATATCCCCAGCCGATTGTTAACGGCATTTCCCCTGAAGGTAACTCCTTGGTATAGGGTGATGAAGCTATTTTTTTGCCGTTCAGGTACCATATATCTTCTTTTCCATCATATACATAGACGATGTAATTCCAGGAATTCTTTGTTGTATTTTCTCCCCCAAAAACACCTTCCCTGCTCATTTTCTCTACAAGCAATTTGCCATCGTCTCTTACGAGTAACCTGCTGTTGGCAGCACCATTGATATTATTGATTATCCCGCCAAACCCATTTTGATGGGGCGGGGAAGAATAAAACCATGCTTCAATAGTAGTTGCCTGGACTGACTGCAATGTTTCATTTACTGCGATTTCAACGTGGGCATCTTTCCCGTTGAACTTTAATGCTTTGCCCTTTTTCCCGTCCACCCATTCCGCATTGTTAATCTGCCCGCTGTTATTATTGCCGGAATAATCCTTTGCTATTTCTCCTTTTCCCTCATCAAAACTCCAGTAGCCAACCAGTCCCTTTTCCTGTGCAGACATCTTTCCTGCAAGAACCAGCGTAAAAATTAACCCAACAATTAATATCTTTTTCACCATGCCTCCCTACCTTACTTCTGATCTAAATTGCAATCTCGATTACATCATAGTCTTCAAGGGCTGGCAGAACAAAAGAAACTGAATTCCCCCTCTGGCTGAATTTCAAATTCTTTTTTGACCATAGGGACTTTACGTTTCTTACTTTTTCCTTCAGAAAAAGGTTAACTTTCAAATTTGAACAGGGAATAATTCTCTGTATAGGTCTTTTCATCTCAGAAGTAAAATTAATTAAATAAAGGAAGATAGAATTTTCTTTCTTGCGTAAATTTACCTCTACAGAAGAAGGGGTGTTCTCCAGTGTAATAATTGGTTTACTTAATTTAGAAACAAGATTAAAAAGAATTTTATAATATTCTGGAAAATGAAATTTATATAAAGAACCGCCGAATGTCCCTGCAAGATAAATGGAGCTTCCCTTTCCATATTCATTCTCGATAAGGAAAGGGTTGGGAGAAGCCTTGGGCCTTCCTGCATAACACCCGGGCAGAGGCTCACAGAAAAACACTGGAGTTTTTGCTTTTGCTTTTAATTTTAGACCATAAGTAGGAGCAGAAATATATCCTTGCGTAATTCCTTTCAGGGAGAAATGATTGCCCTCTTTAGGAAATATAAAATCCCACTGGAGTGGACCAAAAACATTTTCTGGCTTTTCTATTCCAAAAACATCTTTTAGCTGGAAGTCTTCGAGTTTTTTACCATACTCGTTATAAAGAGATGTTTCAAAAGAAGAAATGACATTTCCTCCATTTTTTACAAATTTCTTAATTTTTTCAACTTTTTTCTCGTCCAAGCATGTAGCGTTTGGAAGGATAATTAGTTCATATTTATCAAGATTGTAAAGAGCTTCTTCATCAATTACATCAAAAGGAAAATGCTCTCTGGAAAGTCCGTCGTAGAATCCGTAAAATTCCTCTGCGAGATTTCCTGCTTTTTCTGTTTTCATTTCCCTGGTAAAATCAGTTAAAGGAACAGAAGAACCAGAATAGTAATTGCCTGCTACCTGTGGCCACAAAAGAGCAATGCGGGCAATTGAGCTTGTTTTAAAAAATGGATGTGGGTTTTCCTTAATAAACTTATTATATTTTTTTATTACTTCCATTTCTTTTTTGTGAAAAGAAGGTTCATCACATATTGCTAACCACACATTTGCCTGATGGCTTATTGTCTGACTATAAAGAATGCTGATTTCTCCTTGTGGAAGAGACGAAAATACCCATGGTCCCTGTTTTGCCGCATCAAAAACAACTGTCGGCTTTCCTCCCGCCTGCGTTTCTAATAATTTTGCCATTGCTCCTGGCTTATAAATTGGCTCTCTCAATTCTCCGTACAAAAACCCCCCTTCTGCTCCAAGTATATCGGTTTCCTTTATAATTTTACGGTTATTTCTTCCTGTGGGCCAGTTAGGGGCGAGCACATTTCCATTCATATAAAGAAGAATCTGCGGGTTGATTTCTTTTAAAACTTTATTTGAATCTCTTAAAAAACGGGCAATACTATCTGACTGGAATTCAATTATTTCCTTCCACTCTGGACTATCTGACTGAGAAACAAGTTGTGTTTTTGCAGGCATCTCTTTTTTGTATTTTTCTTTGAATAATTTTTTACAGGATTGGCAATAACAGGTATTTACAAAAAATATTGGCCCATCATAAAAAACACCGTCAATTTCATAAGAAGCAAGTTTTCTCAAAGCCTGAAAGACATCCTCTCTCCATCCGCTATTAATGCAGAAGGAAGAATCTACCATATAAACACTCTCAATTGGTTTTCCGTCCTCCTGAATTTGCTGCCAGTCAGGATGCTGACGCGCGAAAGAAGATTCTATTGCATGGACATTGTAATAAATAATTACCTTAATTTTTCTTTTGTGCAACCGGTCAAGATAATCTTTCAAGGAATCAAGTGTAACTTTTGTGCCGCCATAAAGGTCGTGGTCATCAATAAACGCAACTCCACCGAAAATAATCTTGTCTGAAAACCTCGTAAGATGTTCCATATTTGCGCCGAAATCTTTTAACAGGTTAGCCCTTTTATCAGGTTCATATCCTGCTTCCAGCTCCACAATTCTTAACGGCTCCCCCTCCCACCATTTCTCTTCTGACATTTCATCCTCCTTTGTCTTTTCAGCCTCAGGCACTTTATCCTTTTTTATTTAGAATTTCAGCAATGGCTAAAATATTTTCTAATTTTGCTCCCTCAGTAATAGAGTTTCCGCTGGAAAATATATAACCCTTATAACCAAGATTTTCAACTAATTTTTTTATTTCTTTTCTTGCTGCTTCTTTATCTCCGCGTTCAATCAGGTCTACATCTAAATTGCCAATAACACATATTCTATCTCCATATTTCTTTTTTACTTCAAAGATATTTATTGCCTGTGGTTCCATCGGATGGAAACCTTTTATTCCTATCTCAATTAAATCCTCAATTATAGGAAGAATGTTTCCGTCACAATGAAGAATCCACGGAATATCCCCGATAATCTTTTTTGTCTCTTTAAAATAAGGAAAAATAAATTCTCTCAATTTTTCCAAAGAAATAAAGGGACTGGTTTTAAAAGCCAGATCATCCGCTGAATAGACAAAATCAACTTTAAATTTAGAAATTACTTCCTCAATAATCCCATTATAAAAATTGCCGAAGAGAGAAATAACTTTTTTTACCAATTCTGGATTTTCTTCCATAGAAATACAAAAATTTTCGAAACCCATGCTTTCCCAGGACTCAGTAAATACTCCCCCTATATCGTATCCGCGAGCAATCTCCTCATTTTTCATCACGCGGTCAAAAACTTCCGCACATTGAAGGATTCTGCTTCTTGAAACCTCGCAATTTTTAATGAATTCCGGTTCCAAATTTTTAAATTCTTTTTCGTTTTTTATCTTGCCGGCTGTCCCGAAAGCTATGGAATCTCTGGAAGAAGATGTTTCGATAAAAGTCCACGTTGGAGCCCAGCATTTCAGATGTAAGGCATCCAAACCGATCTTCTTTGTCAATTTTATCATTTGTTTTATATATTTTTCATATTCTTCGGGCTCCCCCAAGAAATGAAATCCGCTGTTTAAAATAACTTCTTCCCCGATTATTTCGCTTACAATCTTCCCGTGAAAGCCTAATTCAATCCAGGGAATCTTATCTACTTCTTCCAGATTTAATGCCCTTATTATTCTTTCCCTCGAAGTCACGCTTCCCCCTCTTTAATGGAAAATACATTTTCTCCATAATAAACAAGAATTGCTCCCAATGCTTCTCCTGCTCCCACATTGGAAGCAACTACCGGCGTGGCCATCATCCCCGAATCCCCGCGAGCAATCTCGCCAGTCCCTGCGCCCATGCATTCCCAGATACTCGGATATTTAAAAATGAAGTTCATTAAAGCGTTCTTCACTCTCTTAAGTAAATCGGGATAATAATTATGTGCGCTGACCATTGCAAGAGCACAGGAAGTAGACCAGGAAGGACCGCGCCAATAAGTCCCCTTATAGAATCCTTTTTCGCCAGGAGCAACGGTGTATATTCCATATTTTCCAATCAACTTTACAAAATTATTCCTGGTAAGTCCTGCTTTCTTACGTTCAGTAATCTCATATGCAAAAGGAAATAATCCATCAACCCCTATTCTTGTATCGAGTTCTTTGTTTTCGTGCAACACACCATACCACTTTTTCTTTTTATCCCAGAGAATATTATCCACTTGCCTTTTTGTAACTTCTGCTTCCTTAAACCAAAAGCCTTCTTCTTTATTTCTTAAAATCCCTGAAATCTTTCCCATTGCCTGTTCATAACGACATCTTTCAGCAGCAAAAATGGCAGGATAGCAGAACTTTTCTTTCTTTCCATTCTCTCCATAAGTAACTCTTTGAAATGCAGATGTGGTATCTATCCCGGTATCGTAAGAAGTAATGATTGCCCAGAGGTGCAATCTTAAAAAATTTTCATCTCTTGATTTATTAAGATAATTATAATAATTCACAAGTTTTGGGTACCATCTTTTTAGACTCTCAATATCCTTTGTATTATAATAATACCTTAAGCAGACCCATGGAATGTGCGGTGTTTGAATTATATTTCCTCTGGCCCATCTTTCTCCCGGAATTTTTTCATCAAGGTAAATTGCATGTGTGACATACCCGTCTTTCCTTTGATATTTAAGAAATAAATCTAATAACTTCTTCATAAAGGATGAGCCGACTTCTGGATTTAAACTTGTATGCCACTGAACTGCCGGCAAAGCCCACTGCCAGTACCCGCGATATACAGGCAGTGCTTCTATAACAGTTTTTCCATATCTTTTATCATAGTAGTAATTCAGTTTAATCACCCACCAGCACTTGTAATAAGCTTTCCGGTCAAGCTCGGAGCTGAATTTCGGATGGGGTAAACTATTAAACCAATTATTCCATTTATTTCTAATTTTATTTTCATAATTTTTCACTCTGAATGACTTTAAAGCTTTTTCTTTGGAATAAGTGCTTATCCCAAATTTTAACTTCTTGCTTTCTCCTGGTCTCAATTTTACTCTGTATCCAAGAAGAATGTGATTTCCTTCTTTTCCATCTTTTCTGATTTTTCCTTTTCCCAAATCTTTAAAATAACCGTCAATGGTTTTATACGCTGCGCAATCGTCAAAATTAGAAGCGATAAATATTTTTTTGTTTTCCATTTTTATTTCCAGCAAATTTTTATCCGGATAAACCTTTGCTTTAGATTCGCCGGCATTGACGGAAATTATTGTATAAAATTTCCTGTCAAAAATATAAGGGGGATGGTTCTTGCAGGTTAAGTTAATTTCCCAGAAAAAACTATTGTCTATTACCTGACCAAATTTTTCTTCTGCCTCAATTCCAGTATTTGAAAATATGACTTTTCTTTTTATCAAAGAAGGAAAATATTCCATCTTTTCACAGTAAAAAGTATTTTTGCTTAAATTCTTTCCGGTTAAATCAGGGAATGAATATTCCCCGAATTTAATAGAAAATGCCGGCGATTCATCATATGTAGTATTTTTTCGGTAATCAAAAAGATAGCCGATACTGCTGAATTCTGCGGGGTAAGCAAAAGACGGGGAACAATCTCCCTCCTTTATTAAAATTGCTGTCCGGCGCGGGATTTTCTCGTCAAAATCTTCTTTTACTAATTTCCATACGTCTTCTTTCACTTTATCCTCACTGTACCCCTGTTAGTTTCGTGAGAAACTAGGGGTACTCCCCTGATTTTTTACAATTTTAACACTACCCCTTCATTTCTCTGGCGACATCCAGGAGATGTTTGATTTTTGGCTCATCTTCCAATCTGCTCATAGAAAAAGCAATATTATAGGGTTTAAATTTGGCTAATTTGCGATATATTGCTTCTAATTCTTCTGCAGAAGAATTAAAGATAACCCATTCTAAAATACTGGACTGGAATTTACAGGGACAATGGCTATGTAAAATTTCCGGGGTTAAGTACTGGTCAGCAGAAGGGTCAAAATAATCAATCTTGAGTTCTTTTAAAAACTCCAGATGTTCCAGTCGTAATAGTTCGCTGTGAACGCTGCGCTGGGTTGCCTTAAGTCCCTCAAATATCTGCTCCCAGTAAGGGACTACGAATTCCTTGAAAATTTTCGGCGGAAACATTCCTGCAAAATCATCGGGAATACCCTTTGGCCCCGGTTGTATAGATTCTCCAAAATATTCACTGATTGCCCGTGCATAATTTAGGGCACTTTTAGTGCAGAATTCAAGAAGTTTATGCGCCCTCTGCGGGTCATCATAGGGAAGAGTTAAAAAGTCAGGACCCATCAGCAAAACAGCGGTTGTTATAGGTCCTTCTAAAGGATGTCCGATAAAATTTGGTGATTGGGGGCAGCGCTTTTTCAATTCAGCACAGATTCTCAGTCTCTCCTGAATTAATGGAGCAACAAGATAATCCTCCGGCTCAGTCAATCTATCAATATCTTCAGGTGCATGAATTATGGGGGAAGGTTTGGGTTCGCCATCCTCAGGAAAGACAACCTCTACCCCTAAAGAAATAACGTGCGGATAGCAAAATCCAGCCAGTCTTGGTATAGGAGGTTCTATGCCGAGTCGCTTGGCTAATGGTCTAATATTTTCATAAGCACGAAGAATAGCTTCCACATCAAAATGTAACTGCTTCTCACTAACCCCGCCAACTTCCGTTAATAAAGTATCAGAAAATCCAAAACTAAAATTTTGTCCCATTTTCTCCTCCCCTACTTAAATTATCATGGATCAACAGCTAATCCAAGCACTCTTTTTGCATTTTCCTCTGTTGTTTTGTCATAAACAATCTTTGAAATCTTTCCTTCTTTTAGCCCCTGCCTGAAGTAATCAACTATTGGTGCTTCCTGACCCACGTGGCAGATGTCTGTCCCGAACAACAGTTTATTCTGAAATTCTTCAAGAAACTTATAACCGTAATTCAGGTCACGGCTGATTGCGTTATATCCTGAACCAGCAGATAAATCTCCATAAAGGTTGGGATACTTTTTCAATAATTCCTGCAATTTCCCCGGTAATTTTACTTCACCCGGCGGATAAACACCCCTGGTTTTTTCATTTACATCAGCAGAAATTTCTGACCAGAATGCCATTGCATGACCTATAAAGATTGTATCGGGAAACTCCTGTAAAACTTTCTCGAGACGGGGCAGGCCAATATCATCAGCCAGACCATAGATTCCGTAAGTAACGCCCACCGCCAGATGAAAAAGTACCGGAAGCCCGACCTTACCGCAGTGGTGGAAAAGATTTTTACATAAAGGATCATCGATATAGAGGTTGGCGGTAATCTCACCCGCTCCTTTACAACCAGCGCTCTTGTATTTTTCAAGAAGACAGGAAAAATCTGTTTCCGGAGAATTACCCCCATTTCTGGGGTCAAGTTTACAGAAAGGAATAATACGATCAGGATGTTGTTTGAAAACCTCTAAAACATCTTCGGTTTCAAAATGAAAAAATGAACACTCTGGACTTACTCCTCTCGGTAATACAACTGCTTTTTCTATTCCCAATTCATCCATGCGGGAGAGTAGTTCTTTCTCGTCTATCACTGGTTCACCCTTTGTTACTCCTCTTCCGATATGAGTATGGTCGTCAATCATATTTCCTCCAGATACCTGCCGTATTCTCTCCCTGCTTCATACATAGCTTTGAAGTGAAGAACGGAAGTCTCTGGAGCACAATTATTACCATCGTGAAGAATAAATTTCCCACCTTTCATCACCCCGGACTGGCACAGATTCTTTACCTCATCTTTAATTTTCTGCACAGGCCCCATTTTCAACAAGTGCGGTGGGATATTGCCAATTAAAGTCACATCTTCTCCCAAATCCTGTCTTGCCTTTCCAAGGTCAGTTGGAAATCCAAGGTCAAAAGTTTTGATATTCAATTCATCCTTAAGAAATTTTAGATGTCTCTGCACCTTGCCGCAGAGGTGAATACTGTTAGGACCACCTTTTGAGAATTCCGCCAGTAATTTTTTATGATATGGCAGGATAAAATCTTTATACATTTCCGTAGAAATTAATTCAATGCTGTCATCTGCAAACCCCCAGCACTGCACCGGATATTCGGCTTTATTAAACTCCATTATCTTTTTGATTCGCACAATTTCCGCATCTGTTATAAAAGAGAGTAAGTCGCGTAGAAATTCAGGGTCCTCGTAGAAATCCATCGCAACTTCACTTACGCCGCGCAAATCGCAGGCAACTGTAAGGGGCCCGTCTGTTCCGCCGAGAGGCAATGCTGTTGCGCCAACAGGATTGCCTTCAAAATCAGTCTTTTTTCGTTTTTCGTTCAGGTATTCATATTGTTCCATAATCATTTTCATTATGTTGCCAGAAAGCGGGTCAGGAATGGTCATATCGTAAAGTTTCTTTTTGTCTTCTTTCAGAATAGGTTTCATAAAGGGCATATCATCCTTGGGATACTCTATTTTGCAGCCAAACCACGCGGCTTCCTCGCAGTTCTGTAAGCCCAATCCGACCCCACCCCATTCTTTTGCAGGCGGACCCATTTCCATGTCCTGAAGCACATTGAATCTAACCCATTTCTGGAATTCAAGCTCAACCTCCCACCTTATGTCAGGATCCTTGAAATACTGTTCCCATGTGTATCCGCATTTATTCAGTTCAGGATTCATCAAAATCATCCTGGGATTCATTGAAAATTGAATAGGTGCTCGAATAGGTTTACCTTTGTTATAGGCATCCAGGACCTTTGCTATTTCTTCGTTGTGTTTTTTAAAATCTATTTGTTCCTCAAGATAAAATTCAGACATCGTTTCTCCTTGTTATATTTCCTTTAAGAACCGCTTGACGTTTGCCATACCTATCCTTGAACCGAGTTTGCACTCTTCCATGCCTTCAAATTCTATAGATAAATAACCGCCGTAACCTGACTCCTTGATAATTTTAAGCACAGCTCTTATGTCTATGTCACCTTGCCCTACAATTGCACCCCTTAAAAAATTGCCACTCAATGTCTGGAACCATCCTTCGCCAGGATTTGCATAAAACGGACGGAAATAGAAATCCTTGAAATGTATATGCGAAGCAATTGAAATGTTATTTTTTACTGCTGCAACCGGATTTTCATCAGCGCACATAAAATTTCCTATATCAATTGTGGTTTTAAAATTAGGTCTTCCTACTTCACTTACAAGCCTGCGAACCCTGTCGCTTTTCTGCATAAAAAATCCATGATTTTCAACGCTGGTGGTAATGCCGTACTGTTTTGCGTGGTCTGCTATACGTGCACACGCTTCAACTATTTTTGGCAAGTCCTTTTCAAACTGTTCTATCCCGCACTCGGGAATAGGACGGGAAGCTGCGTCGTGACGCATCAATTTAACGCCGAGTGCATTAGCAACATCTACCTCTTTCATAACCCTTTTAATTTCAGTCTCAAAAGCCGTTTTATCAGACTGGATAAAACTTGCGCCTATTGTGTAACTTGAAATATCTATTCCGCAGTCTTTTGCCTTCTGTCTTATAGCTTTTGTCATTTCAGGATTTTTAGCAAGGTTTAATTCTGCTGGTGGCGATATTTCAGCATGCTCACCGCCATTGTCCCTTATCCACTGAATCACTCCGAATATATCCATCTCTTTTTCTGAATACGCCCGCGATAAACTGTAAGTACTCAAACCTACTTTCATCTCTCCTTGTATAATATAGTTAGGCAATCATTGTAGTGGCCAACAGTAGCCGACTGTAGGCACTCTGGAAGTGGCACTCTGCCGAAGTAGGCTCTGTAAGAGGAAGTGCAGAGTTTACTCTGCTGTCTGGTAAAGATTTTTCGTAGTCCTAACTATTTATACAAATTTCACCACCTTTCTCTTAGATTTTTTGGATTGGGGACGTAAGAGCGTCATTAGTCCTATCCAGACCATGTCGAGGATGCAATGGAGATTGCTACATCGTCCTCAATCCTTGCTTTAATTTTATGATTATGATATAATACCGGTGATACCCAGGTAGAGGCAAAGGCATTTTCTCCTGTCACCTCCTTCTGGCTTGGAGACTGCACATAAGGAAATTGCATTTCCTTTACTGTGTATAAAACACAAGGTTGCAGCGTCCCGATGTAACATCGGAACACCATTTCAGAAAAACTAATTTTGAGCTTGATTTATTATAGGAAATTTCCTCGAGCCACACTTTATCTATAATTGGCAAATTGCAGTGGAACCCCAAAATCTTTTTCGCGCAGCATTCCAATTGTTGTCTGCAGGTCATCCTTGCTCTTGCTAAATACACGAATCTCATCACCCTGAATCTGGGTTCTCAACTTTAACCCGGTATCCCGGATTAACTTTGTGATATCTTTTGCTTTTTCCTGCGAAATACCCTGCTGCAGTGTGACGACCTGTCTGACCATTGAACCCAGAGCAGGTTCAACCTTCCCATAGACAAGTGCCTTGAGTGAAATTCCCCTTTTCACCAACTTTGTCTGAAGAATATCAACTACGCTTTTTAACTTAGATTCATCATCGCTTATCAGGGTAACAATTTTCTTATCCTTATCCAGGGTAATCTGGGACTTACTTCCCCTGAAATCAAACCTCTGCAGGATTTCCTTCATTGTCTGATTGACTGCGTTATCCACTTCCTGCATATTTAAAACCGAAACAATATCAAATGAAAATTCCTGTGCCATTTTTAACTCCTGTAGTGGGTCTGACCCCTTCTTTGCTATCCTTTCTCACCTGTATTTTCGGATTGTTTCGACCATTGCTTTGACATTTTCAATCGGTGTGGTTGAGGCTATAATATTTGAGCATCCCACAACTATACTTCCTTTTTCTTTTGCAGCTTCAATGCAGGAAAGCACTTCCTTTTCCACATCTTCCTTGGTGCCGGTATCAAGGGTATGTGAACTTATCACGCCAAAAAGTGTAAGATGTGGAAAGGCATCCCGAACTTTTCTTAACTCCATACCAGCCCTTGTATCCACTTCATAATGCGCATCTACACCGGACTGGCCAAAAAGCATATCTGCTACAGGCCATAGATTGCCATCACTGCCAAACACTCGACCTGTTTCTGTAAAGTTTTATTTTCAACAGTATAGTAAAGTTCTGTAATTGGGTCAAGACGCTTTATTTCATATTCACCTTCAGGGTCACCATAGAAAAAAGTATATTCGTCAATTTTTTTGGCAGGTTTTCTGGACTCCATCCAGTAAAATGGCCTAACTATATCCATCTCGAAAGCTTCTGCAACATCAGTAGCATCCTGTGCGCTCTTCTCCAGAAACTCAGCATGAGCATCCTCTCCTTCCCAGCGGGCTTTTGCTTCTCTCCACTGTTGAATTCCTCCACCAACACATACTTCCCTGCCAAGGAAATACGAAGCCACTCTGGAAGAAACAGATATATGGTGCACAGGTACCTTATCTGTTTCATGGTGCTCAAACGCAGATTGAATTCTTTCTGCAAAAGTCACGATTACCTCCTTGGAAATTTGCTATTTCATTCCCCAATTTACGGTCATTTTTCATTCCTCCACATCGGCAACATTATCACGACTGTTGCCAGAACAGCAGCTGTCCAGAAGTGAAATGCTGGCTGCCAACCGCATCTGTCCACAAGGTATCCAGCCACAAAAGCACCTATCGCAGCTCCTATGTAATTCATTGCATCTACAAAACCTGCTGCTGAAGCTGATCTTTTCTTTCCACCGTAATCCATAGCCAGAGTCATTGCCAGCAGTACATGAGGACCATCTATCAAAAATCCCATCAGGGCAAGGCATATTAGCATTGCAATCTTCATTCCTGATGGTATTGCAGGTAGAATTAAAGTCAGTAATGCTGCTAACAGCAGCATTACTACTATAACAGGTGTGCGTCTATATCCCGGCAGTTTATCAGTCATCCATCCCGCAAATACAGCACCTGCGCAACCTGCCAGCGGAAAAAGCAAAGTGCGAAACGCAGCACCTGATATGCTATAACCAATTTTTTCATATAAGTAAGTCGGAACCCAGTATATAAAACCCCATGCCATAATATTCAAACTTAATGAGGCAAAACCTATCTGCCAGAGCCGCGGGTTCACCAGGAAGTGCCGGGACCCTGAGTCAGAATTTTCTGCTGATAGGGAATCCTGCTCTGTATTAGCCTTGGGTTTAAATCCGGCAGACTCAGGATTGTCTTTTTCCAGAATAAGAAATTGAATCCCGGATACAAAAAACAAAAGGGCGGGGAACCAGAAAACAGCCCTCCATTTGAAATGGAGTAAAATTGCTCCAGCAAGGAATAAGGAAATAACATTGCCCATATGATACGAGGTCCCGAACAACCCGGAGATTGTGCCCCTTTTTTCATGAGGGAACCAGTGTGATATTACTTTTTTTACTCAAAGAAAATGGCATTGGTCCATGCCATCCTGCCCTCCCTGTCCGTGCATTGAATTCTGATATATCTCTCCTGTCCACGAATTTTGTATTCAACTTCTCTAAGTGGCTCTCTTTTTAATGCTGTAAACATCTCGCCATGCCCGTTTGGCGCAATGAAAGAGATTGATTTCACTGGAGAAGTTGCCACAAAAATATTGCCCCCGCTAATTTTCACATCTTTAATCTCCGGCCCACAACTTGCATAGAACAAACCCTTTTTAATTGCTTCCATAATATCATATACTGTCAATTTCTTAGACTTCACCATAATCCAGGCTCCGCAAGCATCATTCTGGCGATGCTCGTTGAAAGAATTGTGAGCATCGTCATTGGCGAACCCAAACACATTCCTGCCACGAACCAAAAGGTCATCCCAGTGGTGCATAGAATATCCTTTATCTATACCGTACAGGCAGGAGGTATTAAAAACTTCTGTTCCGATGTAGCCCTGGCAGGAAAAAATATCATTGGTGGTAAGTGCTGACCAGTAAGGGTGAGCTAAAATGATTTCGCCCCCCTGCGATTTCACTGCGTCAATCATTTCCTGTGGATGGACCTCCCACCATTTCTTTCTAAAAATAGGAATTTCATCTCCTGCATAGGAAATTTCTTCCTTAAGATTAAGCCCGACCAGATGAAAATTAAATTTTGCTTCGGTTGTGCCGCAGTGCATCTCTTGCCCTGGAATCAGCAATATCCCCTGATTTCCCTCTACCTTTGTAAGACGACAATGGTCAGTTATACTTAAAAAGTGATATCCTGCCTCCTTATACTGCTTCACTGTCTCTACTGGTGACAGACTCCCATCTGAATTTGTTGTGTGGGTATGTAAATTCCCTTTATACCAGTTCCCCTCTGTAACAAATGGATTATTGAATTTTGGTTCCATCAAAACCTCCCTTTTCGTCATTGCGACTCGCCGCGGCGAGGAAGCAATCTATCTTTTGTAACGGCCTGCGGTTTCCGAATAACTTCAAAAATGGTTTTTATGCTCTTGCCCTGTTTTTCTACTTTATCTTCAAGCCTGTCTAATCTACCGACGATTTCTTTGTTTGAAGAAACTATTCTCCTGATATTTACAAAAACACGCATTATTGCTATGTTAACCTGAATGGCTCTTTCGCTGTTTAGCACGCTTGAAAGCATTAATATGCCATGCTCAGTGAATGCATGAGGTGAGTATTTAGGATGCTGACCGCGTCCCTTGTTTAAGGTCACGGTTTGTGACCTTAAAACAATTGCTTCTTGTTTTGTTAATTAAACATAAAATCTATTGGGAAACGTTCACTGTTACGCTTAACTGCCTGATTCAGTGCCTTAACGGGAACATTATATAAATCGGCCAAATTCCTGTCTAACATTACTTTCTGACCACGAATTATTAAAATCTTTTGCTCAATTACATTCTGTGAAATCGACTCCTTCATTGCCTGCATCTCCTTTCTGTGTCTTTTTCTGCGACGTCATTATTTAAAAATTCAAATTTCAAAACCCAGCTATTACAAAGACTTCATTAGCTCCTGCACCCTTCCTGTTATCTCGCCGACGATTAAATCCGCTATTCGTTTTCCTTCTTCACGCGTTGATTTTCTGGGGTCCATACCGCTTATGCCGTCATCTTTAACAGTGATTTCTCTGTCCTTTGGCAGTAAATTTAAATTCACAAGGTCAGGGCGGAAATACATTAATAAAGAAGTTTCGTATGCGCCGACATGGTCACCCTCGATACCCTTATCCATAACAAGTTCATAATCAGGAACCATAAGAATCTTTGCATCAGTATATTTTTGTGCAAATTCACTGCCGATTTCTCTCAGCGCCTCAATATGTTTGGGTCCATAATGACCCATTAAAACTACAAAAATTCTAAATCCTTCGTCATATAATTGCTCAAAATACTCTCTTGCAAGTGCCTGGACAACTTCTTTTTTGACCTCAATTGTCTTCTTGAATCCTGCATGTGGTTTCATTGTCTGGTATCCGCAGTAAATAGGCGGATGCACTGCACCACCTGTTTTCTTTATTGCTTCGAGGCAGAGGTGATATGCTTTTATTGTGTCCAGTCCTATGGGATTGTGCACACCATGCCATTCAAGTGCACCCCAGGGAATGTAAATAATTGATGCCCTTTTTAACATTTCGTCAATTTCTCCCGGCTTCATTTCTTCCAGTTTCATCCTACCCTCCCGTATTTTTCAACTAAGTCACTGACCATTTTTACCCTATCGATTTCTGCATCGGGCGGGACCTGGTCGCAGACACATAACATGAACTTTCCGTCGTTTTTGTAATGTTTCAGGCATCTCATCACGATGTCTTCAAGCGCTTTTCTCGGAAACACAGGGCTGAAAAACGCTCCCGGCACCCCGCCGGCAAGAATCAAATCAGGACCTGCGAGTTTACGCATTTCCTCCACTTCCACATCTCCGACAGGAGCAGGAGTAAGGGACTGTCCGCAGTCAATACCTGTTCTGCTTACCAGCGGCAAAATTCCACGCATCGTCCCGTCGATGTGAACCAGCGAGTATTTACCTGCCTTGCGCAGACCGGGAGTGTATTTCCTGTAATGTGGAGCATAATATTTTTCAAATATTTTCGGACTTACAACTTCGCCTGTTATGTTGTCTCCGAAGCACACAAGCGGGGCGGGAGCACTGCATATTGCATCAAAAATCGGGTCAAAAATCCTTGAAATAACTTCAAGAGTCTTCTCCACTTCCTCAGGCGCATCCATCAGGGCATAGATCGTATTTACCACTCCCATCCATTCCACAAAAAGAGAAACCATTGGATTTCTGGGCGGAGCAGAACTTCCGACCCCCCATTTTCCGTAAACCCCCATTAATTTTTTTTGACCTTCATCGCTAACCTGCTTCACTTCCTGGTGCTCGTAGATGAAACGAAGTATTTCCAGCTCTTTAATATTTTTTACAGGATATTCTTTATAAGC
>Ga0210049_1002484_pt1 | contig 17182 bp, 19 predicted proteins | sample CryGeyCG2014_300_2_FD_183964 | JGI IMG/M metagenome (GOLD analysis project Ga0210049, IMG submission 183964) | Groundwater microbial communities from aquifer - Crystal Geyser CG06_land_8/20/14_3.00 (SPAdes) (version 2) | ecosystem: Environmental > Aquatic > Deep subsurface > Groundwater | place... | reverse complement strand
AAAGACCTGAAAAAGAAACTCGCTGACTGGAACGCTTATTACAACAATTTAGAACACTGCTCGCTTAATGGAAAAACTCCAAACGAAATGCTAGAATCCATGGTGCCAAAAGTCCTTAGCTAAAACAAATCACAGAAATCCTCAAAGAAAGGAGTGGCTGAAAATGAAAACCACGATTCTGATGGTAGTGACTTTATTGATCGCCACTACCTGCGTTGCTAAAAATACATCTGCAATCTCTTTTGGCTACAGTGATCGAGACGGACTAATTTACGTCAAAGTCCAAAATGAAACCTGGATTCAGAAAAGAATAATAGGTACCGAGATTGTGGAAAAGGGGTGGCTTAACAAAAACACTTTGCTGCTAGTTTTTGTTGATCAAAACAAAAACAGAATTGAAGCGAAGTGGCAGTTTAAGAAAGGAGAACTGCACTGTGAGGTTCACTGTAGTGAAAATGTCTCAGTTTCCTATCCCTGGCCATTTATTAGGGCAGAGACGAACGAAACTGACCACTTACTTATTCCTGTTGCTGAGGGAATGCTTTATCCGGCGCATGACGCTTCTCTTAAGCCCTACGATTGGCTCAAAGGAAACGCCGGTTACGGTATTTCCCTGCCGTTGTTCGGAACGGTTAATGACGCCGGATCCGGATACGGATTCTACACTGAAGACCCGGACTACTTCGAAATAAAAGTGGCCTGGATTAACCAATGGACGCTTACTCCCACCTGGGTTCCGGCAGAAAACGAGTTCGGCGTGCGGAAATGCCGGTATCTGTTTTTCCAGAAGGAATCCCACGCTCAAGCAGTGGTAACCATTGCCAAGTGGTATCGCCAGTGGCTCAAGGAAAAGGGCTACCTCGTGCCCCTAACCAAAAAGAAAGCGAAATCTGCCCGTCCAGAGGAGCTGGTTGCCAGGCCTCATATTTGGGTCTGGAGCGATCCTTTGCAGGTAGCAGGGTTTCTGAAGGAGTTGGGAATTGACCGCGCGCTTCTGGCTAACGTAGATCCTAAGTACTGGACGGTCAACCGCGACATCTTGAACCAAATCCATGAGATGGGATTTTTAACCGGTCGCTATGACAACTACGAAGACCGCTGGCCCAAGGAGCTTTCGGAAGTAACGGAGTGGACCGAAGGATATCCGGAAGGTTTAGTGCTAACCAAGTATGGAAACACTGTGCCCGCCTGGATTATGACCGCTCCGAACGGAAAACAGTACACCGGAGCCAAGCTGTGTTCCAGTTATGGTAAGGATTTGATTGAAAAAGACCTTACCCCGGAGTTGAAAAAGCTTCCTATGAAAACGCGGTTCATTGACACGATGACCGCCACAGAACTACGGGAGTGCTTTAATCCTAACCATTCGCACGACCGTACCGGCGACCGTCAGGATCGAATGGCTATTCTGGACTATTCCCGTCACCAGGTGCTCACTGGCTCCGAAAAGATGACCTGGTGGGGTATTCCGGTCTGCCATTATTCCATGGGGATTCTTTCTCTGAATCCTTACCCGCCGGCTGATGACATTGGCGCCAATCCCTCTAAGATTCTGGATGAAGTAAAGGAAGACTATCTTCGCTTTGATGTCGGCTATCAATACCGGATTCCCCTCTTCGAATTGGTAGCCCACGACTGCGTGCTACCTACCTGGTACTGGGGTGATGGTAACAATAAGCACCCTGCTACTTGGCGTGAAAAGGACTTATTCACCATTCTCTATGGCGGAATACCAATGTGGTGTTTCTCGTCATTGGAGGTAATGGCAAATTACGCCGATTCTCTGAAATCATCCTACAACTTTGTCAAACCGGCATTGGAGCAAATCGGAATGGCAGAAATGGTTTCCTTTGAAGTTCTGAACAAATCCGGCACGCTCCAGCAAACTCGTTGGGGAAACGGCGCAGCAGTGATTGTCAACTTCGGCGCCAAAACCGACTCGCTGGCAGTGAACGGAGTAATGATTTCCGTTCCTCCCAAAAGCTACCATCTGGTCAGCGCAACGCCGCTCCCCTGGTGGAAGCAATGGCTGGATGTTATTTTTTGAAGGCGAGAATACGTATTTTTGCTTAGCACATCCCCCCGAACTGGATTTATTCCGGTTCGGGGTTTTTATTTAAAAAAGGCACAATCAGTTTTCTGATCATGCCTTTTTACAGGAGGTAATTACAGTTCTATTAAGACTCCTACGGGAGTACTTCCTTGGGTTTTTCGGATTTTTTTTCTTAGCTGTTCTAACTGCACGGGAAACCAGAGCATTAGACCACCAATCAACGAGAAAACGAATACTTGTAGTACCAGTTTCATAAACAATTGTTCTGAAAGAATCGGATTCTGTTGAAGAACAGAAAAAATGTGATCTGCTACATAAAAGGAACCACACACAACAGAAAAGGACATTATTACCGTTAGTACTGAGCAAATTGCTTTCATGACTACTCCTGTCAATTTAGTTTAATGTAATGTACGATATTTGTTTAACAAAAAAGCTTACACCAAAATCTGTTTTTTGTCAAGGCGTGATTCGTCCCGAGCACAAGTCGAGGGGCACCTTCTTTTCATTTAAATTTCTTCCGATAATAATCCAGACTATCTTTTTCATACTTCCTCGCCGTTTCCGAAGCACTGCGATACTGATGATGAATTGCTTGGGCTAAAGGAGCAAAAATTATTTTATATCCTTGATCGGTGATTCTCTTCGCTAAATCAATATCCTCTAAATATAGAAAATAGTTTTCATCAAATCCGTTCACTTCTTGAAAAATAGTTTTTCTTACTAAACAAAATCCACCCGATACCCAATCAACCTGACGAGTCTTTTGGAAAAGATGTTTCGATAAAAATGACGGAATAACATAGCGACCCCAGGGTAATGCTTTATGCAATTTGAGTTTTTGAATGATCTCCGTCTTAAAGCTCGGGAAATTGCCAAAAGAAACCATTACTTTATTATCTTTCGATACGAATTTACCTCCGGCCATGGCTGTTTGGCTGTCTCTTTCGATTGCTTTAATCAGCTCGACAACGGCATTTTCTTTTAATTCAGCATCCGGATTCAAGAAGAGAATAATAGATGAGACAGCCAGTTTTGCTCCTTCGTTGGCCGCTGTAGAAAATCCACTATTGGTTTTTCTTTCTAACAAGTAATCTGGATTGAATCGTTTAATTTTAGATACTGTATCATCAGAGGAAGCATTATCTACGACAATTAGCTGAAAGGGAACCTTTTTTTGATTCTTGATCGACCTCAAACACTGCTCGATAGTTTGAGTATTGTTGTAGGTAACGATAATAATGGAAACTGCCTTATTCATGCTTTTCAGTGGTAATAATCCAACCCGATGCCAGAATTGGAGGAGTGACTTTGGCTAAACTAGAATCTACTTTGTCGAACCAGTGAAAAAGCCAAGATCCTCTTCTCATAATAAACCTTCCCAGAATATAATAAGTTTCTTTGAACAGAAAAGCGGCAGATTTGATATCAGCGATCTTAAATCCAGCTGAAAGTATTAACGACCTTAAGCTAAACAAAGACCAAAATTGTAAATGCGGACTCCCGGCGGAAGATTGCACTTCTTGATCTTTTATTCTGCTTTTGACTTTTTTCTTAAAAGCGCGCAAACCAGCGGTAGAACCGGTTACTCTTCTAATCGATTCCTCCAGGCTCATACCGTTGGGAACTGTTAGAATCAGTAAACCGTCCTTTTTAAGAAGCATCCTTTTCGCTTTTTTTAAAACCGCTTTAGGATCTTTGGTATGCTCTAAGAATTCGGACATGATAATCACATCAAATTTTGAATCAGGATAATAGTTTTCAAAGGTTTTATTAACTCCTTCCAGATTATCGAAATTGTTTTTCTTATTTAATTCCAGAATTGCTTCCGGATAGGCATCCAAGCCGATTACTTGATAACCTAAAAAGGCTAAGGGAAGCGAAATGTTTCCATTGCCGCATCCTACATCTAAAATTTTTATCTTAGTAGGACTTTCCTTAAGGAATTTTCGGACCCTTTCCACAATGTAATCAAGCTTTCTTAAACCGCCTGGTTCAAGATCGTAATCGGTATATTCGTGGTAATCCTTGGATCGAATCATATTTCTTGAGATTTATTCTTTAAATTAGCACTGGCAATAATCAATCCTAATGCCAACCAAAAAAACAGCAAGAAGAAATTGGTTTCCCAATAAGTGCCCATTGCCGACAAAGCTAAAAAGGTACAGAAAAAAGCAAAGGCGGCAATCAGATAAGGCTTTAATTCAATACTGACTCGTCTTACCGCACCAATACCACTTTTAATCATCGACATAATAAAGTAAACAAAAGTGGCAAAGCCAATAATTCCCATCTGGAGCGCAAAAGCGACATAATCGTTGTGCAGTTCTCTCACCTCAATACTGTATTCATTCCCTGAAAGCTCAAATTCAATCTCTTTACCAAAACCAATTCCCAATAATGGGCTGAGGGTGAACTGTTTCCAACTTTCTTCCCAGGCCGCCAGCCGAAAACGAGCGCTTTCATCTTGAATCGCAAAGGGATTTAAAGAAGCGGCCCGCTTGGTAACGGCAGAGGTAAAACTATCAAAGAGTGATGTGTCGGCGGTAACCAAATAAAACAGCCAAACTAGCACCACTGAAAAGGCAATGGCTAAAAACAAAATTTTCAAAAAGAAGATGATAAATTCCCTAATTTGTTTTTTTTCTAAAAAAAGAAGGATTAGAATTACTCCCAGAGCAATTCCCACCCATAGATTCCGGAATAAAGAAAAAATTAATCCGATCATCCAAATCAGCAAAACAATAAAATCCGCTTTGCCCAGAAATTTTTTCTGAAAGGCATACAGCGTGATTAAAAGATAAAGAGGGAAAACAATAAAAAAAGCGTGCGTTGCTGCCAATAATCTGGTTCCGGAAGTAGAAAGCGGAGTGTAAGAAGACCATAAGCCCTCTCCGGCTAAAATTCCATAAAGAACAAATCCAATCATCAGCAATCCACCGATTAAAATAGAAGCAAGCACTCTTTTCCATTCTGCTTGAGAACGGCAGTGCCATACGACAATAAAAAGCATCAGCGAATAGAAAATAGTATTTTTAACCACACTGCCAATTAGATTTGGATCACCGCCTTTAAAAAAACTCAAAACGCTCCAGAGTATAATCGCCCCGAAAAATATCAGCAGGGGAATTGATACTTTCTTCGGCAAGACCGTTGCCTTAAATCGGGAATTAAGAAACACGGCTAAAGCGGTTAGGATTAATACGACGTCTAAAGGATAGATTTTTATTGCCGAGTCAAAAAAAGAGAGTGGCTCTAAGCTAAACCAGCGCTCAAAAACCATTACCGAAAGGATACTGATATGAATGCCCGCTTCTGGTACTTTAAAAATAATAAAAGCCAAACAGATTAAAAAAATAAAGAAGAAAATGAGCGAAGTCTGAAAGAAGTTTAAATAAACTAAAAACAGGACTACCCAAAAAAGTCCCAATAAAGTGGCAATAATCACTTCTTTAGACTGCTCTAATTTGCCAAATGATTTTAGTCTTAAGATATTGTCCATAACTTTATTCTAAACCAGAACCAGGAAATATAGAATAGATAAACATTTTAGTCAAATAAATACTCCAGCAGGCGCGACGCCGGCGTCGCGCCTGCGTTATTAAATAAAAAAGGGCGGGCACCTTGAGTAAAGATGCTCGCCCTGTAAATGTTGAAAGAACGTCAGGATCACCAGTCGTCAATTCTTACGACCTTTCCCGGCTTGTCCTTCGGGTTCGAAAGAGCTCGAAAGTAATACGAGAATTCGTCTGGCTTGCTGCCGTTGTCGTAGACCACTTTCATGGCTCCGATGGGCCATTCTTCTTTAAGCGTATCTCGGGTCTCGCGATCAACTAATGCCCAGAGGTTCTCTTTGTGGAACGTAAATCGTTCCAGAAGATTCCCGGGCTTGACAACGAACTTCATATTACTTCCGTCTACTGTGCCTTTCACATCCCGAGCGGTTGCGTTTATTTTAGGGATGGGATAAAGGCGGATCTGGTCATATTCGGTGCCGGCAATCACGATGGTGTAAGTTCCCTCGTTTTCCGTGACACTAACGAATTCGACCCGATCACCTACTTCTGCCATGACCTGACCGCAAAAAGCCAGAATCAGCAGAAGGACAATAAAGGAAGTCAGTATTTTCAAGTTAATTCTCCTTTTAAACTCGTAGATTGGATTATGGATTGTCAGATTACGAGATTACGATCCGCCGCCGGTCCAGACCAGCACATTGTTCTCACCCTGGTTCACATTGCCGGTGTCCTGATAGAAACCAAAGGTAAAGATGTGCCAGCCAGGGGCAACCGGTTCGAGATGCCACAACTCGACGTCATTGACATTGACTCCGAAGTACAGCACGTATGGGTATTGATTTTCCACGGTGATGACGGCGTAGTATTTGCTGTCGCTGTTGAACGCCAAGGCTCTAAACCACATTGTCCAGGAATTGATTTGAGAGTTCCAGTACAAATGGGTATCGGTTCCGGCACAGAGATTCGATTCGAGCCGCGCCGGAAAACCTTCGGAAGCCAACGGACCATTTAGATAGTGCAGAGAATCAGGCAACCAGTTCGCCCAGCCGTCGTAATAGATAAATGCTGAAACCAGGTCCTCGACATTGTCCCCGAAAGCGACTACGTCTACGGAATCTTCGTATCCGGCAACGTAGTCCAGACGGAACTTGGTCCAGATACTACCGTAGGGTTCTGCACCCTCATAATAAGTATAGGTCAACAGAACATTTCTAATTGTAATTCCTTCGGTAAGAATCCGGTTATCCACTTCAAAGCGAATCGGGCATTCAATGCCAGCGGGCCAGTACTTCTGCACTTCGATCTCTTCGATTTCGAACCAGTAACCCAGGTTTTCTCTTTCATTGGGGAATAGCGGACCAACGCCCCAGACGATTGCCGAATCAGGAATGTCCTCAAGCACAATGTCAAATTGATCCAGATACTGCTCGGAGTATCCTGACAATGCCTCTCGGTCAAACCCGACTGACGTCAAGAACATTGGACCGCCTCCATTCGGCGCCAGAACATTGTCCGGTCGGTCGGCATCCAAACTGCAGCCGAATAAGAAAAATCCGACTGCGGTCATCAGGATTAATAGAATCAGTTTGTGCGTCACAACGCACCTCCTTTTCGTTTATGGTTGTTTACAGGTTTCAGTCTCCCGTTTTGCTAAAAAGTCTCAAGCAGTTCCCTCCCCAACCTTCTCTTTAACAAAACGGATTTACAATTTAGTGCTTCCCTTGAATCTCGGATAAACCGAGAAACTTGATGATTTGTTCTCTTTCCATCTTGTCACTCCCAACCCCAGGGTTTACTTAAACAAATCCAGTCGGAATCCGCGAGAGAGTACGATATTCACTCTCCATTCATCTTCGGATCCGGGAACCCAGCGCGCTTCCTGGTCGGTTACTACATATGTTTCCGCATCAATGTGCTGACGCATCACAGAAGCATCCACATAGAAGTCCCAGGGGAGCTTAAGCTGGACAAACGGACCGCCATAAGATGGCCGACCATCTGCCAAATAAGCAAGCTCGCTGGTTAAAGTCAGGTTGGAATCCACCCTAGTTTTGGCAAAGTCAAACCATTTAGCTTCCCAGCCAATTCGTAGGCTTTTGATTCGAACTAACTGAAGCCGAGTGTCAATTTCTCGATACTGGGCCCGCGATTCCGGATACTTCTCGCCATGCGACAAATACCGCGGCCAGGAATCAGTCACCGATCCCCCAAGCTGAATCATTGGCTCAAACCAATCAGCGTCCATAAACGCCAGATGAATCTGACCCAGCGCCAAGGCGGTGTTGGTGTCTTTTCCCCGCGAGGAGAACGTAAACGCGTCACCTAGCATAAGAAAAGACCAGTTAGTCGGTGACAGGCTCAGCTTTGGGTTGACTTGGAATAACGGCAGTTGATAAGGATGCGCATCACCGTTATTAGCGGTATGCACCCGGCTTAGCAGCCAGCAATCCGTTTCCAGGTTTAGGTTTAGCCAATCGGTGTTCAGCCACCGGAAACGCAGTCCGATTTTTCCCTCGTTGTAACGGACAAGAGGATCGCGAAAGTTGTTCCAGTGACTGAATTCCGTAATCCAGTGGATGCTGAACCGTGATTCCTTTTCCGGTTCGGGTGGAGATAGTGGCGGTAGTGAAGGTGGGGATGGTAGCTTTTGTTTGTAAATAAGCCTCCGCTTTGACTCCAAAAAGGTGGTACCAGAGATATTGTGACACCACTGCCACACTCGAATTCTCAACCAAGTGGTTTGGGTAGTGATAGTCACGCTATCCTGTGTTACCGTTTCGTCCGCCAGAAAGGATTTTTCCCAGACCATCCCGATTTTAGGAACGGGCCGGAGCGACTTTCCTTCTTGGTAAAGCATTCCTTCCCAGGTGTTTCTTACATTGTACTTAACTTTTCCTTTCCCAAAGTACATCCAGTCTTCCAGCTCCTCTCCTTTGTTGACAAACTTCACATGGAAGCTGTCTGGATAGGAAGCAACAATCTGCTCTTTTAATCCTTTTGGGATCTCGGGGCAGTTTTGGATTGCTTCTACAAAAGGGAGCGAGAGCGGATTCCCCCCGGGATTCTGCCAGTGGAAAATATCCTTTTCCACTATTACACCTGCGCTAGCCAAGAAAGCTACGCAGGCTATAAGCACTAGAGTAAAAAGCATAGCCTTCATGGGCTTTCTCCTTCTTTGAGTATTGTTGTTATTTTGATTTCAAGGTTCGAAAACGAGCTGAATGCTCGGCTAAGAAAAAGAAGGTTCTTTCTCTTAGCTCAACATTCCTAACTTCATTTTATCTTTTATGTTTCAAAGTAACCCAGGGATCAAGATGCTCAACGCGAGGAATGGGTTGCGGTTCTGATTCTTCCAAATCTAAATCGTCAGTGCCAGGATACCATTTTTTTTCGGATGCCGGTGAATTTTGGGTTTCTCTAAGTTCAAATTCATCTTCTTCAAATTCACCTTCCTCTTTTACCTGGGAGGAAATAATGTTCGGTTCTACTTCTTGAACTTTTGGTTCTACTTCTTGAACTTTTTCTGAAAAAGATTCTGATCGGATAAAAACAATTACCGCGCCGACTAATAAGCCCGCCACAATCCCTCCTAAAATATTCAGGGGGTAATTCGGCCGCACCGGCAAAGAAGAAGCGATGGGAGTATCAATCATATAAATCAAAGCGGAAGAAGAGCCGCCCAAATAAGCGGTGCCTTCTTTTTCTAATACATTAATGGCAGCGGCCAGAATGTTTTGAGCATCCTCCGGTTTTCGGTTGTAAGCGCTTAGATTAAGAATGCCCGTTTCCGGCACCACGCTGGAATGCAGATCATTTTTCCATTGTTCCCTTTTGGCGCTTTCTTCCGCCGGAAAGAGATCGGCTAAGCTAGAATTTTGAGTAATTACCTTATTGTAAAAAGACATGGTGGGAATAACCGAAGAAAGGGTTAAGGCGTACTTTTCCGCGGCGCGGCTGGCCTGGTAGCCGTCTACATTGGCCCGGTTATTGGGAATAACTAAAATCGAGGCTTGAGAGCGGTACTGCAGCGGCTGGATAATACTCACTACTAAAGCCAAGGTAAAACCAATGGCGGCAAAAATGATGAGAGTGCGCTTACCTAAGCGAAAAATTGAGAGATAGGTTGTTTTGCTTTTCTCCATAACTATCCTTAATTATTTAGAAGAAAAACCTTATCAGGTTAACAGAATTTTGTCAATAGTTAAGATAGTCATTATCCTTTTTTGTCAACCTATTTTAGGTACGTTTGCTAACTCTCTTGACAGTTCGGTTTTTGTTCGGGTATACTACTTGTAGAGCCAAAATAGCCTGTGGATAAAGTGGCAGGTGGCATGTAGCTTGTGGCACATAGATTGCCAAGAAAACCTAAGAAGCTAAGAAGCTAATAACCTAATACCTATAACCTACAACCTAATCCCTAATCCCTAATAAAATGACTGAAAACATCACTAAAAAGCAAAAACAAATCCTAGACTACATCACTGAATTCATCAGCGTTAACGGCTATTCTCCCAGCTACCGGGAAATAGCGGAATATTTCGGGCTCTCCTCCCCTGCCACTATCTATGAGCACATCAAAGGACTGGAGGATAAAGGATTTATCAAAGCCGAGGAAAAGAAAGCCCGCTCCATTAAAATTTCTAAAAAAGAACGCCGGGAGAGGCCTGCTCTGGAACTACCTTTAGTGGGGACCATTGCTGCCGGCGAACCAATCGAGGCAATTGAAGAAAAAGAAACTATTACTGTGCCGGTAGAAATGGCGAATGATCCCAATGCCTTTGTGCTCCGGGTAAAAGGAAAATCAATGATTGAGGATGGCATTTTAGACGGAGATTACGTAATCTGCGAAAGAAGATTTTATCCTCAAAACGGCGAAGTGGTAGTGGCCTTACTGAACAATGAATACGCCACCTTAAAAAAATATTACCGGGAAAAAGACCGCATCCGGCTCCAACCGGCCAATAGCACCATGAAACCAATCTACAGTAAGAACCCGGTGATTCAAGGAATTGTCAAAGCAGTGTTAAGAAAATACTAGTTAGGAAGCTTGTGGCTCGTATGATAATTGCTTCATGGTTTTATTGCTTCATTGTTGTTTTCAGGGTAGCCATGAAACAGTGAAGCAATGAAATCTAAAAAGCTAAGAAGCTAAAAACTAAAACCCAAACCCATGTTTAAAACGATCAACGAAACCATTAAAGTAACCAGCTCTTTTTTCCGAGACAATGTGATTCCAGAAAGATTCGAATGGAACGGCAAACAATACACCATTAAAAATTCTAAGCTGATCCATAAAGCCCGCAAAGGAGCCGGTAAAATGTTTTTCTTTGACGTGCAGGATGATAATAACTTATTCAAACTTTCCTTTGACACCAAAAGCTTGGAGTGGGAATTAAATCAGGTTTTTATCAAACAATAATTCATGTACGAAACGGTAAATGAGCCGATTGAAGTAGTGGTTAGATTTGGGCTTAAGGCAATCAGCCCTTTTCTTTTCCGCTGGCGCAATAAAATTTACCGAGTAAAAAAAGTTAATCTGACTCATTTAGGCAAAGTAGGTGAGGAAAAATGGTATTACTTTTCCGTATCGGATGAAGCCAACTATTTTAAACTGGCCTTTAACAGCGCCACCTTAAAATGGTACTTGGATGAATTATATGTAGAGGGATAAGAGAAAGTGAAAAGATAAAAGTGTAAAATTACAGCTTAAAGTTAAAAAGGGTGGATGGTCATTGGCTAGAAAAAATAAGAAATTTAGAATAACTTTACACTTTTCACTGTAATTTTTAATTTTTCGTTTTTAATTTTTCGCTAAATGAGAACCATCTTCCATATCGATATGGATTCGTACTTTGCCACCTGCGAGCAACAAGCGAATCCTTTTTTACGCGGCAAGCCGATCGCCGTCTCCGGGCATCCCAGCAGGCGCACGGTAGTGGCTGCCGCTTCGGTAGAGGCAAAGCGGTTCGGAGTTAAATCAGCTATGTCAATCCAAGAAGCAAAAAGGTTGTGCCCTAACCTTTATTTTGTATTGGGCGATCCGGAAAAATATGTTCACCTGACTAAAAAGATTATTAACATTTTCCTTTCTTATACGAATTTGGTAGAAGTGGTCAGTATTGATGAAGCCTTTATGGATGCAACTGATATTCAAAAAAGGCATGGCGGTGCAATCAAGATAGCCAAAGAGATTAAAAAAAGATTAAAGCAGGAAATCGGCGATTGGATGCAGTGTTCCATTGGAATCGCTCCGAATAAAACAATCGCTAAATTGTGCTCTGGCTTAAAAAAGCCGAATGGCTTGGTGGTTATAACTGAGAAAGAAATTCCTTTTTTGCTGAAAAAAATAGAATTGACTGATCTGTGGGGCATTGGAACAAAGACCAAACAAAGGCTGGCTTTAATGAATATCCATACTACCACCGATCTTCAAAAAACACCCCTTTCTGCCTTGATTAAGGTATTTGGAGAAGTGGGATTTCACCTTCATCAAATGAGTTTAGGAAAAGACGATTCTCCAGTGCATTCCTATTACGAAGAAGAACAAGAAAAATCCATGGGGCATCAGTATACCCTACTCAAGGATACTCTTAGTAAAGATTATTTAAAGCATGTTTTGTTTAAGCTTTCCGAGCGAGTGGGCCGAAGGTTAAGAAAAGCAAGGCTTTCGGGAAGAGTAATCAACATTACCATTCGTCATTCTGATTTTAAAACCTTTACCAGGCAAAAGGTTTTTAGCTTCTATACCAATGACGGTTACCAGATTTACGAAATGGCGCTGAAAATATTCAACAAACTGTCGTTAAAGCAGCCGGTAAGGCTAATCGGCGTAAGCGTCAGCCAATTAACTAAGCACGCCCAGCAGGCCCTTCCGCTGGCCTGTTCCCGAAAACAAAAAAACATCCTTACTGCTATGGACGAAGTAAATAACCGCTACGGCGAATTCACCATTCAGCGCGCTGCCTTGCTGGCTACTAAAAAACTCAGCAAGGATATTGCCGGTTATGGATTAATGCGTAAATTTTAATAATTAGTTTTCTCTTTTAGCTAAAAATTCCTTCAGCTTTTTAAAAGCGACTCCCCGGTGACTGATGCTGTTTTTTTCTTTATCGGACATTTCCGCAAAGGTTCTTTTTTCGCCTTTGGGAATGAAGATTAAATCATAAGGAAGTTTTGATCTCGGTTTACCGGTTGGCTCTTCAGCAATCTGCCCCTTCACCTTTCCGGAAAAAATCCAATTCCTCCCTTCCGGGGTGTAAAGCACCACTACCGTCTTAAAATAAGCTTTGCGTTCCTCTTTAGGAATTCCTTTCAACTTGCCCAAAGTATAATCAATCAGGTCACGATCAGAGGTATTTTCTCCGGCCCAGCGGTGGGAATGAACTCCTGGAGCGTTATCCAAAGCCTTGATAAACAACCCTGTATCATCCGCCATCGCCCACTCACCGGATTTTTCCGCCACCAATCTGGATTTTTTTAGGGCGTTTTCCTCTAAAGTCTTTCCGTCTTCCACAATATCCTCCGTTATTCCTGCTTCATTGGCACTCAATACCTCAAGATCAAGCTCCCTTAAAAGCTCCTTAATCTCTTTGACTTTGCCGGGATTATGGCTGGCAAAAATCAGTTTCATCTTTATTTAAGATAACCAAAGTGCTTTAAGACCGGGATAATATTCGATGCTACATTTTTGGGAAGATTATTAGTATCAAACCATTGCCATTCCCGAATATCCTTTCCTGGCTTTATTTCGCCCACCCGACGGGCCCCATAGTGCACCAAAATGACGTCGACGGCTCCTTCCTCCGTTTCCTTTTTGGTATAGGTAATGAACGGCTCCTCGATTAACACGTCAATTTCGATTCCCATTTCTTCCTTAACTTCACGTTCGGCAGCTTCGATTAAATTTTCTTCAAAGCTTTCCACTTTTCCTCCGCAGAACTTCCACTCGTTAGAGTCACCGTGCTGGTTTAAAAGCACCTTATTGTGCTCAACGATTACGGGGCCGGCGGCAATAATTATTTTTGGCTGCATATTTTATCGTTTAATTGTTACTTAGTCTTTTTAATACTTTGTCTTTTTCATAGGCGCTCAGCCCGGTTTTTTTCACCACTTCGCGCATTACTTCAATGGTTTTATCGTAAGTGGGCCGATCGACAAAAAAGGGAGTGCCGTCTTTGCCACCGTGGGCAAAGCTGTAGCGCGCCGGGTCTTCGTAAGAGGGGTTGGCGCCATAGACCACTTCGGATACCAGCGCCAAGGCCCGGATTGTTTTCGGACCGACCCCTTCCAGTGCCAGAACCTTTTCGTAATTTTCCGGCTGGGCTTCGCATAACTTCCAGATGATTTTTTCCAAATATTTGCTTTTAGAAAAATCTTCACCCAAAACGGGATGGGAATTAAATTCGGTATTAGCCAACTGGAGCAGGGTCAATTTATCTTGGCCCTTTTTTAAACTGATCATCGTGGAAAGATCGGAACTATGCTTTCGGAGCAGCTCAATATCGTGCATAATGGTCCGGTAGCCCTCCTTTACCAAACCTACGGCGACTTTGCGACTTTGGTCACTTTTTCGGGCGGTCATATTGAGCGTTTGGTTGTTCCGGTCGATCACATCAGAAATTATTCCACTGTGCGGTTCCACAATTAGGTCATTGATGTTTTCAGAAAACCAATGATAGCGTCGGGCTATTTGACTTTCGGTGTTCATCCCCTGCTGAACTACGGCCCAGGCGCCAATTCGGGCCTGCCCTGAGCGGCGTCGAAGGGAGAAAAAGAAAGTGTGATGATAGATTTGAAACCCATCCTGCACCAGAGCGCTATCCACCTTGGCGCTCATCCGGGAATTATAAACCAGCTTGTTGGCTTGCTCCTCGGGCAGGTTGATTCTTTCCCCCCATTCCAAAATTTGATCCGGCGTTTTGCGGGAAGTTTTTCCTTTGCCGCCGCAGATAAAAATCCCTAAATCCCTTTCTTGAAAGCGGATTGCTTCTTTAAGCGCCGCCGTTAGGGTGGTGGTGAGACCGCTGGCATTCCAGTCAAAGGCCAAAACGGTTCCCAAAGATTGAAACCAAACCGGATCCGCAATTCTTTTAATGAATTCATCCGGACCGTATTCCGCCACCAAAACTTGAACCATCTCTCGGCCAAGCTTAACCATCCGCTGAAAGAGCCAGGGCGGGCATTTTCCCCAATCTAGAGTAAATGTTGCTACTCCCCTTTGCATTTATTTTTCAGTAATTACCATTATTTTTTTAGGTAGCAGATCAATTGAAAATCGCTTGCTTAAAGGTAATAATTCCCCATCAGCCTGGGATTGCAGCTCATCTTCTGACTCTATTATAACATTTTTAGCCGTGAATGTATGAACCTCCGGGAGCTTAAGATGGGTTCCCTTGGTAAATTTCGGAAGATGACGCAAGGCATAGAATCGGCCCACTTTATCCACTAAGCAAACGGTAAACAGCCCATCATCTATTTTAGCTGACGGCGCAACATTGAACCCGCCGCCATAGGCTTTTCCATTACAGGTAGCAACTAAAAGAATCTGCTTTTCTATTATATGTTCATGATCAAATGTTATTTTAACTTTTCTGAATTTATACGTAGCTAGAGTTCTCAGAACCGCCATGAGATAGGCTGGATATCCACTAATGTATTTAGTGAACTTACGGACTCTTGAAGCTGCCTCCCCGTCGAATCCGACTCCCAAGCCATTAATAAAATAATACTGATTATTTACCAGACCAAGGTCTACTTCTTTTATCTTACCCTCAAGCAAGATTTTTAGATCTTTCTTTAAATTTCGGGAAAGACCAATTTCTTTAGCAAAATCATTGCCGGATCCAATCGGGATAGTTCCTAAAATGGCAGAACTGTCCACTATCCCATTTACCACCTCATTAATCGTGCCATCACCCCCTACCGCCACAATTACTTCAAACCGGTGGGCGGCTTTTCGGGCTAGATTAGTGGCCTCTTTGGGCTGTTTAGTAAGGACTGTTTCATATTTAAGATTGCGTCCTTGACAAAAAGACTGAATTTCAGACAGATGGGAAAGCTTTCTCCTCTCGCCCGCTTTGGGATTCACGATAAAATAGTATTTTTTATCCATTTTTTAATTCTTCCAGCTGGATTGATTTTTCTTTAGTAAAACTTCCCACGCGTGTTCTTTCTAAATCAGCAAGTAAGGCACCGGTTTGCAGCTTACTTCCTATATCGCGCGCTAAAGACCGGATATAGACTCCTGGTCCTGTCACCGCCCTTAATCTAAGATAAGGCCACTGATACTGCAAAATCTCTATTTCTTTGATCTCGACCTTACGGGATGCTAGGTTGACCTTTTCTCCCTTTCTGGCTAATTGATACGCTTTTTTTCCTTTTATTTTTACGGCACTGTAATCAGGGGGGCGTTGTGATATTTCTCCTTTGAAACGGCTGACTGTTTTTTTCACCTCGGCAAGCATGGGCTTTTTAGCTACTTTTGTTTTCTTCTTTGCTCCTTCTTGGTCATCAGTGGTACTTTCTTCGCCCAGCTTGATTGTAGCAATGTATTCCTTTTCCTTCTGCACAACATTATTCAGTCGCTTTGTCGCTTCCCGGCCAATTCCGACAACCAAAACACCCCTGGCCAACGGATCAAGGGTGCCGGCATGCCCGATTTTCTTAATGCCGGTTATTTTTCTTAACTGATTGATAATATCGTGGGAAGTCGGGCCTTTGGGTTTATAAATGGCCAAGATTTTATTCATCATTTACTGACGGCGATATAAACCGGTCAAATCCGCCTTCCCTAAGATATAACTCTGCATTTCCTGTTCCAAAGCCGCTTTGTCCGCGCTAGCGTCTAATTCAAGCATGGCGTCAAGCGCGTAAAGTTTGAAGATATAACGGTGCTCCCCAGAAGGAGGACACGGTCCGCCATAGCCGGCCGATCCGGAGCTGGTTATTCCTTCTACTGCTCCTTCCGGAACACTATTCTCTGCGATTTCTGTTGTGGTCGGATTAATGTTCCAAATAGTCCAATGCACCCAGGTCCCTGCTGGAGCATCCGGGTCATCCATAATTAGTACTAAACTCTGGGTATTGTCCGGCAGTTCTGAAAATGTCAACGGCGGATTAACATCCTCTCCGTCACAACTGTATTTAGCGGGGATGGATTGATTATTTTGAAAAGCGGAACTGGTTATTTTCATTGGCACCTCCTTAGTGATTAATTCTTTTAAATTTTCCACGGATTGGTTAGCAATTTCATTGACCGCGCTTTGGGAAAAAAAGTAAAGACCGGTTCCCACAATCACGGCCACGAAAATTAGGATAAAAGTAAATCTGCTCATAGTTATATTTTACTAAATTTAAACGAAAAGATAAAAGTGAAAATTACAATCAAAAGTTAAAAATGCGGATTGCTATTAATAAGAGAACAGAAAATAAATCCCAAATAATTTTGCACTTTTAATTGTTTTTTAATTTTTCGTTTTTAATTTTTCACTTCCAATCAATAATCTCTCCATCTCCTTATTATTAAGCTTACGATAGCGGCCAACGGATAAGTCGCCTAATTCAATATTACCGATTCGTACTCTTTTTAATTTTAGCACATTATATCCGAATT
>Ga0210049_1002483_pt1 | contig 17185 bp, 19 predicted proteins | sample CryGeyCG2014_300_2_FD_183964 | JGI IMG/M metagenome (GOLD analysis project Ga0210049, IMG submission 183964) | Groundwater microbial communities from aquifer - Crystal Geyser CG06_land_8/20/14_3.00 (SPAdes) (version 2) | ecosystem: Environmental > Aquatic > Deep subsurface > Groundwater | place... | reverse complement strand
TACACTAGGGTGAATTGCGTCTCAATTGGACAAAAACTCTCATAATTAAAGAAAAAATGAGAGCCTAATAAAGAAAATCTCCAATCGAGACGCCATTTACTCTTATCCGAGTAAAATGGAGACTGAATGTTAATTGTTCAGTGATTATGGAAAAAGAAAAACAAAAATCTACGGCGCCTTGGTGGCAGCCGAGTTTATTGCTTTTTTATCGGCTTTCGGGCTGGATTGCCGGACCGATAATCATTGCACTTTTTGTCGGCAAATGGCTGGATAAAAAGTATGAAACTGAACCGTGGCTTTTTCTTGTTTCTGTCGGTGTGGCCTTTCTTATTTCAACAATTGGAATAACTAAGGATGCGATGAAAGAAATAAAAAGAGTCGAGCAGGAGGATAAAAAAATAACGGAGAATAAAATAGCAAAAAAATAAAATATGACCCAGCACGAAGCACAAATAAATAATCACGAGACGAATCAAGAATTTTCTCACGAAGCAACACTGTTTGCTGAACCGATTTTTCATGTGGGCAATTTTACTATCACTAATTCTTTGATTATGAGTTGGACGACAGTTTTGATTTTAGTGGTTTTTTTTATTTTAATTGGAAAAAGAATCAAAAAAGTTCCGAAAGGAATACAAAATATTTTTGAAATTTTATTGGAAAAAGCTTTGGAGCTTGGGGATAGTATTACAGGAGAAAGAAAAAAAACGGAAAAATTCCTGCCAATCTCATTGGCTCTTTTTTTGTTTATACTGGTCAATAATTGGCTGGGGCTTTTGCCAGGAGTGGGAACAATTGGATTTAACGAAGTCGAAGGGGTGCATCGAGTTTTTGTACCGATTCTTCGTGGTGGCACGGCGGATATCAATACAACGCTGGCATTGGCACTTTTTGCAGTGGTGGCGTCTCATATTATGGGCGTGCTCACTATTGGTATTTGGAATCATTTGAATAAATTTATAAATTTAGAAGCTTTTATGGCGATTCCAAGCAAAATAAAAAATGATTTTTCCATAATTTTGGTCAATCCGATCAAAGCTTTCGTGGGAATTGTGGAGCTAATTGGTGAAGTGGCCAAAGTGGCTTCGCTCACTTTCCGGCTCTTTGGCAACATCTTTGCTGGAGAAGTACTCCTAGCTTCGATGATGGCGCTATTTGCTTTTTTTCTGCCATTACCATTTATGTTTTTGGAAATAATTGTCGGGATAATTCAGGCACTCATATTTGCAATACTCACCATGGTTTTTATGACAATAGCAACTCAAGATCATGCAGAAGAACATTAAAAATTAATTACAGTTATTAATTTTATAACGACATTAAAAATAAAATTACTTGTCGACTTAATAAAATGATAACTAAAAAAGAAATGGATCTCACAATGTTGGCGAAAGCCATTGCAATCGGGGTCGGTTCAATTGGACCGGGGCTAGCGATTGGAAAAATTGGTGCTAAAGCGATGGAATCAATCGGAAGAAATCCGGAATCAGCCGGAAAAATTCTCGTGCCGATGCTTTTGGCTTCAGCCTTTGCGGAAGCGATCGCGATTTATGCATTAGTGATTGCGTTTTCTATCAAATAGTATTTTTTTCTGATTCCGAATTATTTCGGAATCAAACCAAGAATATTATAAGCAATTTTTAATTTCCAATTTTTAATTTTATAAATAAATCTAAATTTCTTAATTTTTAAACATTAGAAATTAAAACATTATTTAAAAATTACAAAATTAAAAATTATAAAATTTTATTTTTATGGATGAACTGATAAAAACATTTCACATTGAAGTTAATTTGCTTCTAGCCCAGATGGTCAATTTTGTCATCGTGCTTTTGGTGCTGTATAAATTTGCCTATAAACCAATTTTGAAAACATTGAATGAACGGACAAAAAAAATTGAAAAAGGATTAAGAGACGCAGAAGAAACACAGAATAAATTTCAAGAAATGACACAGAAAGAAAAGGAAATTTTAACTCAAGCTAAAAAAGAAGCGCAAGAAATTATCAAAAAATCTGAAAGTGAAGCCAAGAAAAATGCCGAAAGTATCACAGCTGAAATGAAAGAAAAAAATGCTAAAATGATTGAAGATGCCAAGGCGATGATTGAAGAAGAAAAGAAAAAAATGCTCCTTGAGATAAAATCAGAAGTAGCTGATCTTGTGGTTATGGCAACGGAAAAAGTGATTGCCCAGAAATTGAATAGTGAGAAGGATAAGGAAATAATCAATAGAGTAATAAAGTAAATGTCATGCTGAATTTATTTCAGCATCTCATTAAAACAGATCCTGAAACCCGTCTGCCGACGAGGCACGGCAAGTTTAGGATGATAAATATACATGAGAATTACAGCTACGCAATATGCGAAAAGTTTATATGAAGTAACGAAAGAAAAATCTCAAAGCGAGATTGGTGTTATGGCGGAAAATTTTGTGAAAGTTCTGGCAAAAAACAGGCAAACAAAATTAGCCGTGAAGATTATCAAAAAATTTGGAGAGATATATAACAAAGAAAATGGCATTGCGGAAGTGGAAGCAATTTCTAGTCGAAAATTGGAAGCTGATCAAATTCAACAAATAGAAAAATTTATACAAGGAAAATATAAAGTTAGCGAAGTGATTATAGATAATAAGATTGACGAAAAGATTAAAGGTGGAATAATTTTGAAAATTGGCGATGAGATTTTGAATGGTAGTGTGGAGAGGCAATTGAGAGAATTAAAAAAATGTTTAAAAAAATGACCAATAAAAATAAAATAGAAACATTAAAATTAATAGTATTTGTTTTGGCTTATTTTTTGTACCGACATTTTGTTGCAGGCTATACTTTTTTGGAATCCGCTATTGATACGATTTATGGTGTGTGTGGATTTTTGGCAATTTTCTTGATTGGATGGGTGATATGGAGATTAGCTACTGGTAGTTGGAATCCAAAAAAATGGACTAATATATCAGAGCGGAAGTTTGCGGAAACAAAAAAAGAAAGTATGTATGTCATTATGAAATATTTTATTGGTGGTTTAGGTGGAGGAATATTTCTAATAATTTTATTGGTATTAATAATTAGTTTTGTATTAAAAATTTTAAAAATAACTTAAAAATATGAGCAAAGACTACATCATCGAACAACTAAAAAAACAAATTGAAAATTTCGAGACTAAAATGCAGACGGAAAAAGTCGGGACGGTGTTGGAAGTTGGGGACGGCGTGGCAAAAATTTCTGGTCTCTCTGATGTGATGGCTTCGGAAATGCTCGAGTTTCCCAATGGAGTTTATGGCGTGGCACTTAACTTGGAAGAAGGACAAATCGGTGCGATGATTCTGGGCGAATTTTCAGGAATCAAGGAAGGCGATCAGGTTAAATCAACCGGAAAAATTTTGTCGATTCCTGTGGGCGAGAATATGATTGGGCGAGTGATCAATCCTTTGGGACAAGCAATTGATGGCAAAGGCGAAATCGCTTCTGACAAATTCTATCCAATTGAAAAAATTGCTCCGGGAGTTATCACTCGACAGTCTGTGAATCAACCGGTGCAAACCGGAATCAAAGCCATTGACGCGATGATCCCAGTGGGACGCGGTCAACGAGAACTGATCATTGGCGACCGCCAAACTGGAAAAACTGCCATTGCGATTGATGTAATTATCAATCAAAAAGGTCAGGATATGATTTGTATCTATGTGGCGATTGGACAAAAAGAATCCAAGATTGCTCGCATTGTAGCAGAATTGGAAAAGAAAGGTGCGATGGAATATACCATAATTGTTTTGGCGGGTGCATCAGATCCAGCCACATTTTCTTTTATTGCTCCCTATTCTGGTTGCGCTCTCGGAGAATATTTCATGGACAAAGGCAAGGATGTTTTGATTATTTATGATGATCTTTCCAAACACGCTTGGAGTTATCGACAAATTTCCTTGATCTTGAAACGACCACCAGGACGCGAAGCTTATCCAGGAGATGTTTTCTATTTGCATTCCAGACTTCTTGAGAGAAGTGCGAAGCTCAACAAGGATTTTGGTGGTGGCTCAATCACAGCTTTGCCAATTATCGAAACACAAGCAGGCGATGTGTCAGCCTACATTCCGACTAATGTTATTTCGATTACTGACGGACAAATTTATTTGGAATCCGATCTTTTCTACAAAGGAATTCGTCCAGCTTTGAATGTAGGACTCAGCGTTTCTCGTGTGGGATCAGCCGCACAAACCAAGGCGATGAAAAAAGTGGCGGGAAAACTTCGTTTGGACTTGGCGCAATTTCGAGAATTGGAAGCTTTTGCCCAATTTGGATCTGATTTGGACGAAAATACTCGACGGCAAATTGAACGAGGTAAAAGAACAGTGGAAATTTTGAAGCAAGATCAATATGCCCCAATGCTCATGGAAAACCAAGTGGCTATTCTCTATGCCCTCACCAATGGATTTTTGGATGATGTGGAAGTTTCAAAGATAAAAGCCTGGGAAGCTGATTTCCAAAGATATCTAGATTCTAGTGCTAAAGAAGTTTTGACTCTAATTGCTGATAAAAAAGAATTGACGGAAGAAATTGTGGCGAAATTAGAAAAAGTGATTAAAGATTATAAAATTTTATTAAATTAATCTATGGCTAGTGGCAAAGAAATTAAAAGACGAATAAAATCCATCAAAAATACTGGGAAAATTACCCAGGCGATGGAGATGGTGAGCGTGGCTAAAATGCGACGGGCTATTTCGAGCGTTTTGGCAATCAGACCATATGCGCACAGTGCTTGGAGTGTGCTCACAAACTTAGCCAGGTCATTTGAACAAAGTCGAGGCGGTCTTTTGGAAGTGCGTGAAGTGAAAAGAGTTTTGGCAGTGGCCATTACATCTAATCGTGGACTTTGCGGATCGTTCAATTCTCAAATTGCCAAGAAGATAAGAGATGAAATTTCTAACCCAAAAAATTTGAAGATAAATCGCATTGGCAACAAAAAAATTGAATCAAAAATTTCCGACAAAGATTTGAAAATCGATTTCATTACTGTCGGGAAAAAAGGAGAGTTGGTGGTGCGTCGTATGTGTGAGCCTGCCCGCAATGCTACGCATGCTAGCGCAAGCTCGCATAGCGTTGCAGGCGGGGAAATTGTGGCGTCCTTTAATGATCTGACCTATCTGCCGAAATTTGAAGCCGTGCGAGCGGTGGGAAAAATTGTGATCGATGATTATATGGCGAAGAAATATGACAAAGTAGTTATTTTCTATACCGACTATGTTTCCGCAATAAAGCAAGAAACGAAAGTCCGTCAGATTTTGCCACTCTCAAAAATTGATTTGGAAAAGCAAATGGCCGAAATGGATATATTGGCGCAGGAGTATGGACTAAAAAAGCCAAAATCTGAATACAAAATTGAACCAAGTCCAGAGGAAGTTTTAGATTATATCATTCCGCGACTAATTGAAATGCAGATATATCATGCTATTTTGGAATCCAATGCTTCCAAAGAATCCGCCCGAATGGTAGCCATGCGAAACGCCACTGATGCTGCCAATGAAATGGCGGATGGATTCACGCTAGCATATAATCAGATACGGCAGATGAAAATTACGCAAGAGATTGCGGAGATTTCAGCAGGGATGGCGGCGCTGGAGCAATAATCAGTGGTTCTGATATCGAGTTTTATAAATTTGTAAATTATAATTTAAAATTAATTTAAGAAAATTTTATGAAAAACACAGGAAAAATCTCACAAGTAATCGGGCCGGTCGTGGATGTTGAATTCTCGGAAGAGTTGCCGAATATTTATGACGCGTTGGAAGTTGTTCTTGAGGTTTCACCTCGAGATACTCGAGGTGAAACCTCAAATGCTAAGTTAGTTCTTGAAACTGCCCAACATTTGGGTGGAAATAGAGTACGAACAGTGGCGATGGGTTCGACAGATGGACTTCGTCGTGGAATGGAAGTTGTTTCGACTGGCGCTCCAATTAGCGTGCCGGTTGGACAAGGAACACTGGGTAGAATGTTTAATCTTTTGGGTGAAACAATTGATGGAAAAACCGAAGCGGTCAAAGCGGAAAAAAGATATCCAATTCATCGTGACGCGCCAAAGTTTGAAGATCAATCAACTAAGGCGGAAATTTTGGAAACGGGAATCAAGGTTATCGACCTTATTTGTCCATTTATCAAAGGTGGAAAAGTAGGACTTTTCGGTGGTGCGGGTGTGGGAAAGACCGTGGTGATTCAAGAGTTGATTCGAAACATTGCGCAAGAACACGGGGGTTATTCAATTTTTGCTGGTGTGGGAGAAAGAACGCGAGAAGGAAATGACCTCTATCATGAAATGAAAGAATCTGGAGTGCTCGACAAAACTGCACTGGTGTTTGGGCAAATGAATGAACCACCGGGAGCGCGTCAACGCGTGGCACTGTCCGCTTTGGCGATGGCAGAATATTTCCGTGACGACGAAGGCCGAGATGTTTTGTTTTTTATCGACAATATTTTCCGCTTCACCCAAGCTGGCTCAGAAGTGTCTGCTCTACTTGGACGAATTCCATCAGCGGTGGGGTATCAACCAACACTCGCGGAAGAAATGGGACGCTTGCAAGAACGAATTACTTCCACCAAAAAAGGATCAATTACATCTGTGCAAGCGGTTTATGTGCCCGCGGACGACCTAACTGACCCAGCTCCTGCCACAACCTTTGGTCATCTTGATTCAACCGTGGTGCTTTCTCGTTCACTTTCAGAATTGGGAATTTATCCAGCGGTTGATCCGTTGGATTCTAGTTCTACAATTTTGGATCCAAATATCGTAGGTCAAGAACACTATGAAGTTGCTCGAGGAGTGCAAAGAGTTTTGCAAAGATATAAGGATTTACAAGACATTATTGCAATTTTGGGAATGGAAGAATTGTCCGATGAAGACAAGGTGACAGTTTCCCGCGCGCGAAAAATTCAAAAATTCCTCTCCCAACCATTTTTCGTAGCCGAACAATTTACCGGAACCGCTGGACAATATGTGAAACTTTCTGACACTATCAAAGGCTTCAAAATGATTCTGGATGGACAAATGGATGAAGTGGCGGAGCAAGATTTTTATATGAAAGGTGGAATCGAAGATGTTAATAAAAAATAGTTGTTATAAGAATTTTTAATTTTTTAATTTTTAATTTTATAAATAAATCTAAATTTCTTAATTTTTAAACATTAGAAATTAAAGCATTATTTAAAAATTACAAAATTAAAAATTATAAAATTAACTGAATCAATGTCAAATCTACAAATTAAGTTTAAAATAGTTACTCCTGAAAAAACTGTTTTCGAAGATGTCGTCGATCAGGCGACTCTGCCGACTACTGATGGGGAAATTACAATTCTACCAAATCATCGTAGTTACATTGCTAACTTGAAAGCGGGAGAATTGATGCTGAAAAAAGGCGAGGAAGAAATTTTGCTTTCTATTTCTGGCGGGTTTATTGAATTTCATGAGAATGAACTAATAATTTTGGCAGATACAGCTGAAAGAGCGGAAGAAATCGATCTAGCTCGTGCCGAGGAAGGTCGAAAGAAAGCCGAAGAATTGAAAAGCCAAGTTGTTTCGATGGATGAGAATGAATATGCTCGCGTGGCTGTCGCCATTCAAAAAGAATCGGCTCGAATTCGTGTAGCCAGAAAGCATTATACGAAAAGAGGAATGAAGATGGAATAAATTTTTAATAATAAAAAATAGTAGCAAATTAACAATTAAATTTTAAAAAAAATGGAAGGAGAAAGTTTTATGAATCAAGGAAAAACAATTATGAATCAGGGTGGTGGCAGTGATCATGGTCAGGATGATCATGAAAAAGAATTTGATGATTTATGGGAGATGTCAGAAAAGAACCTCATCATCAAATATTTAAAAGAAGGAAAAAAATGGCAAGAAATTGCAAATGAAAATGAAAAAATAAAAGAGGCTTTTGAAAAAAGTCCATGTTCTTGTGGTTGTTCCGATGGAAGAATTCATGAACATCGAATTGGGAGAGCTGGGGAAGGCCTTGTTATTGGATTACAAACAATGCTCAATAATTCAATAGAGGAAGGTCTCGATGTTGCCGTAGAAACTGTGGTTAAATTTATTGATGAAATGATTAAAAAAGGAGAAATAAAGGATAAATTTAAATTCTGCAGTCATGATGGTTGTGGGGTAGCAAAAATAGTTTGCGGAGAACTAAAAAAAGCTGGAAAATTGCCAGAAAAATATAATAATCCAGATGATTTAGGAATTGATTTTGCAAAAAAAACCATTGACGCTTTACGAAAAGCTTATCCTGAAATTGAATTTGAGTACGAGCATACCATGGCTGAAAAAATGGATAAGCTTCACAATGAGCGTGCGATATATCTTGATGGCACAAGAAAGATAAATCTTGAGGCTGTAGCTGAATTGCCCGAGGGATTTATTTTTACACCAATGTCGGAAGTTGACATTGAAGTTACGAAAACTGAACTCGTTGCATTATGTGGGATTGCCTTAGGTGATCATGGATTTGGAAATAGATTTGATTTGGAAAATCCTTTCCGGATTGTTGTTTCTGCATCCAACGATGAACAACTTGAAAAGCTTACAATTTTAGCAGAATCTGTCGCTGATCAATTCGAAGGCAGGGTTGTGGTTGATGGATTTGTTGCTTAATTATTCTTAACCTTTTGTAGACGGCGTTTAGGGCAATGTTTTCCTTGGGCGCCGTTGTTTGTTTTCTTGAAATAAATGAAAAAATGAGATAGAATAGGAAAGTATTAAGAAACCTATTTTATGGAGAAGTATAATCCTAAAATTATTGAGGGTAAATGGCAGGATTTTTGGGCGAAAAACCCAGATAATTTTAGCGCTAAAGATGATTCAGAGCAGGAAAAAGCCTTTATTTTGGACATGTTTCCCTATCCGTCGGGGGCAGGGCTTCATGTGGGGCATGTGGAGAGTTATACCGCTACGGACATATATTCTCGCTATCTTCGAATGAACGGGAAAAATGTGCTTCATCCGCAGGGTTTTGATGCGTTTGGGCTACCGGCGGAAAATTATGCTATTAAAACTAAGATTCATCCAAAAATTACTACTGAAGACGCAGTTGAAATTTTCAAGCGACAAATAAATTCAATGGGATTTTCCTATGATTGGTCGCGAGAAGTCAATTCTTCGGAACCGGCATATTACAAATGGACGCAGTGGTTGTTTTTGTTATTTTACAAAAATGGCTTGGCATATAAGAAAAAAGCTAAGGTGAATTGGTGTCCGAAATGCCAAACTGTTCTTGCAAATGAGCAGGCGGAAAATGGCAAGTGCGAAAGATGTGAATCGGAAGTTATCCAAAAGGATTTGGAACAATGGTTTTTCAAGATTACCGATTTTATTGAGGATAAAAGTAAATTCGAGGTTTCACCTCGAGTTACTCGAGGTGAAACCTCGAATTTAACTTCAGGATTATTAAGTGGACTGGAAAAAATTGATTGGCCAAATTCAACAAAATCATTGCAAAAAAATTGGATTGGGAAAAGCGAAGGTGCAACTATAAAATTTCCAATTTCCAATTTCCAATTTCCAAATAATTCTCAAAATTCAAATGACCAAAAATATTTAGAGGTTTTTACAACGAGAGTAGATACAATTTTTGGATGCACCTATTGTGTTGCTGCTCCAGAGCATTCTTTAATTTTTGAACTTAAGGATCAAATAAAAAATTGGGATGAAGTTGAAAAATATATAAATGAATCAAAAAAGAAAACTGATCTTGATCGAATGGAAGCGAAAGTTAAGACCGGAGTGAAAATCAAGGGGATGAAAGTTATCAATCCATTTAATGGTGAAGCGTTGCCACTGTTCGTAGCGGATTATGTTTTGTCGCAATATGGTACAGGAGCGGTGATGGCCGTGCCAGCGCATGATGAACGCGATTTTGAATTTGCGAAGAAATATGATTTAGAAATTAAGGAAGTTATTTCTGGTGATAAGAAAGATAAAAAAATACTTACTGATGACGGAGTTTTAATTGATTCTGAAAATTATTCTGGTTTGACTTCCGAACAAGCTCGCGAAAAATTGATGGTGTGGTTGGAAGAGAAAAAAAATGGGCAGAGAAAAATAAATTATAAACTTCGTGATTGGCTAGTGAGTAGACAACGTTATTGGGGGGCGCCAATTCCGATAATTTATTGTGAAAAATGCGGGGAGGTTGCAGTGCCGGAAAAAGATTTGCCGGTAGTTTTACCGGATGATGTGGATTTCAAACCGACAGGGGAATCACCGCTAAAATATAGCAAAAAATTTCAGGAAGTAAAATGTCCGAAATGTGGTGCACCGGCAAAAAGAGAATCAGACACGATGGATACTTTTGTTTGTTCGAGTTGGTATTATCTGCGCTATGCTGATCCAAAAAACGACAAAGAATTTACTTCAAAAGAAATGTTAGCAAAATGGTTGCCAGTGGATCTCTATGTGGGTGGAGCAGAGCATAGTGTGCTCCATCTTCTTTATGCCAGATTTTTTACCAAGGTTTTGCATAATTTGGGGTACCTTAATTTTGACGAACCATTTTTGAAATTGCGTCATCAAGGAACAATTTTGGCGGAAGATGGAACAAAAATGTCCAAATCAAAAGGTAATGTAGTCAATCCAGATGATGTGGTGGCACAGTTTGGCGCCGATGCACTGCGAATTTTTGAAATGTTTATGGGACCACTGGAAGATATGAAACCGTGGAACACAAAAGGGATAGTCGGGATATACAGATTTTTGGAAAGAGTGTGGAAGTTGCAAAGCAAAATCCAAAATCCAAAATATCAAATTCCAAATAAATTCAAAAATCCAAATGCTCAAAATTCAAAACTAAATATATTGATTAATAAAACAATCAAAAAAGTATCAGAAGATATTGAAGGCATGAAATTTAATACGGCTATTTCGGCACTTATGATATTGACCAACGAAATGGATAAACAATTAGAATTACTAATTACTGATTACCAATTACTGATTATTCTTTTATCTCCTTTCGCGCCTCACCTTGCCGAAGAACTTTGGCATAAAACGCGGATTAATGCGGAAAAAATTAATGCAACTTATGAATCAATATTTTTGCAGGAGTGGCCGAAATATGATCCGGAGTTAATTAAGGATGAAGAAGTGGAAATAATCATTCAGATTAATGGAAAAGTGCGCGACAAAATAACGGCAAGCGCTGACATTTCCGAAGAAGAAGTTAAAAAAGTTGTACTAGAAAGAGAAAAAATTAAAAATTATATATCGGAAAAAGAAATTAGAAAAATTATATTTGTGAAAGGGAGATTAATTAATATCGTGTTTTAAGTAATGCAAATCAACGAATAACATTCTAATCTACAAATATGCGAATAAAAATATTTGCATATTCGCAAAATTTGCATAAGATTTGTAGATTTGCATTGTAATTAATATGCAAGCAGTTATACTCGCAGCGGGTCGGGGGAAAAGAATGGGAAATTTGACAACGGTTACTACTAAGCCGATGTTAAAGATTAAGGGTAAGCCGATTTTAGAGTACAAACTTAATGCATTGCCGAAAAAAATCAAAGAAATTATTTTTATCGTGGGCTATCGCAGTACGGATATAATAAGTTATTTCAAAAGATATTTTGGTGGACGACGGATTATTTATGTTTTTCAAACTAATCTCAATGGCACTGGCGGAGCGCTTCATTTGGCGAAAAGCATTTTGAAAGATAAATTTTTAGTGATGATGGGAGATGATTTGTATTATAAAAAAGATTTAAACAATTTGTTGAAACATGACTTGGCAATTTTGGGTTATGAAGTGGATGATCCAAGCAATTTTGGAGTGATAAAAATGAATCAAAAAAAACATATGGTGGATGTGATTGAGAAACCAAAGAATATGAAAAAAGCTTTAGCCAATGCCGGAGTTTATATGCTGAATATGAATTTTTTTGATTACGAACTTGTTTCTGTTGGAAAAGGCGAATTTGGTTTGCCTCAAACTATGGCAAAAATGGCGGTGGATCATAAAATCAAAGTGGAAAAAGCTAAGTTCTGGCATCCGATTGGCAATCCGGAAGATCTCAAAAAAGCGGAAAGCGTTTTACATAAATTTATTTAGTTTTACGAAATACGAAATAAGCGAAATACGAAAATAAGAAAATGGAGAATAAGTGTTTAGTATTTCGTTAATTTTGTATTTAGTAAAAGAAATTATGAAAAATGTCGTCACAATCGGAGGAGGTATGGGAAGCTTTATGCTCTTAAGCGGTCTCAAAAAATATCCAATCAATCTTTCGGCCATTGTTTCCATGGCCGATGATGGCGGATCGACTGGCGTGCTTCGCGATGAATTGGGAGTTTTGCCTCCGGGGGATATTAGGCAGTGTCTGGTGGCGCTTTCTGATTCTTCAGAAATTCTTCGAACTCTTATGAATTATCGTTTTGAAAAAGGAGGACTTAAAGGACATAATTTTGGCAATTTATTTCTTTCGGCATTAGAAAAAATAACTGGTAGTTTTTCAAAGGGGATAGCGGAAGCAGAAAAAATTTTAAATGTCAAGGGGGAAGTTATTCCTGTAACGGAAAATGATGCCAACCTTTATATTGAACTTAAAAATGGAAAAAAACTCAAAGGTGAGAATGAAATAAATCATAATTTTGAAATAGAAAAAATTGGCATAAAAAAAATTTATCTTAATCCCAAAGCCAAAGCCAAAGCTAATAAAAAAGCTTTAGAAAAAATTAGAAAAGCCGATTTGATTATAATTGGTCCGGGTAATCATTATTGTAGCGTGCTACCGAATTTTTTAGTTTCTGGAATTGCCGAAGCAATCAGAAAATCCAAAGCCAAAGTGGTCTATAACTGCAATCTGGTGAATAAAAAAGGGCATACGGAAAAATTTACCCTAGATGATTATGTTAATTCGATGAATAAAAATATCGGCTCTGCTCGGATAGATTATGTAACTTTTAACATCGGGGAACCCGATGCTAAGCTAGTTAAAAAATATGAGAATAAAAAAGAACTTCTAATTAAATGGAATAAGAAAAATAAGAAAAATAAAAAATATAAAAAATATAAAATTATTGAAGCTGATTTGCTAAGCCAGCAAAAAGTTAAATTTGACAAAGCGGATAAAATTTCGAAAACTCGTTCCTATATCCGCCATGACAGCGAGAAACTGGCGAAAACCTTAATGAAAATTATATGAAAATATTTTTAGATTTCGATGATGTGCTTTTTAACACTAAGAAATTCATTCAAGATGAAATTGATATTTTTAGAAAATATGGCATATCAGAAGAAATTTTTAAAAAGCATTACTATCAATATGGTAAGAATAAAAAAGGAAAAATTATTAAAAAATATAATCTCAAGAAACAGCTTCAAGGGATAAAAAAGGAATTAAATATAAATATTGATAATATAGAAAATGAGCTGAGAATTTTTTTGAGTATTGTTAGTAGATACATTTTTAGTGATACGGTTTTATTTTTAAAACAATTTGAGAGAAAGGAACTTTTTTTAATCTCTTATTCTAAAACAGAATTCCAGAAACTTAAAATAAAAAATTCTGGACTTGCTAATTATTTTGAAAAAATAAAAATAACAAATGGGAATAAAGAAGAAGAAATGTTAAAATTTATTGGAAAAAATAAAAAAGAAGAATTATTTTTTATTGATGATAGGGTAGATTATATTTTGAAAGTTAAGAAAAAAATCCCTCAAATAAAAACTATTTTATTAAAAAGAAAAGAAGGAAGATATGATAATGAGAAAAATAAATATTGCGATTTTGTAGCAAAAAATTTGAAACAAGCCTTGAAAATTATTAAGAATGATTAATAATATTTAAAATTTTTACCCTTATGTGTGGAATAATTGCCTATATCGGAAAACAAAAAGCGGTGCCAATTCTTTTGGAAGGACTTAGGCAACTGGAATATCGAGGCTATGATAGCGCGGGAATTTCGGTTATTCAAAATGAAAAAATAATCACCTTGAAGGCAGTGGGAAAAGTAGTGGAGTTGCAAAATAAAATTGGGGAGCGTGATTTTTCTGGAAAAATTGGTATTGCGCACACGCGTTGGGCGACGCATGGTAAGCCAAGCGACAAAAATTCTCATCCGCATGGAGATTGTGAGGGGAATATCTTTTTGGTGCACAATGGAATAATTGAAAACTATCAAGAATTGAAAAATATATTAATTAAGAAAAAACACAGATTTGTTTCTGAAACTGATTCGGAAGTTTTGGCGCATCTCATCGAAGAATTCAACAAAAAATCCGATTTCAAAAAATCAGTACTAGAAGCGTTGAAACTTATTCGCGGAACATATGGTTTGGCGATTATAAATAAAAATGAGCCGGACAAAATAATCATTGCCAGGAACGGTTCTCCTTTGATTTTGGGAATTGGCAAGGATGAATTTATAGTGGCGTCAGACGCCAGCGCTATTGTGCGTCACACCGACAAGGTGATTTATCTGGATGATGGAGAGATGGCGCAGATTAGTGTAGATGGTTTTGAAATTATTAACATTAAAAACAAAATTGTAAGCAAAGAAATTTCCAAATTAAATTGGACGCTAGAGGAATCAAAAAAAGGAGGATTTCCACATTTTATGCTCAAGGAAATTTTTGAACAACCAGAGGTAATTCGAAATGCTATGAGAGGAAGAGCGGAAAGATTTTTGTTGGAGAATAGTGCGCCAATACTTGGCGGTCTTCGCGCAGTAGAAAAAAGACTGCGAAAAATAAAAAAAATTATTATTGTGGCTTGTGGTACTTCTTATTATTCTGGATTAGTGGGAGAATATATACTAGAAGAATATGCTGGCATTCCAACAGAAGTGGAATATGCCAGTGAGTTTCGTTATCGAAAACCAATTTTGGATTCTTCGACGGCAGTAGTGGCCATTTCTCAATCTGGCGAAACTGCGGACACTTTGGCGGCTATTCGCGAAGCTAAAAACAAAGGAGCACTTACTTTGGGAATTGTGAATGTGGTTGGTTCGACAATTGCGCGGGAAACTGATGCGGGCACGCATACGCTTTCTGGTCCGGAAATTGGAGTGGCTTCGACCAAGGCTTTCACGACGCAACTGGTAGTTTTGGTGCTTTGGACTTTGATGCTGGGGAGACAAAGAACAATGTCAAATGTAATGAGTAAGCGAATTGCGCAGGAACTTAAAAATATTTCAAAATTCATTGAAGGAATTTTGAAAAAATCCAAAGAAATTCAAAAGATTGCCAAAAAATATTCAAGTGCTAAAGATTTTTTATACCTTGGTAGGAAATATAATTTTCCCATTGCACTTGAAGGGGCGCTAAAGATAAAAGAAATTTCCTATGTGCACGCTGAAGGCTATCCAACTGGGGAAATGAAGCACGGTCCAATTGCGCTTATTGACGAAAATTTTCCTTCAATTTTCATTTGCCCAAAGGATAGTGTCTATGAAAAAAATCTAAGCGGGATGCAAGAAATTAAAGCCCGTGGCGGGAAAATAATTGCCATTGCCACAATGGGTGACAAAGAAATTGGGAAAATTGCCGATGATGTAATTTATATTCCAAAAACTTTAGAAATGCTCACGCCATTTGTTTCTGTTATCCCACTGCAACTTTTTGCCTATTATTTTGGCGTGGCCAAAGGCTATGATGTGGACAAGCCAAGAAATTTAGCCAAATCAGTGACGGTGGAATAATATCTTCCTAACATTCGATGTTAGGATAAGCTTATGGATATTAGCTCAATCAAAAACACTCGAGAATTTTTTTGGACGAATCGTTCGAAATATAAACTTCTTCAATATGGCTTGAGTCCGACGACAATCAAAAGTGTTATTCGACGACCCGATCGAACTGAAACTGGTATCGCGCCCAAAACTACAGCGGTGATGAAAAGAAAAGACACGAAGAAAACCAAGAGAGAGGTTTGGGTAATGCTTCAATCAAGAATCAAGAATCAAAGATCAATGATCAACAATAGTAAAACAAAAATTATTTCAGCGTGGATTTATCCGGGGGTGAGTCCGAAAGGCAAGGATATTTATGTGCCAGAGGATGTGTGGAAAGAATTGTAAAAATGTAGTACAATAAATGTGTAAATTTAATAATAAAAATAGATGAACAAAAAAGAAAAATTAAGTGAAATAATTAGAAATTCTACCTTAAATGATTTTGATAAAAATATGTGGTTTGTTTTTATTCAATCTGTTAATGACGAGCAAATTATTCCGCTTCTAGAGTTGTTACGGGAAGACACTACTGAGAATTTGGAAATTATAACTCATAACCTCAAGCAAAAAATTAAATTAGCAGGGAATAATCATTTAAAAAATGCTCAAGAAATAGTAGATGAGGAATTGAAAATAATAGAAGAAAAATTATCCAAGGAATAATTTAAAGTAATTTAAATACTATGTTTGAAAAAATAGAGGCAATTAATCTCGATAGGTCCAAAGAAGAAAAACCATTGGAAACTATAAATGAATTGTCAATACACGAGACTGATTTATTAGAAAAAGCGCAAGAAAAAATTCCTGAAGAAAAAAGAGGAAAGTTTGAAAAAATGAAAAAAGCCTTTTTGGCGATAACTGCGGGAGCCATGTTGCTTAGTGCAACTGGTTGCGGATACCCATTTATAATGCAACGAGCTATTGTTAGTGGAAATTTGGATGAGCCAACCATGGCTGAAATATTTTTAGGTCCGGCGGCATATCCTATTGATGTAACTAAAGATGCTATTAAACATGCTTTTGAGGTGGGCGACACTAAAATATGTTTCTACAACAACGAAATATCATTGAATATTCATTACAAAAAGCCATTTTTAAACAATGCACAAATAAATATAATATTAAATCGAATATCAAGTGAACTAGAAAAAGATGGTTGGATAAAAACGGAAGATAGTAATTATGGAAAAAACACACCTATATATCTTAATATTGATGAAGCTGAAGATGGAACTTTCTTTATAGATGGTTATTACAAAATAGATAAGAATTATTTTCATGGACGTTTAAGCGATCCAATAAAATGGGAAATAATAAAGGAAGATCTATTAAAAAATATAAAGGAGTATAATGGACTAGCAAATCCAGACAAACCTATTAGATAGATGTGATACAATGAAAGTATGAAAAAATCATACACACCAAAGCAAAAAGCCTCGATTGCTTTGTCGGCAATTAAGGGCGAATCTGTTT
>Ga0210049_1002480_pt1 | contig 17189 bp, 19 predicted proteins | sample CryGeyCG2014_300_2_FD_183964 | JGI IMG/M metagenome (GOLD analysis project Ga0210049, IMG submission 183964) | Groundwater microbial communities from aquifer - Crystal Geyser CG06_land_8/20/14_3.00 (SPAdes) (version 2) | ecosystem: Environmental > Aquatic > Deep subsurface > Groundwater | place... | reverse complement strand
GCAGAGGTTATCCATTGGGAACTCAAACAAAGGAAGGTTAGCAATATTCCATCTATTCCCAGTATTGCCAGGATTCTCTCTCGTTACGGAAAAACTGGTAGAGTTAAGACCAAAAGAAATAACAATGGTTCTTAATGGGGACGGTTCTATTTATTATTCTCATTTTCTTGTTAAACTTTCTTCTTGTTATCATCTTTTCGTGAAGCTGAATTAAAAATTAAATAGATGAGAACGCAATTAATAATAACCCCCAGAAAATCTATTTTTATTCCAATACGTGGTAATAAATACGGATCAATTTGTTCAATGATCATTCCGAATATAATGCTCCACGGAAATGCCAACAGAACGAACCAAAAGCCAGCAAATTCCGAATGTTGTGGATCAATTATTGATAGAGCTTTAATCCAAAGAAGGCTGAGCCCCACCAAAAACAAATAAATGATAATTATAATTGTTCCTTTTTTCATATTGGCTTTAACATTAATATCCGAATATTCGCCTTTTCCGATAATTTGATACAATATAGCACAAAACGAAATATTAATGAAGTTAAAAAAGCAATAAAATCAACAGCGTCTGTTATGTTATTATGAGACATTGCTTAAAGCTGAATTGATTCCTGATTTTTGAATGAATTAGCATTAAAGGCAAGGAGGTTTTATGTGGAAAAGGGTTAAGAATAATTTTGATTCTGGCATAGCGAGGATAAAATGGTTTTCTTCCATTTTATCTGAAAGGATGAAGATTGAATTTTCGGTTATCAAGCTTGTAAGCGACAGGGATAAGAAGGAGAAAGAAAGAGCTGAAAAGCTGAGGCTTATAGGAGAGCGCGTGTTTGAGGTGAAGGAACAGCAGGATAAGAACGTGCTGAAAGACAATGTTATAGCAGGCTCTATAAGCGAGATAGAGAAGCTTGATTCCGAGATTGAAGATATAAATAAGAAGGTATCCGAGATAAGCAAGGTGGAATAAATATGCACAGCCTGACTCTTTACATCATGGTTTTTATTTTCGGCTCTATTGTGGGCTCTTTTCTGAATGTCTGCATATACAGAATTCCAAGAGAGAAATCAATAATCCTGCCCTCTTCATATTGCCCGTTATGCAATACACCTATAAAGATATGGGACAACATTCCAATTATCAGCTATATGATGCTTGCCGGAAGGTGCAGGGCCTGTAAGGGGAATATATCTCTCAGATACCCTGTGGTTGAAGCCTTGAATGCTTTTTTCTATGCCGCTGTTTTATGGAGATTCGGAATGGGGTGGCACACATTAGTTTACTTTGCGTTAGTTTCTTCTCTGATAGTCATAACATTCATAGACCTTGATTTTCAGATAATACCTGACAGCATAACTCTGCCCGGCATCCTGATAGGACTTGTCGCAGGCTCGTTTTTGCTTTATGACCCATTTTTAAGATGGTCTTTGATGGGATTTAAGACTACGATTATCGGCGCTGTCACAGGGTTTGGCCTTTTCTATTTGATTGCCGTTCTTAGCCGCGGAGGAATGGGCGGAGGCGACATAAAGATGATGGCAATGGTCGGCGCATTGATGGGATGGAAATCTGTCCTATTGACAACCTTTCTCGGTAGTCTCTTTGGCGCGGTCTGGGGCATATTCCTGATGGTCTTTAAGGGAAGCGGAAGAAAGAGCAAGATACCATTCGGCCCGTTCCTTGCGGCAGGCGCAATTATAACACTCTTTGCAGGGCAGGAGATTTTTTACTGGTATATGGGGCTTAGATGAGCGCAGAAGCAGTATATTTGCCTCTGTTTATATTCCTGATTGTAACACTTATCTTCTTCTATTTATTCAGGGCCTTTCTGAAATTCAACAAGGAAAAGAAAAAAACAGAACAGAAGGATACGTCCCATGTCGGGTTTGTTGTGGATACATTTCATGAGCTTGTCTCAAAGCTGAAAGAAAAGGAGAAAGAGCTTGAGGTTTTAAAGAAACTTGCCGAGCAGAGGGCTGGGGATGTTGAAAGCTATAACAGGAATATCCTACAGAGCGTGCCGAGCGGAGTAATAAGTTTTGACAGGGATTTAAGAATCAAGACCCTGAACTCATCAGCAGAAAAGATTCTTGGCATAAAGGCAGAAGATGCAATTGGAAGGAACTGCGAGGAACTTTTTAAAAACCCGGTAGCAAAACTCCTTAAAGAAAGAAACCCGATTGAAAGAGGAGAAGTTCAGTACAAGTTATCTGACGGCAGGGAACTGTGGCTCGGGCTTACCTTTTCACCTTTGCGCGACAATGAGGGTAAAGAAATAGGCAGCATACTTGTCTTTACCGACCTTACAGAGCTTAAGGCGCTGGAGTCTCAGGCGGAACTAAGGAAACGGTTGTCAAGCCTCGGAGAGATGTCTGCAGGCATTGCACACGAACTCAGGAATCCTCTTGGAGTGATTGCGGGATATACAAAACTGCTCTCCAGAAAGGCTGACGCTGCGCTGATACCGACTGTTGAGGCAATCTCAAGGGAGATTGAGGTTATGGACAGGATTATCTCTGACTTTTTGTCATTTGCAAGGCCTGTTGAATTAATTCTCTCAAAAATCAATCTCAGTGAAATCATAAGCAGTTGTGTGTCAAGCATTGCAGGGATTAGCGGACGGGTTGAGGTTCTTCAGAATATTGACAAGTCTGTTTTCATATCAGGCGATGAGATACTTCTTAGACAGGCATTCACTAACCTTATTCAAAATGCAGTTGAAGCAATGAAGGATGGTGGCAAGCTTAGTTTTGGGTATGCAAAGGCCAGCGGCTATGCAGAGATTACCGTATCTGACACAGGGCATGGAATACCTGAGGGGATTAAAGACAAGATTTTTCTGCCGTTCTACACAACAAAAGAGAAGGGAACAGGACTCGGGCTTGCGATTGTGTATAAGATAATCACGTCTCACGGAGGCACAATCCGTGTTGACAGCACGAGTTCAGGAAGCACGTTCAGGCTGAGACTGCCCTCAAACTAATTTTTTTTCTGAGCTTTTTCTATTTTTGCCCAGGTGTCGCGAAGAGTAACTGTCCTGTTGAATACGGGTTTCTCTTTTGTTGAATCACGGTCCATGCAGAAATAACCCATTCTCTCAAACTGAAATCTGTCGCCTGATTTCGCACCGGCAAGGCATGGTTCAACAAAACATTGTTTCAGCAGTTCAAGGGATTTAGGATTGACGTCTGTCTTAAAATCATTGCTTTCTTGGCCGGGGCTCGGTTTTGTGAAGAGATGGCCGTAGAGCCGCACCTCTGCCTCAATTGCATGAGAAGCGGAGACCCAGTGTAACGTTGCCTTTACTTTTCTTTTATCAGGAGAATCACCTCCGCGTGTTGCAGGGTCATAGGTGCAGTGAAGCTCTGTAACTTCTCCTGTAGTCTGGTCCTTAATAACGTCAATGCAAGTGATGTAATACGCATATCTCAGCCTTACTTCACGTCCCGGCGCAAGGCGGAAGAATTCTTTGGGAGGATTCTCCCTGAAATCATCTCTCTCAATATAAAGAATACGCGAGAAAGGAACCTTTCTTTTGCCCATGCTCTCATCCTCGGGATTATTTATCGCCTCAAGTTCTTCTGTCTGATTTTCAGGGTAATTTGTTATCACTACCTTCAGCGGCTTGAGAACAGCCATAACCCTCTGAGCGCTTTTGTTCAGGCCTTCGCGGATACAGTGTTCAAGCAGAGCCATATCAACAAGGCTGTCCCTCTTGGCAACTCCTATGCGCTCGCAAAAATTTCTGATTGACTCCGGAGTATATCCGCGCCTTCTTAATCCTGAGATTGTCGGCATCCTCGGGTCATCCCATCCATTGACATGCCCTTCCTGAACAAGCTGGATGAGCCTTCTCTTGCTCAAGACTGTATAGCTGAGATTAAGCCTTGCGAATTCTATTTGTTGCGGGTGATAAACGCCAAGCTCATTAAGAAACCAGTCATACAAGGGCCTGTGGTCTTCAAATTCAAGTGTGCAGATGGAATGAGTTATGCCTTCAATGGAATCCGAAACACAATGAGCAAAATCATACATCGGATAGATGCGCCATTTATTGCCTGTCCTGTGGTGTTCTGCATGCATTATTCTGTATATGACAGGGTCCCGCATATTTATATTCCCTGATTTCATGTCAATCTTTGCCCGCAGGGTGTGAGAGCCGTCAGGGAATTCTCCTTTACGCATCTTCTCAAAGAGTTCAAGGTTTTCCTCAACAGCGCGGTTGCGATATGGGCTTTCCTTGCCGGGTTCTGTGAGTGTTCCGCGGTATTCCCTTATTTCATCCGCGTTCAGGTCACAGACATAAGCCCTGCCTTTTTTTATTAATTCAACCGCATACCCGTACATCTTTTCAAAATAGTCTGATGCGTAATACTCTCTCTTGTCCCAGTCAAATCCGAGCCATTTAACATCCTCTTTTATTGACTCAACGTATTCAACTTCTTCTTTTGTCGGATTTGTGTCGTCAAAGCGCAGGTTGCAAAGTCCTTTGAATTCATTTGCTATTCCGAAGTTAAGGCAGATTGATTTTGCATGGCCTATGTGCAAGTAACCGTTAGGCTCAGGAGGAAAACGCGTGTGAACACGGCTGTCAAATTTCCCTGCCTTCAGGTCTTCCCTGATTATCTCGCGTATAAAATCAGTTGGTTTGTCTTTTCCTTCCATATTCATTTGAAAGTTATTTTAACACATCATGCTGACTTGTAAGGCGTGGTTCGTTATTTAAAAATGAAACTAATCGACAAGCATTTCCTTTATTGTTGATTTAACCATCTGAGACGTTTTTCGGTCTATCATTCCAAGTCGTTTGATAAGGCGTTTTTTATCGAGCGTACGTATCTGATCAAGGACAATCCAGCCTGTTTTGTTCTGGAAATATACCTTGACCCTTGTAGGATAGTCGTGTGATTTTGTTGTCATCGGAGCGACAATGACGGTTTGAAGATTATCATTCATTTCATCAGGAGATATTATAAGGCAGGGACGCGTCTTTTTTATTTCGTGTCCGATTGTGGGGTCTAAATTGATAAGATAGACTTCATACTGCATTTCACCACTCCCAGTTTTCCATCTCAATATCCAGAGCGTCATTTACCAGCATGACGTCTTCTTTTCTGTCATGCATCAGTTTGAATGCCTTGTCCCATCCGTCTCTTGTTTTTTTTCTAACTGGTTTTATAATCAGTTTGTGGTCTTGCACTTCAAGTTCAGCCTCTTTGTTGAACTTACACTGGTCTAAAATAGATTTGGGAATCCTTATTCCTTTGGAGTTGCCTATGGAGATAATGCTTGCTTTCATAGCGCCACCTCATTAAAAGTCATTTGAGTAATTATAATGTAATTACATATGAGGAGTCAATGGGTTTTAAAAGGGTGCTTTAGGCTATTGTTCTTATCGCCCTCTCCAATCTTTTCAAAGTCTTTTCTTTCCCAAGAACCTCAAGCACCTCAAATATACCCGGGCTTTCGGCGCCGCCAGTCATGGCAACGCGCACAGGCTGGGCGAGGGCGCCGAGCTTTATGCCGTGCTTGTCTACAATAGATTTAAAGACCTTTTCAAGTTCTAAAGCTGAAAAATCAGAGATAGATTCAATGCCCTCTTTCAGTTCTTTAAGATACGGAAGACTCTTTTCATTTAGGAACTTTGCCTTTGCCTTTTCGTTATATTCAACATCCTCTGCGATATAGTAGCGCAGGGAATTTGCAAGCTCAACCAATGTCTTGGCCCGCTCCTGAAGAGTCTTGATTGCCTTTGAAAGCCACTGCCTATCTATTTGCTGTCCCTTCTGAATTATGCCTGCACTTTCAAGGAAAGGAATCACAAGTTCTCCAAGTTCTTCAGGATTTGATTTGATGATATACTGGCTGTTGAGCCAGATAAGTTTCTCTGGATTGAATACAGCAGATGATTTCCCGATATTCTCAAACGAGAAATGTTTTATCAACTCTTCCCTTGTGAATACCTCCTGGTCACCATAAGACCATCCAAGACGGACAAGATAATTTACCAAAGCATCAGGAAGATAGCCCATTTCCTTGTATGCCATCACTGATGTTGCGCCATGCCTTTTTGAAAGCCTTGCCTTATCAGCTCCGAGTATCATGGGAAGATGAGCAAAGAGCGGGATTTCGTATCCTAAAGCCTTATATATGTGAAGCTGCTTTGGAGTGTTATTAAGATGGTCGTCCCCTCTTATGATGTGCGTTATCTTCATATCAACATCATCAACAACAACAGTGAAGTTATAAGTCGGAGTTCCGTCAGAGCGCATTATAATGAGGTCGTCAAGCTGGTCATTTTTAAATGTCACTTGTCCCCTTATCATGTCATTGACGACTGTCTGTCCTTCCTGCGGCATCTTAAAGCGTATCGCTGGATTCTTTTCTTGAATCTTGAATCTTGAATCTTGAATCTTTGTTAAGTTCCTGCACCTTCCGTCATATTTCTGAGGTTTTCCCTGAGCCAGAGCCTCTTTTCTTCTCTGCTCAAGCTCTTCGGGCGAGCAGCAGCAGTAATATGCTTTATCTTCTCTCAGGAGTTTATCAACATAACTTCTATAAACATCAAACCTGTCTGTCTGCCTGAAAGGGCCCTCATCCCATTCAAGTTTCAGCCATTTCATGCCCTCAATGATTGCCTCAATATATTCTTCCGTGGAGCGTGTCCTGTCCGTATCCTCAATCCTCAGAATGAATTTGCCGTTATTGTGGCGTGCGAAAAGATAGTTAAAAAGGGCAGTCCTCGCTCCTCCAATATGCAGATGCCCGGTAGGACTCGGCGCAAAACGAACTCGTATCATATAATTAAAATCCTCCAAGAATTAATCTGAGATATAAAATATAACAGATTTCAAGGATTTCATGCACGGAATACAGAGAGATAGTGTGAGAACTTCTGTTGAACAAAATGGTTTTTGTTAATATATTTATCTCAATGGCTTTATTTCAAGCATCAATATCTTTTTCGTCTCACCGGTACAGCAGCTATTATTTGGTATGCGCTGATGCCCGTTTTTTTGAAGGGATAATCGCAATCAATGACCGCAGCGCTTTGTTGACTGATTCTGAGCTTGAAAAATACTTTTTAACATCAGGTTCCAACATAACAGCGCCATCTTCAAGCTTAAAATACTGGACAGCGACAGTGCCATCTGCTTTATGAATCACCACTTTATGCCCAACACGATACGCTTTGTAGTATTTCCCACGCACCGCTCCACTCATTTTTGAAAAATCATATTCAGGTCTCATCTCTTCTTCTATTCCTTTAGAAACTGCCTTTTTCATAGAAACTCCTTTCGCGTGATGTTGCCTTTCTGCAACTGATAATCCTTATTTTACCTTTTCTCTCAGTGTGAGTCAAAATCAAAATGCGCCTCTGTACAGACAATCCAATATTGACAAAACGTTCTTCATACTCGGAATGCTTATCATCCGGAAAAGTAAAAAGAAAAGGGTCGTTAAAAATCGTTTTTCCTTCTTCAAAACTCACGTTATGCTTTTTGAAGTTGCTTTTTGCTTTGATTTCGTCCCATTCAAAAATAAGCCTCATGCAATCCCTCTGTTTACAGGTTTTGTTGAAAGAATATAGCACATTTTGACGTTTTGATAAATAAAAATTCCGCCTTATTTCCCGACTAAAGGTTTCAACTCAAGCATCAATATCTTTTTCGTCTCACCCGTCACTTTAAACCTCTCATCTGCCCTATATCCTGAAATCCAGATAACATCATCACCTGAAAGAACAATCGGAATAGAATCCCTTTCGTCTCTCGGAATCTTTTCATCCACAAAATAATCCTGAAGCTTTTTCTTTTTGCCGAAACCGGCAGGATAAAAGAAATCCCCTGCCTTTCTTGCCCTCACAACCAAAGGCAGTTTTATCCTCTCAGCGTCAATTATGACTTTTGATTTTCCATCGCAGGAAATCTCAGCGCTGTCAGCAAATGAAGACTTTATCAAGACGCCTGATTCTTTCAATGCAAGCTCTTCAGGAACGTTTAGGCTGTATGTGCCGAGCTTTGAGGGTTCCTCCGATGTGAGGATTAATGTTGCATAACCTTTAATGACCCTGACGCCTTTCGGAAGATAAATCCTGTTGCCGGAATCACCTTTTTTCACAAGCTCAATGACGTCCTCAATGTGAACAAAGCCGATTCCCCTTAAACCTTTTACTGCGTCTATCGCCCTTCTTAAGACCCTTCGCAGGATGACCTTATCCATATTCTCCAGCGGAACAAGGAAAATCTCTATTAATTTATCTGTTTTTTTAGAAATCAGTTTCATTAAAGTCTTTGTGACAATAAGTTCAAGATAATTGTCCTCTTCTCTGATAATTTCGCAGACCCTGCTTATGGTATTGACCAGAGCGGGGCTCTGCTTTTTGAAGTCCGGCATGACAGCAAGCCTCAGCCAATTCCTGAAATAATCTTTTTTGAGATTTGATGAATCAACGATAAAAGACTGCGATATGCCGTCAAGAAATTCTTCTATATATCTTCTTTCAATTTCAATCAGCGGCCTTATGATTTTTCCCCTTACGGGCGGGATGCCTGAAAGCCCTTTCTGTCCTGCGCCTCTCAGAATCCTCATGAAGAATGTCTCTGTTTGGTCATCTGCATTGTGCGCAAGCGCAATCCTGTTTGAGCCAATTTCAAGGGCGACATCTTCAAATACCTTATATCTCAGTTCCCTTGCCGCCTCCTGCTTGTTCAGGCCATATTCTCCGGCATAGGACTTTACGTCAATGGATTTAGTGATAAACGGCACACCAAGAGTTTCGCAGAGTTTTCTGCAGAACTCTATCTCAGCGGGAATTTCGTCGGGCCTTAAGCCGTGGTCAATGTATATAGCATGAAGCGCAAGATTGTATTCGTCCTTTAAATTGTTCAGCGCATGGAGAAGGCATACAGAGTCAGGCCCTCCTGAAAGACCGATTAAGACACTGTCTTTTTCAGAGAGCATTGAATGTTTTTTTATCGCTGTCTTTACCCGCCAAACAAACGGCGGGTTTACCTGTCCAAGAAGATTCATTGTATTTAACTCTAAGGATTAGCAAGGGAAGATGTCAATAGTTTCCATTCGCTTGCAGACAGGGTTGGCTTTCGCTTTCTGCAGATATTTTTCTGTCGTTCTAAGGCTCATTCCGCTACATCCGCAAAACTCGCTGCGCTCAGACAGTTGCGGCTGTAACGCTCCACTCGCCAAGAACGAAGACGAAAAACCTCTGATGCCGCTCAACCCAATCCTGCCTACTGCTATCTCAGAAAACTTGAGCTGCAGGGAATATTTTGTTATAGTGATTTAGTATGAGGATAGGAGTTAATGAATGAGTAATACACTGAAATTCGGACAGTATCTTCTTGAAAAGAAGATTATTGATGAACTGGATATTTTAAAGGCGCGGTTCATACAGAAGAATAATAACCTGATGATTGGAGAGCTTGCCGTGAAAAAAGGCTGGCTCACTCAGGATGATGCTAACAAGATACTCATTATTCAGGAAGATGTGCAGGAGAAGTTTGGAGAGATTGCAGTGCGGGAGAAGTATCTCTCAGAGAAGCAGTTAAAGGAACTTTTAAAGGAACAGCAAGACACATATATATTTTTCGGCGAGGCGTTAGTTCAACTTGGAGTTCTTACAGAAGAGCAGTTAATGAAGCGTCTTAAGGAATTTAATATGGCAAAATTGCAGAATGAGGAATGAGAATATTCTATTAGGCGACCCAATGCTCTTTTAGATTTGACAATCCACGTAAATATGTGATACAGATAAGCATATGAATTAGAAAGGAGGTTTTTATGGAAAGACAGAATGTAACATTATCGCTTCCTAAAACTATAATAAAGAAAGCTAAGGCGCTTGCGCTTAAACAAGAAAAGTCGCTCAGTTCCTTGCTAAGAGAGTCAATAGAGGATAAGATTAGGAAAGATACAGGGTATAGGGAGGCTATGGATGTGGAAATAAGGCGTATGGAGAAAGGTTTCCATTTTGGCACTGGCGGCGTCATGCCATGCTCACGTGAGGAACTGCATGAGCGTAGATAAGGTCTTTGTGGATACAAATGTGCTTGTCTATGCCTATGACATTGACGCTGGGCACAAACGCCAAATTGCATTAAACATTATGAAAGACCTTTGGCGCTTAGGTCTTGGCATTTTAAGTACTCAGACCATGCAGGAGTTTTTTGTTACTGTGACAGGCAGAATTAATACGCCATTGGATTCATCGGAAGCGGCGGATATTATAAAAAGGCTCTCAAAGTGGGATGTTGTAATAAATACAACCGAAACTATATTTGAAGCCATAATGGTGCACGAAAGATATAAATATTCATTCTGGGATTCTCTGATTATTGCATCTGCTATTGAGGGCGGAGCAAAGATAATCCTGTCCGAAGACCTTGCGGACAAGCAGACAATTAAAGGAGTGGCTATTAAGAATCCGTTTATAAATTAGGCAGGGAAGAATATTTTGAGATTATAAACGCTGTTTCTATAGCCCCGCCGCCAGCCCGTGCAGCTCCGGATAATCATTCTTCACGAGCGCAGCATCTTCTTTTAAAAGCCGTATCCCCTCCGGCACATACTTGAGGAAGTATTTCTTGCCTTTTACAGCAGAAAGAAATCCGTAAGCTCCGAGCGCCTGCATGTGGCGCTGGAGGCGGCAGAGGAGAAGGGGTGAATTGGTGAATCGGTGAATCGGTGAATCGGCATCCTTCCTTCTTTCAAGATAATATTCCGAAAGCCTTTCTCTCATATCATCTTCAAGCCTGCAGTAGGGATCCCAGAGGATTGATGCAACATCGTATGCAGAAGGTCCAATCCTTGCTCCCTGATAATCAATTAATCTTGGTATCCCCTTGTGCATCATTATGTTTTGAGATTGGAAGTCTCTGTGGATTATGGTTTTCGGAAATGAATCAGCCTTTTGTGCGAGCCTATGGAATTCATCATCTAAGGCTGCTATGTTTTTAATTTTTATTCCTCTAATGCCTTCCACAAACCTTTCCATGAAATAACTCGTTTCCCATCTGAAATGTTCATAATCAAAAACCCTGCTTTTAAGCATTGGACATTCTGAAATGTTTGCAGCAGCCTTTGTGTGGATACTAATTGCTATATCCAAAACCTTTCTGTACATTGCCTCAATCTGTTCAGGTTCGCGCCTGCATTTGAGCCAGTTGTAGAGCGAGACGTCTCCGAGGTCTTCAAATACTGCCTGCATTTCATCTTTTTTTGCTTCAAGAAGTTCAGGTACGGGGATGGAATATCTTGAAAGAAATTTTGTGTATTCAATATGCCTCTCAAAATCAATATCATCTTTTCTGCATTCCATGAGCGCTGCTGTTTTTCCGTCTTTTTTAATTCTGTAATATTTTCTGTCAGAGCCGCCTGTGCCTATGAGTATTTTACTTTCGTCTGATGCGCCTATCATTTCTGATTCTTTAAGGTCTATTCTGAAATCAGCGCCAAGAATGCAGTTTTCGTAGTGTTCTCCGCTTTTAGCTGTGCTTCCGGGAAGCATTATGCAATTTCTGAGCGAGGAGCCTTTAGTTAATATAGCTTCTCTTTCAATTACAATATGTCCATCCATATCAACCTCATTGCAGTTTTCTACTGAAGGGTGAATATAAACCGTCTCTCCATCCTTACTTAACGCATCAATAATTGAAGAGGCGTAGGCGGCAGGCGTTCCTATATCGCTCCAGTAAGAGCCGGTGAAATCAAGAGCCTGAACTTTATAGCCTGCTTTTGAAGCAGCAAGCCATGCAACTGTCGCATGGGAGACGCCGGAAGGCAGAAATTTTAATATCTCAGGAGAATATACGGCAATGCCCGTATATGCAATCTTTTTTGCAATCCTGTCAGGATTAGGCGTTGATGTACCGGGATTTTCAACGTCAATAACATGTCCGGCGTCATCTATGACTACATTATTGTATTTAGGGTAGTCATGTGTTGCAAGCGTGGCAATATTTCCAGAGGAAAGGTGTGTTTCTATAAGACGCTCAAAGTCAACATCAGACAGGATATCTGTGTTATGGACAAGAAAATGTCTGTCTGAAAGAAATGCCTCGGCATTTTTCAATGCTCCGCCGGTACCGAGAATAGGGTCTTCTGAAAATAATTCCATGCGGCTTGCAAATATAGACTGCTTAATCCATTGGCGCATTAACTCGGGCATATAGTGGAGATTGATTCCAATCTTGTCTGAAGATATTTTAGAAAATTTATCTAAAATGATTTCAAGCAGAGGCTTCCCTAAAACCGGCAGCAGTGGTTTTGGTATGTGATATGTAATCGGTCTAAGCCTCTCGCCAAGACCGGCAGCAGGAAGAAAAATCTTAATGGAAAATTTGGGCATGTCTATTTATAGAGCAGATATTTTCTTCTTGTTTTCTCTAATGTTTTAGTTTCTGAATACCACCATGATTCCATGTTTTTAAGGGACTCACCTTTCTCAATGTCTTTTCTTAATCTATCCGTCCCTGCAAGAATGTCTATCGGCATCTTTTTTGTTTCGTATTCATATGGCGGCTCTTTCCATCTGAATTGTTCAGGATAAAGGTTACGGACTGCCTTTAGGATGGCAGCGCCGGTCTTGAAAGGCTTAAATTTATTTCTGTCAATAACATGAATCTGTGCCCCCCCGCAAAGTTTCCCTGCATGTTTCTGGAATGTGGGGAAAAAAGACATTGGTCTGAAAACAACGCCTGAAAGCTTAAATTCTCTAAGCCTTTTTATTAATATATCAGGCTCTATGAAAGGCGCTCCGAATATCTCAAAAGGCCTTGTTGTTCCGCGTCCTTCACTCAGATTGGTCCCTTCAAGGAGACACATTCCGGGATAGACGATTGCGGTGTCAAGTGTCGGCATGTTCGGAGAGGGCATAACCCATGGAAGTTTTGTCTGGTCAAACCACATATTTCTTTTCCAGCCCTGCATTTTGATAACGTGTAAATTTAGAGACGGATAAAATTCGTTCTTAAAATAATTTGCTATCTCACCGGCTGTCATCCCGTGCCTTATCGGCAAAGGACGCTGCCCGACAAAGGACGCATAAGACATATCAAGAACAGCGCCTTCTATGGCTAAACCTCCAAGTGGATTTGGCCTGTCAAGGACAATAACTGATTTATTGCATTCAAGACATGCCTGCATGCAGAGTTCCATGGTCCAGATGAATGTATAGTATCTTGAGCCGACGTCCTGAAGGTCTATAGCAAGGACGTCTATATCCTTAAGCATTTCAGTCTCCGGTTTTCTTTTATGTCCGTAGAGGCTGTAAACAGGAAGCCCTGTCTGCGCATCTAAGAATCCCTCCCATTCAACCATGTTATCCTGTGTCTCTCCCCTTATCCCGTGCTGGGGTCCAAAGAGCGCTTTGAGTTGGAATTTTTTGGATTTCAGGAATACATTTAATGAATGTTCAAGTTTTCTGTTAACAGAAGCAGGATGCGCAAGAAGCCCCACGCACAAGTCTTTTAATTCCTTCGGCCATGCCTTTTCCAGTCTGTCAAGTCCTGTTAAAACCATAGAAGAATATACATTAGATGTGAGGGATACTACAAGATAAGGGCGCTGTTGGGTGTTATTTTATCTGAGGCGTATCTCTTAAAGTATCCTTGCAATTAAACATTTTTATCAATGATATATCAGAAACTTTTTCTGATATAATGTTGTTATGAATTTGACTGAGAATGCCCTCAAGGCGCTTAAGGCAAGGTATCTCCTCAAGGATGAAAGAGGGAAGGTTATAGAAACTCCTGAAGGGATGTTCAGGCGGGCTGCCAGGACTGTTGCGGCGGCAGAGACTCAGCACGGCGGCAATACCGCTGAGTGGGAAGATAAATTTTACGAGTTGATGACGTCCCTCAGATTCCTCCCGAATTCTCCGACGCTTATGAATGCAGGAAAAGATATAGGACAGCTTGCCGCATGTTTTGTGCTTCCTGTGGATGATTCAATGAACTCTATATTTGATACCCTGAAAAATGCCGCATTAATACTTCAAAGCGGCGGCGGGACCGGTTTTTCATTTACGCACTTAAGGCCTAAGTCTGATATGGTCCATTCAACAGGAGGCGTCGCAAGCGGCCCGGTCTCTTTTATGAAGATATACAACACTGCTACGGATGTCATAAAGCAGGGAGGAGCAAGGCGGGGCGCTAATATGGGGATTCTCCGCATTGACCACCCTGATATCCTTGATTTTATCCGCATCAAGAGGACAGAGGGAGAATTGACAAACTTCAATATCTCGGTTTCAGTGACAGATGCATTTATGGGCGCCCTTAAAAATAAAGGAGAATATGAACTTGTAAATCCGAGAAGTAAAAGAGTTGTTGGAAAGCTAAAGGCGCGTGATATTTTTAAGGAGATTGTTGAGAGCGCATGGGAAACAGGAGACCCCGGGCTTATATTCATTGACAGGATTAACAGGGATAATCCGACTCCAAACGTCGGCGACATAGAGTCCACGAATCCATGCGGCGAGCAGCCGCTGCTTCCTTATGAGGCATGCATATTGGGGTCGCTGAACGTTGCTAAATATGTTACCCCCCCATCTCCCCCCCTTACTAAGGGGGGGATTAAAGGGGGGTGGAGTGCCGAGATAGATTATAAGTCTCTTGCAGAAGACATAAAAACTGCTGTGAGGTTTCTTGATAATTCTATAGACGTCAATAAATATCCTCTGCCTGCTATAGAGGCGATGCACAAAGGCAACAGGAAGATAGGCCTCGGCGTTATGGGATGGGCTGATATGCTAATACTTCTGGGGCTGCCTTACAATCATAAGAAGGCATTTGAACTTGGCAAAAAAATAATGAAATTTATAAGCGCTGAGTCAAAGAATGCGTCAGCGGAACTGGCGCGCGAGCGCGGAGTCTTTCCGAATTTCAAGGGTTCTGTCTATGATGCTCCTGATATGCCCCGTGTGAGGAACGCAACCACGACCACGATTGCCCCTACGGGGACTCTCTCCATAATTGCGGACTGTTCAAGCGGGATAGAGCCGCTCTTTGCTCTGGCGTACAAAAAACTTGTTCTGGATGCGGAACTCTTTGAGATTAACAGGTATTTTTTTGATATTGCGAGGGAGAGAGGTTTTTATTCAGAGGCATTAAAAGAGCAGGTCATAAACAGAGGCAGCCTCCGCGGTATCAAAGAAATCCCCAATGACGTCAGAAGATTGTTTAAGACTGCCCATGAGATTCCATTTGAGGACCACATAGAGATGCAGGCATGTTTTCAGGAATTCACGGACAATGCGGTATCAAAGACTATAAACATGCCGCATAAGGCAAAAAGAGAAGATGTTGAAAGGGCTTTTTTGCTCGCTTATGATAAGGGATGCAAGGGCATTACTGTTTTCAGATACGGGACACAAAAAAGGGGAACGCTCATTAGATTTGCAGATACTGATTGAAAGAGATTTTATGTTAGACTAATTTAAAATTTATAATTGGAGCGGAGGTTTGATGATTCTCGGAGTTAACGTTGATCATGTCGCCACAGTAAGAGAGGCGAGAAAGGGCACAGAGCCTGACCCTGTTATGGCTGCAACTCTTGCGGTATTGGGCGGAGCTGACGGCGTTACAGTCCATCTCAGGGAGGACAGGAGGCACATACATGACAGGGATTTAAGGATATTAAGGGAAGTTGTTCCTGTTGAGTTAAATCTGGAGATGGCAGCTACAAAAGAACTGATAGGCATTGCCTTGAAGGTAAAGCCTGATATGGTGACTCTGGTGCCTGAGAAGCGGGAGGAGCTCACAACAGAAGGCGGACTTGATGTTAAACGTCGGAAATCGAATTTTAAAAATGCAGTCAAAAGGATTCATGCCGCAGGAATACCTGTCAGCCTTTTTATAAATCCATCAACTGATGACATTGTCATATCCAAAGAAATAGGCGCTGATATGGTGGAGATACACACAGGGCTTTATGCGAATGCAAAGGGCAGCAGACAGGAAAAGGAACTTATAAAAGTTGCACGGTCTGTAAAAGATGCGTTGAGTCTGGGACTTGGGGCTAATGCAGGACACGGGCTTAATTATTTTAATGTCAGAAGCGTTGCAGCGATTGAGGGATTAAGGGGACTGTATATAGGACACAGCATTATATCAAGGGCAGTGCTTGTGGGGATTGAGAGAGCTGTCAGGGAAATGAAGGAGTTGATTAATTGCTGTTAGCTATCAGCTATCAGCTATCAGCTATTTTATGATTTACGGCATCGGAATAGACCTTGTTAAGATTGAGAGGATGAAGGATGTTGTTGACAGGTGGGGCAGGAAATTCATTGAGAGGGTTTTTACAAAAAATGAAATTTCATATTGCTATGAGAAAAAGAACCCCTATCTTTCTCTCGCAGTCCGTTTTGCGGCAAAAGAGGCGCTGATAAAGGCAATAGGCTCTGAGGTTCCTGTATCACTGACTGATATTGAAGTTGTAAATGCCGCAAACGGCAGGCCTGATATAAAAATCAGCGGCAGGCTTAAAGAATTTTTCAGCGAGAGGTCTATAAAGCAGGCAGCCCTCAGCCTGAGCCACGAAAAAGACTACGGCATTGCCTGTGTTGTGCTGGAGAAGTGATTTGGGAATGGCCGCAAATTTATACGAGGGGTATGGGACTGGCGTCCCGGCTGGTCTGCAAAACCAGTATTACGGTGGATAAAGTCTGCCGTGGTGGGTTCAATTCCCACTACCCCTCTCCAAAAGAGAATCAGGCAGCCATATAATTAAAATTTGATATTGACAAGAAAGTAAACATTGGTTTAAAATTTTATAACATGAGATTGAAAAGCGTATTGATATTAATCGTCTTGTGCCTTTCAGTAATATCCTTATCAGCGGTTACAGCATCCGCCTCACCGTTTTCTAATGGAATATTTCTTATCACACTTGACGTCTGTCATGCCTCAAACCCGGCTGTCTCTGCAAATTCCGATATGCCTTGTCTCCATGAGATTTCAACTCAGCCCTTCTTGTTAGAGTATGCAGGAGCTTATAATAGTTTAGACCAGTTGTTAAGTCAGTTTGTCAGCATATCTCAAAAAGAACGCCCTCCAAAAGTTTAATCTTTTCTAAGCTTTAAAATTCCGGAGTGTTTTATCTTTAGTATTCTGAGAGACCCTTTCAGTTTCTCAGATAGGAAAGTCCTTATGAAGGACTTTTCT
>Ga0210049_1002473_pt1 | contig 17207 bp, 15 predicted proteins | sample CryGeyCG2014_300_2_FD_183964 | JGI IMG/M metagenome (GOLD analysis project Ga0210049, IMG submission 183964) | Groundwater microbial communities from aquifer - Crystal Geyser CG06_land_8/20/14_3.00 (SPAdes) (version 2) | ecosystem: Environmental > Aquatic > Deep subsurface > Groundwater | place... | reverse complement strand
GGAAGAAAACGGCATCGGAAACTTTAAAAGAAAAAGAAGGAACATGTACCAATAAAGCCAACCTTTTAGTCGCCTTATTGCGAGCTAACGATATTCCAGCAGGTTATGGAGTAATGAAAGTTTATGGGCAGAGATATTTTGGGCCCATTGTCACATCGGTATTAAGGAAATTTATTGGAGAAAAATCAACCCATATTTATACCCTAGTTTATTTAAATAATAGGTGGATTAAATGTGATCCTTCAGATGATAAAGAATTATGTGAGAAAACTTTTTATTTCAATCCAACAACGAAATTAGTAGAGTGGGACGGCACTAAGGACGCTGTCTTAAATTTAGACAAAAACCATATTATAGGCGATGTTTTTCCTTTGGCTGATATTAATAATTGGTTTCTTAAGAAACCAAAACATGCGAAAGGACTACCATTAAAAATTGGTAATATTTATATTAAGTTTGTAAGAAAGAATAAAGAAAAAATTGTTAATACTTTGGAGTTAGAGAAATTATTTAAAAGATGGTTAAAACATAATCACCCATTATATTTTTATTTATTTCCTTTACTATCTTTTTATCAAAATTTAAAATTGAAAATTATAAAAAAATGAAAAAAGATCTTCAAGGGAAAAAAATTTTAATTACAGCTGGCCCAACATGGGTTCCAATTGATAAGCTTAGGGTTATAACAAATATATTTAAGGGAACCCTGGGTTTAGTCATAGCTCAAAAAGCTCAGAGTATGGGCGCTAAGGTGGTGGTTTTATTGGGTCCAAGCCCTATACAATTATCTAAAAAAAATAAAAATCTAAAAATAATCAATTTTAAATTTTTTGATGAATTATTAAAATTAATGAAGGAAGAGATCTCTTCTAAAAAATACGATGCAGTTATACATTCCGCAGCAGTAGCTGATTATACTCCAGTGAAAATTTATGATGGGAAGATCAAATCAACAAAGAAGCGTTTAGTGATTGTGTTAAAACCAACAATGAAAATTGTTAACTTAATAAGAGATTGGGATCCCTCTATTTTTTTAGTAAAATTTAAATTAGAGATAGGTTTAAGTAAAAAAGAATTAATAGACGTTGCTTATAAAAGCATGATTTTTTCGAAAGCTGATTTAGTGGTAGCTAATAATTTAGATCATATGGTTGGAAACAAATATATAGGATTCATCGTTGATAAAAATAAGATGGTTAAAGGTTTTAATCAAAAAGAAAAATTAGCATCAGCATTAATAAAAATAATTAAAAAAAATTTATAATGTTGCAAATTTACACTCTAGGGATTTTGGCGGCCGGAATTTTAAACACATTTATAGGATTAATAATATATTTTAAAAATAGGAAAGCTCCGCCTAATATATTATTCGGTCTTGTAACTTTTTCTTTTGCTATATGGTGTTATTCCTGGGTGGCATTGCTTTCTATTAAAGAAGAAGATGGAGGATTAGCTATTTTTTTTGCTCGCCTCCTTAATTTTGGAGCCGTCTTTATACCATTTTTTTATTTTCATTGGATAATTTCTATCTTAGGATTAATTAAGAAAGAAAAAATTTCTATTATAGCAGGATATATTATCGCTTTATTTTTTGGACTTTTAAGTTGGAGCAATTCATATGTAGAAAATATCCATCCTATTTTGTTTTTTCCGAATTGGCCGACTGCTGGTTCTTTGTATAAATGGTATTTGATTTTTGGATATTTTCCTTTTGTGCTCTATGCAACATATCGTTTGCTTAAACATATTATAATCTCGCAAGACGAGAATAGAAAAAACCAACTAAAATATGTAATATTAGTTACAGTGTTAGGTTTCGGAGCAGGTGCGCTTAATTTTCCTTTAATGTATAAAATTAATCCCTTTGGATCATCTGGTAATTTTGGAATGTTCGTTGGGCTAGCGCTTTTTATCCCATTTCCTATTCTTTTAAGTTATTCTGTGGTGAAGTATCATTTTATGGATATAAAAGTTATTTTAACAGAAGTCCTTGCGGGGTTTGCAGCTATAGTTCTTTTTATAGATCTTCTTTTAACCAGTCCTTTTTCGTGGTATCTTGTTGTGCTAAAGAGTTTAATACTAATTATATTTATATATTTAGGAATTTCACTTGTTAGAAATGTTCTAAAAGAAGTCAAACAGCGGGAGCAGATGGAAGTGATGGCTAAAGAAGTTCAGAAGGCCTATGAAGTGGAGAAGGCGGCGAAGGAGGAGGTGGAGAAGCTGACTGAGGCTAAGACCCAGTTTATTATGGCAACCCAGCATCATTTGAGGACTCCTTTAACATCTATAATCGGTTATTTGGATTTGTTGTTTGGGGGCACTTATGGAAAAGTACCGCCCAAGATTAAAGAGACCCTTTTAAAGTTTCAAGTTTCAACTAAAAGATTAATAAGAGTGGTTAATGCTTTGCTTGATATTTCTCAGTTCCAAATGGGCAAGAGAGTGGTGGCTCTTGAGCCGAATATTGATTTTGAATCTTTAATAAAAGAAGTGATGGAGGAGCTTAGTTTTGAAGTTAAGATGAGAGGCCTTTATTTGAAATATGAAAAAATAGGACAGGTGCCGGCTATTAAAGCAGATTCAGAGAAACTAAAAGTGGCCTTATTTAATATTATTGATAACGCTATTAAATATACTAAACAGGGAGGAATTATTGTTAATTTAAAGCAAGCCGGCAAATTGGTTCAGCTTTCGGTGAAAGATACCGGGATCGGGGTTGATCCGAAACAGGCCAACAAGCTGTTCAAAGAGGCGTTTGCCAGAGGAGATGAAGCGAAAAAGGTTTATGGATTTGGAAGTGGTATTGGTGTTTATGTAACCGGGCATATTATCAGGGCTCATAACGGCAGGATCTGGGCCGAGTCAGAAGGCAAGGGCAAGGGGAGCACCTTTTTCATTGAGCTGCCAATTGGGTGATTTTTGACTTTTATTTTTTGATTTGTTAAGATAAATTTGTATGGAAAAAGTTGTTACTATTCCTAGAGAATTAGCGGAAAATGGTAAATTAGTGATAATTCCTCACGAAGAATACGAAGAATTTTTGCATTGGAAAAGAACAGTAAAGACCTACAAATCCACTGCTGCTGAAAAAAAAGCATTAAAAAAAGCAAGACGGGACTTTGCTCGGGGGGAATATCTTACCTTAAAAGAATTAGAAAAATGAGCTGGAAGGTTCTCATTCGTTCTAAAGTAAAAAAGCAGCTGAAACGTTTTCCCAAAAAGGATGCCGAGCGAATCGAAGCATCCTTTTATCAATTAAGAATTAATCCGTTTATTGGTGATATAGAAAAAATGGAGGGCGAGGAAAACGTTTGGCGGAGACGAGTTGGCTCATATAGAATTTCTTACGAGCTTTTTTCAAAAAAGCAAATAGTTTTTATATTTAGAGTCGAGCGCCGGACTACCACTACTTATCACTAAAAAAATAAATATAAGAGATGGCAAAAAAGATATAATCTGGGCAGAGTCAATTGAGTTGCCAGCGGGGTAAAGATTTGTTATAGTAAGATAATGGGGGCTAAAAAATTGATTTTATTTATTGAGGATGATTTGGCGACTATTGATGTTTATAAGACGGCCCTGGAAAAAGCTGGTTTTAATGTTAGCCCGATACTTTTAGGAGAAGAAACGATTAGAAAAATTAAAGAAGTAGAGAAAGGAGAAATCAAAAGACCGGATTTAATTTTGCTTGACCTGATTTTGCCGGACATCAATGGCATTGAGGTTTTAGAGGAAATAAGAAAACAAGAAAAGACAAAGGATATACCGGTTTTTATTTTAACCAATTATACGGATTCGGAACTGGAGCAGAGGGGGATGAAATTAAAAGCTGAAAAATATCTTTTGAAAACCGACCACACCCCCAATCAGCTGGTTAAAATAGTTAAAGATACGCTTGGTAAGTGAAAGAAAGGCTCGCCGCGCCCAAGCCCCACGATTTAAAAAACTTATTTTTTCACTTTTACTGTTGACAAACAGCTTTTGTTTTGATAACTTAGGATTATAGAGATATGGTTATTTTGTCCGTTGGAAAACGGACAATTTTTATGGATATAAAAACTTTTAAATCGGCGATAGCTCAAATTGCAGAAGAAAAAAGCATTACTTCAGAAAGGGTAATTGAAAGCATTGAAACAGCGATTGCGGCTGCCTATAAAAAAGATTACGGCAAGAAAGGACAAATAATTAAAGCAAAATTAAATCCGGAAACCGGAGAGACAAAATTTTGGCAGGTAAAATTAGTGGTTGTTGAAGATATGATTTATTCTGAAAAAGAGTTGGAAGAGTTGATAGAAAAACAAGAAAAAGAAGAAAAAGAAGAAAAGAAAATTAGATTTAACCCGGAAAAGCACATTATGCTGGCAGAAGCTCAGAAGATTAAGCCCGAGATCAAGGCCAGGGAAGAATTAGAGATGCCCTTAGAGACCCATGAGGATTATGGCAGAATAGCTGCTCAGACAGCCAAACAGGTGATTTTGCAGAAAATTAAGGAAGTAGAAAGAGAGACGGTTTTCTCAGAGTACAAATCAAGAGAAGGGCAGCTCGTTTCGGGAATTATTCAAAGGCTTGAAGGAAGAAATGTTTTTGTTGATATTGGTAAGACCTTGGGGATTTTACCAAAAGAAGAGCAGGTTTACGGAGAGTTTTACAAACCAGGCCAACGGCTCAAATTTTATATTATGAAGGTTGAAGAAAGTTCAAAGGGTCCGGCTGTTTTTTTATCTCGGGTTTATCCAAAATTAATATCGCGACTCTTTGAATTGGAAGTGCCGGAAATTTCTCAAGGTCAAGTTGTGATAAAAGCAATTGCCAGAGAAGCGGGCTTTAGGTCAAAAATTGCCTTGGAATCCAAGGCTGAGGGCGTAGATCCCATTGGAAGCGCAGTTGGTCAGCGAGGGTCAAGGGTGATGGCAGTAATAAAGGAGTTAGCCGGTGAAAAAATTGATATTATTGAGTATTCTGAAAAACCAGAGGAATTTATTGCCAACGCTCTTTCTCCTGCCAAGGTTCTGGAAGTAAAAATTATGCCAAAGAACAAAGCTCTTTGTTTGGTGCCAGAAGACCAATTGTCTTTGGCTATTGGCAAGGACGGTCAGAATGTACGTCTGGCGGCGAAACTTACTGGTTGGAAAATAGATGTCAGGCCGCCGGAGCAAGAAGAAGCAGAAAAAGAGGAAAAGAAAAAAGAACCAGAGAAAAAGAAACCCTCCTTCGTTAAAACTACGGAGGGCAAGGAAGAAAAGAAAAAGAAGAAAAAAACTAAAAAATAATTAAAATTATGATTTCAATTCCAATTATTATATCTATTTTATCCTTATTTTTTGTTTATTACTTGATTTCCTGGATTAAAAAGCAAGATATGGGTTCTGAGAAAATGCAGGAGATATTCAGGGCGATTAAGAAAGGAGCCAATGCTTTTTTAGAGAGACAGTATAAGGCCATTGGTCTAATGACAGTTATTTTAGCTCTGATTTTTTTTGTAATTTATAGTCTAGCTGGAAACTGGCTTTATGGTCTTCAGTTATCCCTTGCTTTTATTTTCGGTGCTTTTTGTTCTGCCCTTTCAGGTCTTATTGGTATGTGGATAGCTGTTCGGGCTAATGTCAGGACAGCTTCAGCCAGCCAGACCAGTTTTAGCAGGGCCTTAACTATTGCTCTTCGGGGAGGAGCGGTTTCGGGAATTGCTATTGTAGCTATCAGTTTGATTGGGATAACTTTTCTTTTTTTAATTTATACTTTTTTAGGATATGAACCAACCAAGGTTCCTTCTCTTATTATTGGTTTTGGTTTCGGAGCAAGTTTAGTTGCTCTTTTCGCTCAGTTGGGAGGAGGGATTTACACCAAGGCAGCTGATGTTGGAGCTGATTTGGTTGGCAAAATAGAAAAAGGAATTCCGGAAGATGATCCTCGCAATCCGGCTGTGATAGCTGACCTGGTCGGCGATAATGTTGGCGACTGTGCTGGTAGAGGGGCAGACCTTTTTGAATCAACGGCCGCTGAAAATATTGGAGCTATGATTTTAGGAGTAGCCCTTTTCCCCCACTTTGGAATTAAGGGTATTCTCTTTCCTTTGGTTTTGAGAGCATTTGGATTAATTGCTTCTATAATAGGAGTTTTAATGGCTAGAGCTAAAGAGGGGGACAATCCCCTCAGGGCTTTAAATAAGGGCTATTTTGTTACTACCTTGCTTGCTGCCGTAGCTTTTTATTTCCTAACTCTTCAGCTTCTTGGCAATATTTGGTTTTTCTACGCTGGCTTAGTGGGTCTTTTAACTAGTATTGCCTTTGTCTATATCACCCAATACTATACTGAAGTCAAATATCGACCAGTCCAAGAAATTGCTAAAGCGTCTCAAACCGGCCATGCCACCAATATTATTAGCGGGTTTTCAGTAGGGCTTGAATGCACAGGCCTTACTGTAATTACTATATCTTTGGCTTTAATTACTGCTTTTAAATTAGGTTCTATGACAGGGTTTTCTGGCGGAGGGCTTTATGGGACAGCTGTTGCCACTATGGGAATGCTGGCTACGGCTGCCTATATTTTAGCCATGGATACTTTCGGTCCAATTACTGACAATGCTGGGGGGATTGTTGAGATGTCTGGAGCTTCAGAGCAAGCCCGTAAGATTACCGATAAATTAGATACAGCCGGCAATACTACCAAGGCCTTGACTAAAGGATATGCTATGGGAAGCGCAGCCTTAGCAGCTTTTTTACTCTTTTCAGCCTATTTAAAAGAAGCTAATTTGGAAATTGTAAATTTAGCCAAAGTAGAAGTTTTTATAGGAGGGCTAATTGGGGCAATGTTAGTTTTCTTTTTTAGCGCTTTTGCTATTAGAGCAGTAGGTAAGGCAGCTTCAAAGATAGTGGAGGAAGTTAGGCAACAGTTTAGGGAAAATCCTGGGATTATGGCTGGAACCAGCAAGCCAGATTATGCCAGATGCGTAGATATTACTACTAAAGCCGCTTTAAAACAAATGGTCTTACCAGGCCTCTTGGCAGTAATAGTCCCAATAATTGTTGGAGTTGTTTTAAGAGCCGAGGCAGAGGCGGGTCTTATTATGGTAGGAACTATAGTCGGCGTTCTTTTGTCTACTGTTTTGAATAATGCCGGTGCTGCTTGGGATAATGCCAAGAAATTTATTGAAGCAGGAAATTTAGGTGGGAAAGGTAGCCCGGCTCATGCCGCTAGCATCACCGGTGACACGGTTGGTGACCCATTTAAAGATACAGCTGGTCCCTCTTTGCACGTTTTGGTTAAATTGTTAGGTACTTTATCTTTGGCTTTAGTAGCTTTATTTATATAAAAGAGTATACTAAAGAAGTAATTAGACATGAATCTTGTTCCCACTGTTATAGAGAAAACAAAATACGGAGAAAGGGCTTATGATATTTATTCTCGGCTTTTAAAAGAAAGGATTGTTTTTTTGGCCGGGCCGATTGTAGACGCTTTGGCCAATTCGGTTATTGCCCAGCTCTTATTTTTGGCCAGCCAAGACCCAAAGAGAGATATTCAACTTTATATTAATACTCCCGGCGGTTCGGTAACAGCCGGTCTGGCGATTTACGATACTATGCAGTATATAAAATGTCCGGTTGCTACTATTTGTTTCGGTTTAGCCGGTTCAATGGGAGCTGTTTTGTTAGCTGCCGGAGAAAAAGGTAAACGTTTTGCTTTACCAAACACCGAGGTCTTGCTTCATCAAGTGGCCGGCGGTGCTATTGGAGCGGCAATAGAGATTGAGATTACAGCCAAACAGATTATTAAAATTAAAAATAAATTAAATCAAATCTTGGCTAAACATACCGGTCAGCTGTTGGAAAAAGTAGAAAAAGACACGGATAGGGACTTTTATCTTTCAGCTGAAGAGGCAAAGGACTACGGCATCATTGACCAAATCATAAAAACCAAAGAATAAAAAAGTAATCATGATAAATAACCAAATTCTTATTAAATATGTATCAATTTATCCTAGTTTTAATAGGTGTTTTTACTTTAGCAATAGGTTCAATTTTGGGTTACTTTGCCCGACAATCAATTGCCAGAAAGAGAGCGGACACCATAGAAACAACTCTTCAAAAGAAAATTTCTCAAACAAAAAAAGAAGCAGATGAAATAATTTCCAAAGCCAGAGAAAAAGCAGTTCAAATTTTTGAGGAAGCGAAAAAAGAAAGAGAGACCCAGCACCGAGAATTTTTTAAAACAGAAAAACTTTTATTGAGAAGAGAAAATGTTTTGGCTGAAAAAAGTTCCAAATTGGAAGAAAAAGAAGCAGAATTTTTACAGAAAGTCCAAAGACTTCGGGAAATAAAAGCAAGCCTGGAGGACTTAAAACAAGAGGCCGTGAAAAATTTAGAGAGGGTTTCCAAACTTTCCAAAGAGGAAGCAAAGAAAGAATTATTTGAAGACCTGGAAAAAGAACAACAGAAAGAAATTATTGAGAAAATGGAAAAATTAGAAAGAACTGGCTTTGAGAAACTTGAGAACAGGGCAAAGGAGATATTGGCCTTGGCAATTCAAAAGTGCGCTTTTTCCCAGGCCCAAGAAATGACTACTACCACCGTAGCTCTTCCGAATGAAGAAATTAAAGGAAGGATTATTGGAAAAGAAGGAAGAAATATTAGGGCTTTGGAGCAGGCAACCGGCTGCGAAATTGTGGTAGACGAGACGCCAGAAGCAGTGATGATTTCCGGGTTTGATCCAGTTAGAAGGCACATTGCCAAAATTGCTTTAGAAAAGTTAATTCATGATGGAAGGATACAGCCAGCAAGGATTGAAGATACTGTGAAGGCGGTGGAAACGGAAATTGCCTCTCAAATAAGAGAGGCAGGAGAGAAGGTAGTTTATGACACGGCCGTAGTTGACCTTGACCCAAAGCTCGTTCAGCTTTTGGGAAGGTTGAAATTTAGAACCAGTTACGGCCAAAATGTTTTACTTCATTCTTTGGAAGTTTGTTATTTGGCAGCAGCCCTTGCTTCAGAATTAGGAGCCAATATCAAGGTGGCTCGTAAAGCAGGTTTGCTTCATGATATTGGGAAAGCAGTGGACCATCAAATTCAGGGTTCTCACACAGACATCGGGATTAAAATCTTAGAGAAATTTGGAGTGGAAAAAGAAGTGATAAATGCCATGAAGTCCCATCACGAAGAGTATCCGGCAGAGAGCTTAGAGGCAGTTTTGGTTCAAACAGCAGATCAAATTTCAGGAGCCAGACCAGGGGCAAGAAAGGATACCCTTGAAAATTATCTTAAGCGGTTGGAGGAACTTGAGGGAATAGCTTTATCTTTTAAGGGGATAGAAAAGGTTTATGCCATTCAGGCAGGTAGAGAGGTTCGTGTTTTTGTAAAGCCCGGAGAGGTTGATGATTTAGGAGCAAAGAAATTAGCCCGGGAAATTGCCAATAGAATCCAGGACGAATTGAGATATCCCGGGGAAATAAAAGTAACTTTGATTAGAGAGAATAGGATAGTGGAGTATGCTCGGTAAACCCCGTTAGAAAGAACATATTTTCAAACTTAAGGCAGTTTTGTTATCATTGCTTAAATAGTAGGACTTTAAACGCTAATAAAATAATTAAAAAGCCCGTCTCATTTTGAGGCGGGGTTTTTGTATACAATCCGGTACCATTTTTTATCAGTATATAAGTCGTGAAAAGCCAAACCGCCAAATAATCCTAGCCAAAAGAAAGAAAGAGATGAAAAAAAGAAAATAAAAAACATTCCTAAGCCCCCTAATATCCAATGATGGAGATGGATTCTTCGCTTCCCAAACGGCAGGTCTATTCCTTTCACCATTCCTGTTTTTTTGATTTTTCTGCGGAAGAAAAAAGCTGTACCAAGATAGCCGATAACAGCGCCGATGGTAAAGACAATTGACAAATAAAAAGAAGCGATTAAAACTATTCCCGGAAAAGCAAATTTTTTAATTTTTTTTGCCATATTTTTGGAGCGGGTGATGGGAATCGAACCCACATAAATAGCTTGGAAAGCTATCACATTGCCATTGTGTTACACCCGCTTTCGGGGTGCCGAGATTTGAACTCGGACTAAATGCTCCCAAAGCATTCGTGCTGCCGTTACACCACACCCCGTATTTTCTAATATTATCATCCTATTTTCAGCTCGTCAATTATTCACTTTTCAGCTTTTGCTGAATTTTTTATTGTGCTACAATGAATATAACAATGTTAAAAGAATCCCTTGCTCAATTAAATATCGTTACTCAATGCCGGCGCTATGGTCTTTCTCTCTGGCAGTGTCCCCAGTTTCTTTTCGTGGTAATGGGAATTATTATTATTTTTACCTCTATTTTTTCTTATTTGCTCGGCGTTCACTATATAGCTAACGTAGAAACGGTTATATTTATTGTACTTATTATTGCTATTGTTTTGTTTATTATATCTTATATTATAACCCGCAGTTTTGAGAGATTGGCCGAGGCCTCAAGGATGAAATCAGAATTTATTAATATTGTTTCCCATCAGCTTCGTTCCCCTCTTACTAATATAAAATGGACTTTTGAACTTTTAACTTCCAAAGACCTGAAGGTGCCTACCGGCAAAGTAGAAGAGTATATGGAGAACGTAAAAGAGAATATTGCCAGGATGGTGGAATTAATTGATGATTTGTTGATAGTTTCTAAAATTGAGCAGGGGAAAGTTCCAATAAGCAAAAAAGAGGTTTTTTTAGAGAACTTAATAAAGGATTTGATTGAACGATACAGGATTTTTTCCGAGGCCTCCGGCATAGAGTTAAATCTTTATTTTCAGGAGCAAACGTCCCAGGTCTTTACTGACCCTTCTTTGATAAAATTAGTGGTTGAAAATCTTATTGATAATGCTATTCGTTATACCAAAGGACCGGGAAAAGTGGAAATTAAACTGGCAAGGGAAGACAAAAGAGTTTTATTTTCAATAAAAGACACTGGTGTCGGCATTCCCCAGAAAGAGCAAGGATATATTTTCCAGAAATTTTTCCGGGCAGAGAACGCTTTAAAAGAAAGAACCCGGGGAAGCGGTTTGGGATTATATGTTTGCAAATCAATTATTGACAATTTAGGCGGAAGAATTTGGTTTAAATCAGAAGAGGGCGTAGGGACAACCTTCTATTTTACATTACCAATTAAATAATTTACACGACACCAATATACGAATTGGCACTAATGATACGAATTCGTAACATTCGTGTTTATTCGTAAATTAGTGTTGAGTTTTATGAAAAAGATTTTATTCATTGAAGACGAATCTGTTCTTCAAAAGGCATTTGGAGATGTTCTTCAGCAAAAGGGATACAAAATACTCAGCGCTTTAAATGGAGAAATAGGGTTGAGAATGGCAAGGTCAGAGAAGCCAGATTTAATATTACTGGACCTTATTTTGCCTCGTCTTCATGGTTTTGAGGTCTTAAAAAAATTAAAAGAAGACCCTGAAACAAAAGAAATTCCTGTTATCGTTCTTACCAATCTTGAAAAAATGGAAGATATTAACAAGGCCATTGAATTGGGAGCGACTACTTATCTGGTCAAAACTGAGTATAAAATAGAAGAAGTAATTGAAAAAATTAAAAAAATTATTGGATAATAGGGTTATGAGAGTAGAGTCACAAAGATTAAAGGCATTTATACTCGATGCCGGACTCATTACTAAAGTTCAGTTTGAAGCGGCTTTTAAAAAAGCAGAAAAAACCAAACAAAAACTGGAAGATGTTTTAGTTTCAGATGGTTTGGTTAGCCAAGAGGAATTAACGAAATTAGAGGCCTATATTTTAGGCATCCCTTTTGTTAATTTAGAAAAAGAAAAAATCTCGTCAGATGTTTTAAAAATGATCCCTGAGCCAATTGCCCGGAGCCATAATATTGTTGCCTTCAAAAAAGAAGGACAAAATTTAGAAGTGGCTATGTTAGACCCGGAGGACTTAAGAACAATTGAATTTATTAGAAAGAAAACTGATTTAAAGATTTCGCCGCGTCTAACGACCCTAGACAGCATTAGAAACGTTTTGGGGCAGTATCAGAAAACCCTTGAAGCAGAGTTCGGAGAAATCATTAGAAAAGAAGCAAGAGGAATAAAATCCATTAAAGAAGAAGAGTTTAAAGATGAAAGAGAGGATCTGAAGAAAATGGCAGAAGAGTTGCCGGTAATCAGAATTGTAGATACCTTACTCAAGCATGCAATTCTCCAAATGAGCTCTGATATTCATATTGAGCCGATAGAAAAAGAAGTGATTGTGCGCTACCGAATAGACGGTATTCTGCACGATGTCATGATTTTGCCGAAAATAACTAGTTCTGGAATTGTAGCTAGAATTAAAGTTCTTTCCAATTTAAAACTTGACGAACATCGTCTTCCTCAGGACGGAAGATTTAAAATTGAAAGCGGTGATTACAAATATTCTATCAGGGTCTCGATTCTGCCAATTTTTAGCGGTGAGAAAATTGTAATGCGTCTTTTGCCAGAAACAACTCAGGCCTTTACCTTAGAGGGTTTGGGTTTAAGAGGAGAGTCTTTAGAGAAAGTTGAGCACGGTCTAAGGAGACCAGTTGGAATGATTCTAATTACCGGTCCTACTGGCTGTGGCAAAACCACTACTCTTTATGCCATGATGGAGATTTTAAATACGCCCGGGGTAAACATCTCTACTGTTGAGGACCCTATTGAATACAGAATGCCGAGGATTAACCAGACCCAAGTTAACGCTAAAATTGGTTTAACTTTTGCTTCCGGCCTTCGTTCTTTAGTTCGGCAGGACCCGGACATTATTATGGTTGGTGAAATTAGAGATGATGAAACAGCTTCGTTGGCTATCAATGCTGCCCTAACCGGACATCTGGTTTTATCTACCCTTCATACTACCAATGCTGCCGGAGCTATTCCTCGTTTGGTTGACATGAAAGCTGAACCATTTTTGATATCTTCTACTTTAAGCGTGATTATAGCCCAGAGGTTAGTACGCCGGCTTTACTCAGAAAATGAAAAATATACTTTAAAAGATTCAGAATTAAAAAGCTTATCAAAATATTGCGATTTACAGAACGTCCTGAATGTCTTAAAAGAAGAGAAAACAGCCAAGCCTGGAGCTACTACTTTAAAAAGCATTCCTTTTTATAAACCCAAGCCATCCAAAGATTGCCCGGAAGGTTATAAGGGAAGGATTGGGATTTACGAGGTCTTGAATGTTACCGAAAGCATAAAAGAGTTAATTGTTAAAAGAGCAAATACTGACCAGGTTCAGCAGCAAGCCCAAAAAGAAGGGATGAGAACAATGATTGAGGATGGTTTTATAAAAGCGGCCCAAGGGATAACCAGCATAGAGGAAGTCCTGAGGGTAATTATAGAGTAAACATGCCACGCTATTCTTATATTGCTAAAACTTTAAAAGGGAGAACAGAGACAGGAATTATGGAGGCTAAGAGTGAACATGAGCTTGCTAATATCCTTCGCCAAGAAGGATGTATTTTAATAAAAACCAATTTGGAAGAAAAGGGTCTAAAAAAAGGATTTTCAATTTCAATTCCCTTTATCAATTGGATTCCCCTGAGCGAAAAAATAATGTTTACCAGAAATCTCAGGGTTATGGTTTCAGCTGGCGTCTCTTTGCCAAGGGCTTTGAACATTTTAGCCGTTCAGAGCAAAAACAAAAAATTTAAAAATGCCATTTCCAAAATAAAAGAAGAAATTATTCAAGGAAAGTCCTTTTCTGAAACCCTTGAGAAATATCCTGATATATTTTCTGAACTTTTTCACAGCATGATGAAGGTTGGGGAGGAAACCGGAACTACGGAAGATGTTTTAAAAGTTCTAACTAGCCAGATGGAAAAGGAGTATCAGATAAGAGCAAAAATTAAAGGAGCAATGATATACCCGGCTGTCATCGTTTTAGCAATGCTCGTTATTGGAATTGTGATGTTAATTATGGTGGTGCCCAAATTAGCCTCTGTTTTCAGCGAGTTAAACGTTGAACTTCCCTTGACTACTAGAATGGTAATTTATATAGGGAATTTTTTGGCGAAATTTTGGTACACCGTGCCTTTCATGATTTTAGTCGTAGTTGTTCTTTTAAGACTGCTCCCAAAGACCAAATCAGGAAAATTGGTCTTTGATACTTTGGTCTTAAAACTTCCTATTATTAGTCCGATTATAAAAAAAACATATTCTGCCCATACGGTAAGAACCTTGTCTTCTTTAATTATTGCCGGGGTTCCCATCGTCAGGTCTTTGGAAATTGTTTCAAACTCTTTAGAAAATTTATATTACAAGAAAGCTATAACGCAGGCAGTTAAGCAGGTAAGAAAAGGAGGCAAATTGGCTGAGGCCTTAAAGGGCCGTGAAGACATTTACCCGAATTTGGTGTTTCAGATGCTCGAGGTTGGCGAGGAAACAGGGGAGACAGCTGATATCTTGAAAAAATTAGCTGAATTTTACGAAGAAGAAGTTGGCAATGCTACCAAAAATCTTTCAGCCGTGATTGAACCCGTCTTAATGCTCATTATCGGAGCAGTGGTCGGATTTTTTGCCATTTCTATGATTCAACCAATTTATTCAATAATGGGAACTTTATGAGAAAACAAAAGGGGTTTACCCCGTTAGAGATTATAAAGGCAAATAGAAGATACAAAGAGAGCAAATCTCTAACGGGGTTTACCCTTATTGATGTATTAGTCGGGACATTTTTGGTTTTAATTGTTTTTTTGGGGATTTTCTCTGCTTATCAGTTGGGCTTGAAAGTTGTGGGTCAAAACAAAAATAGAGTCACAGCCACTGCTATTGCTATTGGAGAATTGGAAAAAATTAGAAATTTACCCTATGAATCTATAGGAATTAAAAATGGGATTCTTCCTGTTCCAGATGGCATATTGGAGGCAACCACTGCTGTTACTCGTAATAACATCGAATATAAAATCGAAAGGCAGATTAAATACATAATAGACGCTGCTGATGGAATCGGGGGAGCAGATCTGTGTGATTGGGATTATAAAAGAGCAGAAATTAAAACTTCTTGGTCAGGTCAATTTGGGGGAGAAGTTAAATTAGTTACCGATGTCGCTCCTAAAAATAAAGTTGAAGAAATATCTGCTTGTACTGCCCAACCAGGTGGGATTCTTTCAGTTGAGGTAGCTAATTTTTCCGGTATGCCAGTCCCTTCTCCTTTGGTAGAAATAATCAATCCGGCAACTGGTGAGATAGTAGATTCTATGCAACCATTTGAGGGAAAACAGGACTTTCCTCTTGTTCCCGCTACTTATAAAGTAGTTGTTTCTAAGCCCGGTTATAATAGCAGCCGAACTTACGGAACTAATGAGGTGGTTACTCCTGAAAACCCCCACCCAATAGTTTTAGAAGGAAAGCTTACTGAGATTAGTTTTGCTGGCGATTCTGGCATTGAAAAAGTAAGTTCTTTGTCAGTAGATACTTTATCTCCCTGGGGCACGGATTATTTTTCAGATTCTTTTTCAGACACAAGCAAGGTTTCTCAATTTTCTGATTTGGAAATCGGCGGAGGAGAAGCAATTTTAGCCCAAACAGATGGCCAATATAAGGACTCTGGTTATTTAATTTCCACTGACATTACCCCGGCCAATTTAATTGGTTGGGATGAGTTTTCTTTTAATGATTTAGAGACAACTGATACCCAAATTATCTATCAAATTTTATATTTTAATAGTGTAATTCCTGACGAAGATTTGGTCGGAAATTCTGATGGTTTTAGGACTTCTCCAGTGAATCTTTCGGGCCTGGACATCGTTACTTATCCTCAATTAAAAGTTAAAGCAAACCTTTCTACGAGTGATACAGCCGTTACTCCTATTTTTTACGACTGGCAGGTTTCTTGGGTTACTAGTGAAGCTACTCCTATTCCCAATGCAACATTTAATTTACAGGGAGCCAAGATTATTGGTACTGATGCCGACGAAAATTCGGTTTATAAATATTCCCGAGAGCATAATTCCGAGAGCGATGGCCATATTGATATTTCTAATCTTGAATGGGATAATTATACTTTTTCAATAAATCCTACCACTGGTTTAGATTTACAAAATATTGATCCTTTTCCTCAACCTGTTGGTCTTTTGCCAGACGCAAATCTATTAGTTAAATTATATCTGGATGCCGAAAATTCTCTTTTCGTTACTGTCCAAGATATTGAGACCTCAGAGCCCATATTTTTAGCTAATGTTGAATTATCCAAATTAGGTTATGACGAGACCCAAGGGACTAATGAACAAGGCCAAACCTATTTCATTCCTTTGGATGTTGGCGTTTATACCATTGATGTTTCTTTGGATGGTTATCAAACTAAAAGCGAAGGCATTTCTGTCTCAGGGGACGAAAGTGTAATAATTAGTTTGCAAAGATTTGAGTAATTAAATTTATGAGAAGCTTTACCCCGTTAGAGATTATAAAGTCAAATAGAAAATACAAAGAGAGCAAATCTCTAACGGGGTTTACTCTTATTGAAACTTTAGTTACTATTTTCATCCTTGCTTTAATTATAGGAGTAGTTTTTGGTCTTATTGTGTTCCTTTATCGAACTCACGGTTATGCCTGGGAGGAGTCTCAAGCCATTGAAGAAGCCAGAAGAGGAATTGAGGCGATGACTAAAGAAATAAGAGAGGCGAGAACAGGAGAAGATGGCTCCTATCCTTTAGAAAAAGCCGAAGATAAACAAATAGTATTTTATAGCGACATTGATAATGATGGCAGGACCGAAAAGGTAAGATATTTTTTAGGAACAGTTAATTCCGGAATTTTAATTCAGGAATGCCAAACTGATTCTGGCGGAGGAACGTGTAGCGTTGCTTTTTCAAATTTTTTTACCGGCATTTTAAAATCAGCTCAATTAAAAGTTTCTGTTGAAGGCGACTTAGATCGTTCCGCTGAATATGTGACAGTTTCTGTTGATGGTAATAATCTTGGCAATATTTGTCAGATTGGCTGCTCGCATTGTGCTGGAGTTTGGCAAGGGACAACAATTTACGATGTCATTAGTCAAGCACAGGATAACGAGATTCAATTTTCAGCTGACGCAAGTTCTGCAGTCGGTTACGAATGTCCGGTAGGCAGCCCTAATCACTCAATGAAAGCTAGGTTTGAATTCAGTTGGGAAGAGGAAATTATTGGCGCCGGAAATGAATTAAAAAAGGGAATAATAGAGCCGACCGGCTCGCCAATTGAATATCCTTCAGAGCAAGAAAACATTTCCTTT
>Ga0210049_1002470_pt1 | contig 17213 bp, 17 predicted proteins | sample CryGeyCG2014_300_2_FD_183964 | JGI IMG/M metagenome (GOLD analysis project Ga0210049, IMG submission 183964) | Groundwater microbial communities from aquifer - Crystal Geyser CG06_land_8/20/14_3.00 (SPAdes) (version 2) | ecosystem: Environmental > Aquatic > Deep subsurface > Groundwater | place... | reverse complement strand
AATGAAAAAAATATGAGATTATTTTTAGCCATCAATTTACCCCAAACAATTAAAAAAGGGCTGGCAGATTTACAGCAGGAAATTAAAAATAGTTTTCCGATGGAGGCGGCTGACGCGGTAGCTAAGTGGGTGATTCCTGCAAATTTACATTTAACCTTATTATTTTTGGGTGAGGTAGGGGATAAGGAAATGCCTTTTTTGATTAAAGCCGTTGAGACGGCTGTTAAAAATATCCCGCCAATCGTCCTGCATTTAAATAAGATATGTTATGGCCCGACTAAGAAAATTCCGCCGCAATTTATTTGGGTTAAAATTGCGCCCAATCAGATCTTGCAAAAAATTTGTAAGGAACTCGGTTCTGTAAGGAATCAGGTTCCTTACAATGCTGGACGAGCTTTTGTTGGTCACATCACTTTAGCAAGAGTTAAAGAATGGGTTTGGAAAAAGATTGACCCAGAAGAACAACCAGAAATTGCCCAAGAAATTGACTTAAAATTCACAGCCCGCCATATAGAAATAATGCAAAGCCAGCTCAAAAGAATTGGCCCCGAATACACGATTTTGCAAAGTTTTCCGCTAAAAGGGCTTGTTAGGCCTTAATTAAACCCGTTGTTTAATTTGAGCCGATCGCACGAATTAAATATAGGGGCTTTAGCGGGGTGTGCATGGCAACTTGCTCCATCAGAGGCAAGGGCTTTGACGGGGTTGATTGTGGGGTTTAATTTTTGTATACTACTCAAATATGAGCAAGAAATTTTTTTTGAAGTTGATTGCTTTTTTGTTGGTTTCAGCCGCAGTGGTTTTGCTTAGTTATGGAGCTGGCGCTTTGGCTGAGCGGGAACGGATGGCCAGGTTTCAACCCAGCTATATTATTGACAACACCTTGGATAAGCCCAACCAGGTGGATTTTTCTATTTTTTGGGAGGCCTGGAACAAGGTTTCGCAAAATTATTTAGACAAAGATAAAATTGATTTCCAAAAAATGGTTTATGGGGCAACTGCGGGTATGGTGGCCAGCTTGGGCGACCCTTACACTACTTTTTTTACGCCCAGCCAAACCACTAGTTTTAACGAAGAGCTCTCGGGCGAATATCAGGGCGTGGGCATGGTGGTGGGCGTTAAAGACAGCCAAATAACTGTTGTTTCGCCTTTTAAGGCCAGCCCGGCTGACCGAGCGGGGTTAAAATCCGGCGATAAAATTTTGAAAATTGACGACACCTTTACCAAAGACCAAAGCATTGAAGAAGCGGTAAAAATTATCAAGGGCCCAGCCAACACCAGCGTGCGGCTGTTGATTCTGCGGGGCGATTGGAAAGAGTCCAAAGAATTTACCATTAAAAGAGAAAACATCAAAATACCCACTTTGGAAAAAGAAATCACCAGGGATAATATCGCTGTTATCAAAATTTATCAATTCAACAGCATTTTGTCTTCGGAATTTAGGCAAGCAGCTCAAGAGATATTAAGCGCTCCAACAGTTAAGAAAATCATCATTGATTTAAGAAATAATCCTGGCGGTTTTTTGGAAGTAGCGCAAGAAGTAACTGGCTGGTTTTTAGCCAAAGGACAGGTAGTCACTTGGCAAGATTTTGGGAGCGGACAGGAAAGAAAGCCATATAAATCCAATGGCCCGTCTGTTTTTGAAAAATATCAGGTAGTTGTTTTGATGAACAATGGTTCCGCGTCCGCTTCGGAAATTATGGCGGGCGCTTTGCGCGATCAGCTGGGCGCGAAATTAATTGGCGAAAAATCATTTGGCAAGGGTTTGGTGCAAGAGCAAATTAATTTATCGGATAAATCTTCACTGAAAGTGACTATTTCTCGGTGGCTAACCCCTAAAGGCATTTCTATCAATAAAGACGGGTTAGCCCCGGACATTGAAGTAAAAGAGGCCACCACCACGGACGACGGAGCAGACGCGCCCCTGCAAAAGGCCATTGAGTTTTTGAACAATTTGCCGTAGAATATAAAAATACATTAAAGAATCAAAGATATGAAAGTAATTTTATTAAAAAATATCGCCAAGTTAGGCAAGGCCTACGAAGTTAAAGAGGTGTCTGATGGCTACGCTAATAATTATCTATTTGTCAAGGGCTTAGCCAAACCAGCCGACAAAAACGGTCTAATAACAGCCAAGCAACAGCGCGCTTTGCTGGCTGAAAAAGCCACCCAAGAGTTGGAAAAATCCGCTAAAATAGCCCAAAAAATGGACGGCCTGGAAGTAGAAATTGCCGTGAAGGTGGGGGATAAAGGCCAATTATTTGAAAAAGTAAGCCCAAAAAAGATTGTTGCTCGCTTGCAAGAAATGGGCTACGACATTACTGTTGATCAAGTGGTTTTAAGCAATACCATAGAAGAAACAGGGGAGTACGAAGTTAAAATTATTTTTGAACACAATTTAGAGGCATTTGTCAAGGTAATAGTAGAAAAAGAAGCGTAATTTTTATGACCACTAAATATATTTTTATCACGGGCGGAGTGATTTCCAGCTTGGGCAAGGGCATTACGGCCGCTTCCATTGCCAAGCTTTTACAAGCCAAGGGTTATAAAGTGACTAATGTTAAGTGCGAGATGTATGTCAATATAGACGCAGGCACGATTCGGCCCACCGAGCACGGCGAAGTTTTTGTGACCACTGACGGCGTAGAAACCGACCAAGATATTGGCTCTTATGAAAGATTTTTGGGAGAGGATCTTAATTCGTCTAATTTTTTAACCACTGGCCAAATTTATCAAGCAATTATCCAGCGGGAAAGAAACTTGGAATATGACGGCGAAGATGTGGAAGTGGTGCCTCATGTGCCCGAAGAAATAATCAGGCGCGTTAAGGAGGCGGGCAAAAAATCAAAAGCTGAAATTGTTATCGTGGAGATTGGCGGCACAGTGGGGGAATATCAAGGCATTCTTTTTTTGGAAGCCAATAGAATGATGAAGCTCAAAGAGCCAAAAAACATCTGTCATGTTCATGTTTCTTATTTGCCCATTCCCTCAACCGTGGGCGAAATGAAAACTAAGCCAGTGCAGTATTCGGTGCGCACGCTTAACGCGGCGGGCATTCAGCCGGATTTCGTGGTTGGTAGAGCCGCTTTGCCTTTAGATGAAAAAAGAAAAAATAAAATATCGTCTTTTTGCAGCGTGCCTGAAGAAAATGTTATTTCCAACCCGGATGTTAAATCAATTTATGAGGTGCCAATAATTCTGGAAGAGCAAAAATTCGGCGAGAAAATTTTGAAGCACTTCGGCCTCAAGCCCCGCCAGCAGGATTTGCGAGAGTGGAGAGATTTGGTGGCAGTGATTAAGGGCGCCACCAAAGAAGTAAAAATAGGCATTGTGGGCAAATATTTTCAAACCGGCGATTTCACTTTGGAGGATTCTTATGTTTCTATTATTGAGGCGGTCAAGCATGCTTGCTGGGCCAATAATCAAAAGCCGGTCATTCAGTGGTTGGCCAGCGAAAAATATGAGAAAGACCCCAAGGCAGTAGGGGAGCTTAAAAATTATGATGGCGTGATTGTGCCGGGCGGCTATGGCAGTCGGGGAGTGGAAGGAAAAATCGCGGCTATTAAGTTTTTGCGTGAAAACAAAATTCCTTTTTTGGGCTTATGTTATGGTATGCAATTGGCCGTCATTGAGTTTAGCCGCAATGTAGTTGGCTTGCCAGACGCCAACACCACCGAGATAAACCCCAAAACAGCCAATCCAGTGATTTGTTTGATGAGCGAGCAAAAAGAGTTTTTGAAAAATAAACATTATGGCGACACTCAACGCTTGGGCAGTCATCCTTGCCAGGTTATACCCAAGACCTTGGCAGACAAGGCATATAACCAAGCGCTGATTAAAGAACGGCATCGCCATCGTTATGAATTTAACAATGGCTTTAGAGAACTTTTAGAGAAAAGGGGATTGGTAGTGAGCGGTATTAACCCAGAACGCAATTTAGTAGAAATTGTTGAATTAAAAAACCAACCGTTTTTCTTAGGCACGCAGTTTCATCCCGAGTTCCAATCCCGTCCCTTGAGCCCGCACCCCTTGTTTAAGGAATTTATTAAAGCGTGTGTAAGGAATAAAAAACAACCCCGTTAAGGGATTGTGTAGGACTTACGCTATTGGGGGCTCGGAAAGATAATTTCAAGGAGACATTCGCCCGCTCCAGCGGCGGGCTCATTTAGTTTTCGGCCTATTTTCCGCCAGTAAGCGGAACCAAGCAAATAGGCCTCAAAATACTCCTTGAAATTATCTTCCTCGCCCCCAAATAGGCCAGTCACAAATTAGACAATGTGGACTATTTTGGCCTGTCTTTTTTTGCCAGTGAAAGTAGTTTTATTTTTCGTTTGAAATTTAACTACTCCTTGTTTCAAAGCAAACAGAGTATAGTCGTTGCCGCAACCAACATTTTTGCCGGGCAAATAGTGAGTGCCCTTTTGACGAATAATAATCATACCGGCTTTGGCTTTTTGACCGTCGGCTAATTTTAAGCCCAGATATTGGGGTTGCGAATCGCGGCCCAATCTAGCGCCGCCTTTTGATTTAGATGTTGCCATGTTAGAATTCGTTAATGAAGCGAAGCGAATTTACGAATTCTTACACCCCGTTAAACGCGAGCGATTAGCGAGCTGTTTAACTGGGGTAAAACCTTTATAAATTCAAACAACGCATTATAATATGATATTACTAAATTTTATTGAATTTTGCAAGCGCCGCAAGGATTTAGTGGCGTTAGTGGCGATTATTTTTTTATTATGCCTATTATCCTTTGGCTTGGGCTTTTTAACCAATTTTTATCTGCAAAAACCGCCACTAATAATTGAAAACCCAGCCGGGGAGTAGTATATTGATAAAAGCAGAGAGTATTTTGAAAGGTCGGTAAAAAAGTTAAAAACAAAAATGTTTATGAAAAAAATATTAATTGTAGTTTTAATTGTGGTGGTTGTGGCGTTGGCCGGAGTTGTGGTATATCAAAAACTAAACCAGCCAGAAACAACCCCGATAGTTGTTAACCAACCCGTAGCCAATCAGTCAGAAAATCAACCAAAGAATTGTGCGAAGGAGGGTGAAATAAACTCCCTATCTGCAGCTCAAGGTGGCGGTTGTTGTTCAGGGTTAACCTCTGTTTCTCCAGCTAATACTTTTGATAGTGCTTGTAATATCATTAGTTCCCAACAACACATTGAGGCCTGTGTTCTTTGTGGCAACGGAGTTTGCGGCAAAGGCGAAAACCAATGCAACTGCCCGCAGGATTGTAGAAGTGAGATTACAATAGGAAAATTTAATATTGATCAAGTAAAAGTAAGCGAATTGCAAAGCGCTATTGATGAGGGACATCAACCCTGGAGGTTAGATACAAAAATGGTTTTGAAAGCGGATGGGTTGGCCTATGGCTTTACCGCAGATGAATTAGAAAATGCTAAAAATATTTTGACTACTGGAAGCGCCGGGGTGGCGCAATATGAAATTTCTCACAATAGTATAGTTTATACTGTTTCTTTAATCCAGCCAGTTGTTGGTGAAAATAAGATTTGGATGATTGGCGAGATTAGTCAAAAATAATTTTTAGATTGATAATCTTAAACTCCTCCTTTCGGAGGGGGTTTTTGTTTAAAGATTAAGAATTTTTTCTAAATTCAATTAGCTGGTTGTCGCTTGGGACTATCAGATAAGTAAAACTACCTTTTGTTACTAAGTTGAGCCAAAGTTTATAGAGAGAAGTTGTGCCAATCTCTATGTATAGGGTTGGCGTATTTTTTTGATATACCCCTAAATCGGCTCGGCCTTGGTGCATAACTGGTTCTTTTTCAACCTCAAAACCAAGATTTAAAAAGTGGTTTTCAATCTGGCCCATGGTCATTTGGTGCCACTCCTTGCCATGTTTTATATCTTTTTTGCAACATTTTTCAGAATTCCAGAAGCTTTCTAACGGAGGCTCTTTGTTAATTTCGACGGCTGATATCTTTCCGGAAACAATCAAAATAGCTATTCTTCTTAAAAGGCATTCTGTGCAGGAAAGTCCCGGAGGCAGACTCATGTTTTTTTCTTCAACATTAAAAACATCAATGACATCTTTCAGCCATTTCGCCTCTTTACTGATTTGTTTCTCTACGACATCCCAGGGCAGGGACTTCTTTATTTCCAAGCTTTCTTTTTTTGGCATTTTAATTTTCAGATTTATTGCCGCTGTGGAACTTTTGGTGGATATCGCGCAATTTTTTGTTTGTAACATGGGCGTAAATTTGGGTAGATAGAGGGCTTTTGTGTCCTAAAAATTCTTGAAGTATCCTAAAGTCCACCCCTTGCTCTAAAAGGTCTGTGGCGAAAGAGTGCCTCATCACATGAGGAGTTGTGGTTAAAGGCAGGCCAGCTAAAATAGCGTATTTTTTTATATTTTTTTGAACTAAGCGAGCTGTTAAACGGCCGCAACTATCAATTTTTTTGCTGTGATGATTAACAAACAATGCTTTCTCGGTGTCTGTCCGCTTGTTAAGATATTCTTTTAGCCAATGAATGGCTCTTTGGGAAAAATAAATATTGCGCGCTCGGCCACCCTTGCCAAGAATAGTGATCTCCAGCTCTTTTGTGTCCGGTTTTATTTTTATTTGTTCCCGATTTAAGCTCAATAATTCGGCGATTCTCATACCAGTAGAGAAAAATGCTTCTAAAATAGCTCTGTCGCGCAATCCATAGATTTTAGAGACATCAGGAGATAAAAACAAATTTTCCACTTGTTCTAAATTTAGAAAACTTACTATTTTGCCGTCTTTTTCTTTGGGTAATTTTATTTTTTCAGACGGCAAACATAAAATATCCCTGTCGGCGAAATAATTTAGCAACGAACGGAGAGCTATTAGATAATAATTTTGAGTTGTTTTTTTAAGAGTGCGGATTTCTTGATTTTTTAAGTGGGGGAGTGGCTGGCGAGCTAAATAGGCCCTATATTGCCAAATGTGTTCAGGAGTGAGTTCGTGCGGTTTCAGCTCTTCCAATTTGTTTTCCTTGAGCCAACTTAAAAATTTTTGTAAAAATCTCGCGTAATTTTCTTGTGATTTTGACCTCAAGCCCTTTTCAATTTCTAGCCAATCAAGAAAATTGTTAAAGTGCTGGGGGATTGGGATTGAATTTTTTTCCATATAATGGAGTAGAGATGGTAATAGAGAGAAAAGATAAAAAAGGGGGAGCAAAATTTATGCGAACAGATTTTGTTCGCATAAATTTTGCACTACTTAAACGAATAACAGAGAACGCTTTTTATATTTTTCATAGGAAAACGAGTAGTGATAGTGGATGTCTTATTGAGTATGAATATATGGCTATCGTTCTCTATTATTCGTTTAAGTATAATTATGCGAACCATTGCTTATAATTAATATAGCCCCTCGCGAGCTATGTGTCAATCCCCTTTCTTGTGAAAAACCCAGCTTTTTACTTTGTCTACGGCTTTTTGCCAGGCATTAGCGATGATATCTTTAATGTTGCCGTGAAATTCTTTTTTTTCTTCTTGCCAGCCGTTTTGAATCGCTTGCTTGCGATTTGTGAACCAGGTTTTTATTTTTGTAAGCGCCTCTCCCCTCTTTGAGCCAGTCATTTTTTGCCAGGCCTCTTTGAGCAGGTTTTTGCCGCTATCTATAAAACTGCCCGCTGATTTTATTTTAACAATTGATGCTACGCTGGTTGCCTCATTGTTTGTTTCAGCGACAGTTTGAGCTATAGCTAAATTAAAAAACACGCCAGAAGCCAAGAAAATTATTAAAATTATAAGTAAGAGTGTTTTTTTCATATATTTAGTAATAAAGGGAAAGTATAAAGGGGTTAGACCCAGCCCCCGAAAGGGCGGGGTCTGACCCCCCTATTTCCCTTCTATGGGCACAAAACTTCTATAAAGATATTCTAAAAGATAGTTAGCTATTAATCGGGCGGCTTTGGGGCGGCTAAAATCATCTGATCCTTGGGCCATTGTTTGCAAAATGTTAGGATGGCTAAAGAGATATCTAATTTTTTCTAAAAAGAAATGCGGCTTGAGATTGTCTTCTTCAATTACCTCTCCCCCGCCCGAGGCCTGAAAAGCGTAACTATTTTGCGCTTGATGGTTTTGCGCGGAGCCAGGCAAAGGAATTAAGATGGCTGGCTTTTTGTTGGCGGCTATTTCAAAAATACTGCCAGCTCCCGCTCGGGAAATTACTAAAGAGGCCGCGGCAAAACCATTGCGCAGCTGGGACTCATTCATAAAACCAAAGGGATGATAGTTTTTTCTGGCTTTTTCATCGGCCACTAAAACAGCGGATTCTTTGATGATTTGCTTAAAATTATTTTCGCCAGTTTGGTGAATAACTTCAAAGTCCCTTAAAAGCTCGGGCAAGATCTCTAAAATAAGATTATTAATACTGGTTGCTCCTTGCGAGCCGCCCAAAATAAACAATACCGGCTTTGGGCTGGAGATCTCAAAAAATTTCAAGGCCTCTTCTTTATTGCCTCCCAGCACCCTGTCCCTTACAGGATTGCCCACGCACACCACTTTTTCTTTAGCAGATAAGTTGGCGGTTTTGGCAAAAGAAGTAAAGACCTCCATGGCCCACTTGCTTTCTATTTTGGTGGCCAACCCGGCCACTGCGTCGGACTCGTGTATGAAAATAGGCACTCTTAAAAGTCGAGCGGCAAAAACCGTGGGGAAAGAGCCATAGCCGCCTTTGCTAAAAACCACATCAGGCGCTAAAAAGAAAAATAAAAAAGTGGCTTTAATAATACCGCAAGGCACCTTGAAAAAATCGTAAAAATTATGGATAGAAACATAACGGCGCAATTTACCGCTGGCTATTCTTTTTATTTTTACTTTTTCTACCGACAGTAAAATTTCTGTTTGCATATCTTTAGGTCCGAAATAATAAAGCTCCAGATCCGAATCTGAATAATTGCCTCGCAGTTCGCGAATAATAGCCAATATAGGGAAGATGTGTCCAGCGGTGCCTCCGCCCGTGAAAATAATTTTCATGATTTTATTGAGATGGTTACAAAATTATTCCTACTGCAATTTTATCTTTTCGGCTACGGCTTCGTCAGACTTCGCAAAAAGCTTTTCACCATAGCTAGGCTATGGCTTCAAACCTTTTTGCTCGCCTTCCTCGCCTCGCTCGAAAATCTAAAATTTCGCTACGGAATAATTTTGTAACCATCTCATTTTTGAACTTTTTTAGAAAAATTAAGCAGAACGCCCAGAGCCATCATTTCCGCTATAATATGCGAGCCCCCATAACTGAAAAATGGCAGGGGCACTCCGCCCATGGGCAATAGCCCTATCATTCCCCCGATGCTAAAAAACGATTGAAACACTATCCATACGCCGATACCGAAAACAGTTAGCCCTTCAAAGGTGGCGCCAAGTTTTTTGGCTATTTTTAAGACGCGCCAAAAAAATAAAACTATCAGCGCGACAAATAAGCTGGCTCCCAAGAATCCCCAGCCTTTACCTATTATAGCAAAAATTGAGTCGGTCAGGGGAGCTGGCAAAAGGCCAACCTGTGGATTATTCAAACCCAGGCCAAAACCATCGCCAATCCCCCGCAGTTTGCCCGAGCCGACTGCCATCAGGGCTTGACGCAATTGAAAGCCATGGCCCAGAGGGTCGCTTTCTGGATTCATAAACACTAACCACCTTCTGATACGGTAGGGTTCAAGTAGAATAAAAGCAGTCAAGCCAATAGCTCCAGCGCCAGCGATTGATAAAGTGTGCCAAAGAGGCGTGGCTGAAATAAAATACATGGCCAAGCAAACTACCATTAAAATACCCAGAGTGCTTAAATCAGATTGGGCTATTAAAATAGCAAAAACAACCGTTGCAATAGCTAAGAAGGGCAGTAAAATTTCTTTAGTTTTTTTCTTGTTAGGCACGGTTTGGCTTTTACCCAGCCAAGCGGCCAAATAAATAATAAAAGCAATTTTCAAAAACTCCGATGGTTGGATTAAAAACCCGCCGCCAATGTTTATCCAGCGTTGCCCCCCGGCAATTTTTACCCCAAGCATGGGCGCAAAAACCAAAAGCGCTAAGGCAATGGCTGAAGCAAAAGCCAAAGGAGCAAATTTCTTGAATATCTTGAGCGGCAGTTTGTATAAAACCAAACCGCAAGCTAGGCCAATAGCCAAGCGGATTATTTGATTTTGCAAATAATTCCAGGGATTGCCAAACCGTTGCTGGGATAAAGGTAAAGAGGTCATACCTACGGTAAACAATCCCCAGACAGTTAAAACAACCGCAATAATCAATAAAAGATAGTCAGGGGGCGATTTTTTTTTAATTGCTTTTTTGGCCATATTTTTTCACCCATTTTTTGAATTGCTTTCCCCTGTCTTGATAGTCCTTGAACATATTAAAGCTGGCGCTGGCTGGCGAAAGCAAGCAGACGCCGTTTCTCGGAGTTTGCTGGCAGCAAATTTTAACCGCCTCCCGCATTGTTATGGCCAGGAAGGAGCGAAGCTCCTTCCTTTGAGGAAGGAGCTTCGCTCCTTCCTCAATTTTTTGGCCAGTCCCCTGGCCTAAAATAATTAAATTTTTTACTGAACTCTTGGCAATCTCTTTGGCTAATAAACTATAATCACTCCCCTTGTCTGAACCGCCAGCAATTAAAGAAATTGGCCGCCCATTAAATGTCTTAAGGTCTAATATGGTGGTTTCTGGCACAGTAGCCATGGAATTGTTGTAAAACTCAATGCCCTGGTATTTGCCCGCAAACTCCAAGCGGTGCGGCAAGTTGTGAAAATTTTTAATGGCTTTTTTAATTTTTTCTTTAGGGATATTAAAAGGAGCGGTGGCTAAAATAGCGGCCAAAACATTTAATTGATTAAACTCGCCTGGTAGAGGAATTTCTTTAGGGTTGATAATGCCTTTAACTATTTTCAGCTTTGTCTCACTGAAAGCTATTTTACGCGCCTTGCTTTGCTGGGCGATTTTTTTTACCAAAGAGTCGTCGCTATTATAAATTAAAAAGTCATTTTTTGTTTGATGTATAGCTATGTTGGCCTTGGCTTTGGTATAGTCCTGAAAATTAACAAAGTAATCCAAATGGTCGGAAAATAAATTTAAGAAAACAGCGATTTGCGGCGATTTTTTAAGGCCTTGCAATTGCTGGGCTGATATTTCATAAACCGCGATATGGTCGGGCTTGGCCTTGAGCAGGTATTGCAGAACTGGCTTGCCTACATTACCTAACCAAAAGGCCTTAAAGCCAGCAGTTTTCAAAATTTGATAAATCAGCCCCGAGGTTGTGCCCTTACCCTTAGTGCCAGTCACGCCAATAATCAACCCGGGGAAATTGTCGTAAAATATCTCGGCCTGCGAGGTTATTCGAGAGGAAGGAGCTTCGCTCCTTCCTTGAAGGAAGGAGCTTCGCTCCTTCCTTGATATTCCCGGGGTTTTGATGATTAAATCATAATCCCCTGCTTTGGCCAAGTAATTCTGGCCAAAATATTTTTTCAAGTTTTTATCTTTGGCTAAAATCGCTCGTATTTTTTTGTCAAACTGGCCTATCTTTTTTTTGTCCCCCACTGCTAAAACCTTATGCGGAAACAATTTGCGCAAAGCTAAATAACTGTCAATCCCCTCTTTGCCCATTCCCAAAATCAATATTTGCTTATCCTTAAAATTTTCTAGCATTCTTTTAAAATACCATAAATTTCAAACAAAAAAAAGCAGAAGCTATTTGTTAAGCTTCTGCTATAGTTCGTTTATCGGAGCGTGGCAGCAAGCTCTTTTATAACAACACTCGCCCGCGCCATTATTTCTTTAAGAATTTGGCGAACTCTCTCGCGGCTGATCCTTTCTATAATGCCTATTTCCTGATAAGTAAGTCCGTTCATTCTTAATTCTAATATGTGCAACTTTCTTTCTGGAAGTCGTGGTACTCTTTTTCTGATAAGTCGGAGCACCTCTTCTTTGTCAAGCGCGAAGAAGTCATTGCCATCTTGTTTGCGTAGGTGCGGCTGCTTCATTTGTTCTTCAGGCAAAAAGAAAGAAAATCCATCTTCTACCGCTTCCGTCTCGTCGTCTAGTTTAACGCCATCGACATATAAGGGGCTCCTAAGAGTTTCGCCGTTGTAAATCCCGACGGCCTTTATGGGTACTCTCACCAACCGGCCATAATCGTGCAGCGCCTTGATGATTTTTTGTGGCACTGAAATATAAGCCAGGGATGAAAAAGCTGTCCCAAAATGTTTGGGGTCATACTCCTTTATGGCTCTGCCAAGAGCTACATAGGCCTCCTGTTTGATAACCTCAAGATCAATGTCCATTTCCTGGTAGTCCGGGAAAATTATGGCGATATTTTGCCAGATTCTCCAAGATAGTTTTTCAGCTAAACCCATATTACGGCAAAAAAATTCATACCTGGCTTTATTATTTCCCTTTACTACCATTTTGAAAAAATCCGCCTCTTCTTCTTTAGAAAAAGCCGGCAATTTTTTGTCAAAGCCCCACAAGATAGATTGCAAGCGCAGTCGTTCGTCCCAATTTCTGATTAAAGAGCGCCTAATTTGCTCCCTCATACCAGGCCTTAGCCATATGGCGGCGGAAACAAGCGCCCTTTGCGCTCTTTTGCCGGGTTTTGCCCAATATTCCCTCAAGCCCATTGAAACCGCTTCTTGATAGTCTGGTCTTTTAGCAACTTCCCGCATAGTCAGCGAATGTCGTTCGTGATTTTCAGGAATACTCCAATATTGTCTGGAAGCGTTCCTAATTTCCAAACAATACAGAGGATTTCGCAGGGCATTTAGAGCAGCCGTCCTCTTTTTTTCTTTAACTTCTGGCCGTTCGTTGGCCTCAATTATGCCAGCAATTTTTTTTGCTCTAATTTTGGGATCTTGCCAGCTTTTTTCAGCAGCGATTATTTGATTCGCTATGTAGTCAACATCTTGCTGGCGGGCTTTATGGTTCGGCGTATTGCACTGCTGCTTTCTCGTTCTAACCGGAACTTCGTAGTTTATCAGCAGTTTTTTTGCTCTGCCCTTAGGCAGATTAAACTCTTTTTCTATTCGCCGCAAGCTCATCTCTTGCTCAACATATAAACCTATCAATAACTCGTTATCTATTTCGCGCATCGTAAGCTCCTTTCCCTTTTATTAAGAGTTTTTTGAGAATCTAACAAGTATGAAATTATTAAAAAATATTACGAATTTTTATGACATCCTACACGCCTTAACAGGCGTGGTATCCTGTTAATCGTTAAGGAAAAAAACATTATACTTAGGGCGGAGAGACTCCGCCCTACGATAAAAAAGTTCGCATTGCTTTGTAATATTTTTTAGCCCAGCAATCTAATGGCTACGCCGATGATGGCTAGCACTAAGTTGACTATCCAAAAGCGCATGGTGATTTTTTCCCGCGACCAGCCGATGGCTTCTAAATGGTGATGAATAGGTGTACAAAGAAATATTTTTTTGTGGAAAAACTTTTTGGAAAAAAGCTGGATAATAATTGAGCCAACTTCAACCACTAAAAGCCCCGCTATTATCGGCAAAACCAGTAAAGAATCAGTTAAAAAAGCCACGGCCGCCAAAACAACTGTTAGGCCGAGCGAGCCGGTTTCGCTCATATAAAAGCGGGCCGGCGGGATATTGAACCATAAAAAAGACAAAGTAGCCCCGGCAATCACCGCGCAGAGAGTAGCTATATCGTATTGGCCGTTGGTGTAGGCAATAATGGTGAAAGCGCCAAACATTATACTAAAAACGCCGCCAGCCAAGCCATCAATGCCGTCAATCACTCCGCCCGCCCAGCAAGCCAGAGTAGTTATGACAAACAGCGGCAAATACCACAGGCCAATTTCTATCTCGCCGTTGCCTGGAATATGGATGGAGCTATAACCCAGCTTAAAATAAAACCACCATGCTCCAATCAAGCCCATTAATAGCACAATGGCCAATCTTCGGGTAAAACGCATGCCCCCGCCCACATATTTACCCTTGCTCAAAACCTGCAAAATATCATCTCCCAGCCCTAATAAACTGCCCGCCACTAATAATCCCAAGGGTAGCCAGGTTTGGCTGCGAGATAAAAAGTTGAGATGGCTCCAAACAGGGTTTCGCGGGAAAATGGCGTCAAGTATGGCAAATAAAAAAATCACAAACACCGTGGTGAGCCAAATCAGCAACCCGCCCATTCGCGGCGTGGAAACCTCTTTTTCTTTGTGTAACTGGTGAAAAACCGTGGCCGGAGAGCCGTCAATGGCTTTAACGCGGGCGGTTTTGCGCCACATTTTATGTTTGTATAAAAAGTTAGTCAAAAATGGCGTCCACAAGACAGCCAATATTGAAGAAAAAGCGCAAAGCAGTAAAACCTTAATAATGTGTTCAGAAGCCATAAGCGGTAATAATGTTTTCCATATCCTTAAATTTGTCGGGCGAATTTAGCACCACGGCCACGAAACGGCTTGGCGGGTTTTTACCTTGCAAGATCAGCAATAAACAGCCGCCAGCCCGCTCGGTGGTGCCGGTTTTGCCGCCAATGATGCTGGAAAACTTGCCCAATAATTCGTTGGTATTGACTAATGAGTGGTAAAATTCGTTGCCTTGCGAATAAACGGCTGTTTCTTTTTCGCTTAAAATTTTGGTTATTTCAGGATGATGATAAACAACGAATTGAGCTAACTTGGCTAAGTCAATCACAGTTGATTGATTGATTTGTTCGGCTGGCAAGCCAGCATCTTCGGGGTCAAGGCCGCTCGGGCTAAAAAAGGCGGTATTTTCCAGGCCCAAATCCTTGGCTTTGAGGTTCATTAAAGCCACAAAGCCAGCTGGCTCGGCCATTGGTTCGGTTAAAGCAAAAGCCGCGTCGTTGCTGGATTCAATCAGCATAACTCGTAGTAAGTTATTTAAATTAAACTGCTCCCCTGCTTTTAGGTTGCCGCTGGCGTCAAACTGTTCTATGGCTTGTTTGTTGATGATAATAGTTTGATTTTTTTCGTAAAATTCGCTGGCTATGACAGCCGTCATTATTTTTGTTAAGCTGGCAATAGGATTTTTTTGTTCTTGGTTTTTGGCAAAGATAATTTTAGGTTCGCCATTTTCAGTTATTTCGGCCAGCAAAGCGCTGGCGGCCGCGATTTTTGGTTCTTGGCCGGGCGCGGTTAGGCTGTCGGCTTGGGAGGCGGCCTGCTCTATGTTGGCTGTGAAGGACTGCTTGTAAGCAAAAGTTGTTTTTTGCCAATCATTGATTCCAAAACCGACAATTGCCCCGCTAACGATGGCTATTAAAAAGATGGAAATTATTTTTTTCATAATTTATGTTATGAGAGATAAGTCATTATTCTTTCTACGATTTCCTGGGGACTGAACTCAGTTTTGATTAAGTAGTCCAGCACGCCTAATGTTTTAGCTTTTTCTCTGGCAATTTTATTGTCGTAATTAGAAAAAGCTACCACTTTAGTTTTAGCTATATTGCTGGGAATATGTCTCAATTGTTCTAACATTTCCAAACCGCTGGCGTTGGGCAATAAAATATCTAATAAAATTAAATCCGGAACTTCTTGCTCTATCATTATCAAACCCTCTTCAGCGCTTTCCGCTGATATAACCTCAAATCCGTGTTCAGCAAAAACTTGGCAATACATTTCTCTCAACAAGGGTTCGTCTTCAATTATAAAAATTTTGGACATAGAATTTTGATAAATTTTCTTTTGCCAACTTGAATGGTTATGCCATTTTCAATTTTTATAATCTCTTGCCAATCAGTTTTTGTTTGGCCGCTTATCTCAACAGCGCCCGCTGCAACCATTCTTTTGGCCTCGGCTTTTGATGGAGTTAATTCGCTTTCAAACAATAAATCTAAGATATTATACTCCCCTTTTTTAGCTGGCCATTCGGGCATGTCGCTGGGCAACTCTTTTTTTTGGAAAACATTTTCAAACTCGGTTTTGGCTTTTTGACTGGCCGCTTCGCCATGGTATTGTCTAACAATCTCAAAAGCTAATTTCACTTTTAAGTCGCGCGGGTTGTGGCCGCTGACTAATTGCTTTTGATATTTTTTAATTTCAGCTAGACCCACCCTAGTGGTCAAAATAAAATATTTTATAATTAATTCATCCTTAAGCGACATTACCTTGCCAAACATATCATCGGCGGGATCAAATAGATTAATGCCATTGCCCCAACTTGAGCTCATTTTTCGGCCATCTAAACCCTCAATTAAAGGGTTGGTGATGATGTCTTGCGGCTCTTGGTTGTAGCGGCGCTGCAACTCTCGGCCAGCCAGCAAATTAAACCGTTGGTCGGTGCCGCCAATTTCCACATCCGCCTTAATGGCCACCGAGTCATACCCCTGCATCAGAGGATAAAGCAACTCTCTTAACGATATTCTCTTGCCCGCGTCTAATCTTTTTTTAATATTTTCCCGCGCGATAAATTCGCTTAGCGAAAAAATATCGGCCTGCCGGCCAATTTCGTGGTAATTCAATTTACCCAGCCATTCGCTATTATAGCGAACTTCGCATTTTTTTACATCAATAACTTTTTCGGCCTGCTTGATATAGCTTTCAAGATTTTTTTTAACCTCTACTTCTGTGAGCATTGGCCGCTCGCTGTCTTTGTCTGAAGTGTCGCCAATTACGCCAGTGAAGTCGCCGATAATCAAGACAATTTTGTGTCCAAGCTCTTGGAAATCTCTAAGCTTAAATAAAGGAACAGCTCGGCCAATATGAATATTGGGGCTTGTTGGGTCAATGCCAAGCTTCGCCCGCAATTGCTTGCCAGACCGCAAAGCCGTTTCCAGATGCCCTCTGTCAATCACCTCCTCTACTCCCCTCTCTAAAATATCCTTGATTTTGTTTGGGTCAGTATTTATTTTCATTCCCCTATCATACCCAAAAACCACAGCGGGCGCAACTGTGAAAAACCAAAAAGAAAAGAAAAAAGGAAGGAGTGAAACTCCTTCCTTTTTGGTTCGTTCCTCTATTCTTTGTCTTCGCAGGGAAACGGATCTACTGTAGGTGGATTGCCACCATGGCCAGGTCGTGGGTATCTTGCCATGGATGTGCATTTTTTTAAGCACCAGCGATTTCGTCTCTTATAACCCAAAGGACAGCATTCTTTGGATTTTTTTATTGGATACATTGGGAATCCTTGTCCAAAGCACATTTTTAGCACCTCTTTTTGAAAGGACTGATTTTGCCGTTTTATCGCGGGCAGACAAAATAACCCCCTCCCAACTGGGAGGGGGTTATTTTGAATTTTGAAGATTAGATTTT
>Ga0210049_1002467_pt1 | contig 17220 bp, 13 predicted proteins | sample CryGeyCG2014_300_2_FD_183964 | JGI IMG/M metagenome (GOLD analysis project Ga0210049, IMG submission 183964) | Groundwater microbial communities from aquifer - Crystal Geyser CG06_land_8/20/14_3.00 (SPAdes) (version 2) | ecosystem: Environmental > Aquatic > Deep subsurface > Groundwater | place... | reverse complement strand
TTCTGTGCCTGTAATTCCCATTGCAATCCCTATATCAGACCTTTTAAGTGCTGGAGCATCGTTTACTCCGTCGCCAGTCATTGCTACAACATGCCCTTTCGCTTTCCACGCTTTAACAATCCTCATTTTGTGCTCTGGTGAAACTCTGGCGTATATTACAACGTTTTCAACAATTTCAGTTAGTTGTTCATCGTTTATCTTGTCCAATTCTTCCCATGTAAGCACTTTGCCTTCTGGTTCATTTTCGCCTATCAAGTTCAGTTCTTTTGCTACAGCCATTGCTGTTAACTTGTGGTCGCCTGTTACCATTACAACTTTGATTCCGGCATTTTTACACATGTTATTTGCATCTTTGACTTCTTCGCGTGGAGGGTCAATCATTCCCATTATCCCGACAAAAATCAAGTCTTTCTCGTCTTTCTCATCAATAGTTGTCACAGATTCTGGTAGCTCTTTAAATGCGAAACCTAGATTCCTTAAGGCTTGAAGTGCCATGCCTTCATTTACCTTCAGTATCTTTGTTCGGTCTTCATCAGTTATCTTGCGCACTTTTCCATTAACAAAAATTTTTGTGCACTTACCCAATAATATCTCTGGAGCACCTTTCACGTAGGCTATTTTCTTTTTGCCAGAAACAATGTGAACTGTGGCCATGCGCTTTCTTTCAGAAGAGAACGGGATCTCGGCTACGCGTGGTGCTTCTTTTTCCAGTTCTTCCTTCCACAATCCAGCCTTGGCTACAGCAACAACTAGCGCACCTTCTGTTGGGTCGCCTTTGATAATCCATCTCTCGGTCTCAGTTTGCTTTTCCAGCTTAGCATCGTTGCACAAAGTTGCAACTTTTAAAAGTGTCAGGAGCTCCTCTTCCTGTGCTGGATCAATTTTTTTATCTTCGAATATGAACTCGCCTTCGGGTTCGTAGCCGACGCCTGAAACTTTGATAACCTTATCATTAACATATATTCTCTGAACCGTCATTTCGCCTTTGGTCATTGTTCCAGTCTTGTCGGCGCATATGACGCTTGTGCATCCTAACGTTTCGACAGCTGGAAGTCTCCTAACTATGGCGTGCACCTTAGCCATTCTGTACATACCGACTGCAAGTGCACCTGTCACGATTGCAGGTAACGCTTCGGGAACTGCAGCAACAGCTAGGCTTACTCCCCATAAAATCATGTCGAGGATGTTGCGTCCCTCTACCATGCCGATAGCTGCCACTATTAAACAAACCGCTATAGATAAAATTCCAATCCATTTTCCAACAGATGCCATTCTCTTTTCAAGCGGTGTTTCTTCCTCTTCTGTTACTTGAACCATCTTGGCTATTTTTCCAAACTCTGTGTTCATTCCGGTTGAGGTAATGACAGCTTTTCCGCGTCCATAGACAACAGCGGTTCCGGTAAAGACCGTGCTTCGTCTGTCAGGGAGCGGCGTGCCTTCTGGTAGCGGATTAACATTCTTATTAACGGGGGTGGATTCACCTGTCAACGGAGCCTCATCCGTTTTCAAATTAATCGCCTCAATAAGACGGGCGTCCGCGGGAACCTTGTCACCTGTATATAATAGAATAATGTCTCCTGGAACAATCTCGCTTGCTTCAACTTTAACTTCTTTTCCATCCCGTAAAACTATGGCCGTTGGGGCTGTCATCTTTTTTAAAGCTTCTAGCGCTTTTTCCGATCTGTATTCTTGCGTGAACCCTAGGATTGCGCAGGCTAGGACTATGGCAATGATGACGATTGCGTCGGTAAGTTCGCCTAAATAGATTGAAAGTCCTGTTGCGATCAGCAATATTATGATTAGTATGTCTGTAAACTGCTCAATGAAAAGTTTTATCGGAGAAGTCCCTTTTTCCTTTTTTAGTTCATTAGGTCCAAACTCTTGTAGACGTTTCTGCACTTCTTCTTGGCTTAAACCAGTTTCTTTAGTGTTTAGAGCTTGCAAGGTTTCTTCAATTTCCATCGCATGCCAAGATTTTGACGTATTCTCACCCCTTGTTAAATAGCACAAACTGTATCTTCATAAAATCATAGGTTATATTCTTTTCTCACGTAGAAACAAAAGACTAGCAAATAAGTTTATAAGATAATTCGCAAAACACTCTAGAGGTACTAAAAATAGATTGAATGAATAATAGAAAAAGGTGAAATGATGCTGGAACCATGGTTAATAGCACCGCTATCCGCTCTAATCTCGATTCTAGTTGGACTCTACTTCTATCGTTATGTGGACAAACAAGACAGCGGAACTAAAAAGATGCAGGAAATTGCCTTTGCAATAAAGGAAGGTGCAAACGCCTTTCTAAAAAGAGAATACACAATATTAGCAATATTCGTAGTAATTGTAGCCACATTACTATGCATCTTTCTACCGTCACCCTTGTGGATGACTAACGAGCCATTAAAAAATGTTCAGTTGACAATAGCGTACATGTTTGGTTCTTTCTGTTCAGCTCTAGCGGGTGTTTTAGGCTTGAACATCGCAACAAAAGCGAACACTAAAACAGCCAACGCGGCAAGGGAAGGTTTGAACAAAGCTTTTCCAATAGGCTTTCGTGGCGGAGCAGTAATGGGTTTAGCCGTTGTCGGCGCTGGTTTACTTGGAATAAGCATAGTCTACGCTATTACTGGTGATCCAGGGATAGTGTTAGGTTACAGTTTTGGGGCAAGCTCGCTTGCGCTTTTTGCTAAAGCTGGTGGAGGCATCTACACGAAAACCGCTGACATCAGCGCAGATTTAGTTGGTAAAGTGGAACTGGGTATTCCAGAAGACGATCCAAGAAACCCAGCGGTTATAGCCGATAATGTAGGCGACAATGTGGGTGACGTAGCTGGCATGGGTGCAGACCTCTTCGACTCCTACGTGGCAAGCATTGTTGCAGTCATGATATTAGGACAGACTCTTAACTCTATAGCAAAGTTGGCAGGCCTACCAGAAATATATCTTCAAATTCCGCTGATATTCTCTGGTTTAGGCATATTATCCGCTGTTTTAGGAGCATTGACTGTCAGAGTTGGCAAGCATGGTAATCCTGGAAGGGCACTCAACATGGGCACATACATAACGTGCACAATCTTTGGAATTCTAACGGGTATAGCAACTTACTTTCTCAATTACGATTGGCGAATATGGGGCGCAACGGTCGTCGGCTTAATTGCTGGTGTAATAATTGGCATGACTTCTGACTACTTCACATCAGATGACAAACCGCCAGTAAAGAAAACTGCCGAGGCATCCCTAACTGGAACCGCAACAAACATTATAACCGGGTTTTCATATGGCTTACACAGTGTTTTCCCGTCACTGATCGGAATAGGCATAGCTTCAGCAATCGCATATTACTTGTGTGCTCCACTCGGCGACAAATATGCTTTATATGGAATAGGTATGGCCGCTGTAGGCATGCTTTCAATAGTTGGGCTTATAGTTTCAAACGATGCTTACGGTCCAATAGTTGACAATTCCAGAGGAATAGCTATGCAGGCGGGGCTTAGCGAGGAGGTTGTACGTGTAACAGACGAGATGGACTCTGCTGGCAATACTGCCAAAGCGATAACTAAGGGCTTTGCCATAGGCGCAGCAGGATTAACTGTTATTGCACTTTTGGCCGCATTTAAAGAAACCGCGTACAAAGCTTTATTGGAAAAGGGCATATCACCTGTAGAGATTGAGAAAGTACTCACCTTTAGCCTGATGGACCCGCGAGTTTTGGTGGGCGCGCTGATTGGTATCGCCATGCCCGCAGTGTTTTCGGCAATGGTTATGCTTGGGGTTGGCAGAAATGCTTTCAGAATGATTGAGGAGATTAGAAGACAGTTTAGAGAAATTCCAGGATTAAAAGAGGGAAAAGAAGGCGTTAAACCAGATTACGCGCGATGTGTTGACATCGCAACTAAGGGAGCTTTGAAGGAGCTTATGCCTGCGAGTATTGTAGCGATTGGTGTGACTTTGATTGTTGGCTTTGTAGGTGGAATTCAAGCGTTGGGCGGCTACTTGGCTGGCAACATTTTCTCTGGCTTGCTTTTGGCTTTGCTGATGGCTAATGCTGGCGGTTTATGGGACAACGCTAAGAAGCTGATTGAATCTGGTCAATACGGTGGCAAGGGTTCAGATGCTCATAAAGCTGCGGTTGTAGGCGACACAGTTGGCGATCCTTTCAAAGACACAGCTGGGCCCTCGCTTAACACGATGATCACGGTGATGTCTCTGATTGCTTCGCTGTTCGCCGTACTAATCGTGAACTACAACTTACTGTCCCTGTTAGGGATCCACTAGGCTTGTTATAGCCTACCCTTTTTCACTTTTTTGCACAGCAGTTTTCAGAGAGGCTAGCGCCTATTCAAGAACCCACCAGTTGCATAAGCTACTATAGGCGTTATTCCCAGAAAAGAAACGGCGCGCAGAATGCTAAACCAAAAAGCAAAGTTGCTCCCATTCGCCGACACCATTTCAAACTGGTAGCTAATGTACGCCGAGTACGTTGACATTAAGGAGATGCCAACTGCAAAAAGCAAGGAGTGAACGGCGTTTGTTCTTGGGTTTTTCGAGAAATAGTGCCGATCGTAAAACAGAAATAAGACGGCACCAAAAACCATGCCTAGAAGACTTGCAAGAAACATCAATACTATCTGAGTGATTAGTGAACCTGAGAAAACGGTCTGAACTGATAGATAAATGTCGGCACTTAATGGAGCCAAGAATGTGGCTCCTACGATGAAGAAGAGAAACACTATTTCTCCTACTATTCTTTCAAGATGATTTTGAATGACACTATCTGACGCTTGCTTCTCTCTTTCCACCTTCCAAAACAAAGCCATGCTGGCTCTTCCGATTTCTGAAAGGTCATATTTCCCCCTCTCTGACTGTTCAACCAAAGTTCCCAGCTCCTTTAAATGGTAACTCAAAAGTCCTGTGCCATTGACGCCTACAGCTTTCTGTATCTCAGTGAAGGAGGCTTCACCTTTTTCTTCTAGAAGTAAGAGAATTTGACGACGGAGAGGATGCTTCAAGGCAGCGAAGATTCTGTCATATTCATCTGTTTCGGTCAAGTGAAGCCCTAAAGTTCCCAATGCATTGCATTTGATAAAAGTGTTTTCGTGAACAGAAACTGGAAAAGAGGCGCCGGGGAATAGGTTTACATCTCGGTTTAAATTCTCGGGATTTGTGTAGAATGAGCGACTTAGATCCTTCGGCTTTCCTTAGTTGACGAAACTTAAATAAGGGTTCAAACCTTTCCCGCTCCATTTCAAAATTTGATCTCAAAGTTCCTTTAAGGATGTTTTTTGAATTTTCATGATGATCTTGACGTTTATATTGTGGTTACTTGGAAAGAGTCTTAACAAACGCGACCGCAAGGAATTTATCTGTCAATGTGGGAGTAGGTAGGTAGGTAAGTAAAATGGAACTGGAATGCCAACACTGCAATTACAAATGGGATTACCTCGGCGACAACGAGTATTACGCTACATGTCCGCGATGTCGTTACAAGGTTAAGATACCTAAAGATAAAGCTAGTGTTTTGCGCCGGAAAAAGTTGGATCAAGAGCTGAAAAGGCGATTTCCAATGGAAAAAAGACCTGGGAAATTGTTTGGGATTGCTGGAATAGTGAATAAAGTTATGGAGGACTACCTATACGATGAAAGCATGTTGATTCAAATCCTTTTGAGGTTGCAGAGGAATTTCGGCTGGCTTCCGAGAGAGATGTTGTCGGAAGTAAGCAAACAGCTAGTGGTTCCTGTCAGCCAGGTATACCAAGTTGCAACTTTTTACAAAGCCTTCTCTATTGCTCCCAGAGGAAGACACTTGGTCAGAGTGTGTATGGGTACTTCATGCAAAGTTCGAGGTGCCCCAATAGTCCTAGATAATTTGCAGAGACTAATGAACGTAGAGCGAGGTGAAACCACACCAGACAACAGATTCAGTCTTGAAACAGTCAATTGTTTAGGTTGCTGCGCTCTCGGTCCGATGATGACAGTGGACGGCGAATACCATGGCGGCGTGAAGCTACCTAATGTGAAAAATATTTTATCCAAATACGGCTAGGTGAGAAGGCATGGAAACTGTTAAGTGTATAAGCTCGCCTGAAGACCTTGAAAAGCTTCGCCAAGAAATCATAGCAAAAAGAGAGCCAAGCAAACCCAGCGTCTCAGTTTGCGTCAGCACAGGCTGTGTTGCGCTCGGAGCTTGGAGAGTTATGGAAGCTTTCAAAGCCGAACTGGACAAGCAAGGGCTAAAGGATGAGGTGGAAATTAAGGAAACAGGATGCTTAGGCTTCTGTGAGCAAGGACCAAGGGTGACGGTCTATCCGCAGGAAATCTGCTACCTTAAGGTTAAGCCTGAAGATGTCCCGGAAATTGTTTCTAAAACAATTCTTGAAAAGCAGATTGTAGAACGGTTACTCTACACAGACCGTGCCACTGGCGGAACAGCGCAAAAGCTCGAGGACATACCATTCTATAAATACCAGCTTAGGCTGCTCCTTGAAGACAACGCGAAAATAGACCCAAAGAATATTGAAGATTACATTGCTCTAGGGGGATACTGCGCCCTGGCCAAATCCCTTTTCGAAATGACACCTGAACGGGTGATTGAGGAAATTAAGAAGGCAAACTTGCGGGGGCGAGGTGGAGGAGGATTTCCAACGGGGTTGAAATGGGAGACCACGCGAAACGCGCTCGGAGAGCCCAAGTATGTCATCGTTAACTGCGATCAGGGGGATCCCGGAGCCTTTATGGATAGGTCGCTGATGGAAGGTAATCCTCACAGTGTCCTTGAAGGCCTCATAATAGGCGGCTATGCTATTGGAGCTCACGAAGGCTTTGTTTACGTGCGGGAAGAGTATCCCATAGCTGTGGAAAGCATATCCACGGCTATAAGGCAGGCTGAAGAGTATGGGTTGCTTGGCGAAAACATCATGGGCTCAGGTTTCAACTTTAGGGTTAAGGTTCATAGGGGTGCTGGAGCCTTCGTTTCAGGAGAGTCTAGCGCTCTTATGACAGCAATTGAGGGGAAGGTTGGTGAACCGAGACCTAAATACGTTCACACGGCGGTTAAGGGAATATGGGATAAGCCCAGCTGCCTCAATAACGATAAGACATGGGCTACCGTCCCTTTGATAATCCTTAGGGGCGGCCAGTGGTTTAGGCGTATAGGAACTGAGGGCAGCAGCGGAACTATGATTTTCTCTCTTGTTGGGAAGGTTAACAACACAGGTTTAGTGGAGGTGCCCATGGGGATAACCCTGCGAGACCTAATCTACAAGATAGGTGGGGGAATTAGAGGTGGAAAGAGGTTTAAAGCCGTACAGACTGGCGGTCCCTCAGGAGGTCTCATTCCTGAGGAGTACCTCGACCTTCCAGTGGACTTCGATGAACTCACTAAAGTTGGCTCTATGATGGGCTCTGGTGGCATGGTAGTTATGGATGAAGACATCTGCATGGTAGATACAGCTAGGTATTTTGTCGATTTCCTCCTTGAGGAATCTTGTGGAAAGTGCATTCCCTGCCGTGAAGGGTTGAGGGTGCTCTCCAAGATTCTGAATGACGTCTGTGAAGGGAAGGGGAAAGACGAAGACGTGCAGACAACCGAGGATATAGCCGAAACGATGAGGGAGGCTTCACTCTGCGCGTTGGGCCAGACCGCAGCTAATCCCGTCCTCACATCCTTGAAATACTTCAGAGACGAATGGGAGCAACATATAAGAGACAAACGTTGCTCAGCCAGAGTCTGTAAGGCTTTGATAAATTATTACATTGATCCCGAGAAATGTCAAGCCTGCCTCTTTTGTTTAAGAGAATGCCCGGTAGGAGCCGTTCAGGGCGGTAAGGACCAGGTTCACTGGGTTGACCAAGAAAAATGCGTAAAATGTGGAACGTGTTATGAGGTTTGCAATTTCGATGCGGTAAAAAAGCTTTCAGGGGAGCCCATTCCACCACATCCACCAAAAGGTATGAAACCAGTTAGGAAAGGGAAGTAAAATGAAGATTGTTACCTTAAAGATTGACGATAAAGAGATCAAAACAGAAGAAGGAACTACCATTCTGGAGGCAGCGAAGCGAGCAGGCGTAGAAATACCGACTCTCTGTTACCTTGAAGGATTGGAGCCCTATGGTGCTTGCCGCGTTTGCAGTGTAGAAATCGAAAGACGAGGAAGATCACGTATAGTAGCTGCATGTTGCTATCCAGCAGAGGAAGGCTTAAAGGTAGTGACCAGATCTCCCAAAATCGACAAAATAAGAAAGACAATAATCGAATTAGCTGGTGTAATGGCTGGAGAAGACGTCGCTGGCGAAACGAGGGCATTGGCAAGCGAATACCATGCGGACCTCTCCCGATTTAGGGCAAGAGTATCAATGGAGCCAACAAAATGCATTCTCTGCGGAATATGTGTGCGCCGTTGTATTGAGGCTACTTGGGACAGTGCTATCGGATTTATAGGGAGAGGAGTAAACAGGCGCGTCGTACTTTATCCGGAAAGGGCAGGGACTTGTGCAATATGTAATTATTGCCAACGCGTATGCCCCACAGGCAGGATTTCATCCACTGGCCCAGATCCTCCTTTCCCCCATGTTGATGATGTCCTCTCGGGGAGAAAATGAAGCGTGTGCTATGTTAACGTTGAATTTAAAGTCGAGAATACTATCAGAAAGATGCTTAAGGTGATTTATGGGCTTTGTAACAGCCATCTTGAACTTGCCTCAAAATCCATAAAGGGCCTAGTTAAGGCTGAGGCACACGATATGGATATTGTAGATAGCTTAGCCCTCCATGATGCATTGCTCTTATGCAGCCGCCTTGAGAAGTTTGGCTTCAAAGCTGGCACGGATTATGGTGTCTACCAATGCGGAGCTAGATATGGGCTCATGATTAAACGTGGATGTTCGTTGATAGTTAATCCGATACTCAAAGACCTACAGAGCATGAGGATGGTTTGGAGGATTGCGTCAACTATACTGAGGGAGTGGAGGTATATGTTTGGCAAGTGCGGCGGAGACGTATACGAGGCGCTGGACTTAGCTTATAGGGTCATGGTCATGAGAAACAGATTGAGCGATAAGAAATGCCCATCCTGTGGAAAAGTTAGCGGTACGATAATTAAGGAAGCCGTGCATGGTAGAGACTACAGCATCTACACTAAGAAGATTTGCTGTAATCGTAGGGAGAAGACTATACTGAGACCGTGGAGAGCCCAGGAAAACTTCCGGGCGTGCTAATGCTTAAACCTTGCCATGAGCCCTTCATAGCCCCCGAAATCAGTATTTTTCCGGAGCAGAAGCAAATTAGCGTGCCCCAATCTTCTTTTAGTTTCATAGCTTCACCTGAAGAAAACCGAGAATTTAAACCTTCTTCCGAAATCAAAAGGACACTAAAAACGAAAAGCGAATTAATTGCGATTATTTAGCGAAAAACGCTAAAAAATAGGAATATCTGGTCAATTTTAGATGGCGCCGGGAATGGGATTCGAACCCATGCGGACCTGAAAGGTCCACAGGCTTACTTGCTGGGAACAATGCTCCAGAGAAAAGCGCTTTTTCTTTTAGGTTTAGCATTGTTCTTTCGCCTCAAGGCCTGCGCAATAACCACTCTGCCATCCCGGCGTATTCACTATTTCTAAAACCTCTGTTTTAAATCTTTGTCCAAACGTGAAATCAAAGAAAGAGATATATCGACAAAGAACTGAAGACTTTTTGGAGCCCAAAGTATCCCTAAAGTGTGCGGTAGGGCTGGTAGTCTAGCTCGGTTAGGACATCCGCTTGACGTGCGGAAGGTCACCGGTTCAAATCCGGTCCGGCCCACCAAAACAGATAAAAACGTGGACATGAACGAAGAAAGCACCAAATGTGAGTGAAAAGTATGCCATCGGAAATCTTTGATTCAGAGAAATTTGTTGAAATAAGCGGGCGTGCTGAATATTGTGCAGTAAAAAGGTTAAAAGACGTTGTGAAGTTGAAGCTTCGCACGCCAAAAAGGCTTTACACTTTAAAAGTTGAGCCGGCAAAGGCTGAAGAAATCATAAAAAAGCTTCAATGCGAAATCCGCGAAATATGACTGCGACTATTTAACTTTGCTCATCTCATGTTATTTAATGCTCTTTTTAATTTTCTGTGCAATCTCCTGTGCTTTTATCGCGTCTTCTACGCTTACCTTAAGTTGCTTCTTGTGAAGGATACATTCTATGAAATGCTCATCTGCTTGGCGGTGACCCCAGACCCTCGTCCCTTTCACATCTAGATTCCATTCTTGCGGTTTTTGATTAGATCCATAAAGGATTATCTTATCGTTCCAGATGGCATGAAGAACATTTGTATTATCTCCATAAACCTCCAATCTACTAGTGCTTGCTAACGGATCTACAGAGGCGCTGTAATGCAGCGAACCTACGATGCCGTTTGAGAGTTTTATTAAACCCATCGTATTGTATCCTAGTATTCCACCGTATTTCTCAAACTTGGGATAATTGCCCATCCACTCGACGTTCTCTATTTCGCTTTCAAACATCCGCCTAATCATGTCGATGGACCAAACGGAAAGAGTAAAATCAGGATAACCTCCGCTTATTTCAATGTTCCACGCCGCGCGCGCTTCAAGGATACGGCTGGGCCATCTTTAAACACGATGATTACGGTGATGTCTCTGGTCGCTTCACTGTTTGCTACGTTCATTGTCCAATACAACCTGCTTAAGTGGTTAGGCTTACAATCCATCTATTTTTTTGCAATGTCGATCATCAAAAAATAGGCTATTTTACATGGTTCATGAGCATTTTCTACTTTTTCTTGTGGCGTTCTCCACTTCTTCCCGTATGATGTAACCGCCTAGGTGAAGTATCGGCTCTTTTGCTTCTGGGTCTATTCCCATCGTCGCCGTGCACGGATAGCTGTGATGAGCTTTCGCTATGGCGTCGTAAAGTATTTCCGTCTTCGTTTCCACGCCCGTCAGTTTTCTCGCGACATACCAAGAGGAGCCACATGGCGCACTTCGCACCACAACCGCGGATTCTATGTATTCACGGTTGCCCGTTTGTGCTGTTGAAACCTCCAGCAAGGGTCTTCCAACCTTAAGCTCGTTTACAAGCCTAGAGATTGTCGGCTTGTCTTCTGAAGGAGTGAGCGAACAGAAAGGTTTTGGAAAAGCACTTTCTAAGTCTAGCTCTTGGCATTTCTCGTCTAACTGTTTTCTTACGCCTGATGGAACCTCGACAAAGTCTTCTATCGGCACAATCAGTCCCTTCACTCCTGCCTTCCTTAGATGAGTTGGCAGTTCCAGTAGCAAGTCTTTGTGTAAGCCTGAAGCTATGCATAAATCAGCGTTTGGTATGTTTTTCGGCATGTATTCTCGAGGGTTGTCTATAAAAGCTGGAAGGTCGGATGACTTGGGCAATTCTAGGGCTGCTCGAATGTTGTTGACGTAGCTGTAGGCCGCGTACTTGCAGGAGTCACAGAAGATACCGCAGGACTTGCAGAAGCTCGGGTCGTTTATCAGGTTTCTTATGACGCGCTCAGCAAATTCTCCACTGTAAACGAAAACCAAAATCAACTTTTCCACTTTGCCACCACTTCCCAAGCAAACCTCACTCGAAGTCGTTATACTGATATGTGCACACAATAATATTATCATATTGATAACTCAGCAGCCAACAGTTGCGAAGCAACCTTACAAATGCAGTGGTAACACGTGGACAGTGACAATTTTTAAATTCGCAAACATAAACAACAAACTGGTGCTAAAATTTGCCAGAACAACAATTCAAAAAAGTGTTCATATTTTTGGACACAGATAAGCATGCAAGCCCGTTTGATATCCTGACGACGATAGACGTTTTCCCAGAAGCCTCGATACTGAAGTACGAGAACGTGACAACTGAGGATGCAGAAAAAATCGTTTATGACACCATGTTTCCCAGAGGACCTGAAGGTGCAAAACACACGAAAATTTTCATCAACGGACGTGACTTCAAACGCGCCAACGAAATTCTCGAAAAAATCAAAAAAAGCATGTTTCCGCCTTTTGAACTTTCGATAATCATCGACCCGAGAGGCGCTTATTCAACAGCCGCTGCCGTTGTTGCCAAATCCTTGGATCTTTCACTCATAAAAGGGTTCGGAAACCTGGAAGGCAGATCGGTCGCAGTTTTGGCTGGTACGGGACCTGTAGGGCAAACTGCAGCGAGGCTCTACGCCAGCGAAAAAGCCAATGTTATTGTCACCTCGCGTGACCTTCAGCGAGCGTCTGAAGTGGCTGCAAAGATAAACGAGGAAGCCCTGAGCGAAAGTGTTCGGGGCTTTCAAGCACAGACACCTGAAGAAACTGGGAAAGCCGTAGCAGACGCAGAAATAATCCTTTCCGCCGGCGCTGCTGGCACGCAGCTTCTCCCGTTAAACACGCTCAAGGAGTATGGAAGAAAATGCAAGATTGTGGCCGACATCAACGCTATCCCGCCTTTGGGGGTAGAAGGCTTAAAGTCGAATGCTGAGGGCGAAGAAGTGTTGCCAAACGTTTTCGGGCTTGGAGCTTTGGCTATAGGCAAGCTTAAAATCAAGGTGGAAGCGGAGTTGATTAAGCGGGCGGCTGAAGAACCTAAGGGAATATTCGACTATAAGGTTGCATACGAAATTGCCAAAAAGAGAGTTATAGAGAAATTGGAAAAGAAAAAGATGTCTGAGGCTTCATCTGAGAAACATTGGGTTCCATAGCTATTTTATGTTTTTCACCATTTTTCTAGCAATTTCCACTGCTTTTATGGCGTCTTCCGAGGTTACTGCGGGCCGTTTGTTGTGAAGGATGCATTCTATGAAGTGTTCGTCTAGCTGGCGGTGGCCCCAGACGCGCGTGCCTTTCACTTCGAGCTTCCATTCCTGCGGCTGCTGTTCTTCACCGTAAAGGATTATTTTGTCAGTGTTAATTGCATGAAGAACGTTCGTGTTGTCTCCATACACTTCCAACCTGGCAAGACTTGCAGACGGAGCCACTGAAGCCCCATAATGCAACGAACCCACCATACCATTTGAGAATTTGACCACACCCATAGTGTTATAGCCCAATATTCCACCGTGCTTTGCGATCGGAGGGTAGCTGCTCATCCACTCGACACTTTCTATCTCGCTATTAAACATCCACCTGAACATGTCAAGAGACCAGACGGAAAGTGTGAAGTCAGGATAGCCTCCGCTTTTTTCTATGTTCCAAGCCCAAGAGTCCAGCGGCCATTGTTGTGCAAGGCTCATGGCAGGTATGAACTCTCGGAAATGAATGGCTATCGGCTTGCCTATCATTCCAGATTCTATCATTTCTTTCGTTTTCACGTATATGGGTGCAAAACGGAACTGGAGAACTGGCATTAAGATTACTCCTGCTTCGTCAGCGGCTTTTTGCATCTCTTTTATTTGCTCCACGGTTGGAGCTAGGGGCATTTCGCACAGAACATGTTTGCCTTTTTTGATGGCTTTCATGGCCAAGCCGTAGTGCATGGGGGTTGGGACTGCTAGGACTACGGCTTCTATTTTGGGGTCTTCGAGGAGTTTGTCATAATCTAAGTAATATTTTACTCCAAAGCTTTCTGCGAGGGGTTTTACGCGTTTCTCTGTTCTAGCGCACAAAGCCATGAGCTCAGAGCCTTCGATTTTCTTGAAACTAGGCACATGCGCTGCCCCGCCTACAAATCCTACTCCCACTACAGCAACTCCAACTTTATCTGGCATAAAGCTCACCGATTCTACTCTGTTCTAGTGTTTACATATTATATAAAATATTTGTGCTTCTTTTATCATTTAGGAATTATACACAGATGGGGTCGCCTTCCTATAAAACATAAAGGAATTAAGTAGCGCTTAAAAAATGTAAATAAGCTTCCGAGAGTTAACCAAAACGGAGAAAGTCAAGTGAAAATTGCAGTTTGCGGCAAGGGTGGCGTGGGCAAAACACTCATTGCTGGAGGTCTTGCATGCTCCTTTGCCAATAAAGGATTAAAGACGATAGCTATTGATGCTGATCCTTCACCAAACCTTGCCTTGACCTTAGGCTTACCTCCAGAAGATGCGCGTAAAATATTGCCTATTTCGGAGAATAAGGAATTGGTTGAAGCTAAAACAGGCACGGGATATTCGGGCGTTTTCCGTCTTTCCTTCACTGTTGATGATGTCGTCAGTGAGTTTTCGGTGAAAACTCCATTTGGTGTGAACCTAATCGTTATGGGCACTGTAAAGTCTATGGGGTCGGGATGCACTTGTCCAGCGAACGCTGTTGTCCGCGCTTTGCTTCGCCACTTGGTGGTGGAGCGAAATGAGGTTGTTATCCTTGACATGGAAGCAGGTGTCGAACATATGGGTAGAGGAACAGCAAGGCATGTAGATACTATGCTAATCGTCGCAGATGCCAATATGAAATCCCTTGAAACCGCCAAACACATCCATGAATTAGCCGCCAGCGCTGGCATTAAACAAATTTTGCTTGTGGGAAACAAAATTGAAAATGAAATTCAAAGAGGAACGATCAAAAATTTCGCTGAAAAAAACAGTTTAGAAATTCTGGATTTTGTACCTTTTGACCAAAAAGTTGTTGAAGCAGAAATGCGTGGAGAAACTCCACTTAAGTATAAGAAATCCAAAGCTATGCGTGCCATAGGAAAATTGTGTGAGAAACTTGCGACAAAGAATAACTAATAAGTTGGAAGAAAAACCCTACTACACAAAGGAGACGAGAGAACACATGAAAACGCTTGTTACAATCGGGCGCGGAGGGACTGGAAAAACAAGCTTTGTAGCTTTGATGACCAAATATTTTGTTGAGATTGGAGATACGCCTCTTCTCTTGGTGGATGCTGACCCAGACCAAAACCTCGGCGAAATGGTTGGCATAGACCTAAAGGAAGCTGGGAAAAAGACAATTTCAGAATTACTTGTGAAGACTTTTCTAGAAGAAGGCGGAACAACGGTTGGTGTTCCACCCACCGAACGAATTGAAAGCAGAATCTGGACATATGGCATGTATGAAGGCGACTTTTTCGATTTTATCGCCCTTGGAACGAAATGGGTTGAAGGATGCTATTGTCTGCCAAACGCAGCTCTAAAAGGCGCCTTGGAATCGTTGACCAAAAACTACAAGTATGTGCTCATTGACTCGCCAGCAGGCCTAGAACATCTAAACCGAAGAATCACTTCAAGAGTGGATGACATCTTCGACATCATTGACCCCTCTAAAAAATCCTTCGACCACGTTGAACGTGCTTATCGCATAGCCAAAGAAGTCAAGATAGACTTTAAAAATTTCTATGTCATCGGTGGTTTCAGGTTTCCAGAAAGCCTAGAAAATCGAGCTGAGAAAACCTTGAAGCTTGAATTTTTGGGTAAGATAGCTCGCGATGAAAAAGTGGAAGAATATGTTCTCGCTGGGGAATCCCTGTTAAATCTGCGTTCAGATTCTCCAGCCTATCTTTCTGTGAAGAAAATAATGGAAAAAACCGGCTACATCAAGCGTTAATTAACCTCGATCCTTTTGGAATTTGTTGCGTAACCTCTTTAGCAAAATTGCTAGGCAACTCGCGTACTTGATGCTAGAAAAGTTGTCTAGAAAAACTTAAAATAACGCTATGATAACCTTACATCTTCAAACCTTTAGGTTGTGTTTACGGTTGAGTAGAAAAGGTGTGCATGTAAAAGTTGATGAATTAAAGACTGACATTGGACTTGTTAAGAATTTTGAACTTTCAATCGGCAGAATGGTCGAGGAAAAATGGGCTGAACCAATGGGGCCGACTCCGTTTCCAGAAATAACAACTTTAAGAGAATGGGACATGAAGCTCCTTCAACGCTATAAACCATTTTATTTGCCTTTCTGCGATGTGTGCTGTCTCTGCACCTTTGGCAAATGTGACTTGACAGGAGACAAACGGGGAGCTTGTGGACTAAATATGGCAGCCCAGCAGTCACGCATAGTCCTCCTCGCCTGCTGCATAGGAGCTGCGACTCATGTCGCACATGCAAGACATCTAGTGGAACACCTCATAGAGAAATACGGTCGAAACAGTCCCATTGACGTAGGAGGATTAAACATAGATATAGAGGCTCCAGTGACCCGTTTGGTTTGCGGTATCAAACCTGAAAAGCTAAAAGATTTAGAAGACGGTCTCGACTATTGCGAGACACAAGTTACACATCTTCTCTCCGCCACTCATACTGGACAAGAGGGAAGCAACCTGGACTTCGAGTCCAAGGTTCTCCATGCTGGAATGGTGGATCAGGTTGGCATGGAAATCGCAGATTTAGCGCAGATATCAGTCCTAGGTTTTCCAAAGGCTGATCCCGAGGCTCCTCTAACTGATTTAGGCTTTGGCATAGCAGACATTTCCAAACCAACAATATTGGTCATTGGTCATAATGTGCCATCTTCTGTCGGCATAATCGACTACCTAACCGAGAAAGGATTATTGGGCAAAGTCGAAGTTGTAGGCATATGCTGCACTGCCCACGACATCACTAGATACAGCTCCATGGCCAAAATAGTTGGCCCTATATCTTGGCAATTGCGTTATATTAGAAGTGGATTAGCCGATCTAATCGTAGTTGATGAACAGTGTATCCGAGCAGATGCGTTAGTTGAAGCCCAAAAAGTGAAAGCACCAGTAATCGCTTCGAGCCAGAAAAATTGTCTAGGACTCGAAAATAGAACAGAAAGCCCATCAGAGGAGGCAATTTCAGATTTAGTTGAAGGAAAAGTTCCCGGAGTATTAATTTTAGACCCAGACAAAGTTGGAGAAGTTGCAGTTGAAACAGTGATGAGGGTTGCCCCAAAGCGAAACAAATTTAATGTTATCCCAAAAATAGAAGAAATCATTGCGGCAGCCAAAGAGTGCACGGAATGCAACGAGTGTAGGCGCGCTTGCCCAAACGATCAACCCATACCCGAGGCAATGAAAGCAGCAGCCAAGGGAGACCTTAACCCACTGGCTGTAATTCTGGAGAGTTGTATTGGTTGTGCTCGCTGTGATAGCGCTTGCCCAAACGACTTTCCTTTACACAGCTTCTTTGTTAAGGCTGGAGAAAAGGAGTTGTGGAATGAGAAGTTTAAGATGCGGGTCGGACGAGGCGCAATCCAAGATGTGGAAATAAGGAATGTCGGCGGACCCATAGTTCTAGGCGAGATTCCAGGAGTCGTGGCGCTAGTAGGATGCGCCAATTATCCCCGTGGTGGAAAAGAGGTTGCCGAGATCGCTGAGGAGTTCGCGA